>WNGD01003158.1_pt1 | contig 16927 bp, 22 predicted proteins | sample 5400671 | NCBI WGS metagenome assembly WNGD01 (sample SAMN13153369, study PRJNA577476) | soil metagenome | isolation source: 40 cm soil or saprolite under grassland replicate 2 | place: USA:California | collected 2016-06-15
CCTGCCTTCCAAGCAGGCTGTCGCGGGTTCGAGCCCCGTCTCCCGCTCTTTTCGTATCTATCGTCCCCTTGCAGGCCGATCAGAGGCCGCCTCACGTGAGGCGACCGGGATCGAGTCGACAAGGGGACGATCATGTTTTGGCAATACCACCCTCCAAAGACATCCTGCTATCCATTTGGCACACAGCCTGCCTCGTTTAGAGCAACGCTCTGCCTAAAAAACGGGCAACTGCCTGCCTCCTGGTTTGGAAAACCCTGCCGTAAATTTGGATGTCACAAGGCGTTTGCGCAGGAAACATCCTGCTTTTTGGGGGACATCTTGCCGCAAATTTGGATGTCACAAGGGGAAGAACCTGTGTCACTCTGCCTTTTGGTGTGGAACATCCTGCTTCAAAAAAGGGTGACCACCTGTCTCGTAGGATGGAACGTTCTGCCTCCCTGTCGAGGAAACAGCCTGCCCTACCCTTTGTCTCACACCCTGCCTACCCCTTGCCTGCCTCTCGACTCCTTTCACCTACCCCTTGCCTGCCCCCCTTGGACAGGTAGTATGGGACCAAAGCCTGTTCTCGCAAGAGAGACACATGATGAAAGAGAGAAGACACCTATGAGTACACGCATGACAAACACAAACGCAGCCTTCGTAGACTCTGTTGGCGAATGACACCAGGAATCGCAGAGAGATCATGCAGCCTTCTGACCCTGCAAAGCAGGATGCAACGCCAGGCGCATGAAGTGGGATTGACGTGTCTTGCCACGAGGAGTCTGGGTCAGAACGGCATCAATGCGCACCAGATTGATCGCGACGGCGGTCAGGACATGCTGCACCTGCGTCTTGTGCAGGCCGTCATAGCGTGCGCGTCGTATGCCCATCCCTCGTACGGCTTGTGAAAGCGTCCCCTCGATCCCAGCTCGTGTTTGATACGCCTGCCGAAATGCTGGTGTCTCTTGTTCGTGTCTGCGTGCCCGCAAGGCTTCATAAGCGGCTTGTGGACGCACGTGCAACACACGACCAGTGGTCGAGGACCTCGTGCAGTCGCTGCGTACTGGGCAAGCCGCACAGACCTCTCGGGCAAAGACGACTTCTCTCCTCTCCCCAGCCAGACTCCAACGAGAGTTGGTTTGGCCTTGTGGACACGTGGCGAGCTCGGCTTGCCAATCGAGCTGGAAACTCCCAGCATCAAAGCCCTTGCCGGCTTTGGCCTGCCAACTGTTGTCTGCTAACACTGGACCGATCAAGGTGATCCCATAGTTCTGATGGCTGCTCACCAGTAAATCGGCATCGACGTAGCCTGTATCCACGATCTGTTCCTCCGGCAAAAGATGATGCTGAGCCAGAGCCTCTTGAATGATCGCGGTCATTTCCACATCTTGCACGTTGGCAACGGTCGTCTGCACAGCCGTAATCAACTGAGGGAGGACGTTTGCCTGAGTAGGCTCAGTCGTCTCCAGCGCACAGGTTTCGGTCAGATGAACTTTGTACCCCAACCAGGTCGTCTCCCGCTTTTTGCCTGTTCGTGCTTCCGGGTCATAAGGAGAACGAATAATCCCCTCATCTGAGCTCTCTTGCGGACCTGCTCGCCACCTGGCCTTCCCACCAGAGAGATCATAATACTGCAGCCAGACTTGGCGCAGAAGGCGAACACAGGGTTCGTCCTTGAGCTGATCAGGTGCATCAGGCTTTTCTAGCGCTTGCAACAGGTGCAGCCCATCCACACCAATCTGCTGCGCCAAGGCGGTCCGTTGGCTTTCGGCTTTGGGCAAGCGATAGTTTTCTACCCGGTGGCTGTATCGCTCAAACCAGTCAGGGCTGATGTGTTGGACCAGCCAGTCAGGCGCGAGAGCGGCGAGATCATCCAGGACTGCCCGCAACGTTTCTCCCACGCATTCCAGATTGGAGAGGGAACGTACCCGTGCCAATACATGCGTCGAATCGGTGCGTTGTTTGCCACCGGCTTTGAGCCAGCCTCGCTGCTTGCATACCTCCAGGAGCCGATCCAGTAAGAGCGTTTCCTGCTGGCTCTCTACCAGACGTGTGCGAAATTCAGAGAGCAAAGAGAAATCAACCCCCGGGTCGCTGAGTTCTAACCCGAGAGCATACTTCCAATCAATGCGCTCTCGAACCCCATTAGCGGCTTGTCGATCGGTCAAACCTTCGCTATATTGCAGCACCGTGATGATCGCCAACCTCCAAGGCTCGTAGGCTGGTTGACCCTCAACTGGGTAGAGTGAGACAAAATGCTCATCCTGATACAATTCACCCAACGCATCGCGCAAGCGCATCGCCCATGTTCCTTTCGGACAGGCTGCTCGGGCGACACGGGCTGTTTCTTCTGGAATGTTTCCCAATTCTCTGGCGTACATGGACATCGGCATCCTCCTTCTGGGGCTTCTCTTCGCTGCTTTTTTCCTCCATTCTACCATTCCAGTCTTTCTTTCATTCGCCAACAAAGTCTTGAAAGGGGGGGGAGGCCCGAATCTTCATTGGGATCTGCTTCGGGTGGCGCACAGGGAATCTGACGACGAAGGTCACGGATGAGGGCCACCTGCAATGGGAGAACCTGATCTTTTTGATCGGGCAAGGGAAGCGCAAAGCAGGCTTGCGCCACTTCGCGGATGACCTGACCTTTGCTATCATGGGTCAAGGGCACGAACGAGCCGACCTCGGTGAAAGAGGCGAGTCCCTCATATTGATTGGTTTTCAAAAGGGTCACGATGGTGTGTCCGGCCTCGGTCAGATCTCTCAAGAAGGGTGCCGCCATCCCTTCACGATCCACAATGATGCGTGCCTGCGCCGTTTTCCCCCCAGCCTGTTCAGAACGAGCCAGCACCTGGGGCAATCCCACGGTCAAATGTTGGTCTCCACGAGCGGTTGTTGCCAAGCCCACGAGATGCGCAACGAGCTGGTTGAAGAGCTAAGCGTTGATCTATAGACGAAAATCATGCAGAACTGGAGGAAGAGGCCGTCTCTGACGGCCAACCCACGAGGGGTGCAAGTAACTCAAAACTGGAAAAGGTCATATTCACGTACTTGTGATCGACCAGGGAGCCACAAACATACTGGCGCAAGTAACTCCATACTACAACGGAAGGAATGCGCTCCTTCATAAGAAGAAAACGCCTGCTCTCTTCCACTTCTTCTTTCCTTCCAGCTCTCGTATTTCTCGTGCAAGTAACTCATGGCTCGACCGCTTCTTCCCTTTCCAGATGATGCCACGCCATTTCTCCTCGTGCTGCCCCTGCCCTTGACAAAGAAAAGACTCCTTGTGCAGAGTAAGGATCACTATCACCTATCCACTCGACCTGTGGAGCTTTCTCTCATGATGATACCCTCTTCTGCGATCTTTGACCAGTCCACTCTTACTGCTCTGCTTGACCATGATCCGGTCGTGCAAACGTATCGCGCCTTCTTTTCCCTGCTGGACTGGTCCGTCGTCGAGCAGTGGCAAGAACGTCGCTCGGTCTATTGCGACACGCACGGCCATCCCATCAGCGCCTACCTGAAAGCCTTTCTCATCCGCATTCACCGGGGCATGATCTACGCGACTCAGCTCCGCTCGTTCCTGCTCACCCATCCCCTGCTCATCATCGAACTGGGCTTTCACCTGCATCTCGATCCCACCACACCCTATGGCTTTGACGCAGAGAAAACCCTTCCGTGCCGCTTCTGGTTCTCCCAGAAACTGCGCACCCTTGATCCCGCCTTGCTTCAGGCACTTCTGCAGGCCACCGTCCGCGATCTGAAAACTGAGATCCCTGGCCTGGGTGAGGTGGTCGCCTTCGATGTCAAGCATATCTATGCCTGGGTCAAGGAAAACAACGAGCGCGCCTACATCAAAGATCGCTATGACACAACCAAAACACTTGCTGGCGACCCGGACTGCACGCTGGGTGTCAAGCGCAGTACCAATCAAGAACAGCCAGACGGGAGTACCAAAGAGAAAAAAGAATTGCTCTGGGGCTACGGCTCGGGCGTGGCCGCGGCTACCACCCCAGGCTATGGCGATGTCGTGCTGGCTGAATAGACCCAGCCATTCAATGAGAACGACGTGACGTATTTTGAACCGCTCTATCAACAGGCTGTCCTGGCCTTAGAACAGTTCCCAATGCACCTGACCGCCGATGCTGCCTTCGATGCGTGGTACGTCTATGAACGCGCCGCTCGTCAGAACGGCATCGCAGCGGTGCCCAAAAATCAGCACGGCCATCCCGTGTTCCAGCGGGATGCCGATGGCACGCCGCGCTGCCCCAAAGGCTTGCGTATGACGCCCGTCTTTCACTACAGCCATCCCCGCGGCTATCAGGCGCTGCGTTTTCAATGTCCCTTGCTGCTGCCTGTTCCTACCGGACAGACCTGCGACCACGCGCAATTTGTCAAAGGCGTCGGCTGCAAGAAGGATGTCAACTGGGAACTTGGTGGACTCATGCGCGTCCAACTGGATCGCAGCGGCCCGCTCTACCAGGCCATCTCTACCCAACGAACGAGCTGTGAGCGCATCAACAGCCAGGCTAAAGAGCTAGGCATCGAGCGACCAAAGGTCCGTAACCGCCGTTCGGTTGCCAATTTGAACACCCTGATCTATGTAGTTATAAATGTACGCACTCTCGATCGAGCCAAATCCACCAATAGGGGACTTCTACCTATGAGTTAGTTGCACCCCTCAACCCGACAGGATGGAGAGCAAAACAGGCTGAAGAGAGGAAGAAGTGAGGAGCGGTCGGGAAAAGCGGGCATGAGGCTCCAGCCGGAGAAGCGAGCTTGTCCGGGAAGAGGGAACCTGCCGTTGTCAAGACGAGGTTACGCCGTCGCCAGCGCGAGCGAGGTGGCCAAGGCTGCCGGGACGCCGAAGAGCTTGATCGTGACGCGACCAGAGGTGGAAGGACGGGCATTGCGAGCCAGCCGCTCTTGCCACGAGAGGCGCGAGTGCGCGCGCTGCGCACGGGAGAGGATCACCTCCGTGGTAGGTGGCGAAGCGGCGGCAGGAGACGGCAGGCTCACCTCGATGCGTTGGTGTCGCACGAGCTGGATGCAGGCTCGCCGGTGTTCTCTGCGGCTCCAATCGCGCGTAGCCGCAACGGGGCAGGGCCCACCTGCAGCGGATGCAGCAGCACACTCACCTGGCGCGGCTTGGCCGTGGCGTGGCCCTCCCATTGACACTGTTCGCGCAGTGGGCAAGAGCAGCAGTGGCGGATGCTGGCCGCATAGACCACGCGCAGACTTCCATCGGCCTCTGGGCGCCGCTCCTGGACCAGAAGCGACTGCCCTGCGGGACAGCGCAGTGTCCCATCCGGCTGGAGAGGAAAGTCGGCTCCGGTGAAGCGCCCCGTTTTCCAGGAAGTGGCGCTGGTGGGTGGACCATACCCAGCGGCGGGAGGGGATGAAGCCGGACGGGTGGCAGCTGGATCGCTCTGCGATGAGAGGGCAGGAGCAAATGCGATTGTACGGATGGGCGTCGGTTCCAGCCGATGCCCCAATTCCAGACGCAGGTTCCACACCCATTGCGCGATTACCTGCCAGCACTCCTGCCCCCAGGCGGAGTGGCTGCACCAGCGATCCGGGTCTTGTTCGGCATCCTCATCGGAGAGCGTCGGCTCAAAGGCGCCACGATGCAGGTAGAGTTCGACGACATCGGAAGCGGTGAATGCCTGCTGTGGCAGGTTGCTGAAAAAGAGTTCGTAAACCACGCCGGCGCGGGTGACGCCCACCGGACTCTTCTTGCGGCCCTCAGGATGGGCCGCCACCACCACGCGGCACAGCACGCTCTCAGACCCCACTGGCACCTCTGGACAGTCGTAGAGGCTGCGCACGATCTGGCTTTCTGGGCGCTGCTGGAACTGATCAGGGGGGAGGTGCAGGCGCGCCTGCACAAGCGGATGATCGAGCACCGTGTAGTCTTTGCCGCGGGTCACGAACGCGAAGCCAGCGAGATCGGAGAGGACGGCTCTCGTGCCATACTGTCCATCGAGTCGGAGCAAAGCGTGAGCCTGTGGAAGCTGGGACGCTGTGAGATAGCGTGCGATCGCCGCAAGGCCCTGGCGCAGTTCCTCCCGGTAGCGACCGTTGCCGCGGTTGCCAAACGTGCCGAGCCACTGATAGCTATGGGCCTGGCTCACAACGGTGCGGGTGCGCACCACTTGCCCACGCTTGCGCCCGGTGTAGCCGGGGGCACAGACCTCATCCAACCGGCGAAAGGCCGGAGGAAGGGCTTCCGTCTGGGGGAGCGCGCGTTGACGGGCCGCCTCACGCGTGCCATCAACGTCAAAGACGACCCAGGCATTTCCTGCTCGATCGAGCAAGCTTCCCGTTTGCTTGTCGTGCGTGAGCGGGCGACTCTCGAGATCCTCGAGGAAGAGGGTGCGTAGCGCCTCGACAGGCACCTCGGTCAGTGCCGCCAAAAAGCGTGAGAGCGCCGAACGGGAGGGCAACCGATCACGCTCAAACAAGGCCATGAACGGGACGGCAAACGGCTGGAGCCGCTCGTAAAACGCCTCGAGAGTGCGTTCGCCACTGATGGCGTAGCGCGATCTGGACCACGAGAAAATCGATCACGTCATAGTGTCCGAAACGCCGCCGCGCCAAGCGCACCCGCTCGCTGATCTTCGTCAGCATACCATGCGTGCGAAGATTCGCCGCCATCACCGTCACTTCGCCAAACCAGGAAGGGGTCGATGGCGCAGCCTCGGCAGAAGTCTGGATGATTACCGATCCATCGGCGATACTGGTCATATCTGCCTCCTTGAGAGTAGGGAATGGTTGTTCCCTCTCAAAGAGGCACATGTTTATCCTGGCTCGCTACAAGTTAGGCAGCTCGTTGCGCATCGCGTGGGCCAAGCGAGGATGCCCCTGTTCATCATGCAAAAGGGCCAGCGCCCGCCCACCCAGGATTTTGCCAGTACGTCCAATGAGTCCACGCGGGATCAGGCTGTCGGCATAGACGGGCTTGCGGTGCCCATCGATGTACAAACAGGGAGCCACTTCCTGCTGGAGGCTCTCTTCCCACAGATGGGTCGTCCAGGAGCCAAGGGCGGTGGTCAGCGTTTCGGCCCCCTCAGCCTTGGCGAACTGGCTTAAAAACCGCTCGGTGTGGCAATAGCCATAGGCCCGATGCCTCCCTGTTACCACTGCCAACGCGTCTGCGGTGTATCCTCGCAGGTCATGTGTTCGACGCAAGCCGCTCAGAGGCAGGAACAGCAGCGTGAGCATCAGTTGGCGCAGGCAATGTGGGGAGCTGGAGAGCAGAGACTGAGGGGTTGTCGGCTTACACGAAGCGATCGCTGTTTCCAGGTTGGAGAGCAAACCCGTCTCCTGGGCGGCCGCCAGCAGTAACAGCCCTCCGACTCCCTGCTGCACGTTCGCTTCCTCTCCTGCCGGATTTTTTTCCCGCCTGGCTGGCTGTGTTGCTCCATCCATGCGTGGCTCGAACGGCATTGAGGTGACTGATGCTGATCCGCACTCCTAGCTGCTCTTGCAGTTCTTTTTGCAAGTGGCTGCTTGCAACTAGCGAGGTGGCCTGACACCGCGACTCCAGCCAGTGCAGCACAGCAGGGAGCACTTTGGCAGGGTGTCCATGTCTGCCATCTTGCAGGGCGGCTTCTCCTCGGGTGCGAGCCTCTTGCTTCCAGCGGTAAGCGGTGGCCCGACTCGTCTGGACCCCGGCGGTCGTTGCCGCTTCTTGCCAGGACAGACCTGCTTCCATCAGCTCAAGCATCCGCTGTTTGGCTGCTCGTCGCTGCTCTGGTTCCATGCTCGTTCCTTGCTCTCTCTTCTCTCAGACTTCTTCCTGCTCTCGACTCCTATCATACCTCATCTTGCTATCTTAGTCTAGATCAGCAAGGTGGCTTTTTGCCTGACACCCTGTTCGGCTACCTCTCTCCCCTGTTGACCGGCCACCACGCGCATAACCTTGCGCAGTGCGTGTCCCACCAGATTGTAGGTATCTTCGACTCGTCCTGCTCCCCACAATGGACTGCTATCTAACGCAGCACGTAATGCCCGTGACCCAAATGCCTGGCTTTGGCTGGCAATCCCGATGGTTCGCTCAATCAGCCGCCGGTCTATCTGCCCTTCGATGAGTCTCTGACGGAACGCCACCAGAGTTCCGAGGCTCGAATGGTGCCTGATCGGCGTCCAGACAATCGAGGACCAACTGCCACCGCCGATCCATGAGCGTCGCTTCAATAACTTCGTCATCTGAAACACCTGTGTAGGCTTGCACAATGGTTGCCAATGCCAGAAGCGACCAGAGCAATGGGCGGCTGGCCTCGCTTACTGGTCCGATACAATCCCGCCAATTCCCGCTGGAGCACCTCATCCAGCAGTTCGTGCCGATGGTAGCGCAGGAATACAAACAATTTAGCTCTTCGTATCCGTTTCACGATGTGTTCTTCTGACTCGGAGAGTTCCACCAGGGGTTGCCAAAGCACAGGTTGCATCTGTCTTCTCCTAGCTCATATGGTTTCCTTTTGGGCCAAATTCCAATTTGCCGATGCGCGGATTCTGTCTTCTTGCTTGCTCCACTCCCGCTTGATCTGTCGCATTCAATTGGGAAGCGAGTGACGCAGTTCCGAACCGACCATTGGAGCAGGCCGAAGGGTGTTCCTTCACCGCTCCGCTGCCCCTGTTTGCGATGTTATCGTGTCGCTTGAAACACGGTTATCCTGGGGGAAGCCTCCTCAGACGCTGCCTTCCTAAGGCAGCGGTAGCGCTTCTCTATCCTCCGTGCCAGGAACATCGCTCCGATTCCCACCAGCAAGTGGGCTATCTGAATCAACCAGTGGAGATTGCCCACAAGGATCAGCGCTTGTGTCAATCCAAAGGCAGGCACCAGAAGCGCATAGATGATACTTCCCGCGCCGAGGAGCCTGCTTCCTTTGGTGAAAACGGCCACACTTCCCAGGATGAGCAGCCCAAGGACGCCGATAGTGCCAATCTCCTCATGAATGCCTGGAAAACCGATCTGGGCAAGGAGAACGAGAAGCCTGCTCCAAACAAACATCTGAGCAATCCAGAACAAGAATCCCAGCCCCATGGTGACCATCAAGGCCCCGCGCGCGATCAATGAGATCAGACGTACCGCTTTCATAAAACACTCCTTTTTTGGAAGACGTACCCTGTTCGTTCGACACCGGCAAACACATTGGAAACTGGAAACATCATTCTCGCCCACCCGTTCGCTGGACGGTCATCAGCAAACCGCCTCCTGGTCGCAGCGTGACCAGCGGCTCCGGGACCACGTTCGTCCCAGGCAGGAGTCGGAATTGATACTGGGACAGGATCGTCGCCAGGATCAGATGCGCTTCAGTGAGGGCAAACTGGTTGCCAATACACAGACGTGGCCCACCCCCAAAGGGGAAGTACGCAAAGCGGTGGCGTTGGGCTGCACGCACGGGCTCGAAGCGCTCAGGGTCGAAGACATCAGGCCGCTCCCAGAAGTCCGGATGCCGATGCGTCGCATAGGGCAAGAGCACGACATATGCTCCTTTGGGAATGGCATAGCCGCCGATCTCATCCTCCTGGATGGCATTCCGGGCAAATGCCCATGCCGGCGGATAGAGGCGCATGGCCTCTTCCAGCACCATACGCGTCACAGAGAGTTGTGGCAGATCTTCCATCTGCGGAGGACGCCCATTCAATACCCGCTGATACTCCTCTCGAAGCCTGACCTCGACCTGAGGATGCTGTGCCAGGAGCCAGAAGGTCCAGCAGAGCGCGTTGGCTGTGGTTTCATGACCGGCAAGCAGTAAGGTCAGCACCTCGTCACGCACCTGCTGATCCGTCATACCCTCGCCGCTCTCTTCATCCCGCGCTTGCAGGAGCATCGTCAGCAAATCGCTTTCTGTCGATGATCCACGACGCTTTTGGATTAACTCATCAACGACGGCGTAGAGGGTGTTCCTGGCAACATACAGGCGATGGCGTTGGGGCGTCGGCAGCGATAGAAGGCCTCCGAAAGCAGGTGATTGACCGTGGTAAATCCCTGTCCCACACGCTTCATTTCCCTGGACATGTCCGTTCCAAAGAGCGCTTTGCCCACGATGCTCAAGGTCAGGCTGGACATCTCCTGGAGCAGATCGAGGGGCCGCTGTGTTTCGACGCTGGCTTCCCAACGTTCAGTCCATGCCAGGGTAGTCTCGCTCATTAGAGCGCCAAAGGCTGCGACCCGTTGGCGATGAAAGGTCGGTTGGATCAAGCGACGCTGGTGCAGCCAGGATTCCCCATTGTTCGTCAGCAAACCTTTGCCAAGAACCAGACCTAAAATTTGATAGGCAATCCCGCCCTTATTGTAGTTGAAGTGGTTCTCCTGGACGACATGGCGTACCCCGTCAGGATGAAAGACCAGTCTCCAGGGGCCGAGGACCGTCGGCAGCGTCACGACGTCTCCGTAGCGCTCTCGCATCTTTAGAAGGAAGTCGAGGGTCTTGCGCGAAAAGCTGAACGTATTCTGGATCGCCGTATACCACGGAGGTCCGGGCGGCTGTCGCCTCCGCTGCTTTTCCAGCGGAAGCGACGAGGTGGAAGGATGAATCATCTGTTATTCTCCTTTCAGTGATGAAAGTGCATACGCGCGACTTTCCGCTGCTGATCGGTTCTGGCCAGCGGAAGGCGTTGCATCCCGATGCTCAGCACCAGAGCGAGCACCATCAAGCCAGCGCTTGCTCCATAGACTGCCCGTGGAGCCACTGCGTCAAACACAAAGCCTCCCAGGATGGGGCCAAGGATTAAGGCAAGGCTGAACGTCGCCTGGAACCAGCCCAAAAGGCGACCTGCCATCTGGTCGGGTCCTGCGCCTGTGATCAGCGCTTGCAGGGTTGGCCACACGATCCCATAACCGAGGGAAAAGACGGCCACGAACCCGACAACTGCCCACAGGGAGGTGACCGTGAAAAAGCCCACAGCGGAAATGGCCAGTAAGAAACTGCCCAGCAGGATCGCTTTCTGTTCCCCCAGGTGGTTTACCAGAGGATTGAGCAGGACGATCTGTGTGAGCGCCATCACCAGGCCCAGCGCGGTAATGATCCAGCCAACCGTGCTGACGACCATGCTCTCAGGTTGACCTGGTAACAACACCCGGTCGGCGTAGAGCGCGAACGTCCCGGAAAGCGCCGCCATATACAATCCGACTACCAGCGCCGTCGTCAGGATCAGCATCACTGGTCGGCTCAGTAGCACGTGAGAGAGGGGCAATCCATCAGCCTGTGGAGCTTCTTTGTCCGATCTTGTTGTGCGGATCGGCGGTTCCTGCAGCCAGAGCAGGGTGAGCAACACGGTGACCCCGCTCACCACGGAGGCCGCCAGAAAGGGCGCCAGCAGATTGACTCCTGCCAGCAGTCCGGCCAGAGCCGGACCCAGAATATGCCCAAGCCCACTTGCGCCTCCTACTAATCCAAGCGCGTGTGTGCGCTTCTCTGGCGTGCTGATATCGCTGGCGTACGCTTGAGCGACACTGATATTGCCGCCAGTCAGCCCATCAAGCACGCGCGCGAGGTAGATGACGACTAATCCTCCGGCTATCCCAAACCGCAGGCCAGCATGATCGAGGAGTACGCCCAGGGGAACCGCAAAGACCAGCAGCAGGTAGGAAACGATGGTCCCAGCCTGGCTGATCAACAGGATCGGGCGTCGGCCAAAGCGGTCGGACAAACTCCCGAGCCACGGTGCCGCCAGGACCTGGGCGACATAGTAGGTGGCGATCGCCAGGGCTGCCTGAAACGGCGTGGCGTGAAACTGCCCAAGGACATACACCGGGATGATCGGAATGATGGCCATGGCCCCCGCCATATCCGCAAGCACGATCAGGCACAGCGTTAAAATGCGTTTGGTATCCATAAAAGAAGCCTCCAATTGTTTTCCTTTTCATAAAGGACAGGGGATCAGCGTATCCAAATCTGAGCTATACGATGGGATGGAAGATGACCAGGGGAATGGGATAGGGTGTCCGTTCCTGGTACTTTTCATAGCCTGAAAAGCCTGCAACCGCGCGTGGCCAGAGCCGTTGACGCTCCTCCGGATTGGCCTGCTGCACACTTACGCGGAGATGGTTTCTCCCAATTTCTATGCGTGCCTCTTTGCTCGTACGCATATTTAACCACCAGTTCGGAAGCTTTCCCTGGCCTCCATTGGAAGCGACGACGACGAAACCATCCCCATCTGCAACGTAGACCAATGGTGTGGTATGTTGCTTTCCACTCTTGCGTCCGGTGGTGGTCAGCAGTAGGACTGGCAAGTTCTGTGCTCGTCCCCCAATTGCCCCACCTGTCAGGCGATAGAGAGTAACGTGCGCGGCTGTGGCGAGACGAGCGAGCCTGGCCACTATCGGCGGGTAAGACGTGCGTTTTTCGATAGACATGCCGGTCTGCTTTCCTTGCTTTATCATGATCATTTTCCTTTATTTTTATGCAACAGGGTCGATGAGAGCACCAGGTTTGCTGTCTCGCCAGATCAAAAAGGCGCTCCAGGCAATCGCCAGCCCTTCAGCTGCATACCCCACCACCTCGACCCATTGCGGCACCATCAGCGCGATGCCCAGAATCAGGCCATCAGCGAGAAACAGGATACCGATAGGCCATGGTAAAAAGCGCTTCAGCAGGATGATGATCCCCAGGAGCACGTTTCCAACGATGTAGATGAGTGACATCAGGGCAGGCGTGTAGAGCACAATCCCGAGACTTTGGAGCAGCACGCTATGGGCTGCAGCCCCAGAGAAGTCACCCGCGTGAAATTGGGTTTGGATCACGGGATCGTAGTGCGCCAGCAACGGATTGAAGAACCCATCAATAAACAAGATCCCTGCATAGGATGTTTGCGCGAGGAATGAAAGGATCAAACTGAGTGGCGCGATCCTGCCCATGCGATCATGGTAGCGCAGGTAGATGGCGATCAGCCCCAACCCGGCCAAAATGGTACAGTAGGCTCCAAGCATATGGACTCCCATATAGGCAGCGGCGCGAGGGTTGATATCCACGGCGCGTCGTCCGCCATGGAGAAAGGCCTCATAGAAGGGAAGAAACAGCGCGGGGATGATACTCACCCCCGCTAAGACGCGAGTCATGCGCGTGAAGCTCACTGATAGTGTGTTGTTCATACTATTCCTTTCTTTTTGAGAGAAGAGACAGCAGGTCTATCCATCCTCATCTGGAATGCGACGTTCTGATGTCTGTTCCCGACATCTATGGCCAGATGATTCCTGTTATCCCAGGATCGTCTGATGATGCTTGAACAAACAACAAGACAAGCAGACGACATGTTCTATCTCCTCGATAGAGATCGCAACTGGCCTCAATCAGGCCGAGGCTTTCGATCGGTTCGGCTCAGGGTCAGGGGAGCGTGATCTTCTTGCACAAGACGAGCAAGAGTGCTCTTCGCTTGCCATACCTCTCACTTCCTGATACAATGAAAATACAAGATAACGAGGAAAGAAACAAGTACGCAAAATAATTTGAGGTAGTCTAGAAAATCATACTATGAAGAGGAGCAAGTCATGAAACAACAGCAGAAAGCGGCAGTGTGCCCGGTCGAAGTGACACTTTCGATCGTTGGGGGGAAATGGAAATTGCAGATTGTCTATTGTTTGCTCAGCGGAACCAAACGCTTCGGCCAATTGCGGCGGCTCATACCTGGAGCGACCCAACAAATGCTCACTCTGCAATTGCGGGAGTTGGAACAGGCAGGAATCATTCACCGGCAGGTCTATGCACAGGTGCCCCCAAAGGTGGAGTATTCACTCACAGAGTCGGGGCGAAGCTTAGAGCCAATTGTCCACCAGATTCATGCGTGGGGAGAGTGGTATTGTGATCAAAACGACATCGAGTACTGGCAGTTGAGTGACAATATGGAAGATCCTGTTCCTGCGTGAAATCAGCGTGTAACTCTGCAAACGCGCGGAGAAAGAGATGATGGCAGATGTTCTTCCTCTTCCGTTATATAATACACGTCGTATCTTTCCAATCGCACTGACAGGCAATAAGAGGCTCATCCTAGTTTTTGGTGAGCCGCTCGGAAATGCCTGCACCAGGTCTGCTTCTCCCAACCAGCCCTTCAAGTATTAAGCATCGTGTAAGAGTCGTTGCCGCAGGAGAGCAAAGCCCGCGCGACCATACATGACGCGTTTGAGTGTTTTGAGCTTGTTGACTTTGCCCTCAGTGATGCCCTGGCTCCAGGGGAGACGGAGCGCGGCATGTACGGCATCATAATCGCGCTCGATCCCCGCAACAAAGCTGCCCAGTTCAGCAATCTTGCTCCTGGTCGCTTGCTCCATCCAGCAACGTAACTCCTGATGCTTGCGCTCGCGCACCATCGAGAGGAACGCTTGCAGTAAGGCATAGACCGTTTGCACCTCCGGCGAGAGGTTCAACAACTGATCTAATCGGGCCTGCTCGTCCTTTTCGAGCTCTTCACGCTTGTGTGCCAGAAGCCAGCGTAAGGCACGTGGCGAGATAGCCTTGGCACGCTCCTTGCGTGAGCGAGGGGGAGAGCCATCCGCTGTGGTCGTGCGCAAATGGCCCACGTAGGCTTTCACCATCGACGCACTGCCCGGATATCCGCGCTCGCTGATTTCGCGGTGAAGCTGGGCCGCGTTGTGTTCACCCTGGCTCCATCGCTGGAGCAGATAGTCTTCATACCGATCAAGCTGACTCGCACGCAAGGGACGCGGAGTAGGCAACGGGGGATCTGGGGCTTGTCGGAAATACTTGCGCACCGTGTTGCGGGCCAGGCCCAGTTCTTCCCCGATCTTACGCAAGCTCATCCCAGCCACATGCAGTTCCTGTACCCGCTCATAGAGTTTCCATTTGCGTAAAAGGCGTGCCTGCGACTTGCGTTGGCAGGCAGGGGTAGCAGAAAAAGATGAGAGAGGCTTGTTTGGCACTTGTTCCTTCTCCGGTTTTGCTCCCGCGTCTTCCAGGCGAATATGAGCACGAATCAAGAACTCCTCTACCGCATCGCCCAAGTTAGAGAGGATGTGCCACCTGTCTGCGACCTGTGTCGCCTGGGGCGCTCCCAACGTGGCACCTTCAATATAGCAGGCCCCACGATCGCGACTCACCACATCCACTTCCGGGTGTGCAGCCAACCACGCTCGCACGCTCTCTGCCTCCCGGTCGGCCAGCAGATCCACAATTTTGTGGGTCTCCAGATTCACCAGGATACTGCCGAAGCGCTTGCCGCGCCGCCAACTCCAATCGTCCACACCGACAACATACACCTGACCAACCTCGGGGAGAGGAACCAGAAACAGGGACCAAAGCACTGTGGCATCAGAAACACCCATCGCAAGCTTGTCACCCAGACGTTCTCCTCCTTTGCCGCATGTGGCAAAACCGATCTCTTGCACTGCTGTGCGTAGCCGCTTGGTCAGACGAGAGGAGGTTTCAATGAAATCTGGAAGCCGTTCTGTGAACACTTTGCGACAACAGTCGGGGTTGCGACAAAAGAACTTATGGACCGTGAACAGCAGTCGGATAGGACGACCAGTACAAGGCAGATCTCGGGGATGCCTGTGGTAAGAGCTGTGAATGGCAGACGAAGGCATCGAACACTGCGGGCAGGGTGAACTGGAGCGCTGCGAGGTCACGCACACAAGCAGTTCCTCTGCTGTGTCGCTGACCGAAATCATTTCCAGTCCTTCTGGTAAGGCAAAAAATGGAGTGGTCGGCATTCCTTGCTCCCTCCTGCAATCTCTTTTTGCAGGAGTTTATCAGACAGATCAGCCGTTTTCAATGGCTCACCAAAAACTAGGATGAGCCTATATTACACCGTCTTTAATAGCTGTGAGTAGTCACAATAAATGGGCTCTTGGTCACATTAAGTGCGCCTGCTTGCTTTAGAGAGCGAGTGATTATGCGTCGGGGATATAAGGGATCAATCCTTTGCGGAAGGCTTCTTCCTGGATCTCACGTGGTGCATGGCGTACATCGATGATGAAGCCATTGACTTCGAGCATCCAGATCAGTGGGTTCTTGTCGACCATCGAGGGAATCGACCAATCAGGATCCATCGGATACATGCCCAACAGATCGCGAACCTGCTTGGATTTGGCCTGCATGGTACTGGAACTCAGATCGAAATACTCCCAGATCTGGCTAGCCGCAATATGGGGGGTCTGTGAAGCATCGAAGAGAAAATTCACCAAGCCTAACGCGTGAATGATCCCACATGCCCAGGTTGTGGCCTTGCCTCGTACCAGTGGCGAAGGACGCTTGCGACACAGGGTCGCGGTCAGCTCACGGCAGAGCTGGGCGTACTCGTCGTTTAAGTCCCTTTGGCTGAAGGCATCCGTGAGGTGAGTGATTTCATCGAAACGTGCTTGCAGCTCCTTTGGAACCTGCTGCGAGGTACTTCTTTTGGCCATACCTGCCTCCTTTTCCTCTCGATGCGAGCGTAGCAGCGCTCGTTGTAACCAATGATGCGCCTGTTTGTCAGGCAATGCGAGCTCCGACCTCGGCGGTTGGGGTAGACCCGTAGGGACTTGCCTCTGGATGTTCGGCAGACGCAGACCTGCGGGAGGCGCGTTGCCTCTGCTCTTTGTCAAATGCCTCCCCAGCCGCTGGATGCAGGAGCACTCGGCGTTGGAGTAACGGAAATCCCGCTTGCCCGTAGGAGGTCCGTTTGATGAGTTTGACTTTGGCGTTGAAACCCTCAACCATTCCATTACTGTAGGATTCGGTACAAGCATTTGCCACTGCTGCTTCATCGTCAGCCAGCCCCTCAACAAAGCGGACGAGTTCCGTGATCCCACTTGAGCGCACGGCTGCTTTCCACTGCTCCAATCGTTGCACCCCTTGACGCTGGCGTAGAAGCTGTCCAAACTCCTGTGTGAGGGTGAAGGCCGTTGCGATCGTGGGATCACGGCTCACGATCTGGTCGATGAAGGCGATTTGCTCTTTGGTGCGATGTTGGGCTGGACGAACCATCATGAGTGCCGCCGACCTCGTGG
>WNGD01003161.1_pt1 | contig 16922 bp, 16 predicted proteins | sample 5400671 | NCBI WGS metagenome assembly WNGD01 (sample SAMN13153369, study PRJNA577476) | soil metagenome | isolation source: 40 cm soil or saprolite under grassland replicate 2 | place: USA:California | collected 2016-06-15
GGCGCATGAACCGGAGCAGTAGTGACTATTGCCGATGGCAAGGTGTCGAAAACACCGGAACGCTTTTGTTCGATATTCAAGACGTCGGCCCTCCAACTTGTGTATTGCCCTCGTCGATTCGGCAAGGTAGGTGGCTTCCCATTTGAACTTGCCGCTCAAGGCATGTGCTTTCGATTACTCCTCATTAACGCCGAAGGCTTTACCCATCCATATCCTGAGAATTGATCAACCCTTTGCGACGCATGGGGCAGTCACGGCTTCTGGGTCTTGAGCCAAGCCTGGTAGGTTTTTGGCACGTCCATTTTCTTCAACGTGTTCCATGCGGCGATAGCTTCACTCATCGGCGCCCGTTGATTGGCCTTCATGAAATCGGAAATGAAGTTTATGTATCTGGCGTGCTCGACGCGCAGCGGGCCATCTTTGGTCGTGTTCAGTTCGATAGCATGGCGGACCAAATCGCCGTAGGTGATCCGGCGGCCTTGGCCAAGTTGTTCTTCGCGCCAACGGTTGAGCAAGTATCGCGTTCCGGACTTCCGCCTAAAACCGGGCTCCAGCTTCGCGGCCTCGTGCTCGATGAAATCCTTGGTCTGACGGTTGCTGGTGTAGTGGACAACCGGAAGGTCGAGCCGCAGGCCCAGGTCGATGTCTCGCGGCCCTGACTTGGTCATCGTTCGCTTAGCGAAGCTCTTGGCCTCCCCGGTACGGAGAAAGTGCTTAACCGCCCGCTCCAACTCGTCCTTTCGCAAACGCCTCGCCGAAGGGACGCCGATCTCTTCAGCAAACTTCTTGAGGTCGGCGGCGTACCAATAACCGTTGTCGAACTCTGCCTCGGTCATTGATGTGGAAAGCTTAGCGGCTCTTCTAGACTTCATGGCGTTCGTTTCGACCCTGTTTCCAGCCCGTCCCCTCAAGGGGCCCATGCTAGCAAGATTAGTCTCTTGAAAAATGGCTCCCGCGAAACGTCGCAGGAACGATCTTTCCCGCACCATCAAGGCGACGGTTGAGGAGGCCGTCGCCACCCCGGGTTTCACTATTCAACAGAGGTAATATGAAGGCATGAACAACATCAATAACAATAAAAGGGAGTTGGCACCAAAACAACGTGAAGAACTACTCAGAGTGTTGAAAGCCCGTTTTGAGAAAAACATGAACCGCCATAAAGGTCTTGAATGCGCCAAAGTACAAGCAAAGCTGGAAGCTCATACTGAGAAACTGTGGTCGCTTAATGAAATGGAAAGAACTGGCGGTGAACCGGATGTTGTCGGTCATGATAAAAAGACGGGCGAATACATTTTTTATGATTGTTCATCGGAAAGTCCCAAAGGCCGCAGAAGTGTTTGCTACGACCGTGAAGCGCTAGAGGCAAGGAAAGAACATAAACCAGCAGATAATGCTATCGATATGGCTGCTGCTATGGGCATTGAGCTTTTGACCGAAGAACAATATCGAGAACTGCAGAAGCTTGGAGAATTCGATACAAAAACGTCGAGCTGGGTGAAAACACCTTCTGATATTAGAAAACTCAGCGGCGCCCTCTTTTGTGATCGTCGCTACGACACTGTCTTCGTGTATCACAACGGTGCAGAATCCTACTATGCCGCCAGGGGGTTCCGTGGCTCGCTAAGGGTCTAGATTTTGCACAAACAGCTAAATCTGAATTTGAGAACGGATCACCTGAAGAAAAGAAAGAAATTTTCGCAGATTTAGGTTCGAACCTCACCCTCAATTTCGGTGAATAGCTCCCCGAAGACGCCGCAGTGACGATCTTCAGACATCGTTAAGGCGACGGTTGAGGAGGCCGTCGCCAATGTCGAATCTCGAAGGAAAAAGAATGGCTCGACAACCAATCACCGACGTAGCCTCGGCCGCAGTACCGTGCTAGATCAGACGGCGCTTGAATCTTCTATGCTCTTCCGCGCTTTACTCGACGGTCAACATATGATCCGCGGATTCTCTAATCCCGACATCCGGCAGAAACTTCAAGACTCGCCTCATTTGAAAGCAATCACCGATCCGCGCCGCCAAAGCGCGAAAGTTACGCGCATCTTCAATCGATGTCACGCCCACGGATTGATCGCCAAAATTCCGCATTCTCGACGCTGGCGCTTAACGCGACACGGCCGCATCGCGATGTCCGCATCCATTCAGCTTCGCGACATCCACTTCCCAATCACTCACATCAAACTCACGGCATGACGCGAAAGTTCTCTGCGTAAAACGGAGAATGTACAGATAAAGGATCTATCCTTCGTTATGTTGGGGCCGGGGAGCCGTCCGCCGGCCGAAGACCGGCTGGACGGACGGCGTGCCTTAAGACTACGGCAGGCCCCGAACGTGTTCGATTACTTCCTTTCTTTCACTCTTACTTACTGTGCGGTACCTGAAGATTGCCACCCGCAAGATTCACCGGAGCAAAGGTCAGATCCGGAACCGTTCCGCTTGGACCGGTGACCTGCAGACCGAACTGATCGCTGGTTCCCGGTTGGCCGTTATCGATAGCGGTAGCCTGTAAGGCGTAGCTACCGGCTCCGTTCAACGTTGCCTTGCTGACGAGCACGGCCGTGTTGCCTACAATCGAGAGACCGGTCAGCGCGTTGCTCTTCAGGATCAGGTCGCCGGTTGACCGGTGCTCGATATACAACATGCCGCCCTGAATCTGGCCATTCTTCAGGTATTTAACATTGATACCGAAATTCGCTGGGACTCCATTGTGCACGATGATTCCGCCGCCGGTGACGAAGCCGAGTGACGGATCGTAGACCACCAGAACGGAATCGGCGATGCCCGTATAGTAGTTGCCGCCGATGGAGATTGCGACGTCGTAGACGTTCACGGGAACGTTAGCGCAACTGAACGTGGCGGTGAGAATCTGAGCCGCCACTGAGGTGATCGCGGGACAATTGATCGTTGGAGCTGCCACCACAGGGATAAGCCTCAGTGTGACAGGCAGCGCCTTCGCGATGTCACCCGGGTTTCCATCAGCGGGTTCCTGGATCGCCGCCATGAGCGTTATGGACGACGCCGTACCGCCCGGCGCGCTCACTTGGACCGACACCGGATTGCCGGTCGAGAGCGTGACGGTCGCGTTTTCACTGGAGACCACCAGGTTGCCGGTGCCGCTGCTGCCCAGAACTCCAACCGTGGTGCTGGTGAAGACGGCAGTGATTGCTCCCGTGTACGTTCCTTGACCTTGCGTGATGACATAGCTCGTGGGCGCGGAGTAGGTCCCGGCGCCGTTCACGGTTACCGGCCCGCCCAGGTTCACGCCATTGACGGCAAACTGGAGTGTGCCGGATACGGCCAGACCGGGCGGTGCGATCGTGGCGCTTGGTGTGACGGGGTCACTGTACTGGCGGGATTCCGAGGCGACACTAAGCACGCTCAGCAAGCCGAAGTTCGCTGTGACCGAATGCGGCGCATTCATCGTGATGCTGCCGGGATTGGTCGAACCGCTGAGGTCCCCGCTGAAACCGGTGAAGGCGTAGCCGGAGTTCGCGGTAGCTGTTGTGGACACGGAGGCGCCGGCATTGACGTATCCACCGGCTGGGCTGATGCTGCCGGCGGCGCTGCCGCCGATGCCAACGGCAGTCGTGAGGTAATACTTTGTGGTAAAGCCGGCGGTGTAAGTCGTGGCCGTGCTCGGCGCGGTGACGGTGTGCGAGATCGCTCCGCTGTCGCTCCAGTTGTTCCAGACATACTGCGTTCCTGAGGCTCCGGCTAGCGGCGTTGCGACGGCGATCGTGTGCGTCTCGCCCGGCTTCCAATAGAACAGGTAGGTTGCGTTGTAAGTCTGCGAATCCAACGTAAAGCTCAGGCCAGTGGGTGAGGTCTGGATGGTTACCGGTGTGAGGGCGATGAAATTGGCGGTCACGGACTGTGGAGCAGTCATTGCGACCGTCGTGCTGGAACTGGTGCTGGAGGCCACGGGTCCGGTCCAGTTCTGGAAGGCGTAGCCGGTGTTCGGGGAGGCGAAGACGTCCGCATTCGAACCGGCATCATTGTAGACTCCGCCGCCAGACACGGTCCCGTAGCCCGTCGGATTCGCTTGTGTGGTCAGCAGGTATTGCGTCTTGAAGTTGGCCGTGTAAGTCGCGGCGGCGCTGGGAGCCGTGAAGGTGCGCGGATTATCCGTGCTGCCATCCGCCCACTCGGTGAAGGCGTACCGGGTTCCGGTAGCGCCGCTCTGCGGCGAAGCGAAAGTGACCGTGCAGGAGGAACCGGGCGTCCACTGCAGCGTAGCGGAAGTCGTGTAGCTACCGGGCTGGCAACCCGTTCCCGTGACCGAGAAAGTAAGGTTGCCGATGGATGAGGAAATGATGACTGGCTGCGTGAGTGATTGCTTCAGCGCCAGGCTATGGTACCCTCCGGCAGCAATGGCGGTCACACCCGCAAGTCCGGCGGGGACGCTGGCCTGCCCGTAATAGTCGAATCCCCAGGCGACCACGGTGCCGCCACTCTTCAGCGCCATGTTGTGGAAGCCTCCGGCAGCAATGTCGGTTACTCCCGAAAGTCCGGACGGGACGCTGGTCTGCCCGTAAGAGTTGTCCCCCCACCCGACCACCGTGCCGTTACTCTTCAGCGCCAAGCTATGGTGGGCTCCAGCAGCAATGGCGGTCACACCCGTAAGTCCGGACGGCACGCTGGCCTGCCTGTAATAGTTGTCCCCCCAGGCGGCCACCGTGCCGTCACTCTTCAGCGCCAGATTGTGTGTTTGGCCGGCAGCAATGGCGGTTACTCCCGAAAGTCCGGACGGGACGCTGGTCTGCCCGTAAGTGTTGTCCCCCCAAACGACCACCGTGCCGTCACTCTTCAGCGCCAGGCTGTGGATGATTCCGGCAGCGATGGCGGTCACACCCGCAAGTCCGGACGGGACGCTGGCCTGTCCAAAATAGTTGTCCCCCCAGGCGACCACCGTACCGTCACTCTTCAGTGCCAGACTGTGGCTGTATCCAGCAGCAATGGCGGTCACACCCGCAAGTCCGGACGGGACGCTGGCCTGTCCAGAAGAGTTGTTCCCCCAGGCCACCACCGTGCCGTCACTCTTCAGCGCCAGACTGTGTAATGATCCGTCCGCGATCGCTTTCGCATCGGTAAGCGAAGCTGGCGTGCTGTTATGGCCTCCTGAGTTGTCTCCCCACGCCACCGGCGACCCCACCGCCTTCAACGCGAGAGTGTGGAAAGTACCGGCAGCGATGGCGGACACACCCACAAGTCCGGACGGGACGCTGCTCTCCAGATGAAGGTTGTCCCCCCAGGCGACCACCGTACCGTCACCCTTCAGCGCCACGCTGTGGTACTCGCTGGCAGCAATCGCCGTCACACCCGCAAGTCCGGACGGGACGCTGGTCTGCCCTTGAGCGTTCGAGCCCCAAGCCACAACCGTGCCGTCGCTCTTCAGCGCCAGGCTGTGGGAGCGTCCGGCAGCAATCGCCGTCACATCCGCCAGTCCGGACGGGACGTTGGTCTGCGCGTCATAGTTGTACCCCCAGGCGACGACGGTACCGTCGTTCTTTACAGCCAGATTGTGCCAGTATCCGGCAGCAATCGCCGTCACACCCGCCAGGCCGGACGGGACGTTGGTCTGCCCGAAACCGTTCGAGCCCCAAGCCACGACCGTGCCGTCACTCTTCAGCGCCAAGCTGTGGTACAACCCGGCAGCTATAGCGGTCACGCCTGCAAGTCCGGTCGGCACGTTGATTTGACCGTCGGAGTTGGACCCCCAGGCCGCAACCGTGCCGTCACTCTTCAGCGCCAGGCTGTGGTAGCTCCCGGCAGCAATCGCCGTCACACCCGCCAGTCCGGCGGGAACGATTGTCTGATCCTCAGTGCTTTTCCCCCAGGCCACAACCGTGCCGTCCCCCTTGAGCGCCAAGCTGTGGCCAAATCCGGCCGCAATCGCCTTCGCATCGGTGAGCGAAGCCGGCGGACTGATCTGGCCATAAGCGTTGTTTCCCCACCCTACAACATTCGGCGTCTGGGCCTGAGCCAATCCAGCGCCGGCGACCGCCAGGATGGCGGCCGCGATCGTCAGCCAGCGCATCCAGCGCATCTGGGGCCGCGGTTTTCTTTTTCGATTCGATTCCGATATGTTCCTCACTTCGTTCATATGGCCTCCTCGTCGTCCTTTCTTAAAACCGGTTGAGATAGGGTTTCGCTGCGACTCTGCGCGATCGTTAGCGTTGAAATATTTCGGTCTGGATATCCGCGCTCTCTAATAGAAGAAGCAACGAAAACGGCTGCAAACTGCCATCGGCCTCAGAAATTTTTTCTTAGGGGCCGGCCGTCGAGCCGCGTCTGGTAAAATGCGCGCGGGCGCTAACGCAACTTCGTCACGGCGACCTGAAGTTGCTCTCGATTGCGCGTGCAGCCGGTGTAGGGGCGGTCTATGACCGCCCGATTTGGGTTGATTCGGGGAAAAACGGGGACTCATGAAGGTATGCATCCCGAACGATGGAAGTTAGTGGAGGAACTCTACGACCGCCTCGTGTCTCAACCGGAGGAGCAGCGCCGGCAGGCACTTGAGGAAGCCTGTTCCGGTGATCCGGAACTGCGTAGCGAACTGGAATCGCTCCTGGACGCGCGTGAAGATGCCGGGGCTTTTCTCTCCGATGAGATGCGCGGAGAGATCTTGGCGCTGGAACCGGCTCCGCCGGCGCCGGCGGTGGGTGACACTCTCGGCCCCTACCGGATTCTCGCCGAAGCCGGCGCCGGAGCGATGGGCCGCGTGTATCGGGCCATGGATACACGGCTCGAACGTGAAGTGGCGCTGAAGATTCTGCCTCCGGATTGGAATCACGACGAGGACCGCGTGGCGCGCTTCCGCGTGGAAGCCATCGCGGCTTCCGCGCTGAATCATCCAAACATCCTGACGATCCATGATATCGGCCGGGAGGCGGAAATTTCGTTTATTGCCTCCGAATGGATTGCGGGGATGACTTTGCGAGAGCGGATATCCCAGGGAGCACTGCCTCTGCGGGAAACGCTCGACATTGCAATCCAGTGCGCTGCTGCGCTCGGGGCGGCGCACCGGGCGGGAATCGTGCACCGCGACATCAAGCCGGAAAACATCATGATCCGGCCGGATGGGCTGGTCAAGGTGCTGGACTTCGGACTGGCCCGGACCACCCACTCGAGCCACACGCGCCGGCCGGTAGCCACCGAGAGCGGCGCCATTACCGGAACTCCGCGTTACATGTCGCCCGAGCAAGCGCGCGGAGAAAACCTGGATTCCCGGACGGATATTTTCAGCCTCGGGGCGGTGCTTTATGAGATGACGCACGGCAGTCCCGCGTTTCCGGGCGTCACCATCGCAGAGGTGTTCGCGAATCTCCTCAAATCGGATGCCGCCGTCGATTCGGGCACTGGCTTCGATGCAATACTGCAGAAGGCGCTTCAGAAGGATCGTGAGACACGATATGGAAGCATCGACGAACTCGAAAAAGATCTCAGGAAGTTTGAGCTCCGGAGAGGGCTGAGGCCGAAGGTCTCCTGGGGGATAGCCGCTGTCGTCCTGGCGCTGTTGCTGGCCGCAGCCGCCACGCTATATGTCTTTTCGCACAAGCCTCCACTGTTATCCGACAGGGACACGATCTTATTGGCCGATTTCGTCAACCAAACCGGCGATCCGGTCTTCGACCTGACGCTCGAGCAGGGTCTGGCCGTGCAGCTCGAGCAGAGTCCCCGTCTGGATATCTTTTCGGAGGAAGGATTACGCGAGACGCTTCGTTTGATGCGCCAACCGCCGGACAAACCCATCACGGCCGAGATTGCGCGTGAGGTCTGCCAGCGGCAAGGCTTGAAGGCATACGTCATGGGCGCGATCGCTCCAATTGGAAGCCACTATGCGATCACGCTGACGGCTGTCGATAGCCAGAGCGGCGGAACGCTGGCCCGAGTGCAGGCGGAAGCTGCAGCGAAAGAACAGGTCTTGCGCGCGCTATCGCGCGCCGCTTCTGAATTGCGCGAGAAACTGGGTGAGTCGGTGCCCTCGTTGCAAAAGTTCGACGCACTCCTGGACGTATCGACATCGTCGCTTGAAGCGCTTCGCGTCTATTCTCTCGGCCGGCGCGAGCGAGTGAAAGGTAATAACTTCGAAGCGATCCGCTTCTTTCGTCATGCGATCGAGCTGGACTCCAACTTTGCTGCCGCGCATCGGTCACTGGCCGCCGCATATTCCAACAGCCGGCAGCTCGGTCTGGCATCGGAATCCGCCGCTAAGGCCTATGCTCTCCGCGAGCATGCCAGCGAACGAGAAAGGCTGTCCATTATGGAGGAATACTATGGGCAGGTGACCGGCGAAGTCGACAAGCGGATCGAGATGCTGCAGCTCCATCAAAACATATATCCACGGGACGCTGCGTCATACAACAACCTGGCGGTTACTTACAACACTCTCGGGCGATTCGACGAGGCCCTGCAACAATCGCGAGTGGCTGTGCGATTCGAGCCTCCTGTCAGCAACCGGTGGTCTGTGCTGGGTAATTCTCTGATTGGTCTCGGCCGTTTTGACGAAGCCAGCGAGGCTTACCAGCAGGCGCTGGCAAAGGGCCTCGATAGTGCTTCTTTTCACCGGGGCCTGTTTCGAATTGCATTCGTGAAAGGCGATGAGGCGGGGATGACGCGAGAGGTGGAGTGGTCCGTCCGGAGAGGCATGGACTATAACGCCCTGGACTGGCAAGGTGCGGCCGCGGCCTCTCGCGGCCAGCACGCGCGGTCACAGCAGTTCACCGAGCGAATCTCTGAATCCGCCACCGCCGGCGAAACCGCCGAAGCCGCCGCCGGTATGATCGCTCAGGCGGCGGTCCGGGCATCCGCTCTCGGCCGGTGTGTCGATGCGAAGACACACGCCCGGCGAGCGCTTTCTATCGAGCAAAATCCGCTCTCGCTCACCCGGAGCGCGCTGGCGCTGGCCTGGTGCGGCCAATTGGGTGAGGCAACGATGTTAGTCAATGAACTGATCAGGCAATATCCACTCAATACCGTGGTCCATCGCATCTGGTTGCCGGTCATTCGGGCGGCGATCGCTTTGAAGGGCGGCGATGCACAGGCGGCCGAAAATGGATTGCGATCCACCCCCTATGAAGCTGCCGCCGAATTCTGGGCGCAGTATTTACGCGGTCACGCTCTCCTGAACCTTGAGAAGGCGGGCGAAGCGGAAGCGGAATTTCGCAAAATCCTGGACCATCGGGGACAGGATCCCATCTCGCCCCTATATCCGCTGGCCAAATTCGGACTGGCACGCGCCGCGGCGCTCCAGCACGATACCGCCCGGTCGCAGGAGCTGTATCGCGAGTTTTTGGCTGACTGGAAGGATGCGGACCGGGATCTGCCTGTGCCCGCGGAGTCCTTGCGCGCCGTTAACGGTCCGAAAGCCGCTTTGCCGTGAGGCCATGAACCCTCCACCAAGCGAAGTCACGCAATTGCTCAAGGCCTGGCGTAGAGGCGACGAACACGCCTTGGAACAATTGACTGCCGTTGTCGAGTCGGAGCTTCGCCGAATCGCGCGCTTGCAATTACGCAAGGAGTCCCCCGGACAGACGCTGCAGCCCACCGCATTGATGAATGAAGTCTATCTGCGGCTATTCGAGTGGAACTCCGTCGAGTGGCAGGACCGCACTCATTTTTTTGCAGTGGCGGCGAAGATCATGCGACGAGTCCTGGTGAATCAAGCCATCGCCAGGCGCAGACAAAAGCGCGGCGGCGGGGCGGTTCTCGTTTCGCTCACGGAAGCCGGAGGGGCCACGGACCGAACCGAAGACCTGCTGGCGCTGGACGAAGCGCTGGCCGCGCTGGAGAAGGTCGACAGCCGCAAAAGCCAGCTCGTGGAATTGCGTTTCTTCGGCGGTCTCACGCCGGACGAAACAGCTGCCGCGCTCGGTATTTCCGTGCGCACCGTTCACCGCGAATGGGATTTGGCTCGCGCGTGGCTTTTCCGCGAACTGAGCCGGGCTGCCCCGGAGAGGGCTGGTGGTTGAGAAACATTCTGAGCTTCGATCCGCAGGACGTGCTGGGGCAGCTTGCCACGATGACAGACAAGACCAGGGCACAAGTCGCTCTAGACTGGTGCCTCTCCCAGCAAGGGGTTGTCACCATTCCAAGGACGCACTCCCTGGAACACCTCGCTGAGAATTGCGCGAGCTCGGGCTGGCGTCTAACGGAAGAACAGATGGCAATGCTCGAGAAGGGCGTGCACTTCCGGCGCCGCGGCCGCTTCGAAGCGGTGTTCCGCAGGTTTGCGCGGAATACCCTTCAGAGGGTTGGACGGCCTTCGTGAGCAGGGCTGAACTAACTTGGAGGAATCCATGGCAACGGTGCGCGAATGGATGCGTCGTTTGTGGGGAACGCTGCGGCGGAATCGACAGTTCGTCACGAAGTGGGGTGAAGTTGGGCTAAGTCTTTTGGAAGCGGTCCAGCGGTTGCCGAGTCTATAGCAACGGACAACTTGGTGGACATTTGTCCCTACGAAAAAGGTCGGATTGTCCGATGTGCACGGTAGTGAAATTCCTATCGTCACGCCGACCCGCTCGACTCCATATCCAACACGCGCAAGATCAACAAGGTGTTCTTGCGTGGAAACGAAGTCAGGCGTCCAAAATTATTTTCCAAATTTTTTCCGCGAAATCGAGTTGACTCTTCCTATGCAACGTAGCAGGATGTCTCCATCCACGTAGTTGTAATGACCGGCAGGAAAGAGTCGTTCACCGCGATGTCTGTTTACCGGTGCCGACAATACGACCTGGCTTTCCAATTGCCGAGCGCGCTGCGAAAAGCATTGTGGCGCCTTTGGGCGCCGACCAACGGTAACGGATCGTAGCCAGGATGGCCGCGCACGGGTGTCCCGGTCAGTTACGAAGCCGCTCCGCGGATCTGAGGAGGCACAGCCGATGACGCCACTCGAACTGAAGAATACACGCAAGTCGATGGGTCTAACGCAGGCTCGGCTTGCCGAGCTTATTGGCGTGACTGACAGCACGGTTGCCCGTTGGGAAATGGGTGTTCATCCGATTAGTTTTCCGATTGAACAACTGCTGAAGACTCAAATCCCATCCGGACAGACCGCCGCCGCTTGCGGATGGACGGATGTGGATTTGTCGAGGCTGGCAGCACAGGCCAGGCAAGCTTTCGAGCAATTGCGCCTGAAGAAGTGCCTGGTGTTGACGAAACTTTTATTGCAGGTCGATCCCGAGAATAAGGAAGCACATGCGCTAGAGTCCTCAATTCGATCGGCTTTACAACAGGACCTTCAGAACGCGCGCGAGCTTCTCGAGAAGACTCCACTTGAAAACAAACCGCAAGAATTCGGAAAGGGAGCAGAGATCGTTCTGTGGAGAGTTCTTAATGTCGACCCGAAGAATGAAGAAGCAAAAGCTCTCCTTTCCATGCTCAAAACTCACTCGGGGGAAGCAATCTCGCTTTCTCCCGCTGTGACGGAGTCATCCGAGGCACGCCCAGAGTCGTCCGTACCGTTGGACCATCCGGAAGTGGATAAACCCGCATCTGCCAGGATGGCGTCATCTCCCGCGGAAGAGTATCCACTGTCGTCTGTACCGCCAGAGTCTTTGGGACTTGCGCCGGGGCCATTTGGTTCAGCCGCTTCGTCGGCCGAAGAGGCGGGCACGAAATCGACTCTATTACGGCGATTTTCAAGCGCAGTTGAACAGACGCGTCTCGCTATTCCGATTGCTCTTGCCGCCGTCCTTCTTACAGTTGTTGGAGTCCTGATGCTGATAGGGCGTCCGAATGCGCCCAAAGAGCATGACATCGCAAAGCCGTCTGCTAGTAGCTCAGCAGAGCTTCCTAATCGGCATCCTGCCGAAAATAAGGATACCGTCCCGTCTTCCCCTAGTGATCAGAACCCCGGTACAGCGCAGCCAGACTCAGTGCCGCCGGACCGGGTTCCGCTGAACCCGGTTCCGCTACCGGAACAGCACACCGCTCCAACAGTCGAGTTGGTGTCGACGGGTGTGACGGCCAGATCCCGACCCGTTGCGTCTTCGTCTGCTCGCGGGGACCTTCCGCTCCTCCGTGCCGTCGCTGCCGGTGAAACTGGGACACTCCATGTGAACTCACTGCTGGCGGCGGAAATATATATGGAGGGTGAATACGTGGGTTCGACGCCGGCGACGCTCGATCTGCCGGCGGGAACTCACACGCTCGAGTATCGGCATCAGGATCTGCGGAGAGTTGTAACTCATGTGGTGAGGGCCGGTGAGACCACCGCAGCGAGCATTACCTTTGAAGTGAGGGTCCAAATCAATGCGAAGCCCTGGGCACAGGTTTTTCTGGAGGGAGCCTACAGGCAACCCTTGGGACAAACGCCGTTGAGTGGTATCGTCGTGCCCGCTGGAAGCACACTCGTCTTTGAGAATCCGAATTTTCCAAGGAAGAACTATCGAGTTACAGGAACGGAGACGGCGATACAGGTAGTCTTCCCGTAAAGGTGTCTGATGTTTCTATCCGTCCTTGCGTTGTCTCTGGTCCTTTCAGTCCAGTCCATTGAGAAAACTCCCGTTGAAGATGAAGTCAACGATGCGTTGGCGCACGCCGCCGCGTTGTATTACGACGCGAGATTCAAGGAATCGATTGAGTTGCTGTTGCGCATCGACGAGTTACTTCAGTTGAAAACCGACCACGTCAGAGAAAAAATCGATATCAAACTGCACCTGGCCCTCGATCATATCGGCCTGAATGAAAACATGGAAGCCAAGTTGTCCTTAAGCGACCTTTATGCCCTGGATGCCGACTATCGCCTGGATCCACAGCAGTTCTCGCCAAAAGTCCTTGCATTAGCTGAAGAAGCCAGAGCCGAGGCGGACGAAGTCCGTTGTCGCAGAGTTCATGACGACGCGGCCAAAGAGTTAGAAGCCCAAAATGCCACGGCTGTTATGAGTCTTATCGGATCGATGAAGTCGAAATGCGCCGGCCTGCAAGAGATCGAAACCGGCTCGGCTGAGCTTTTCTACAAGAGAGGCGTTGAACTCTACAAGCGCGACCAATTCTCAGACGCGCTTCAGGACTTTCGTAACGCTGTGAAGCTCTCTCCTAGACATGAGCTCGCCGCCCAATATATTGATCTCACGCAGAGCAAACTGCAGGTGACCGCAGATTGGCTGCTTCTCGACTGGCGCAAGCATTTCGATGCACATGAGCTCACGCTGGCCGCAGCGGCCTACCGCCGGCTGATGTCTTACGATGAAACTGGCGGCGCCACCGAGCAGATGTTGAGCCAGGTGCGGGTGGAATATCGGAAAGCGCTGTCGGGTCTCGTCGAATCGTGGAAGCGAGCGTGTGCGACTGGGGATACCGCGGCGATGGATACGATTCTTCGCCAAGCCTCAGAGTTGCTGCCGGAACCCTCCATCGGCGAAGACATTCTCGCACAGATGACGAGTTGCACGAAAACAGGCTGCATCCAGATGAATCCCCAGCTTGCGTTGATGCGGTTGAAGACCCGCGTGAGTCCTCAGATTCCCGCGGTCGCCCTGGACTTTGTGCGAAACTCTCAATCCACTGTGCGTGTCAAAGCCAGAATCGACGAGCAAGGTAACGTCAACGTCACAGGGACGGAGGGCGGCGGCAATAACCTGGTCAACAATGCAGTCTGGAGCGCTGTCGAACGGTGGAAATTCTCACCAATCAACGATCAGACGGGACCTCGGTGCGTGGAAACTGAAATCCCGATCGTCATCAAACCCTGAATCAAGAGGGAAGTCCTTTATCCGCATAGCCGCTCGACGTGCGCTATGGGACGATGAAGGCGCGTTGGAGTTCGGGCATTCACCTAAAATGAACCCCCACCTAAACGAAGCTCCAAATTTCATCGAGCTGCAAACGCTTGCACGTGAGATTGCGGAAAACCCTGTCCTGATATTCGCGACAGACCTCCGCAACTTCTAAGAGCAGCTTCACAACGGTGTTCTTCGCAACGCCTGTCATGCGGCAGGTTGAGCGGATGCTGTTTCCTTCGGCTCAGCAACGGATGATTTGTGCGCGAGGTCGAGTGGGGTCTTTTCCGGTTGATTCCCGCCATTGCTGTTCACGGAATATCCGCGCGCTACCAACCATGATTTGTTGGCTGTTTCCGCTTGTTGAAGCTTCTGTAGTTTCTGTTCGGTTTCCCGCCTTTCGGACTCAATGGCATGTAATTCCGCCATGAGAGTTTCCGCTACGTCATCCAACGGAACTTTCATGCTCGCTCCTCCTTGGCGGAAATTATGACGCGGGATTAGAGGTCAATTCAATGTCTAAATGCGGAAGGGTAGGCGGAGGCGGAACCCTCTTGTCGCCGCCTTGCCACGAGCCACTGTAGACGACAACCACGAGAGGCGCTAGACCCTGGAGCTGCGCAGGGTAGAAATCAAGGGATAGGGCTTGTCCGTCGCTCGAGCTGTAGACAAAAGTCTCTGCCTTTACTTCAGGTGTAGCCGGCAGAATCATCGACAGGATCAATCGAGCTGAATCCAGAAGCGGCATATATCGACTCCCGTCGCAGCGATTGGTGTTCAGCTTCCTCCTAAGGGAAGATTCCCTCTTTGTAATCACTCAGGATTTCATTCGCCGCCCGTGCGCCTTCCTGCGCACCTCCTTCCATGTAGCCCTGGAAATTGATCGAGCAGTGTTCCCCCGCGAAGTGGCAATTGCCGGAGCGCTCGCGTTCGGCGCCCGCGAATGTGGTGTACTGGCCTTTCTTCCAATATGAGTAAGAGCCAAGCAAATACGGATTACGCGACGGCGTATCGAGCGTTGCGCGGCCGTTCCACTGTCCCGCGATCCCGGGGAATATGGGCTGCAACTGACTCAGGAATTGCAATGCGTAAGAATGCACCACGGATGGCTTGCTGCTGTCGCCCGTAAAAGACGCACCGATGTTTCCACCCGTGTAATCCACCAGGATCCCGGAGGCGCCGGCTTGCGCGCGAGTCACGTCCCACGTGTTCTGATAACCCGTATCGGAAAAGCTTGAGCCGTTACTGATTCCCCATGGTCCGGGCTGGTTCCACAACCTCTCCTTGAACTGCAGGTGCAGCTTTGCATTCGTTCCATAACCGATTTGCTGGATGGCAGCAGCCTTGACCCCGTTGAAGCCGGCCGCGCTGTAATTGAGATTCCGGAGAATCGAGAACGGCAGCGCCAGAATGACGCGATCCGCCGTCACGCTAAATTTCACGTTGCCCCGCTGGAAATCAAGGGTGTAAGTCCCATTGCTGTTTTTCGCGATGGCGGTGAGGGAAGTACCGGTTTGAATGCTGCCGGACGGCAAAACGCCGGCGATAGCGCGCGGCAGTTGTTCGTTTCCACCGGCTAAGTGATAGCGCTCGTCGGAGCGGCCAAACATGCGGAAATTCCCGGGAGCGGATTGATAGCCGAGCAGATAGATGAGGTTCAGAGAGCTTTGTAAACTGGTTTCGGCGCCGTATTCGATGTTGTAAGCCACGTCCAGCAACTGTCCCATAGGGGAGCGGTGGCCGCCCGGAACACGGGTCTCGATCCAGTCGTAGATCGTCAGGTTGTCGAGTTCGGCTCCCGCGCTATTGAAATAGTTGTAAAGCGTCGGATATCCCGCCGCATTGAGATCCTTCTTCACGGCTTGCCAGACCGCGTTGAAATCCGCATTGGCCTGAGTTCGCGGATAGTATTGGCCAAAGAAGGAATACGTTTCGGTCGACTGCGGTGGTTCGGCGGCGATCAGATCGTCAGCCCCGATATTGAAACGCTTGGCCAAACCCAGGATCGTCTTGTGAGTCGAATCGATCAATTCGCCGCAATGTTCGCTGACCTGCCCGTTCGTCCATGATGTCGTGTCGGAGTGCATGCGCCCGCCAATGCGGCTGGAAGCCTCGTAAATAGTGGATGGAACGCCTGCGTCCTGGAGCGTGAGCCCGGCATTGAGTCCAGCGATCCCGCCACCGACGATGACGATGCGGGACTGCGGCCCGGCGAACAGCCATTTCGGCGCAATGGCCGCTGAAGCCGCCCCAACCGCTGCGGCCTTGAGGAAGTCACGCCGGCCCGGACTCTGACGGAGCCGTGCGTCCTGAATGGCGGCGGGCAACTTGCCGGAAACACCGGCTGTTTCAAAGTCGCGGTATAGTTGCTGAAACCAGTTCAAGAGTTCTGTACGTGCCAATTCGAGCCCCTTATAGCAATGAGTCGCAGCAGTGTAACCCCCTGCGATCCCACCGGCAATGGCATGAAGGTGGAACTAAACGCTCGAGTTTTCCAGACTTCATGGAGATTTTCCCGAGTTCACAAGATTTCCGGGCGCGAACCCAGTTTTCGCGACCTCCTCTCCCTCGGGAGAGGATGGCGTAAAACACTTCTCCATTAACGCAGGACAGCTCTAATTTCGTAGTACCGGACAGCCTTACCAGGAAGCTTGCGCCACTAAAACCGTCCACCCGGCGCGCGTCTCCGAGCGGATATGGCGCATTCCCAGTCGCTGGTAGGTTTGCGCTACTTCGGATTCGAGGGATAAGGGGATGCCGGAAAGAATGAGTCGGCCACGATGCGCCACCCGTCGAACGAGGACCGGCGCCATCTTGATCAGTGGAGCGGCGAGCACGTTCGCGACTACGAGCGGCCAGGTACCATCCACAACATCGGGTCCGCCGAGCACGAGTTGCAGCCGGTCCGCCAGGCCGTTCAGGCGCGCATGCCCGGCCGCGATGTTCAACGCATCGGCGTCGATGTCCAGGCCGACGGCTCGCGATACGCCCATGATCAGCGCCGTCAAAGCCAGCACGCCCGATCCCGTGCCGACGTCAAGGACGCTGTGGGGAACCGCGATGGTCAAGGCTTCTTCGAGAGCCGCGACGCACAATGCTGTGGTTGGGTGATGCCCGGTTCCAAAGGCAGTGGAATCGGTCAATCGAAGCGCCTCCGGTGGGGCGGCGACTTCCGCCGGCGCGACCAGGACACGCCCG
>WNGD01003162.1_pt1 | contig 16921 bp, 18 predicted proteins | sample 5400671 | NCBI WGS metagenome assembly WNGD01 (sample SAMN13153369, study PRJNA577476) | soil metagenome | isolation source: 40 cm soil or saprolite under grassland replicate 2 | place: USA:California | collected 2016-06-15
AACGCATGGAGACGCCGAGGCGCCTCCGAAAGGAGCCCGCAGATGATCCCCCCGCCGCCTGAATTCCTCGACCTCTTCTCGACGGATCACCACCGGCGCGAGGCCGTCGCCGCGGCCGAGAGGCTGCGCGGCCCCGGCATTCTCCGCGCGCGAGCCGCCTCGGCCCTCCGAGGGCTGGCCGACCGTCTTGCCCCCGCGTCCGTCCCTCCGCGGACGGTGAGCTCGCCGGCTGCTCTATCCAGGCCGCGGCCGGCGAGCTCGCGGTGCCAGCACGCCGCATAGAAACGTGTGAGGCCGGCGTATGCCGGCCTCACACGACCAAGGAGAGGATTCCAACCGCCCTGCGGGGCGCGGCTGATTGAACAGCCAGTCAAGTATACAGCTGCTCACGTCTACGATCTCGGCATGGCGGCCTCCGGCGACCGACGCACCGAGTCGGGCATCGAGGTGAAGCCGGTCTACACCGCCGCCGACGCGCCGCGCGAGCTCGAGCCGCCGGGCGAATACCCCTTCACGCGAGGCCCGTACCCGGACATGTACCGCGGCCGGCCGTGGACGATCCGGCAGTACGCCGGCTTCGCCTCGGCGGAGGAGTCGAACGCGCGCTACCGCTATCTCCTCGAGCGCGGCCAGACCGGCCTGTCGATCGCCTTCGACCTGCCGACACAGCTCGGCTACGACTCCGACGACCCGCGGGCGCTCGGCGAGGTCGGTCGCACCGGCGTCGCGATCGACTCGATCGCCGACATGGAAGTCCTCCTGGCCGGGATCCCGCTCGGCGAAGTCTCGACTTCGATGACGATCAACGCGCCCGCCTCGCTCCTGCTCCTCCTCTACGAGCTCGTGGCCGATGGGCAGGGGGTGCCGCCGGACGCGCTGCGCGGCACTGTCCAGAACGACATCCTCAAGGAGTACATCGCGCGCGGGAACTACATCTTCCCGCCGCGGCCCTCGATGCGGTTGACGACGGACCTGTTCGCGTACTGCGCCGAGCGGATTCCCCACTGGAACACGATCTCGATCAGCGGCTACCACATCCGCGAGGCCGGCTCGACCGCGGTGCAGGAGCTCGCGTTCACGCTCGCCAACGGCATCGCCTACTGCGAGGCGGCGGTCGAGGTCGGATTGTCCCCGGACGAGTTCGGCGCGCGCCTCTCCTTCTTCTTCAACGCGCACAACGACTTCTTCCAGGAGGTGGCGAAGTTCCGAGCGGCTCGGCGCCTGTGGGCGCGGATCATGCGCGACCGCTTCGGGGCGACGAACCCCCATGCGCTCGCCCTCCGCTTCCATGCCCAGACGGGTGGCTCGACGCTGACGGCGCAGCAGCCCGAGAACAACGTCGTGCGCGTAGCGATCCAGGCGCTGTCGGCCGTCGCCGGCGGCGCGCAGAGTCTCCACACGAACTCCTTCGACGAAGCGCTCGCGCTGCCCAGCGAGCATGCGGCGCACATCGCGCTGCGCACGCAGCAGATCCTCGCGGCCGAGGCCGGCACGACCGACACCGCCGACCCGCTCGGCGGCTCCTACTTCGTCGAGGCGCTCACGGACGAGCTCGAGGCCGGCGCGTGGGAGCTGATCGAGCGGGTGGACGAGGCGGGCGGCGCGGTCGCGGCGGTCGAGTCCGGCTTCGTGCAGGAGGAGATCGAGCGCGCCGCGTTCGAGTTCCAGCAACAGGTCGAGGCGGGCGAGCGGGTCATTGTGGGCGTGAACGCGTTCCAGGAGGAGAGCGACGAGCGCATCGAGCTCCTCCATATCGACCCGGCGACGGAGCGGCGCCAGCTCGAGCGGACGGTGCGGGTACGGGCCGAGCGGAACGCGGAGGAGGCGGCCGCGGCGATCGGCGCTGTGCGCGAGGCGGCGAGGGGCGAGGCGAACTTGCTGCCGCCGATGCGGGACGCGCTACGGACGCGCTGCACCGTCGGCGAGATCTGCGAGGCGCTGCGCGAGGAGTGGGGGATGTACGACGCGGTGCGGGCGCGCGCCTAGTCGCTCCACCAGCCGGGGACGAGGTCGCTGTCGTTCTCCTCGCTGAGCGGCGCGCCGAAGGCGATCACGGTGATGCCGTCCGAGCCACCCTCGAGGTTCCGCATCACGCCTTGGCCGACTCGGACGATGTCCCACTGCCGCAGGTTGTGCACCTCGTCGTCGAGCTTGATCCTCCCCGAGCCCTCGGCGATGACATAGATCTCCTCCTGCTGCGCGTGCGAATGACCGAAGGGAGTGCGGACACCCGGCGGGAGCTTCTCCACGCCGACGCCGCCGATCGTGCAGCCGAGGGTCCGCCTGGGAAAGCGGACGTCCATGCCTTCAGGCATCTGGAACTTGGGGGCGACGTTCTCGACGTCGCCGAGATTGACGATCGTGTAGTCGCTCATGGCGCGAGCTTACGTCCGGGCCAGCCGGAACGCGCCGGTCGCGGCGAGCAGCACCGCGGTCGCGCCGAAGTCGTGCCGCGAGAGGGCGTTCAACCGCGGGATCACGTCGTTCCTGCCGTAGATGCGCTGGGGCTTGCCTCCGACAAGCCGCACCGGGAGAAGCCTGCCGGCGACGAGGTGCCCGTCGGTGCCGAGCGTCGCGTCGAGGATCGCCGCCTCGCCGAGGATTCCCCCCGTGCTGAGCGCGTGGCCGCAGGTGGCGAAGTTGCCGAGCGAGTACGCGATCAGGTGCTGGTGGTAGAGCGCGAGCCCACGCAGGACGTGGGGGCCCGAGGCGAGCACGAGGTCGGCCCCGGCGCCGACGAGGGCGTGCGCGAAGCGCCGCTCGCTGCCGCGATTCTCGCCGAGGTAGTACTCGGTGCCGTACGGGACGTGCTGGTATGCGACGCCCTCGGCGCCCGCATGGAGCATCGCGACGACGAGGTCGGCTCGAGCGGCGGCCCGGTGGACGAGCCTCCGAGCTGCGGGGATGTCGAGCAAGCTCTGCGCCCACGGGTACGGCGCGAAGCCGAGGATCGCGATCCGCAGGCCCTGCGCTCGGACGACGGTGATCTGCCGGGGCCGGCCGCTCCAGCGGAGCCCGCGGGCGGCGAGCGCGGCCAGCGTCTCTCGCTGTCCCTCGGCGCCGAAGTCGAACGCGTGGTTGTTCGCAACGTTGAGGTCGTCGAGGCCCGCATCTCGCAGAAGCCGGGCGGAGCGCGGCGGCGACTGGAAGGCAAAGCAGCTTGTGCTTCCCGGCTTGCATTTCGACGTCCCGCCGGAGCCGAGCGTGCCCTCCAGGTTCCCGATCGCCACGTCCGCCTGGCGGAGTGGCCTGCGGACGCGCGCGAAGAGCGATCCTGGCGCCGGCCCGAGGAGCGCAATGTCTCCGACCGCCGCGATCGTCACCCCTGCCTGGCTCGCGGCCGGCGTGCGAGGAGCCCCGAGCGCCGCGAGAGTGCCCGCCGCAAGAACGAAGCCGAGAACGATCGAAGGTCGGGCCGCCCGCACGCCTTCGGAGCATACGCTCCGCCGATGCGGATCCTGCTGGTCTCGCAGATGTACCCGGGGCCCGACGCGCCCGACCTCGGCCCGTTCGTCGCGCAGGTCGAGCGGGAGCTCGCTGCGCGAGGGCACGAGATCGAGCGGGCCGTCCTCGACACGCGCGCCGGCGGGAAGCTCCGCTACCTGACCCTGGCGCGGAGGACGCTCGCCGCCGGCCGGCCGGACGTTGTGTACGCGCACTTCCTCGTCCCAGCCGGCCTGATCGCCGCCCTCATGGGTCGCGCGCCGCTGGTCGTCACCGCGCACGGGCGGGACGTCCGGAACATCGGCGCGATCCCCGGCGTGGCCGCCGCGACCCGGCTCGTCGTCCGCCGCGCGGCGGCGGTGATCTGCGTGTCGGGCTACCTGCGGCGCGAGCTCGAGACGAAGCTGCCAGAGGCGCGAGGGAAGGTCGAGGTCGTGTCGAGCGGCGTCGACCGCGAGTTGTTCGCGGTCACCGAGCCGCCGGCCGAGCCGCCGGGCTTTCTCTGCGTCGGAGCGCTCGACGAGAGGAAGAACGTGCTCCGGCTAGCCGACGCATTCGCGAGGCTCGACGAGGGAACCCTGACCTTCGCCGGCGACGGGCCGCTTCGCTCCCGGCTCGAGGTACGCGGGCGCGTCCGCCTGCTCGGGCGCGTCCCACACGACGAGATTCCGCGCCTGCTCGCCGAGTGCCGGGTCCTCGCGCAGCCGAGCCTCGTCGAGCCGCTCGGCCAAGCCCTGCTCGAGGCAATGGCCTGCGGGCGCTCGGTCGTCGCGACGCGGATCGGCGGCCCGCCGGAGTTCGTGCCGCCCGAGGCCGGCGTGCTCGTCGACCCGCTCGACGTCGACGCGCTGGCGCGCGGACTCGAGCAGGCCGCTGCGTTGCCGTGTCCGAATCAGGCCGCGCGCGAGGCGACCGCGGAGCACGACGTCCGCCGCCAGGCCGAGCGCATCGAGGCGATTCTCAGCCGCGCTGCTGTTCGAGATCCGCGATCCTGACCTCGACGAGAGGGCGGATCCGCTCCTCGAGCCCCGCCTCCCGTGCGAGCGAGAGTGCCTGCTCCCAGCTCTCCCGCGCCTTTGCCGGATCGACCCCCTGCTTGAGTCGGTTGTCGCCGGTCACGAGCAGCTTCTGGATCCGTTCGTGCACGTCCTCTGCCACAGGTCGACGCGAACAGGGCAGGATTGACGGGTGCGCGCCCGCGAGTCGAAGCCGAAGCCGCTCCGCGTCCTCATTGCCGACGACCACCGGCTCTTCGCCGAGGCGCTCGAGGCGATCCTCGCGACCGACGAGCGGATCGAGGTCGTGGGTCAGGCGAGTGACGGCGGGCAAGCTGTCGAGCTCGCACGGAAGTTCGACCCGGACGTCGTCCTCATGGACGTGAGCATGCCGGTGCTCGACGGCTTCGAGGCGACGCGCGAGATTAGGGCCGCGAGCGACGCGGTGCGCGTCCTCATGCTGACGGGCTCGAACTCGCGCGCCGACGTCGATCGCTCGCGGGAAGCGGGCGCCTCCGGCTACATCACCAAGGACCGCATCGCTTCCGAGCTCGTCGGCGCGATCGTCGAAGTGACGCGCCGGAAGCTACCCTGAGCGCGTGCTCCAGTTCCTCGCCATCACCCAGGTGCTCATCGTCGTCGCTCTGACGTCGCTCATCCTCATGCACTCCGGCCGCGACGCGGGCATGGGCGGGATGGGCTTCACCCCGGCGTCGCAGGGCGGGACGCACATCGTCGAGCGCAACCTCACGCGCGTCACCGTCGTGATCGCGCTCCTCTTCTTCGCGAACAGCGTGGCGCTGTTCCACTACCTCAAGTAGCCCTTTCGCGCGGCACGCGGGACGCTACACTGGCCCGGCTCTCGCGCTGGTGGCGGAATTGGTAGACGCGCTAGGTTGAGGGCCTAGTGGCCGCATAGGCCGTGGAGGTTCAAGTCCTCTCCAGCGCATCCTCGTGGGCGGCCGCGGCAGCGGCCGCTTTTCTTTGCGCTTGACAGATATAGCGTAAAGATATATCGTAGCGATAGATGAAGCAGACGGCGGTCACCCCGGTCGTGCTCGGTCTGCTCGCGCTCGGCGCCCGCTCGGGCTACGACATCAAGTCCGCGGTGGATCGCTCCACGCGGTTTTTCTGGGCGGCGAGCTACGGGCAGATCTATCCCGAGCTGCGGCGGCTCGAGGCCGAGGGACTCGTCCGCGGCGAGGACGCCCCGAACGGCGCGCGCGGTCGCCGCGTCTACGAGCTCACCGACGCGGGGCGTCAGGCGCTCGAGGACTGGCTGGTGGGCCCGACGACGACGATCGAGTACCGCGACGAGTCGCTCCTCCGTCTCTTCTTCGCGGACGCCGTGCCGCGCGAGCAGGCGCTAGGGCTGCTCGAGGCCCGGAAGCGCGGCCACGAGCAGTACCTCGACGTCCTCAAGGCGATCGACAGCCGCCCTGGCACGGATCCGGATTTCGTCGACCTCGTCCTGCGCTGGGGCATTGACTTCAACGAGTGGGGGAGGCAGTGGTGCGAGCAGCAGCTTCGGCGCCTCAAGCGGCGGAAGGGAGCCTGACGAAGCCCAGCTTCGGCGCCATTTTCCGCGCCGGATCGTCGAGCTTCGCCCGCGAGAGCTTCCTGCCCCTCGGCGCGTTCTACGCCGGCCTGCGCCTGGACGGCCTCGCCGCCGGCATTGTCGCCGCCGCGGCCGCCTCCGTCCTGATCTACCTCTACGAGCGCCGTGCGGGCCGTGACGCGCTGCTCGTCCGGCTCTCGCTCGGGTTCGTCTTCGTGCAATCGGCCGTTGGCCTGCTCTCCAACAGCACGACGGTCTATCTCGCCCAGCCCGTGGTGCTCGCCGCCGCGTGGGGCATCGTCTTCCTCGTCTCGGCTGCGGTCGGACGTCCGCTCGCCGGCGCGCTCGCCTGCGCCTGGTACCCGTTCCCGCACTGGTTCCGTCACAGCGAGCTGTACAAGCGCGTGTTCGGGATCGAGTCGGTCGTCTGGGGCGGGTACTTCCTCGCGCGCGGCGCGCTGCGGCTTGCGCTCCTGCTCCACGGCTCGCTCGAGAGCTTCCTCGCGATCACGTTCGTCACGGGCGCACCGGTCATGCTGCTCCTGCTCGCGTGGTCGATCCGCTACGCGATCCGGAACCTGTCCGTTTGACGCCGTCCGGAGGAGTCCGTACCCTCTAGTCGAACACGTGTTCGGCACCGTCCCCGACCCCGGAGCGTGAGATGCAGACCACAGCCGAGCTGACCGGCCGGCAGCGCGAGATCTGGAGCTTCCTCGTCGACTATGTCGATCGGCATGGATACCCCCCAACCGTGCGCGAGATCGGTGGCGCGGTCGGCCTCGCCTCGCCCTCGACCGTCCACGCCCACCTCGCGAACCTCGAGCGGGCGGGGCTGCTGCGCCGCGACCCGACGAAACCGCGGGCGCTCGAGCTCGTCGGCCGGGAGAAGGCCGCCGAGACGGTCGCCGCAGAGCTGCCGAAGCTGCCGCTGCTCGGCCAGATCGCCGCAGGTGGACCGCTGCTGGCGGAGGAGAACGTCGAGGGCGAGATCGCGGTCCCCGAGAACCTTCGCGGCGACTTCCTCCTGCGCGTCAAGGGCGACTCGATGATCGAGGCGGGAATCCTCGACGGCGACCTCGTCGTGGTGCGGCGCGCCCAGGACGCGCGGGACGGCGAGATCGTGGTCGCGCTGGCCGGCGACGACGAGGCGGCCGACGAGGCGACCGTCAAGCGGTACTTCCGCGAGAGCGGCCGCATTCGGCTCCAGCCGGAGAACTCGGCGCTCGAGCCGATCTACGCCCGCCACGTCCAGATCCTCGGCAAGGTCGTGGGGGTGTTTCGGGAGCTGTGACCGGGCTCACTTCACTCCACCGGACGCTCGAGCAGGAGCTCCTCGCCGTGCTGCGTGGGGCGTCGCTCGAGTGCCCGGTCTGCGGCGAGTTCGTCCTCCACGAGGGCGCGGTCGTGCGCTGCCCGGAGTGCGCGATGCGCCTGCACGGAAGGATCGAGAGCGCCAAGAGCGGGGTACAATCCGGAACGCAGGCCGGGTGACCGCGGCGCCCCCTCTGTTAACACAGTCGGGCCGCCGAGGAAAGTCCGGACACCGCAGGGCAGGACGCTCCCCCGACAGGGAGGCGGCGAAAGCCGACGGAAAGTGACACAGAAAACAGACCGCCGGTCGCGAATCTCCGGAGTCGCGGCCGGTAAGGGTGAAACGGTGGGGTAAGGGCCCACCAGCGGCCCTGGCGACAGGGCCGGCTCGTCAAACCCCGTCCGGTGCAAGGCGAACAGGCTCCGCCGACGCGGCCCGCCGAGGAGCCGGGTAGCCGCACAGATGGATGGCCACCCCCGACAGAATCCGGCTTACAGGCCTGCTACGGGAAAAGCCCTGGTAACAGGGCTTTTTCTATGGCGGTAGCTAGCTGAGCGGAGTTACGACGGGAGCGGTCCGGTGAGGCCCAGGCGCTTCAAGCCGCGGTGGACGAAGATCGCGAGCTGGACGGCTCCGGCTGCGCTCAGGTGGATGCTGTCCGAGGCGAACCAGGAGGGATGGTTGCGGGAGTAGCTGTTCCAGTCGAGGACCGTCAGCCAGCGGAAGCGCCCGGAGGCTCCGTGGATCACCTCGTTGATCAGGCGGTACTGCTTGTTCACCGCGCGCAGCGTGAGCCAGAGCGCGTGCTTCACGCCGCGACGATGCATCGCCCTCAGCACCCGGTTGATGCCCGCGGCGTAGACGTGCGGGTCGTCGTTGTAGCCCACGAGGACGACCACGTTTGGCCCGATCCGCCGGCCCAGAAGCTCGACCTCCTTCAGGACGCTCGGCGGCGGCGGCGTGATGCAGCCCGGCTGTACCAGGCGGCCGCAGGGGGAGAGATCGAACGTGAGCCGGTCGCCTTGCGCCAGCACCTTCCGAGCCGTCGGGTCCCAGCTGAACGCGGCCGCGACCGAGTCGCCGAAGATCGTCACGTGTTGCAGGGGCCTCTTCGACGCGGACGCCGTGGACGCCAGCATGCAACAGAGCACGACGACGAGCGACGAGGCGAGCACACGACCCACGCCGCTGCACTCTAAGCGGAAGAGCGGCTGTTGGGAAGCCGGCTCAGGTGCGCAGGACGACCTCGAGCAGCGTGCCGAGGCCGGGCGTGCTGCGGACGGTGAGCCCGCCGTCGATGGACGAGGCACGGTCGCGCATGTTCCGCAACCCTTGCCCCGCCGTTGTGTCGTCGGGCGGGAAACCGTCGCCGTCGTCCTCGATCGCCACGAACCGCTCGCCGGATGGACGCTGGCCGATCACGACCTCCGCGCGAGTCGCGCGGGCGTGGCGACGGACGTTTCCGAGGCCTTCCTGGACGATGCGGAAGATCTCGATCTGCTCGTCCGGCGCGAGCCGGATCGAGGGGTCGATCTCGAGGTCCACCTCGAGCCCGCCGTCCGCGGTCAGGAACTCGACGTAGCGGCGCAGCGCGGAGTCGAACGTTGCGGTGCCGCTCGCCGAGGAGAGCGCGAGGATGGCGAAGCGCGCCTCCTGCTGCGCGAGGGCCGCCGCCTCCTTGAGTTGCGGCCCGACTTCCTCGACTGGTGTCCCCGTCTCGAGCATCTGAGCATGGGTCGAGACCGCGAAGAGGTACTGGGCGAGCCCGTCGTGGATCTCGCGCGCGACGCGCGCCCGCTCCTCCGCGACGGCTCGTCCCAGCTCGGCCGAGCGGATCGCCCGCCAGGCGCCGACGAGGATCAGCGCGAAGGCGAGCAGCCGCAGGAAGTCTCCGGCCGCGACATACGTCGTGCCGCGGGGCGGCGTGAACACGAGGTGGAGGGCGGCGAATCCCTGGAGCGTGAAGCCGAGCGCGAGCCACCGGGCGAGGTCGTCGCCGGTCTTCACGAGCCGACGGCCCCAGCCGACGACGGCGAGTAGGTTGAGGAGCGCCTGCACGGCGAGCGCGGAGGCAAGGCCGGGAGGCGCGGCGACGCCCGGCAGCGAGGTCAGCGCCGGGAGCCCGCCGCCGTGGGCGCGAAGGAGGAGCCACGCAGCGACGAGTGCGATCGCCGCTGCGATGACCGTTTCGCGAAGCGCTCGGTCCCGGAACCGGCTGCGCCCGCGGAGGAACGGTGCGACCGCGATGAGGGCTTGGCCGGCGATGCTGCCCGCGAGGGCGGCCCATCCGTCCGCCCGATCGAGCGCACCCCCGTCGAGCACCGGGACGATCGCGAACGCCACGATCGACAACGAGCCGATGAGGAATCCGGCTCCCAGCAACAGATCGGTTCGCAGGCCCACGACCGAGAAGCGGACCGCGGCGAGGAGCGCGACGAGCACTCCGGCGAGCGCCGTCGTCGTCTCGAGCACCAGCAGGAGCTGCGGCTTGTCGTATTGCGTTCGCAGCGCTGGGTACGCAAGAAACAGCGCAAGGCTCGCCGCGAGTAGCGCGGACAGGACGACCTCGCCCCACAGCCAGGCCTGCAGCTCCGTGCGCCGCCTTTTCACGTAGCTCTTGTCGGCAGAAGCGCTCCTGCCGATAAGGCGTAGGTGCCCGCACGCGTTCTCGTCGTCGACGACCACCCCCTCACGCGCGAGGCGCTCGCCGCGCTTCTGCGCTCACACGGCTTCGAGCTCGCCGCCCTCGCCGCGGACGGCGAGGAGGCGATCGCGGCCGCGGCCGAGACCCAGCCCGACCTCATCCTCCTCGACCTCTTGATGCCGGGTCTCGACGGCCTGTCCGCGCTGCCTCGCCTGCGCGAAGCCGCTCCGGGCTGCGAGGTCGTCGTCCTTACCGCCTCGGGCACGGAGGAGAACCTGCTCGCCGCGATTCGCGGCGGAGCTGCGGGCTACCTCCTCAAGACCGAGTCGCCTGAGCGGATCGCCGAGTTCCTCGAGGGCGTCGTCCACGGCGAGGCCGCCCTCTCGGGTCCCGTCGCGCGACGGCTGCTCGATCAGGTGCGGTCGGGCGGTCGCGGCTCGGGTGTGCCGGATCGCATCGCGTCGGTTCTCTCCGCCCGCGAGCTGGAGGTGCTGCTCCTGCTCGACGAGCACCACAGCACGGACGAGATCGCCCAGCGGCTGTTCATCTCGGAGCACACCGTCCGCTCGCACGTGAAGAGCCTCCTCCGGAAGCTCGGCGTCTCGTCGCGTCGCGAAGCCCTCGAGCAACTCGCTCTCGCGCGCGCTTAGGACGTGAAGCCGTCGAGCGCCGCGTCGACGAGACGCGGCAGCGTCTCGAGGTCGTAACCGCCCTCGAGGACGGCCGCGACTCGATCCGACAGAGCCCGGCAGCGCTGCGCGAGCTCGCGGAAGCCGTCCTCGCTCACCCGCATGTCCCCGAGCGGGTCCGCGCTGTGGGCGTCGAAGCCGGCCGAGACCAGCACGAGCTCCGGCTCGAACCGCTCGACCGCCGGCTCGACGACTCGCGCGAACGCCTCGAGGTACTCCTCGTTCCCGCAGCCCGCCCGCAGCGGCACATTGACCGTCGTCTCGGCCTGGTCCTCGGGGCCGCCGCTGCCCGGGTAGAACGGCCACTGGTGGAGCGAGACGAAGAGGACGCTGTCGTCGTCGCGGAAGATGGCGTCCGTCCCGTTGCCGTGGTGGACGTCGAAGTCGACGATCGCCACGCGCTCGAGACCGAGACGCTGCTGGGCGGCGCGCGCCGCCACTGCGACGTTGTTGAACACGCAGAAGCCCATGGCGCGTCCCGCGAGCGCATGGTGGCCAGGCGGACGGACGAGAGCGAAGCCGCCGCGCAACGCCGCCTCGATCGTGGTTCCGGCCGCGAGCGCCACAGCCTCGAACGTGGTCGAGGTGCAGATCGTGTCGCCGTCGAGCCAGACCGGATCCTCGACCGCGCGGACGAGCTCCACGTGCTCGGCGGTGTGGCACAGGAGCAGCTCCTCGGCTGTCGCGGCACGGCCCTCGCTCCAGACGTGCTGGTGGGCGAGGAGCACGGCGAGCCGCTCGGGCCGCTCCGGGTGGTTGCCGGTGGGGTGCAGCCGCGCGAACGCGGGATGCGTTAGGACGTCGATGGCTCCTCCAACGCCCCCACGCGCCCGGCGACTGCGCCGAGCCCGAGCCGTTCGAGGAAAGAAGACGCCTCCGCCCACACCGGGGATGTTTCTGCGAGGGGAGGAAGGGGAGCGGAGGCGTCCATCGTGGCGATTCGCCGGAACAGCCTCAAGTCCTCCGCCTCCGCTGCAAACCGGCCGTCGGCGAGCGCCGCCTCGAGGGAGCCGTACTGCGCAAGCAGCTCCGCCGCCTTCTTCGGCCCGATTCCGCGCGCTCCCGGCAGCTTGTCGGATGGATCGCCGCGCAGCGCGATCAGATCGGGCACCTGCTCCGGCTCGACGCCGTAGCGCTCGCGCACCCCGGCGGGGCCGATCCGCGCGAGCTCGCTCACGCCCCTAGCCGGCTGCAGGATCGTCACGCGCTCGCTCGCGAGCTGGAACGCGTCGCGGTCGGAGGTTGCGACGAGCACCTCCCCGGGCCACTCCCGTGCTGCGGCAGCCAGGAAGTCGTCGGCCTCGTAGCCCGGCGCCTTGGCGACGAGGAAGCCGAACGCGGCCACGAGCTCAGGGAGAATCTCGAGCTGCTCCAGCAGCGCGTCGTCGAAGACCCGCCCCGACTGGTACGCGGCGAACACCTCGTGCCGGTACGTCGGCTCCGAGAGCGTGTCCCAGGCGACCAGGACCGCGTCCGGGCGCTCCTCCTGCCAGAGCCGCACGAGCATGTTCGTGAAGCCGACGACCGCGTTGAGCCGGATCGACTTGGGCAGTGCGTGGTAGGCGCGATGGGCGAAGGAATCGCCGTCGACTGCGAGCAAGAGGCTCACAGCGTCGCCTCGAGCTCCGCGATCCGCGCCATCAGCCGCTCGGTCGCCTCCTGCGAGGAGCCCCGGAGGTCGTCGCTCGCGCGCAGGTCCTCGATCTCGACCGGCGTGCCGTAGGCGATGCGCAGCGGCCCGAACGCGAGCAGCCGGTCGGTGCCGGCGACGGCGGCGGGGACGAGGGGCACTCCGGCCTCGAGCGCGACCCGAGCCGCGCCCGAGTGCGGCCGCGCCTGGTGCTTCTTGACGAGCCCCTTCGAGCGCCGTGTCCCCTCCGGGAACATGGCGATCACGTGCCCCTCCCGTGCCAGCTGCACTGCCGTCTCGATCGCCTCGAGATCGCCGAGACCCCGCCGCACCTTGAACGCGCCCGCTCCGTCGAGCAGTAGGCGCAGCGGCCACCAGTAGAGCTCCGCCTTCGCCATGAAACGGAGCCAGCGGCGCGGCCAGAGCGGTAGCCCGAGCGGCCACGGGTCGAGGCTCGAGAGGTGGTTGCAGGCAAGGACGTATCCCAAGCTCGCCGGCAGGTTCTCGCGCCCCTTCGCGCGCAGCCGGAACGGCCCGTAGAGGACGGGCCAGCTCAGCAGAGCGACGACCTGATACGAGAGCGGCGGGCGCATGCCGTGAGTATCGCCGCCCGTAGCGGTGGCTATCGTGACCCGCCGATGCCGAAGCGTCTCGTCATAGTCGAGTCCCCAGCGAAGGCGCGTACGATCGCCGGCTACCTCGGGCCCGACTTCGTCGTGGAGTCCTCAGTCGGCCATATCCGCGGCCTGCCCGACAGCGCGGCCGAGATTCCGGAGCGCTACAAAGGCGAGCCGTGGGCGCGGCTCGGTGTCGACGTGGAACACGGTTTCGAGCCGCTCTACGTCGTCGACCCCGACAAGAAGAAGACGGTCGCGCAGCTCCGGAAGCAACTCGCCGACGCGGACGAGCTCCTGCTCGCGACGGACGAGGACCGCGAGGGCGAGGCGATCGCGTGGCACCTGCTCGAGGTGCTGAAGCCGAAGGTTCCTGCACGCCGCATGGTCTTCCACGAGATCACGAGGGACGCGATCGAGCGGGCGCTCGACGAGACGCGCGACGTCGACGAGCGGCTCGTCGACGCGCAGGAGTCGCGGCGCATTCTCGACCGGCTCTACGGCTACGAGGTGTCGCCGGTCCTCTGGAAGAAGATCATGCGCGGGCTCTCCGCCGGCCGCGTCCAGTCGGTCGCGACGCGCCTCGTCGTCGAGCGCGAGCGCGAGCGGATGGCCTTCCGCGCCGCCGAGTGGTGGGACCTCCTGGCGACCTTCGGCTCAAGGCTGGAAGCGACGCCGGCGAAGCCGTCGTCGCCCGGCCAGGACGGGTCGCCCGAGGCGACCCGGGGGGATTCGTTCGAGGCGAGGCTCGTCTCCGTCGACGGGCAGCGTGTCGCGGTGGGTCGCGACTTCGGGCCTGACGGGAAGCTGCGGGGTGAGGCCCGGCCGCTCGACGAGGACGCGGCGCGCGGGCTCGCCTCCCGGCTCGAGGGCGCCTCCTTCCACGTCGCGCGCGTCGAGCAGAAGCCATACGTCCGCCGCCCGAGCGCGCCGTTCATGACGTCGACCTTGCAGCAGGACGCGAGACGCAAGCTGCGCTTCTCGGCGCAGACGACGATGCGCCTCGCCCAGCGCCTCTACGAGAACGGCTACATCACGTACATGCGCACCGACTCGACGACACTGTCGGAGTCGGCGCTCACGGCCGCGCGCGAGCAGGCGACGTCCCTCTTCGGCGCCGACTACGTCCCGCCGCAGCCGCGCCGCTACGAGCGGAAGGTGAAGAACGCGCAGGAGGCGCACGAGGCGATCCGCCCCTCGGGCGACCGGTTCCGCACTCCGCAGGACGTGCGCTCGGAGCTCTCTCCCGACGAGCGCGCCCTCTACGAGCTGATCTGGATGCGCACGATCGCGTCGCAGATGAAGGACGCGCAGGGGCAGACCGTCTCCCTGCGGATCGCCGGGGAATCGAGTGCCGGTGAGTCGGCCGAGTTCGGCGCCTCCGGGACCGTGATCACGTTCCGCGGCTTCCTCGCTGCCTACGAGGAGGGACGCGACGACGACCGTGCCTCCGGCGACGACGAGGAGCGGCGCCTGCCGAACCTCGCCGAGGGCGACGCAGTCGAGTTGCGCGCGCTCGAGCCGCAGGGCCACGAGACGAGCCCGCCCGCCCGCTACACCGAGGCGACGCTCGTGCGCACGCTCGAGGAGCTCGGCATCGGCCGCCCGTCGACATACGCCTCGATCCTCGGCACGATCCTCGACCGCGGCTACGTCTTCAAGCGCGGCACGGCGCTCGTCCCGGCCTTCCTCGCCTTCTCCGTCGTCGGCCTGCTCGAGAAGCACTTCGGCCGGCTCGTCGACTACGACTTCACCGCCTCGATGGAGGACGACCTCGACCGGATCGCGTCGGGCGACGAGCACCGCGTCGCTTGGCTCGGCCGCTTCTACTTCGGCGACGGACCGGCCGCCGCCGAAGGCGGCGGGGTCTTCCGGCCGGGCGCCGGCGGCTCAGCCGACGGCGCTTCCAGCCCCGGTCTCCACGAGCTCGTTTCGGATCTCGGCGCCATCGACGCGCGCGAGATCAACTCGCTCGAGATCGGCGACGGGATAGTGCTCCGCGTCGGCCGCTACGGGCCGTACCTCGAGCGGGACGGGCAACGCGCGAGCGTCCCCGACGAACTACCGCCCGACGAGCTGACCGTCGAGCGCGCCGAGGAGCTCCTCGCCCAGCCCAGCGGCGACCGGGAGCTCGGGACCGATTCCGAGACGGGCCGCGCAATCGTGGCACGCACCGGGCGCCACGGCCCGTACGTCACCGAGGTGCTGCCCGAGGACGCGAAGGAGAAGCCGCGCACGGCCTCGCTCTTCAAGACGATGTCGCTCGAGACCGTGACGCTCGAAGACGCGCTCCGCCTGTTGCAGCTGCCGCGCGTCGTCGGCGTCGCGGAGGACGGTGAGGAGGTCGTCGCGCGAAACGGCCGCTACGGGCCGTACGTCCAGAAGGGGAAGGAGTCGCGCTCGCTCGAGTCGGAGGAGCAGCTCTTCACCATTGACCTACCCGCTGCGCTCGCTCTTCTCGCGCAGCCGCGGCAGCGGCGTGGGCAGCGCGCGGCCGCGAAGCCGCTCCGGGAGCTCGGCACCGACCCGGCACGCGGCCGCGAGATCGTGGTCAAGGAGGGCCGGTTCGGTCCATACGTCACCGACGGCGAGACGAACGCGAGCCTGCGCCGCGGCGACGATCCCGAGACGATCGAGCTCGACCGCGCCGTCGAGCTGCTCGCAGAGCGCCGGGCGAAGGGGCCGGCCAAGAGGACTACGCGGCGCCGGAAGGCGAGCTGACCAACTTCAACGGCCGGTCGGCGTCCTATGCTCTCGGACTCGAAGGGGCGCGGAATACACTTGCCGCGCGGCTCGTTCGACCGACCGGGAGCATCGCGGAAGGCTGGCAGTCCCGGCCGAGGGTGGTAACCGGAGGACTTCCCTCCTAAGCTACGAAGGCTTGCGGCGAAGCGACGAGGTAGAACGAAAGGACTGAGAGAACCCTGACGCAGAACCAGCTGAACGAGTTGCTCGAGTCGGAACAGATCCGCGCCATCGTCGAGGGTGCCGAAGAACGCGGCTTCGTCGATCCGGCCGAGATCGAGGCCTTCGCGGCCGAGCTCGAGCTGAACGACCAGGAGGTCGAGGAGCTCACGCGCGAGCTCGAGCGCACCGGGCTCGAGATCGGCCAGCCGGCCGCGGCCGCGCCTGCCCCGCCGCGCGCCGAGGCGCCGAAGGACGAGAAGGAGAAGCCGGCCGAGCCGCTCCCCGAAGCGGAGCCCGCCACCGTGGCGATCTCCGGCTCCGCCGACAGCCTGCAGCTCTTCCTCGCCGACGTCGGTCGCCACAAGCTTCTCACCGCCGCCGAGGAGGTCATGCTCGCGAAGCGGATCGAGCGTGGGGACCCGACGGCGAAGCGGCACATGATCGAGTCGAACCTCCGGCTCGTCGTCTCGATCGCCAAGGGTTACCGCGGGCTCGGTGTCCCGTTCCTCGACCTGATCCAGGAGGGGACGCTCGGGCTGAACCGTGCAGTCGAGAAGTTCGACTGGCGCCGCGGCTACAAGTTCTCGACCTATGCGACGTGGTGGATCCGCCAGTCGGTGCAGCGCGCGGTCGCGAACCACGCGCGCACGATCCGCGTGCCCGTCCACGTCGTCGAGCGCCAGCAGAAGCTGTCACGCGCCGCACGGCGGCTCGAGGTCGAGCTCGGCCGCGAGGCGACGAAGCAGGAGCTCGCGGAGGCGACGGGCCTGCCGATGCAGCACGTCGACGAGGCGCTCGGCGCGGCGAACGCATCCGTCTCGCTCAACCAAACCGTCGGCGCCGACGACGAGGGTGAGCTCGGCGACCTGTTCGCCGACCGGGAAGCCGTAGATCCGTTCGACGAGGCCGAGGAGTCGCTCCGCCGGCAGGGCGTGCGGCGGGCGCTCGAGGCTCTCCCGGAACGTGAGCGCCGGATCCTCGAGCTGCGCTTCGGCTTCGACGGCGAGCCGTGGACGCTCGAGGCGATCGGCAACGAGCTCGACCTGACGCGCGAGCGAGTCCGCCAGCTCGAGGGGCAGGCGCTCGCCCGGCTCGGGGCGCTCCGCGACCTCATTCACGTCGCGGCAT
>WNGD01003253.1_pt1 | contig 16915 bp, 23 predicted proteins | sample 5400671 | NCBI WGS metagenome assembly WNGD01 (sample SAMN13153369, study PRJNA577476) | soil metagenome | isolation source: 40 cm soil or saprolite under grassland replicate 2 | place: USA:California | collected 2016-06-15
GTCTTGCGCCAGTCGTCGTCGGCGAAGTCGTCAACGGAGCGGATCTGGCCGGTGAGAAAGCCGTGACCGAGCGGGGAGTAGGGAACGAAGCCGATGCCCAGCTCGCGCAGCAACGGCAGCAGGTCGGTCTCTGGGTCGCGGGTCCACAGGGAGTACTCCGTCTGCAGCGCTGCGACCGGGTGCACGGCGTGGGCGCGGCGGATCGTGTCGGGGCTTGCCTCGGACAGGCCGATGTAGCGGACCTTGCCGTCGGCGACCAGCCTGGCCAGAGCGCCGACGGTCTCCTCGATGGGAGTGTTGCGGTCGACCCGGTGCTGGTAGTACAGGTCGATGTGGTCGGTGCCCAGCCGCTTTAGGGAGCCCTCGACTGCGGCGCGGACGTTTTCCGGGCTGCTGTCGGTGACTCCGGGGCCGCCACCGGAGTGCGAGACGAGGCCGAACTTCGTCGCCACCACCACCTGGTCGCGGCGGCCCTTCATCGCCCGCCCGACCAGCTCCTCGCTGTGGAACGGGCCGTAGATCTCGGCCCGGCCATCGTCATGGCGCCCAGGCCGATGCGGGAGACGTCCAGTCCACCCAGAGAGACGTGTTTCATGAGATAGCTCCTTTGTATTCGTTCTGTCGTTCCAGGCGATTGCACGCCCAGTGTCGAGGCAGCGACCGGCTCACTGCCTGATGCCAGTGGGATCGGCCCGCCGGAACGGACGTTCGGCGGGCTTGTGTTGGGTCAGGCGTTCGTGTCGTCGTGCGCGAGCGACGAAGACAGTTCCCGGTAGGCGTCGGCCTGGGCGAGCAAACGCTGGGCCTTTTGCTCCAAGTCCTGGACGGCGTCGGCACCGGCGGCCCAGCGCAGCGGCGGCTCGTCCTGGCTCGCCAGCTGAACCAGCGCCTTGGCGAGCTTGGCGGGGTCACCGCCTTGCTTGCCGTTCATGCCGCTCCACGCAGTGACGGTCTGCCTGGTCTTCTCGGCGTAGTCCTCGATCGTGGGCTCAGCGTAGTTCGTCGACTCCGGCGTGAGCAGCTCGGTGCGGAAGAAGCCGGGCTCGACGAGCATCGTGCGGATGCCGAAGGGTGCGACCTCGGGGGTCAGCGACTCCATCCAGCCTTCGACGCCGAACTTCGACGCCGCGTAGGCGGTGAGGAACGAGCCTCCGCGGATGCCGGCAGTCGAGGAGATCGTCACGACGAGCCCCGAGCGCTGGGCGCGCATGACGGGCAGCACGGCGCGGGTGACATTCAGCGGGCCGAACAGGAGAGTCTCGACCTGTGCCCGGAAGTCCTGCGGGGTGATCTCCTCGAAGAACCCGGCAGAGAAGTTGCCTGCGTTGTTGACGAGGACGTCGATGTGGCCAAAACGATCGACGGCTGCCTTCACTGCTGCCGCAGCGTCCTCGGGGCTGGTGACGTCGAGCTTGACCACCAGCAGGTCGTCCGCTTTGCCGACAGACTTGGTGACAGTATCGGCGTTGCGGCCAGTTGCGACGACCGCGTTCCCGGCGTCCAGAGCGGCCTTGGCGATATGTACGCCCATTCCACGGCCTGCGCCGGTAATCAACCAAACTTTCTTCTCAGTCATAGAACCTCCTCGTTTACTCGCTTTTATCGTCATGAGAAGCGGAAGGCAACCAACCAGGTCTTTGTTCTCTCCCATCATGTTCTCATCCTTTCTGATTCCTTTTCCTCTCCACTTCTTGTTGTCGTCTGACAGGTTTCATACCTTCTCACAGCGAGATCTCCCTTGAAGAAAAGTCCAGCTTGCGTGGCCCAAGCAGAGAGGTATGTTCTCTGTCTGGTGGTAGTATAGACACGACGAAGCTCTGGGTGGTAGAATAATCATCTAAAATGATTGTCAGATTCTGCAAATCTTGCAGAATCTGGGAAAGAGGTTGGAATGACTGTGATGATCCACAAGCCGGCAGAACGCGAGACCGTGCTGTTGCAAGCCTACCGCGAGGAACTGGTGGAGCGGATCGGGCGAGTCATCAGCTTCGATGGGACCGTCCAGCCGCTCCAAGGGCTGCACCTGTACCGCAACTCCGTGCCGATGGAGCGGGTTTACGGTGTGGTCGAGCCGTCCCTGTGCGTGGTTGCCCAGGGGAGCAAGGAGTTCCTCCTGGGCGAGAGCCACTACCGATACGACCCCTTCCACTATCTTCTGGTGACGGTCGATCTGCCCAACATCGGTCAGGTCCTGGAAGCCTCGAAGGAGCGGCCATTCCTCAGCCTCCGCCTGGAACTTGCCCCCACCCTTGTCAGTTCGGTCATGCTTGAGGCTGGTCACGCAGAGCCTCGAGATCAGACTGATGTCAGGGCCATCGACGTCAGCCCGTTGAAGGGAAACCTGCTGGACGCCGTGGTGCGGCTCACCAGGCTCTTGGATTCCCCTGCCGAAGCAGGGGTCCTCATGCCGCTTTACACGCGGGAAATTCTCTACCGGCTCCTGGTGGGAGAGCAAGGTGCCCGGCTCCGTCACCTGGCGATGTCGGGGGGCTATACTCCCTCCATCGCCAGAGCCGTCAAGCGACTCCGTCACGACTTCGACCAGCCAGTTCCCATCGAGCAGCTCGCGCGAGAACTGGGCATGAGCGTCTCGGGGTTGCATCACCACTTCAAAGCCGTCACGGCGATGAGTCCCTTGCAATTCCAGAAGCGGCTGCGGCTCCAGGAGGCCCGGCGTCTGATGCTGAGCGAAGACCTCGACGCGGCAAGTGCCGCCTATCGCGTGGGCTACCAGGACGCCTCCCACTTCAATCGGGAGTACAAAAGCCTCTTCGGCGTCCCCCCGATGCGCGACGTGCAACGGTTGCGGGAAGAGGCGCAGGATCAAGCTTCCCGATGAGCAAGACGAGAACCGCTCTCCAGGCTGATGAGAGATGGTTGCAGGAATCCTCGTTCTGCCTGTCGTTCTGTCTCACGGTTCGCATGTCTCAGAGAATATCGTCTGGCAGCCGATGATTAGACCATATCCAGACGACAAGGACGCGGTGTCTGCCCGGAGCGTTCGGGGTATTTACAACTTTCTCTAATGATACCCTAGATGTGGAGCGGTTTGCCCAGGTACGTTCGCGACCTTTGCTCACATTTGAGGGCAAATGCTCATGTTGGAGGGCAAAACCTGCTCACTTCGTAGGGCATTTACCAAGTATCTAAAACTAGTGTTTGGTTTTATAGCGTTTTATTGATTTTTATAGTGTTTTATGACAGGGTTTTGAACCTGAAAAACTATCCTTGTAGCTTTCACTACTCGGATGGTTCTCTTGAGTTACCAGGGTTGAAACACTTCTTCTAATGCAACTACTAAAGGTTCTTTAGGCCATTGTGTCTGTAGCTCATGATAGCTTAGAGCAAGTTTGTTGAAGTATAATCGAGATCCGAGATCTTTTGCTAGCGTTGCCGCCTCGGTTAGGATTGTGCTACTTGGTTCTAGTTCTCCCTGCTGAATCTGTACATCTGCTTGATAATAGAGCATATCCAACTTCGTGACCGGTTCAATCTGTGGATCGTTTGTCTCCTTCTGCATCGCAATCAGTGCTTTGTCAGCCTCTTTGGGCTGTTTAAGAAAAAGACGTGATTGCGCATCGCCGAACACATAGAGTGAGTAGCGGGATGCACGCAGGTAAGGATAAGCCGGATCATCCTCTGGTTTCATGGGATAATGCTCGTAAGCTAGCCCCATAGCCCGCATAGCTTCCTGAAATTGTCCGCGCATCGCGTACACCTCCGCGATGCCCGCATAGGTCCGTCCTTTAAGCAGTGGGGTAACATTTCTATCCAACAAGGACACTGCATGTTTATAGGCTCGTAGCGCGGCTGTACTGAGCTTGCGGTGGAAGCCGAGGTTAGCAAGACTGATGAGTGCTGCTACCTGCAAATTTGCATCATCTGCGAGTCGGGCATACAAAAATGCCTGCTGGCCTGCTCGCTGTGCTTCCCCAAAGTCTTCTCGGTCAGTGGCTAACTCGCAAGCAAGTTGTTGGGCTTGTGAGGCAAGCTTGGCTGCCGACTGCTGCAATAGCGAGGGTTGTTGGGCAAGTAGTACGGTTTGATTGCAATAGAGAGGAAGAATAGCCTCGACTTGATGTGGGCTGCCGTTATAGTACAAATCCTGGCAAGCGACAATTCCACGGGCATAGGTTGCAAGCAGATCATTGGTCCATAGTCCTGCCAAAAGAGACAGATCTCCTTGTCCTGTGGATGATGTGAGAAGCAGTCCACTCACAAGACCTGCTATTGTTTTATTGGCTTGGCGTCTATTCACTTCGTAGTCCTCTATGTCTATGAGCCCTAGTTGCTCAGGTGTCTTTTGAAGGCATGCGCATAACCGCTCGATGTTATCTACTCTGATCGGTTCACCACGCTCTGCACCTTCAATGGTGGAGAGAGAAACCTCCGTAAAGTCGGCTAGTTGTTGCTGGCTCCACCGATTTTGAAGCCTTGCAGCGCGTAACAATGTGTTTTTCATGCTTGCGCCTTTCACATCGCTAGATAGCATTCCTAATTGACTATGGTGATTCTTGAGCTTCATCCCGGTGCTTTGCCTGACCAACCTTCTTGAGAATAGGCCCCTTTGGTCCTGGCTTATGTGGTGTCGCCATATATTTTTCTAACGAATCGGTGTAGATCAGCCAGTCTCGGCCAAGCTGAAAACCCTCTAGAGCACCCGATTTAAGCAAGCGGGTGAGATGAGATTTGCTCAACCCTGACCGTCTAGACGCTTCAGGTGTGGGAATGTATTCACGAGTCGCATCAACATCTTTGGGCATAAATTCCTCTCGCTAATTGTGCAATCTTGATAACATTATATCACAGATGCCCCTTGACAATTATGCAATCAGATGTCATAATACAATCAGATAGTATAATACAACTTAGAAACCCGTCAAAAGTCAAGGAAACGTGACGGGTCGGTGACGGATTAGCAGCTTTATCCTACTTTACACTTCTTCCTAGAATAGCAATAACGGCAAGCGACAAAGCGGCGCATGCTATGAAAGGAAGAACATCATGACCACGTTTGAACGAGGCGAGCGTGTCCTGCACATCCCACACGCCCATAACCCCTACTCCGGCAAGACTGGCAGAGTCCTGCACTTTGACGGCGATCCTGGCTTTCAGACGGGCAGAGGGCGCAAGCAGGTCTGGGTCGCCTATGATGATCCGTCCACAGATCCACGCGAGAAGTGGACGGATGTGTCCCTGCTGGTCCACACGCCGCTGCCTGATGAGGTCGTCGCGCTGATGGATGCGTTGGAGGCGATCCCCATTGGCAGAGAAACCGATCGCGCGCGTAACGAGATCGTCCTGAAGTTGGACGCGTACGGCATCTGGCGCGATGATCAGGACTGCTGGCGCAATGCTCATGATCAGGACCGTATCGTTGGGCGCTTTGTGGTACCTGATGCGCCATCGTCTCACTAAGAAGGAAAGGGTATTCCATGTCAAGGATGTGTCCATTCTGTCCCATTCTTTTGCCGGATCAACCGGATCAGTACAGATCACTAGAAGACACTTTTTTTGGGGATGTAGCCACTATTGATGGCATCCCTTCTTGTGAGCCATGTGCCATCGTCGCCGAAATGACAGAAACAGGGCAGATACTTGCTCAGCAGATACAGCAGCAGAAAGGGTCTTCCAAGAAAGAAGCTGAACTGGAACAATGGGAGGAATGATGGTTCCGTTTGCAAACAACCGAACACTATAGATTCCAGATACCCGCAACTTGTAGAACGTTTCGTAGTGCGTCAGTAGGGCATAGCATTGCCTGCAAGCTACACCTATGCCCTACTTAGCCGTTTGACCGTTGTGCGACCAGAGGCCACATACAGTATACCGCATAATGCAATACTGTAAAAGCCTCTGGACAAGTGTACCTATGGAGGACACACATGTCTGCAAACCCTAATCACCCTTCCCTTCCGCCCGACGATGACGACGAAGAGTACACCGTCGTCCCCGTCATTCCCACCGACTACCTCTACCACACCGATGAGCATCCCGAATGCTTCGAGCCCGATTGTGCGTGTCACCAGCAGCGCATTGCCGACCTCAGCCAGGACTACCAGGACGGGCTGGTGAGCGCGGATGATGCAACCCGCATTGCGGGCGGCAAGACCGTCTAGAAAGAGAGCAGCACTCATGATGAATGGAGAAAAGAAATGCCTGCTGGTCACGCTGTGCCTGGGCCTGCTCTCGCTGGCGGTCATCGTCTCCTGGCTCTTTCTGGCCCTCTGGCCGCTGCGCACCCTGCTCGCCCTGGGCCTGCTTAGCCTAGGTGCCCTCGTCGTGCTGGCCTGGGTTTCCGTGACGGTCCTGGGTCGGCTCAACGAGCAGTCCTTGCGTCGGCAGCGGCTCCTCTACCACAGCGAGCTCCCTCTGGACACAACAGGACGCCCGCTCTACCTGCCCGAGACAATGCGGCAGGCCCATTCTTATCCACCATCGTACTCCCATCTACCGCAAGGAGGCAGCTACTATGAGTAAGCAGGAAGCACGCGCTGACCGCTTCGTCTCTGCCGAAGCGCTGACCCATACCCCTGATGACATACCGGTCATTCTTACCATTCGTCCCGTCCCTGGGCATCCGCTCGCGTCCCTGTCCGTGTGCGAGCAGGAACGGGAAGCAAGGGAAGCAGAACCATTGACAGAGGCAGCCACCTGGGCGAACCTGCATGAACTGGCGCACGCGTGGGGCTCCTTTGCCTGTGCTCTCGCCTCTATCACCAGCCCGGCCAGTGCCCACGTCTTCCAGGCGATCGGCATGGCCTTTCTCGCGCTTTCTCACGAAGAGAGCGCCTACGCCCACTCCTTTTTGCTTGGGAACCGCCTGCGCTACCCGCCCTCCACCATCGCTGAAGGCTTGGAGCAGACGGGGGTCGATCTGCACGAAGCCTTTGTCAACTGGACCGCTGTTGGGATGTGGTTAGAGCGGCTTGCCAATGATGGACACGCTGTTCCCCAACTGCTGGACACCGTTCGCCCGCTGGTCATGCAGGCACGCGCCCAACAACAGCGGCTCTGGTCCCTGCTCATGAGCGTACAGGAGGAACATGCCCGTCTCATCAAGCAGGACGCGACCCGAAAGGAGAGAGCACGCTCATGAGCAAACGCACACCCTCTGCTGCCCGCTCCATGCTGGCCGAGAACGACTGTCGGGTCTTTGACCGGCACCAGTGGCATGCCACCTTTGTCGTGGGACAATACCTCTGCACCACCTGTGGGGCCAGTTACTTTTGCCCTGGCTGTACACTGAGCATCCCCAAGGGGGCACGGGCACGGCTCTGTCCTGAGCATCACGCCGAGCAGGAGGCCCGTGACGAGCAGGCCCGCCGCCATCGCCACCACGAGCAACAACAACAGTCCATCCAGAAAGGAGTCCCATCATGAGCGAACGCCTCTCACCTGTACGGGGAGCCGCAACCATCCAGGGCAGCCGCCGCACACTACGCGAGCAACACGGTATGTGGGAGCAGCAGGAGGACAATCCTGCCCTCGCCCAGGTCGCGCCCACCTACCGCATCGCCCGTGCCAGCCTGCCCGCGCAGGATCGTCGCCGTCGTGCCTCACCGCAACAGCAGGACGCATCCCGCCATGCCGCCGGGCACTCCCACGCCATCCATCCCGAGGATCGGCCCTACCTGACCGACGAGCAGGAGCGCGGTGATCTGGTCTCCACCCGCCGCACCTCCACCGCCATTGACGAGGGGTTGGATGAGCGTCCTGCCCGCAGCAGCGCCCGCCGCTACCGCTCCACGATGACCACCCAGGAGCAGACGGCTCCCGTTGCCCGCAGACGCCCGCTGCACTGGACGGTCCTGGTGGGCCTCACCCTGCTGTGTATGCTGGCCGGATTCGTGGTCTTCTCGGCCCTGGGGAACTGGTGGCAGCACACCCAGGACACGCTCCACTACGGCATGCCCAGGACGTTCCAGATGGATGCGGTGGTCGGGCACCAGGACTCAGCGGCGCACCCGTCGCACTTCATCGCGCTCAATCTGGGCGGGCACCTCTCCGTCATCGAGATGCCGGGCGGGGATGTGAGCAAGACGGTGATCTACGCTGGCCCCGTCCTCTACGGGCAGGACGCTGCCCTGGTCGCTGTTACGCTCTCCGTGGCCCATGACGGGCAGGGCAAACCGGAACTGGTCCTGCACTACCAGAACAACGAGGTCATCCTCTCTGACGGCACAGATGGCAAGTTCCACCTGCAAGCACAGGAGTAAGTTCGTAGCGCGTTTGGTGAAAAGAGAGACACAGACAGGAGCAGGGGACCGTTGGACGGATGATCATCCCTGCTCCTGCTGGCACGAAATGATGAAGAAGAGAGAGCACGCGAAGAAGGGAACACACACGATGCACCAGGCAGATCAGCAGGCACACGAACCCAAAGGACCCACCACCGGACCGCTGCGTCCTGTGATTGTCGTCATGGACACGATTGACGATGAAGAAGAAGAAGAAGAAGAGGACCCCCGTCTTGATGCGGGAACGCCTCCACCACCACAGGGCGAGGGCGATGACGAGGAGCAGGACCGCCTGCCTCCCGTAGCAGCAGAGGAGGAGGGCAGCGTACCACCACCACGAGCGCAACCCAAAGAACCAGACGAACCCGACGACGACGAGCCTATCACGCCCGGCCCACCATCCCCACGCGAGCCCAGGCCGCTCTCCCTCCCGGCGGCAGCCGCCCGGCCCCGGCGTCGGCTCTCCCTGCTGATCGCCCTGATCGGGATCAGCCTGATGCTGCTTGGCGTTGCGGTCGGCGTCCTGCTGGTCGTGAGTCCGGCACGTCTGGGCTCAGTGATGACCTTGCTACCCGGCATCACTCCACGCGCCACCGTTACTCTCACTCCTGCCCAGGCACGCCTGCACACTGCCGTCTCGCTCACCGCTGTCACCGGCACCCCCGATCCCACCCGAGGACAGGTACACGCCCGCCTGCTTTCTGAGCAGAGTCCCGTCTTCACGCGCATGGTGCCCACCAGCGGACACGGCCACACCCGCGCGCAGGCAGCAGGCGGCACGCTCACCTTCTACAACGCCGCTCCCTACACGCAGACGGTGGCCGCAGGAACCGTACTTACGGGCACCGATGGCGTCCAACTGGTGACGGATCAAGCCGCGCTCCTGCCCGCTGCCAATCTGCCTGCGGTGGGTATGGCGACCGTGCCTGCCCAGGCGGTGCAGGTCGGACCCCAGGGCAACATCGCGCCCCTGGATCTCAACGGGTTGTGTTGCGTGGCAGGGGTCTCCGTCAAGAACACCGACGCCTTTACGGGAGGACAGCTCGCCCGTGACTATCCGGTGGTCGCACACCAGGATGTGGACACGGTGGTTACCCGTGAGAGCATCCCCCTTACGCAGGAGGCACAGGCGCGCCTACAGGCAGACGTGCGCCCAGGCGAGCAACTCATTGCCCCCGCGCAATGTCACCCAGGCGTGAGCACCGATCACCCGGTAGGCAGCGAGGCGAGCCACGTCATGATTACGCTCACCCTCACCTGCCAGGGTGAGGTCTACGATCAGCAGGCGGTCGAGCAGCTTGCCAGCACCGCTCTGAGTACGCAGGCTCATGCGACCCTGGGCAGCGGCTACAGCGTGCAGGGTCCCATCACCACCAGCATCACCCAGGTCGCGACCGAAGCTACCCATGGTACCCTCTCGCTCCTGGTAAGCGCACAGGGCACATGGAGCTATCAGTTCAGTAGTACCGAGATTGCTCGCTTGAGCAGACGCATCGCAGGATTGCCCCGGCAAGAGGCAGTACGCCTGCTCAAGCACGACGCCCACATCCAGGCGGTGAGTATTACCGAGACCTGGAATGCGAGCAGGCTGCCCACTGACCCGGCCCATATCCAGGTCATGGTGTTGGACAATGTGGGTGAGTAGGCACCAACGAGAGGAGAGGTGTGACGGTCATGAGCCGCTTTGTACGCTTTGATCTCAAAGCGTTGCTTCCCGAGCAGAGCACGCTCATTCTGGACAGGGAGCAGGGTGTGCTCTCCTTGCTTGGAGGGGGAGCCGAGAAAGAGATCAGTGAGCAGCAACTCTTGACGCCCTCCGAGATGCCGGTCATCCAGGCGTTGCTCAGCAACTATCCCGACTACTGTCCCTATGAAGTGGTGCTCTCGGCCATGACGGGCAAGAGCCTGGAGAAGTGCCGGGAGCGCGTGTTGTGGGGCCTGCAAGAGGGAGAAGTGGACGTGGTGATGCGTCCGGTACGCAACCTGTTGGGACGGGCGCGCCTGAAGCTGCGTCCCTTTGGCATCGATATCCGCTCCATGCTCCAGACCGGCTATATGCTGACCCCGCTCAGGCAGCGGATACGGGAACGGGTGTGAGCGAGGGAAAAGAAGAAGCAGGGAACAGGAAGGAAAACACACAGACATGACAGAGCGCCAGCATCACCGCAGAGGACAGGACACGACCTCCACCCTCACGAAAGCCGTGCCCCACATCCGGCTTGCTGAGACCAATGCCTGCAAGCTTGCCGCCCTGGACGCCCTGGCTCCGGTCTATCAGGCGCTCTGTCAGCAGTACGTGACCTATTTTTGCACGGAAGAAGCCCCCGATAAATTCCATGCTCCTGTCTTTGTCACCCCACTCTCTGAACGCTGGCACAGGGTTGCCATTCAACAGGCGGCAGGCATTGCCCGCTCATGGAGGACCAACCGGGAGCAGGCGTATCAGAGCTATCTGGAAGAGCGAGAAAACTATCAGGAAACACTGGCAACAACCGACCAGGACCCCAAACGCAAAGAGCCAGAGTGGAAGGAGTGGAACACCCCTACCTTACGGCAAACCTGCATCCAGGCCAACGCCAATGTTGCCGTTCTGGAAGTCTCCAACGATTCCACCTTTGACTACTGGCTGAGAATCAGCACGCTTGAGAAGCGCAAGCCCATCAGGGTACCAGTCAAGCTGGCAGACTATCATCGTGCGGCCTTGCAAGGCAAGACGATCAACAGCAGCGTCCAACTCAACAGGCGTGCGGATAGCTGGTGGCTCACCCTCACCTACGAAGAGAAGATCACTGTTCACACCGAGCCAGATGCCCCGGCGATCGGCATCGATGTGGGCATCGCCAACTTTCTCACAACGAGCGACGGCAAGCACTACGGTACCTTTCACGGCAAGCTGCGCGAGCGACAAAAGCGTGACCGAGAGAAGCGCCGTCGCAAGGCCAAGTTACGGGCCTGCCTCAAAAAGAAGGGCGTCGAGAAGCTCCCCTCCACCAGCAGTAAGAGCGGGCAACGACTCAGGCGCCACGTGCGCCAGGAGATCAACCGTGCGGTCAATGTTTGCCTGGATGAACACCCTGATGCCCAGATCGCCTACGAAGAGTTGTCAGTGGCCTCCATGAAGTTCAAGGCGCGTTCAATGAACGCCTATTTGCGTGCCTCCAATCTGGCACGCATCCCAGAAAAGATCACCTGGGAGACGGCCAAACGTGGAATAGCGGCGACGAAAGTCAAGAGTGCGTACTCCTCTCAGGAGTGCAGCATCTGTCACTGTGTCGAGAGAAAGAATAGGCCAGACCAGCAAACGTTTTGCTGTGTCATCTGTCAGTTCACGACCCATGCTGACCTGAACGCTGCCGTCAATATCGAGCAGCGGGTAGGGGATACCATGCTGCAACTCTGCAAGGATCGGAAAGCTGTGAAATCCTTGCTTATGCAGCGTCATGAGACGTGGAGAACGCAGCACGGTTGGCCGTAGCCCAACCGCCCGCCTAGTTGGTGTGCTGCCGATGCAGTACATTCAACGGGCGTAGGTTAAGGTTAGAAACGTAGATAAATGTCATGTTTGTCTATGTTTTTAGCAACTATCATGGACATGTGCGCCAGAATATGTTCAGGCTGTAGGCTAACAACTTCTCCGTTGCAGGCTCTTAGATTGATCCCTCACGGGTGATTGAATCGGCCTGTTTCCCGGTCCCGTTATCGCCGAGTAGTTTATCCAGCGTTGCGCGTTTGATCCGGTAAGCTTGCCTTTCATTCAAGTGTGGCAAAACAACCGCTTCAAGTACGCCTTGCTTGACCCAGCGGCGTACCGTTGTATCGTCGACACGAAGAATCTCAGCGACCTCTGATACTGTTAAAAGTTCGCTCATCTGTGCTTACTCCCTTTTTATCATCATGGTTTCTATTGCGCGCTATCTATTCCTAATCTTCTTGTGCCATCGCAGGGCGTGTAATGCAAAAGGTCTAGAAGAGGAATACAAAAGATTGCCTTGACTACAATTGTATAACATTGTAGGACGGCTGTAAAGGAATATTACAAGGATTTGTCCTCCATTTTGTAACTATGAGAATAGTCTAAGAATTCTCTTGAAGAGTTGAACATATCACCCTATCCGCTTGCTTCCGCAAGGGCTTTGTGAGATAAAATACTGTCAGTAGATCTACGTTTCGAAAGGAAAAAAGTACTGGCTATGAGTGAGAAGGAACAGAATAAGGTCGCGATGGTGATTATGGCGCACGCCGATGACGCGGAGTTTGGTTGCGCTGGCACGGCTGCCCTGTGGGCGCGCGAAGGGTGGGATGTCCATTATGTCATCTGTACCGATGGGGGGAGCGGCGGCTCCGACGATGCCCTCGATATATCGGCTATGGCGCGCAAGCAGGTCGTGGAGATGCGGATAAAGGAGCAGCAGGCCGCAGGCAAGATACTGGGTCTGAAGTCCGTAATCTTCCTGGAATATCCTGATGGACAATTGCAATCCTCGCTGGATCTCCGGCGTGATATCGTCCGTCTCCTGCGTCGCTATCGTCCCTCGCGCGTGATCTGTCAGTCGCCCGATCGTTCCTGGACGCCGGCGCTGTCGATTGGTCGCTATCATCCAGATCACCTCGCGGCGGGCCGCGCCACGCTGGAGGCCATCTACCCGGCCTCGCAGAATCCCTGGGATTTCCCAGAGCTATTGGAGGAGGGGCTCAGGCCGCACAAGGTGTCCGAGGTCTTTTTCATGGGCGCTCCCGTGCAAAACTACTTCTCAGATATCACTGCGATGATGGATCTAAAGATGGAGGCATTGCGCGCCCACAGCAGCCAGATCGGCGAGCGCTTCACCGAGTTGGAGGGGTGGATACGCTCCTTCGGCGCCGAGACGGGGAAGCGCTATGGTGTTGAATATGCGGAGGAGTTTCACCGCGCAGAAAATAGATAACCATAGAAGATGCTTGTACAATGTAAGTATCAAAACTAGTGTTTGAAAATATAGCGTTTTATAGATTTTCATAGCGTTTTATTGCAGGACTTGAGGTCCGAAAGAACCACCCTTGCAGGTTTTAGTACTCGGATGGTTCTTTCGCTATTTGTATGCCACTACTCCATACGCCTCCTTATGCTGTATTACCCGTGAGAAGCCAACTTCCTGCAAGCGCCGTACGACGCCGCGCATGATGCTGCTACCGGTTTGACTCTTGAGGTCGCCGGTATAGTGAAAGAGCCGCCCGCCTCGTTTGAGGACACGATAGAGTTCACGATAGAAAGCGCCGGAATAGAGTGGACCTGCCAGTTTCAAGGTCGGAGGATCATGCATGATGCGGTCAAAGCGAGCGTCAGCTATGGTCGGTACTACTTCGTAGGCATCGCCTATCATCTGCGTGATGTTGAGATTGGCGAAGAGTTCCTGCGACCAGGGATTTAGTTGCGCTATGGCCTGCACGCCCGGATCAAGCTCGATGGTCGTTACGTCGTGAGCCAAACGCGCCGCCAGGATAGCCGTGTAGCCCAGGCCAGTTGTCGTATCGAGTACGGACCCGCTTATCGGAGCGAGAGCCGCAACCATGCGTTGCGCGTGCTGCCAGGGATCAATCTCTTTGATACGATGCATAACAAAGCCAGCGATCAGCAGAGTGGGAGCGCCCTGCGTAGGCATCAGACTGCATAAGCGGTTTGTTTCTTGAGAGAAGGTCTGAATGGACTGTATCCCTTGCGCACCGATGGCGTAACAATTGACTTCGGACTGGCTGATCTTTTCAACGCTAGCCCAGTCCAGAGCTTCGCCAGTCGCAAAGCTCGCACCGAGAGCACTCAACGTGACGCTGGTGTGGCTTCTGCCAAGGTCAAGCGAGGTTTCGACGACAGTCTGACCGCGCTTGCGCGCCTTCAGTAGTGGTCGCGCCTGGATGTAGGAGAGAATCACAGACATAGAGGAAACTACTCCTCCCAGATGTTCACTTCGTATTCGTGTTCGGGAGCAAACCAACTTCCTAACAACACCATATCACTGTAAAGTACAAGCAGTTTCTTATCCCTGGTGTAAGAAACCCTCTGTAAGATGAGCACTGGATCGTTAGTAAGTAATTGAAGAAGTTCTTGTTCTTCAAGCGTCGCTGTACGTGCAGTGTACTTGTCTTTAGCAACTCTAACAACAATACCGTGCTTCTCTTTGATACGCTTTACCACATCGACTTCGAAGCCATGCTTCATCTCATCCAAGATTTCTCCTTCAACCAGTTCCAGTGGATAATAGGTGTCCCACGCACAGATAGGAACGCCGTCAGCGATGGTCATGCGTGATCGTTTGACAAACTTTTCGTCAGCAGGAAGCCTGAATGCTTCCACTGCGTCTCCAGGAAGAGAAACACCAACCTCTATGGTGCGATCCACTGTGCCGGCGCGATAGCCTAAAGAACGCAGAAAGGTTGTCCAATCTCTTTGGATGCCTGAAATGCTAATAGAAGCCATGCGTACTGACTTTCCACTCTTGAGTGCAAGCACATCGCGTCTCCTGTACCAGGGGGTTTTCTTTGCGTCGAAGTAGTATGTTCGAAGATACGGCTTCACATTGCTGTAGAAACGCTTTTTTGATGCTTTTAATTCAGCTATAACTTCTTCTGTGTTCAGATACTCTTCATTTTCAACGATTTTTGACATACAATATGTTACTCCTTCTTGTGATCTGTTTGTGAAACATGTCTCCATTATGGAACAAACGGAAACTCTTGTCAAAGCCTTTCTCCTTTAGGAGCCTTTTAGAGAAAATTAGATACAAAGGTTGACAAAAGGAGACTTTTGGAGTACTCTTTTCATATGTTGATCGTCAGTATAGTTTTTGTGAAGGGGGGGAAAGTAAAATACTAGAGGTGGAAGGGTATTATTGTGTGGAGTGTGGATGCACAGTGCCGACAAGCGAAGGCATCCACTACTCTGTCGCCTTTGATCGTTGTGCGACCAGTGGCTTCATACAGTATACCGCATAACGCGATACTGTAAAAGCCTCCTGGTCCAAGTGTACCTATGGAGGACAGTGCATGTCTGCTAACCCTAATCAACCTATCAACCTACCAGACGACGACGAAGAGTACACCGACGAGCATCCCGAATGCTTTGAGCCCGATTGTGCGTGTCACCAGGAGCGCATTGCCGATCTCACCCAGGCCTACCAGGACGGGCTGGTGAGCACGGATGATGCGACCCGCATCGCGGGCGGCAAGACCGTCTAGGAGGACCACACGACATGATGAATGGAGAAAAGAAATGCCTGCTGGTCACGCTGTGCCTGGGCCTGCTCTCGCTGGCGGTCATCGTCTCCTGGCTCTTTCTGGCCCTCTGGCCGCTGCGTACGCTGCTTGCCTTGAGCCTGCTTGGCCTGGGTGCCCTCGTCGTGCTGGCCTGGGTTTCCGTGACGGTCCTGGGCCGGCTCAACGAGCAATCCCTGCGCCGACAGCGGCTGCTCTACCACAGCGAGCTCCCTCTGGACACAGCCGGACGCCCGCTCTACCTGCCCGATGCCATGCGGCAGGCCCATGCTTATACACCACCATCGTACCCCTATCCACCGCAAGGAGATTGCTACTATGAGTAAGCAGGAAGCACACGCTGACCGCTTCGTCTCTGCCGAGGCGCTGACGCACACCTCCGATGACCTTCCCATCATTCTTACCATTCGTCCCGCCCCTGGGCACCCGCTCGCGTCCCTGTCCGTGTGCGAGCAGGAACGGGAGGCAAGGGAAGCAGAACCATCGACGCAGACGGCTACCTGGGCGAACCTGCACGAACTGGCGCACGCGTGGGGTTCCTTTGCCTGTTCCCTTATGTCCATCACCAGCCCCGCCAGTGCCCACGTCTTCCAGGCGATCGGCATGGCCTTTCTCGCGCTTTCTCACGAGGAGAGCGCCTATGCCCACTACTTTTTGCTTGGGAACCGCCTGCGTTACCCGCCCTCCACCATCGCCGAAGGGTTGGAGCAGACGGGGGTCGATCTGCACGAAGCCTTTGTCAACTGGACCGCTGTGGGGATGTGGCTCGAGCGGCTTGCCAATGATGGACACGCCACCCCTGGCCTGCTGGACACGGTTCGCCCGCTAGTCATGCAGGCACGCGCCCAACAACAGCGGCTCTGGTCCCTGCTCATGAGCGTGCAAGAGGAGCATGCCCGCCTCATCAAGCAGGACGCGACCCGAAGGGAGGGAACACGCTCATGAGCAAACGCACACCCTCCGCCGCCCGCTCCATGCCGGCCCTCAACGATTGTCGGGTCTTTGACCGGCACCAGTGGCACGCCACCTTTGTCGTGGGACAGTATCTCTGTACCACCTGTGGGGCCTCGTTCTCCTGCCCTCTCTGTACACTGAGCATCCCCAAGGGGGCGCGGGCGCGGCTCTGTCCCGAGCACTATGCCGAGCAGGAGGCCCGTGACGAGCAGGCACGCCGCCATCGCCGCCACGAGTCACAGCCGTCGCCACAACCAGGTCATGGTCCTGGATGTGATCAACGGATAAGCAAGAGAGGGACGTGCAGGACTGGGAAGTGACCAGCCCTGCACTACATCACTCAGAGAAAGAACCGATTGCTATGAACAGCACCACCAATAGAACGCACTCGGAGAACGAGCAGTACGAATACTACCCCCTGGACACGAACGCGGGATATGCCCTGCTTGCCGAGGATCACGAGATCGTCGTCAACC
>WNGD01003165.1_pt1 | contig 16914 bp, 19 predicted proteins | sample 5400671 | NCBI WGS metagenome assembly WNGD01 (sample SAMN13153369, study PRJNA577476) | soil metagenome | isolation source: 40 cm soil or saprolite under grassland replicate 2 | place: USA:California | collected 2016-06-15
CTCGTCGCCTCGGTCCGGCCCGGGACGGGCGCTGCGAAAGCGGGCCTGAAGCCCGCGACGAGTGAGGTGACCGTCGAGGGGGAGAGCTGGCCCGCCGGCGGCGACCTCATCGTCAAAGCGGACGGCCAACCGGTGCCGACGATCGAACGCCTCGTCGATGTCATCGCGACGAAGAAGCCGGGCGACAAGATCGATCTCGAGGTCGTCCGCAACACGAGCCGTATCCACCTCAAGGTAAAACTCGGGCGGCAGCCGTGAGTCTTTGCTGCCCTGACTGGCCCCGAACCCCTGGGGGCCTGCTTCCGCCGGAGCCGTAGGCCAGCACGGCGCGCGGAAGCGCACGAGCGAGAGGCCGGAACGCCTGCCCCGGCCTCTCGCTCATATCCGCGGAAAGTGCTCCGCACTTTCCGCGGGTTTAAGGGTTAGGACTTCGCTTCGCTCGTCGGAAATTAGGCTTTCTCTGCGGCGGCCTTTAGGCCCTCGCCGTAGCTCGGATACACGTGGTGCATGAATGCGAGGTCGTCCACCGTCACGCCGAGTTTCAGCGCCGGCGTGATGCTGCCGACGATGTCGCTCGCTGCACGTGAGACGACGTGGACGCCGAGGACACGCCTGCTGGGGCGGTCGAAGACGATCTTGTAGAGACCGTGCTTCGCGCCTATGTACTGCGCGCGGGTGACGGAGGGCAACGGATGCGTGACGACGCCGACGTCGTGACCCTGCTGCTCAGCCTCCGCCTCGGTGAGCCCGACGCCGCCCAATTCGGGATCCGTGAAGATCGCCGTCGGCAGCACCGAGTAGTCGGCACGGCGAGAGCTCTCGCCGAACATGTCCTCGACCGCGATGCGGGCCTGGTATTGCGCTACCGGCGTGAGCATCGGGCCGGCCGCAACGTCGCCTGTAGCCCAGATGCCGTCGACGTTCGTGCGCAGACGGTCGTCGACCGCGAAGCCGCCTCGACCGACCTGGAGGCCGATGCGCTCGGGGTGGAGCTCCTCGACGTTCGGCAGGCGGCCCGAGGCGAGCAGGACGTGCGACACGTGGACGGTCCGGTCGCCGATCGCAGCGTCGATGCCTTCTCCGTTGCGTGCGAAGGAGTCGATCCCGCTGTTCAGAAAGACGTCGATTCCCTCGCCTTCGAGCACCGCCTGCAGCTCACGAGCCGCCTCGGCGTCTGCGCGCGCCGCAATCTGCGGGCCGGTATTCACGATCGTCACGCGGGAGCCGAAGCGGGCGAAGATCTGTGCGAACTCGAGGCCGACGGGCCCTGCACCGACGACGAGCAGAGACTCGGGTACGTCGTCGAGCTCCAGCGCGCTGACATGGTCGATCCACTCGATGTCGTCGATGCCCGAGATCGGCGGGACCGCCGTCCGGCTCCCGGTCGCGATCAGGATCCTGTCGCCGCTCAGCTCTTGCTCGCCGACGCGAACGGTCCGTGCATCGACAAATGACGCAATTCCGGGAACCACGCCGTAACCGGCTTCCTTCAGCGTCTGAAGCCAGCTCTGCTGATCCCGGAGAAGCGTGTCTTTCCACTTCCGGGTCAGTGCAAGGCGGATCGCCGGATCGGGGAGATCGATGCCGCGCTCGGCGGCGTGACGCCGAACGTCTTGCATCAGCTCGGCCGCGACGACGTAGGCCTTCGTGGGGCGGCACGCGACGTTGGGGCAGGATCCGCCCCACAGCCGGTGCTCGATCAACGCGACGCGCGCGCCGTGTTCGTGCGCTGCCTTTCCGGCGCCGGCTCGTGCCGCTGAGCCTGAGCCGAGGACGATCAGGTCGTAGCGCTCGGCGTTCATTTCGACCTCCTCCAGGCTGGGCGAAGTTCCTTGGGTAGCTGCCGTAACAGTCAGTGAGGCTTTCCGGTCTGTTACAAGAGCATGAGGGAGCTCATCGGCGCTCCGGCCGCGTGCCGCTGATCCGATCCGAAGGGAGAAGCCATGCCGATCATCTCGCGAGGGTTCAAGGGCCGAAGGCGTGACGACGCGCCGCGCGACCGCGTCCCGCCCGGCCAGTACGTCACTGACGACTTCCCAGTGCTCTCGGCCGGCCCTACACCGCACACGCCGCTGGACCAGTGGGACTTCACCATCGTCGGCGAGGTCGACGAGCGCCGGAGGTGGACGTGGGACGAGCTTCGGGCGTTGCCGAGCGAGACGGTCACCGTCGACATCAGCTGCGTGACGAAGTGGACGAAGCTCGACACGGTGTGGGAGGGGGTCTCGGTGGATGTCCTGCTCGACGCGGTCGAGACGTCAGCCGAGTATCTGAGCGCTTTCTGCGACGGTGGGTACACGACGAATCTGCCGTTGGCCGACGTCACCGGCGGCCAGGCGTGGGTCGCCTTTGGCTACGACGGTGAGCCGCTGGAGCCGGAGCACGGCGGCCCGGCGCGGCTGCTCGTGCCGCATCTGTACTTCTGGAAGAGCGCGAAGTGGGTTCGCGGGCTCAGCCTGACCGCGACCGACGAGCCCGGCTTCTGGGAGTCGAACGGCTACCACAACTACGGAGATCCGTGGAAGGAGCAGCGGTACTGGGGCGACTGAACTGGCATGTCGCCGAGGTTGCCGACGTCTGGCCCGAGACCGAGCGGGTCAAGACGCTCGCCCTCGACGTCGAAGACTGGCCCGGGCACCGAGCCGGGCAGCATGTCGACGTTCGTCTGACCGCGGACGACGGGTATCAGGCCCAGCGGAGCTATTCGATCGCGTCGCCGGTCGGCGACGGTCGCGTGGAGTTGACCGTCGAAAGGATCGACGACGGCGAGGTCTCGCCCTACCTGACCGGTGAGGCGCACGCGGGAGACCGGTTCGAGCTGCGCGGGCCCGTCGGCGGCTACTTCGTCTGGGATCCAGATCCGGGAGGCCGTGTGCTTCTCGTCGGCGGCGGATCCGGAATCGTTCCCCTCATGGCCATGGTGCGGGAGCGCACTAGGAACCACGAAGCGGTACCGACGAGGCTGCTCTATTCGGCGAGATCATGGGAGGACGTGATCTACCGCGATGAGCTCGAGCGGTATCGGAAACGAGAAGACGGCTTGGAGATCGCGTTCACGCTGACGCGCGAACAGCCGCCGGGATGGACCGGCTACGGGCGGCGGGTCGACCAAGAGTTGCTCTCGGAGGTCGCTCCCGCCGATCTATCCCTGACGTTTGTCTGCGGGCCTACCCCGTTCGTCGAGGCCGTCGCCGAGGCGCTCGTGGGGAGTGGACACGACCCTTCGCGGATCAAAACCGAGCGCTTCGGCCCGACAGGAGGTTGAGATGGAAGCATTGAGGCTCGACGGGAATGCGGCGGCAGGGCTTCTGAGCGAGGTCTTCGCAGCAGAGATGACGACGGCTGTCGGCACTTGCGACAACTGCGGCTCGGCGGAGGCCGTGGGCGCGATCCACGTCTACCTGGCGGCCGGAACCGTTCTGCGTTGCCGAACCTGCGAGGCCGTCGTGATGAAGGTCGTCACGGACGGCGAGCGCATCTGGATGGACCTGCGCGGTCTGCGCTCCCTGGAGCTCGCCCCCTAGCGGTCACGGTTCTGATCCAGCGCGGGCGGCGTTAAGGTCGATCGATGCCGCAGCTCCTTTCGCCGCAGGATGCGAAGCTCGTCGAGCGGTTGCGTGCGGGCGACGAGAAGGCCTTCATGGAGTTGATTCGCAGTCTGAACCCGTCGCTCTTGCGCGTCGCGCGTATGTTCGTGCCCACCCCGGCGCTGGCGGAGGACGTGGTCCAGGAAACCTGGCTCGCGGTGTTGAACGGGATCGACCGCTTCGAAGGGCGATCCTCGCTGAAGACGTGGATCTTCCGGATCCTCACGAACACCGCGAAGACCCGCGGCGAGCGGGAGCGGCGGTCCGTACCGTTCTCCGCGCTCGACACGGAGCAAGGCGGCTTCGAGCCGGCTGTGGAACGGTCGCGCTTCACCGGCACGGGCCACTGGGCAGTGCTGCCGCGAGCGTGGCCCGAGGACCGGCTCCTGGCGAAGGAGACGCTGTCCGTCGTCGAACGGGCGATCGAGCGACTCCCCCCGAGCCAGCGCGCAGTTGTCACCTTGCGCGATGTCGACGGGTGGACCGCCGACGAGGTCCGTAACGCGCTCGAGCTTTCCGAGACCAATCAGCGGGTGTTGCTTCACCGGGGCCGTGCCAAGGTGAGGCAAGCGCTCGAGCAGTACCTGTCGGAGGAACGATGACCATCGCACTCGCCCATCTGAACTGCCGTGAGCTCGTCGAGCTCGTCACGGCGTACCTGGAGGGCGACCTGTCCTCCGGCGAGCGCAGGCGCTTCGATGCCCACCTCGCCGCCTGTGACGGCTGCACGGCCTACGTCGAGCAGATGAGACGCACGATCGAGCTCAGCGGGATGCTGCGGACCGACGACGTGTCGCGGGAGGCGGAGCGGACGCTGCTACGGGCGTTCCGGAACTGGAAGGCGCAATAGGGGCCCGGGTGGGCGCGCAACGAGGCGCGCCCGGCGCCCGGCCCGACTGCGGCTGCGGGCCAAGCCGCCCGGACCCCGGTCCTAGAGTGCCCGAAGCCGGCCGTGCCTGACGGGTAGCCTTTTCTCGGTGGAGGAGGGGCGGATCGAGCCGGGACACGGCGTTCTGGCGAACGCGGAGCTTGTCTGGGAGGAGGAGCTCTGGAAGGACGAGGACGCCGCGGACCGCAGCGGCTGGTTCTGCGTGCGCACGAATCCCTTTCCGTGTCCGGCGGCCGGGTGTACGTTCGTCGCCGGCTTCATGACTGCAGCGCATCTGATCCTCGTCTGGGAACGGCCCGACGACCCGAATTTGCTGCATCACGCGCAACGGGCCAAGGAAGTCGGTCGCAATCCGCGCATCCAGGAGTACGAGCCGTCATACGGGCCGAGCGCGTCGTACTACGCGTGGGAAGCCGCCGGCGGTCCGGTCCACGGCGTCAGGGCGAGGTGATCGAGCAGCAGTTCGGGCGTTCCTTGACGGTCGGAGTCGAGGAGGAGCTCTGGATCGTCGACTCGGAGACGCTGCAGCTGGAGCCCGCCGTCGCGACGCTCGTCGCCGGCGCGGAGGCGCGCGACCTTCCCGGCACTCTGAAGACCGAATTGCACGCGTCGGTCGTCGAGCTGACGACCGACGTGAGCGACACGGTCGAGCAGGCGGTCGAGCGGCTGATCGAGTTACGCCGTGCGGCGCGCGAGATCGCCGCACAGAACGGGCACGTCGTCGCCGCTGCGGGCTCGTATCCGACGAGCATCCCGTCGGAGCAGGAGATCGCGCCCGTCGAGCGCTACCGCGATTTCGTCGAGTACGCCGGCCCGTCCGCGCGACGTCAGGGGGTCAGCGGCTTGCACATCCACATCGGCATGTCCGACTCCGAGACCTGTTTCCGCGTCATGGAGACGATCCTGCCCTGGCTTCCCTTCGTGCTCGCCCTTTCTGCAAACTCTCCGTACTTCGAGGGCCGCGACACCGGGATGCTCTCGATCCGCGCCGAGGTGCTCGGCTTCCTGCCAAGGCACGGCGCACCGCCGGCGTTCCGCGACTATGCGGAGTGGGAGCGTTTCATCGAACGGATGACCGCCACCGGGCTGGCGAACGATTACACAAGTTTCTGGTGGGACGTGCGTCCACATCCGCGCTTCGGAACGCTCGAGGTTCGCGCTCCGGACCAGTCGACGTCGGTCGAGCACACGGGCGCCCTGGTCGGTCTGGTGCACGCGCTTTGCGAATGGGCGATCGAATCGGCGCCCCGACCGTTCGACCCCGCCGAGCGTGGTATCTACGAGCAGAACCGCTGGGCTGCCTCGCGCTTCGGACCGCACGGGAAGCTCGTTCATCCCGACCGCGACGAAGCCCTCACGGTCGCTGCGCTTGCGCGCGAACTGCCCGTCCCCCTTCACGGTCTCGACCCGGCGACGTGCGAGGCCGATCGACAGCTCGAGGTCGGACGTGACGATGGCCTGCCGGCCGTCTGCGCGGATCTCGTCGCGCGATCGATAGCGTAGGGCCATGGCCGTCGTAACCGAGACGATCCAGATCAGCGGGATCCGTTGCGAGCGCTGTGTGATGCGCCTCGCCAAGGTGCTCGAAGGGCACGAAGGCCTCGAGGAAGCCAACGCCAATCTCATGGGCCAGGTCACCCTTGCCTGGGACGACGAGCGCACGAAGCGCGACGCGCTGCTCGAGGCAATGGCCCGCGGCGGCTTTCGTGAAATGGCCTAGTTCCTACCAGTAGTTCCTGTCCCGGAATGTGTGTGGACAACCGTACGTTTACGCCGAGAAGGCCTTGGTAGGGTGGCCCGGCATGAGCGAGACGACACGGGAGCCCGACGCGAGGCAACTGGCAACTGAAGCGCGCGACCGCGTGCGCTTCGAGGAGGAAGCTCTTGCATTGTCGGATCAGGTGTATCGAGTGGCACGCCACCTCGTCGGCTCACGCGAGGAGGCCGAGGATCTGATGCAGGAGACCTACGCTCGCGCGTTCCGCAGCTGGCAGTCGTTCACACCCGGCACGAATCTGCGCGCCTGGCTGCTGAGAATCCTGACGAACCTCAACATCGACCGTGGCCGCAAGCAGCAACGCACACCTGACACGCAGCCGCTCGAGGAAGGCGACTACTTCCTCTACAACAAGCTCGAGGCGTCGAGTGACGGGCCCAGCGATGAAGAGCGCGTCGTCGAGCGGTTGTCCCAGAACGACGTCGTCGGTGCGCTCTCAGAGGTGCCGCATGACTTTCGCGACGTCGTCGTACTCGTGGACATCGGTGACTTCACCTACGCGGACGCCGCGCAGATCCTCGACATCCCGATCGGCACGGTGATGTCGCGCCTGCATCGCGGACGGCGTATCCTGAAGCAGGCCATGGCCGAATCTGCGGTCGGAGGTGAGGAATCATGACGGCATACGATCCTTGCGCGCACTGCGAGGAGATGATGCAGCCGTATATGGACCGCGTGATCACGGACACGGAGCGCGCGGAGGCGGAGGCGCACCTGGACGAGTGCTCGTACTGCCGCAAGCGCTATCGCTTCGAGGAGAGGCTCCGTCAGTTCGTGCGTCAGGCGGTGCGGCAGGAGCCGATGCCGGTCGAGCTCAAGACCAAGCTCGCCGGTCTGCGTACCCCACTGCAATAGCGTCGCAAAGGATCGGCTCGCGCTTTGCGCGAGCCGTGATGTTCTTTGACGAGTCCGTGACAACCGACCGCTGAAAGGTGAACGTTTGTCGTGCATTCGACGACATTCCGGCGCGAAATCATCATGGTTCGCGCGGAGCGCGAACCGGATCTCGCGCCGTTATCGCGCCGTTATTCGCCGGGGCCGCGCGCGGGTCCGACGATGACGTAGAGCTGACATGCGCTGGTGCCGCCGGGAAGCGGCTTCGTCGGCACGCCGAGTTGCTTTGCCAACCTGAAGGCCACGCCTTCGCACTTCGGTGGGAAGTACACGGCCGTTTGCGGATACGTGAAGTTGTCCGCTCGGCCGACCTTCTTGATGGTGTAGCCGAACGCGCCGACACGGCTTGCCACCTGTCGCGTGTAGTTGATGTCGCCGCTGCCGTTCAGGACGTTGACCGCCACGCGCCAGGGTGGCGGCAGAATCGCACTCGCGCTTCCCTCCGTTCGCTTGCCGCCCGAACGTGGGATCAGGAGCAGTGCCGCGAAAACCGCCAGAGCAATGACGACGCCGCCGACGACGAGCAGGCGGGCGAGCGGGTTTCGCTCGATCGGCTGCGGCGGAACCGGTAGCCCGGCGAGCTCGCGCGCCTCGCGGTTGTCGAGACCGAGCGCCGTCGCGTAGAGGGCGGTTGCGATCAACGCGTCGTCCGGCTTCGGGAAGCGATACACGCGCCCCTCCTCGAGCCAGCGAACCTCCTCGGCCGTGATTCCGGCGCGGCGGGCTGTCTCCTCGACGGTCAGCTGGCGGTGCAGCCGTGCGCGTGCCAGCGGCGATTCCTCGCCGGTCGGCTCGAGTGGGCGGACGAGCTCCATGCTCGACCACATTCTGGTCTCGGGGGCGGCCATCCTTCCTCATCTCGAGTCATCGGCAAAATCGACATCTCCTGGAGGTTCGAGGTCTTCGCAGGGCACGAGCTGGGCCGGCAGCTTCCGCAGGCCCTCGTCCGGCACGGCGCTCCAGACGTTGCGCGCGAGCAGCAGCGGATGAAGGCGGACGCCGCCGTAGGTCGCGGCCACCCGCTCTGCGCCGCTCTTGCGCCACGCCGCTACCACTCGGTTGATCGCCCGTGGATCGAGCGTCGGCCCGTCGCCCAGGACGACGACGGCCGCCTCGACTTCGTCGCCGAGCGCACCAAGACCGCACCGAAGCGACGCGCCCGGCCCGAGCTCCCACTCCCAGCAGCGTACGGAACGTGCAGACGTCTCGACGTCATGGGCGCCGAGCACGACGACCACGTCGTCGATCGCAGCACTGTCGCGCACCCGCTCTAGGACCGGCTCGAGCAGAACAGCTTGCTTCGGCGAGCCGAAGCGCGTCGATGCTCCCGCTGCGAGCACGACTGCAGAGATCATGTCGTCAGGTTACGGCGTGACGACCATACGCAGGATGACGACCCGGCGCGTCGGCTTTTCGGTCACCGGATTGCCCAGCTTGCCGATCTTCTCGACCACGCGCAGCCCTTTGGTGACGACGCCGAGGATTGCATACTCGGGCGGCAGGCCTGCGTTCACGCCTGTGACGATGAAGAACTGGCTCCCCGAGGTTCCGGGCGGCTCCGCGGCACTCTTTGCCATTGCGACGACACCCTCTGTGTAGAGCGAGTCGCGCGGCGGAACGTCGCGCACGCTGTAGCCGGGGCCGCCTGTGCCCGTGGCCGTCGGATCTCCACCCTGGATGACGAAGCCGGGCACGATCCGGTGGAACCGAGTGGCGTCGAAGAAGCGCTTCCGCACCAGCGCGGCGAAGGACGAGGTCGTGCACGGCGAGTCCTGGACATCCAGGCGAATGTCGAAGGCACCGAAGTTCGTCAGAACGTTGACCGTGTAGGCCTTCGACTTGTCGAGGAGCGGGAATGTCACTTGCTTGCCGGTCGTGGGGCAAGGGGTTGCGGCCTTCTGCTTGTGTGGTCCTCCCCCGCAGGCAACGAGCGTGCAAATTGCCAGGCCCAATGTCGCCGCCACGGCGGGCTGAGCCCGTCGTGGCTTCCCAGCGCCCTTGGAGATATCTCGCCGTAAAGTCATCATGGCTCGCGCGTAGCGCGAGCCGGACTTTACGGCGAAGCGTTAGCGCGAGGCGGACTTTACGGCGTCGTGCGCGCGGCGGACGAGAGCGCGGGCGATCTCGGTCTTGTAGGCCGTACCCGGAAGAGGCGTGGCCTCGTCGAGAGCCGCGGCCGAGTCGAGGACCCAGGGAATCGGAGCTACCCCGGCAAGGGCGAGCCGAACCTCGCCGTCGAAGCGCGCGGCGGCAACGCCGACGATCGGAAACGCCCACTTCCTCCGGTCCATTGCCTTGAGATAGATGGACGCATCAGGCGCTGGAACGTCAAGCTCGAGGATCAACTCGTCGGGTGCGAGCGTTGTGACGTCGCGGTTGTCGTCGGTCGGCAGACGATAGAGATCTGCAATGGAAAGTTCACGCTTCGTCGTGTGCAGGGTCGCGCCGAGCGCGAGCAGCGCCGCCGCGAGGTCCGACGGATGAGCGGATGCGCACTGCTCGTTGCCGAAGATCGCGTGCTCACGCTGCGCGCCGTCCTTCGCGAAGCACTTCTCGCCGCCGTGCAGCCAGCAATCGAAGCCGAGCCGCCAGTACCAGCAGCGCGTCGCCTGCAGGAGGTTGCCACCAATCGTCCCCATCGAACGGAGCTGTGGCGAAGCTGCCTGCGCGCACGCCTCCCGTAGCGCCTGCGGGATCTGCGAATCGACCTCCAGCTCTGCCAGCGTCGTCCCCGCGCCTATTCGGGTGCCGACGACCCCGCGCGGGACGACGTCCCGAATCTCCACCAGCGTGTCAGCTTCGACGAGGCCGTCCCGCATGAGCGGGACCAGCTCCGTCCCGCCCGCAAGCGCGCGCGAGCCGTTGCCGAGGGCGCCGGTCGCTTCCTCCGCGCTAGACGGCCGCAGCAGCTCCACGCTGCTCCTTCTCACGCGCCTCGGCCTCGCGCAGAGCGCGCAACATCTCTTCACGGGTGATCGGCAGTGAGCGGATCTCCGCACCCGTTGCATCGCGGATCGCATTCGCGATCGCAGCCGCAACCGGGATGATCGGCGGCTCGCCGAGGCCCTTCGAGCCGAGGTTCGTCAGGTGCGGGTCGGGCACGTCGACGAGGTCCGTGACGATCTCCGGGACGTCGGCGATCGTCGGCATCCGGTAGGCGTCGAGCGTGCGCGTGAGGATCGAGCCTGTCGCCGGATCGACGATGCGCTCCTCCGACAGCGTGTGCCCGATGCCCTGGATGATCCCACCCTCGACCTGGCTCTCCGCGCCGAGCGCGTTGATCACGCGGCCGACGTCATGGATCGCAACGATCTTGTCCACCCGCACCTCGCCGGTCTCGACGTCGACTGCGACCTCGGCGACCTGGACGCCGAACGTCAGGACCTGCATCCCGGCCGGGTTCGGCCCACGCGCTCCCTTGCCGAGAATCTGACCGCTCTCGAGCATGCCCGTGACTTCGGTGAGCGGCCACGAACCGCCGTCGGCGGAGACGATCTGGCCGTCCCGAAGATCGAGCACCTGCTCTTCGAGGTGGAACCGCTGAGCGGCGATCTCGATGATCTGGCGCTTGGCATCCGCGGCGGCCGAGCGCACGGCCGGCCCCATCGACGGCACGGTCGACGAGCCTGCGGAGATCGACGCAAAGGGGCCACGGGCCGAGTCGCCGAGGGAGACCTGCACGTGTTCGAACGGGATCCCGAGCTCCTCTGCCGCGATCTGCGCCATTGCCGTGCGCGTTCCCGTACCGATGTCCTGCATCGCTGTGACGACCTGTGCGCGTCCGTCGGAACCGACGCGGATCCAGGCGTACGAGGGCGGGCCGCCTCCTCCGTACCAGATCTGCGACGCGAGACCGATGCCGTGTTTCCAGGGCCCGCGGCTGCGCGCGCGGACCTCGTCGCGCTTGGCCCAGTGCGGTTCCGCGCGGCGATAGCACTCGGCGAGGTTCTTCGACGAGAACGGGCGATCGTCGGTGCGATCGGAGTCGGCGTAGTTGCGCCGCCGCAGCTCGAGTGGGTCGATGCCGAGCTTCGCCGCGAGCTCGTCCACGAGGCATTCGAGCGCGAACGTGCCTTCGACGAAGCCGGGAGCTCGAAACGCCGCCATCGGCGGGAGGTTGAGCTTCGCCGGATACTGGGTCGTGCGCACGTTTTCGCACGCATAGAGCATCTTCATCGGACCTTCTGTCGTTGCGGACCAGCCCGAGAAGCCGACGGCGTTGACGAAGTCACCGCCGAGGGCAACCAGTGTCCCGTCCGCGGTCGCCCCAGCCGTCAGCCTCTGGATCGTTGCGTTGCGGTTTCCTGCCGCGACGTTCTCCTCGCGCCGAGTGAGCGCGCATCTGACGGGCCGCGCAGTCCTTTTCGCGAGCTCGGCCGCGATCGGCGTGTAGTCGCCGGGACCGTTCTTCGCTCCGAAGCCGCCGCCCATCGCCCGACAGACGACGCGCACCTTGTCGGGAGGCAGGCCGAGGTGGTCGGCCATCGCTGCGCGGATGCCCCAGATGTACTGGGTCGAGATGTAGATGGTGATCCCGTCGTCCTCCCAGTGACAGACCGCCTGGTGCGTCTCCAGCGAGTTGTGCACGACGACCTGCGTCCGGTACTCCGCCTCGACGACCACGTCTGCTTCCGCGAGCCCTCGCTCGAGGTCACCACGCTCGTATCTGGCGACGTCGGAGACGAACGATTCCTGTCGCACCGCCTCGTCGGGATCGAGCAACGGCTCGAGCACGTCCCACTCGACCACGATGCGCTCGACGGCCGCCTGCGCCTGGCCGAACGTGTCGGCCGCGACAGCCGCCACCGCTTGACCGGTATAGCCCGGCTCGTCCGTGAGCTGGTCCAGGTCGGCGGGGCTGATCACGGCGCGCACTCCGGGCGCGCCCCGCGCGGGTTCCAGGTCGATCGAGGACACGCGTGCGCGCGCGTAAGGACTACGCAGGACGGCCGCGTGCAACATCCCGGGGAGCCGCAGGTCGGCCGTGTAGGGCGCCTCGCCTCGTACCCGCATCAGGCCGTCGACGCGCGGCACCTTCTGGCCGACCGTCGTCAGCGGTCCCGCGGGCCACTGGTCGAGCGCGTCCTCGTCGACAACGATCCAGACTTCCTCGTAGCGTCCTTCGACTTCCTTTTCGGTGCGGATCAGTCTTGCCAAGTTCTGATTGCCTCCTCGATCTTCGGATATGTGCCGCAGCGGCAGAGATTCCCGGACATCGCATGGTGGATCTCATCTTTCGACGGGCTCGGGTTCGCCGCGACGAGCGCCGCGGCCGAGACGACCTGACCGGGCGTGCAGAACCCGCACTGCACGGCGTCAGTGCGAACGAACGCTGCCACGAGTGGGTGGTCGCGAAGGCCCTCGATCGTCGTCACCTCGCGCGGACCGACCGTATGGACGAGCGTGATGCACGAGAGCGTCGGTGCGCCGTCGAGTTGCACGGTGCAGGCGCCGCAGTGACCTTCGCCGCATGCGACTTTTGTCCCCGTGAATCCGAGGTCCTCGCGCAAGACCTGAGCGAGCGACCGGTCCACCGGTGCGTCGAAGGAGTGCATCTCGCCGTTGATGCGCAGCTCAGGCAGGCGTCGTCACCGCCACGATGTCGGCAAGGTGGATGAGTCGGAACGTCGCCCGCGTATGCGCCATGCGGTCCCTCTCGTCCCCATCTTCTGGCAACGTCAACCACATGTCCTGCGCGACGCTCAGGAGCTCCCTGATCTGCTCGAGCTCCTCCTGGTGGCCGTTCGCCCGGTCGTCGCAGGCATTCAGGGCCAGGCCGAGCACGCCGATTCGATCCTGCTGTCTGGTCCACAGGAGGGGGGTCGCCATCGACAGGTACTGGTGGATGCGCGCAAACGAGATGGGCTGCTGAAAGGTCTCGAGGCCCTTGGGCGCCGAAGGTTCGAGCACGGGCTCGCCGTCCGCGATGCGATTGGCGTTGCCCGCCAGGACACCTCGCACCTGTTCGTCGTTCAACTGCGCGAGCCGGGCGGTACGAAGCGTGATCAGCAGCGACGCCGGCTGTTGTCCGTAGGGATAGTCCGACGCGTACACGACCTGCTCCGGTCCGACGAGGCGATAGAGGCCGAGCAGGTCGAGCGGGCTCCAGACGGAGGTGTCGAAGAAGACACCCGCCTTTCCGCAGAGCCTGTCGGCGAGCGCGGCGAGATCGGCGATGCCTGCGTGCGCGACGATCAACTGCGCCTCGCGGTACCGGTCGACGACCCGCGCCAGGTCGTCCGCGATCGGCGGTAGGCCCCGGCCGCCGTGGATCAGGATCGGGACCTTGCGCTCGGCCGCGAGCTCGAAGATCGGGGAGAGGCGCTCGTCGTTCAGGAGGAACTTCTGGGCGCGCGGATGGAGCTTGATCCCCCTGGCGCCGCGGTCCAGCATGCGGATGGCCTCACCGATCGGGTCCTCCGCGAGGTCGAGGCGGACGAACGGGATCATCCTCCCGTTCGAGCGCTCGGCGAACTCCAGCGTTCTGTCGTTGCCGGCCCGGAACCCGGGATGGCGGTCGGGCTCGTCGAGGCAGAACATGAAGCAGCGGGAGATCCCGTACTTGTCCATCCCGCGTTCGAGATCCTCGTAGATGCCGACCATCCCGTCGATGTCAGTGCCCAGATGCGTGTGCGCATCGAAGATCTCGGCGCGCTCGGGCAGTTCCTTCCGCAGCTCGTCATCCCACTGAGCCATCAACTTCTGGGCACGCTGGAGCGCGTCGTCCACGTCTTGGAGTCTATGCAGCCGCCCGTTGTCCCTGTAGACAAGGCTGGTCGGAGAGCGACGCGGGGACAGTCGCTGGGACCCGGCCGTTAGGATCCGGGCCGTGACCGACGTACTGATCTACGGCGACACGATTCGCTCCCCCGAGTTGCGCCACGAGGTGCCGGTGCCGATACCGGATCCCTTCCTCTATGCGGAGAAAGGCGATCGCCGGATCGCGATCCTCCACTCTCTCGAGATCCCGCGGGTTCGAGAGGACGCGCCGAGCCTCGAGATCATTCCGCTCGAGGAGCTCGGCTCCGACGAGCTCTTCACGCAGGGCCTACAGGGCTGGGAAGTCATGCTCGAGCTCGCCATCCGCGCCTGCCGTGAGCTCGGGATCGAGCGTGCCACCGTCCCGGAGAGCTTTCCCATCGGGCACGCTGACCATCTCCGTGCGAACGGGATCGACCTCGTCGTCGACCGCGACCTCTTCGACAACAGGCGCCGCTCGAAGAACGAGACCGAGCTGCGTGGAATCCGCAACGCCCAGACGGCGTGCGAGGCCGCGCTGGACGCGTCGCGCGAGCTCTTGCGGCGCGCGCACCGGAACGGTGCCGGTCTCGAGGTGGACGGAGAACCGCTCACGTGTGAGCGCCTGAAGCGCGTGATCGAGGAGGTGTTCGCCGACCACGACGTCGAAGGGGGCGACATGATCGTGTCGCATGGGCCGCAGACCGCCGTCGGTCACGACATGGGCTCCGGTCAGATCGGCCCGGGCGAGCCGATCGTCTTCGACCTCTACCCGAAGGACAAGGCGACAGGCTGTTACGCGGACATGACGCGTACCTACGTCGTCGGCGAGCCGTCGGACGAGGTGAAGGAGTGGCACCGGCTGGTGAAAGAAGCTCTCGACACCTCGACTGCCGGCGTCAAGCCCGGCGTGAATGGCCGCGAGCTCTACGTGGAGGTCTGCGAGATCTTCCACACCGCCGGCTACAAGACGCAGCTCAACAAGGAACCGGGCGAGGTGCTCGAAGACGGGTTCTTCCACGGTCTGGGCCACGGCGTGGGCCTCGAGGTGCACGAGTTGCCCTCGATGAGCCGGATCGGGCAGGACCTGGTCCCGGGCGACGTCATCACGATCGAGCCAGGGCTCTACCGCTCGGGGTACGGCGGCCTGCGCCTCGAGGATCTCGTCCTCGTCACGAAAGACGGGTACGAGGTCCTCACCGATTACCCCTACGACCTGACGCCTTAGTGGTCGGATCGGCCCCATCCGGCGGCCCCCGGCCCGCGATCACGCTGCGCGATCCTGCGTCCTCAGTCGCACCCGGGCAATCCAGCCCGGGCGCTCCCTGCGTCCTTGTCTCGCTTGGTGCTCACGACCCGGGAATCCGCCAATGGAACCGACCCGACCACTGAGCAACACCATCGAGACGATGCTCCTCGAGGAGCGTCGTTACGCCCCAGACCCTGAGTTCGCCAAGCAGGCCAACGCCCAGCCCGAGATCTACGAGCGCGACTGGGAGGAGTTCTGGGAGACCGAAGGCCGCAACCGTGTCGCGTGGTTCGAGCCTTTCTCGAAGCTCTATGAATGGGAGCCGCCGTACGCCAAGTGGTACCTCGGCGGCAGGCTGAACGTCTGCTTCAACTGCGTCGACCGGCACGTGGAGGCAGGCAACGGCGACAAGGTTGCGTACTTCTGGGAGGGCGAGCCGGAGGACGAACGGCGCACGATCACGTTTGCCGACCTGCAGCGCGAGGTCGTGCGCTTCGCGAACGCGCTGAAGAGCCTCGGTGTCGAGAAGGGGACGCCGGTCGGCATCTACATGGGCATGGTTCCGGAGCTACCGATCGCGATGCTTGCCTGCGCTCGGCTCGGCGCGCCGCACACCGTGGTGTTCGGTGGCTTCTCGAGCGAGGCGCTCTCGGATCGCATGAACGACATGGAGTGCGAGCTCCTGGTCACGCAGGACGAGGGGTGGCGCGCGGGCAAGAAGGTGCCGCTCAAGCTGAACGCGGACGAAGCAGTCGCCCAGTCCTCGTCCGTGAAGAAGGTCGTCGCGCTGCAACGAACGGGCGGCGAGGTCCCGTTCGACGCATCACGCGATGCCTGGTGGCACGAGCTCGTCGAGGGACAGGACGACGATCCGGCCTCGGCGCCGCCGGAGCCGATGGGCGCAGAGGACTTGCTCTATCTCCTCTATACGTCGGGGACGACCGCGAAGCCCAAGGGGATCGTGCACACGACCGCCGGATATCTGGTCGGCGCGGCCACGACGCACCACTACATCTTCGACGTCAAGCCGGACTCGGTCTACTGGTGCGCGGCCGACGTGGGCTGGGTGACCGGGCACAGCTACATCGTCTACGGCCCGCTCGCGAACGGGACCACCGGCGTCATGTACGAGGGCGTGCCGAACTATCCGAGCCCCGAGCGCTGGTGGGAGATCATCGAGCGCTACAAGGTCGACATCCTCTACACGGCGCCGACTGCGATTCGCTCGCAGATGAAGTGGGGGCCGGAGCACGCACAGAAGCACGACCTCTCGTCACTGCGTCTGCTCGGTAGCGTCGGCGAACCGATCAATCCCGAGGCCTGGGTCTGGTACCGCGAGCACATCGGCGGAGACCGCACGCCGATCGTGGACACGTGGTGGCAGACCGAGACCGGCATGATCCTGATCACGCCGCTCCCGGGGATCACGACCCTCAAGCCGGGTTCGGCCACGAAGCCGTTCCCCGGCGTCGAGGCTGCGGTGTTCAACGACGCGGGCGAGGAGGTCGGCCCGGGCGGCGGCGGCTACCTGGTGATCAAGAGCCCCTGGCCGGCCATGCTGCGCGGGATCTACGGCGACCCGGAGCGCTACGTGGAGACGTATTGGAGCCGATTCCCCGGCGCGTACTTCGTCGGCGACGGCGCGAGGATCGACGAGGACGGCGACTTCTGGCTGCTGGGCCGGGTGGACGACGTGATGAACGTCTCGGGCCACCGCATCTCCACGATCGAGGTGGAGAGCGCGCTCGTCGACCACCCGGCCGTCGCCGAGGCCGCCGTG
>WNGD01008845.1_pt1 | contig 16913 bp, 9 predicted proteins | sample 5400671 | NCBI WGS metagenome assembly WNGD01 (sample SAMN13153369, study PRJNA577476) | soil metagenome | isolation source: 40 cm soil or saprolite under grassland replicate 2 | place: USA:California | collected 2016-06-15
ACGTCCGCGTTCCCAGCAAGCGGTTGGTTTTGAAGTCGATGATTTCGACTTCGCATCCGCCATCACGTGAGGGTGTAACCAGAAGTTTGTCGATCGCGCCCGTCAGGATTCCCAGCGGACGACGGATGCGAAATCCCAACTCGCTCCACAGACCCGGGGCCGATTTTCGATTTCGGATTTCGGATTTCGGATTAGCGGATTGCGTGCCGGCACCGGTCACCTCAAACGGGTTCGCACCAGACACCCGACGCGCGGCCTCGACGCGCTGAAAGACGGAACTGGCCAGATAGTTTTGTGCCAGCGGCAGCAACTCCGTCACGGCTTTCTCTTCATCTAGGTCCGGCAATCGATCCGCGAGCTGCGCCTTTCTGAGTCGAATGAGATCCTGAAAACTCTGGCGCAAACGTGCCGCCGGATCATCACCGGGAAAAAACGTTTCGCAGAAGCGGTGAATGACTGCGCCCTTCAGCGTCGCCGTCAAATTAGCGGGCGGCTCGGGAGCTTCAGCATCGTTCCAGACGGCCATCTCTTCGGACGATGGCACCCGCAACACCCGATCGAAATAGTACTGACGCGGACAGCGGCGATAGTTGATCAACTGGGTGACGCTGAAACGATGCAGGCCCGCAGCTCGCTCAGGTTCGATCAGCTTCAACAACGGGAAAGCTTCAGGGAGTGAAGCTGACGTTTCCAAAGACTGTTCTACCGGCGGTTCTTCGAGCGGTATTGCCTGCTCCGCCTGTTCCACAAGATTCAGTAAGAGCTTAAGCTGGACATCGTCAGTTAGATCAATGACGCTGCTACGCGTTTGAGTTTCCAATCCGAGCGATTGCCAGATCCATTTCAGCCAGGTATCGCTCTTGTCGCTAAGACCTTCGAGTTCTTTGGTTGTGCCCGACAAGATCAATCGATCCTGCGCGCGGGTGGCCGCGACATAAAGCAGCCGCATGCTTTCAAATTGTTCGCGCCAGACGTGGCGTTGTTCGAGGCGGTTAAAGGTACATCCGGTAACCAACTTTCCACGTCCATCGGGCACCTTCAGCGTCAGACCGCGATGACGATCCAACAAGAACCAGTTATCCAACACCTTAGAATATCGTTGCAGTTCGGGAATGATGACTACAGGAAATTCGAGACCTTTGGCCTGATGAATGGTCATTAGGCGCACGGCGTTCGTGGCTTCATCGATCTGCCCTTCACTTTCGCGGCTGCCGATCGCCTCGAACTCCTCTACGTAGCGCACAAAGTCGCGGATCAGATAAGTGCCCGAACGCTCGAAACGCTCGGCGAGCGTGAACAGCCGTTGCACATTCGCCAGCCGCTGCGCGCCGTCAAACGTGGCGGCAATCACAGTCAGGTATTCTGATTGTTCGACTGCGAACCGCAACAGGTCGCCGATGGCGTAATGGTGACGTCGCGCCACCAGATCGTTGATTAGTTCGGCCGAGCGATCGAGCAGCGCGTGTTCCTCATCGCTGATAAATCTTATCTCGCGATGCCGGCGCAACGCGGTAACCAGATGGCGCGTTTGCGTAAAGTGACGCAGCGGATCGTCGCTGTCGATTTCATCCAGCCACGGCGCGCAGCGCAGCGCCAGCAAGGCATTGTCCGATGCGCCGCACAGTGGTGAACGCAGCACCGCCGCCAGCGCCAGCTCGTCGGTCTTGTTATCTAGAAATCGCAGTAATTGAATCAGATCCGTGATCTCTTCGCGTTCGTAAAACCCCCGCCCGAGCACCGTTTGATAAGGAATATTTGCGCGCCGAAAGGCCGATTCGTAGCGTTGCACATTGGTCATGGCGCGAAACAGGAGCGCAATATCGCTGTACCTGGGAGCGCGGGCATCCGGCCCGCCTTCAACTGAGGTTGGCACTTTCTCCAAACGGAAAGGCCCACCCTTCATTTGAGTGTCAGCGTCGCTTGAAGCAGACAACATGGCACCCCAGCCGGGCTGACCGGCCGGGGATCCCGCGATGTCTGCGCTCTCAGCAGACACGAGAGCAATGATCCGCCGCGCCAATTGCTCTGCATCAAGCTCGCGCGACGTTTGTTCTGCCTTTGGATCATCATCGTCACCTGACGCTTCCGTTGTCACCAGCAACTCAACCAACGGACCGCTATCGCGCAGCGCACGTTTCGCTTCGCTCGGTTCGTGCTCGACATAGCCCAGCTCTTCGCGCTCCTGCTGAGTGACCTCTTCTTTGGGCCGGAACAATCGCTCAAACAGGAAATTGAAAAAGTTGATCAACGGGGGCTGACTGCGAAAATTCAGCCGGAGCGGTTTTGATTCACCGCCAGCCGCCGTCAACGTGTTTGTCATTTCGCGGAAGACATCGACATCCGCGCCGCGAAAACCGTAGATCGACTGCTTGCGATCGCCCACTATGAACAAGTTCGCGCTTTCGCGGGCGCTTTTCTGAAAAGCGAGCCGCTCAAGCAGCCTGCGCTGCAAACCATTCGTGTCCTGAAACTCGTCTACGAGAAAGAATTTGTAACGCTCGGCAGCGCGCGACAGCACTTCCGGGCGTTCGAGTAGTTCAAGCGCGCGCAGTTCGAGATCGTCGAAATCGAGCGCCGACAGTTTTTGCTTCTCGTCACTCAGTCGTTCGTCGATACGCGTCAGCACGTTAATCATCTCGAGCGCGTATTGTTTCGCGAACAGGTCCAGGCAAATCTGCGGCACCCGCCCGAGCAGATCTTTTTCCCAGACAAGCGCGTCGAGTGTTTTTACGTGCGACGCAAGATCGCCTCGGGCCTGCGGGCGCAACTTGCGAAACGCCTCGACCGCGCGACAGTAATCCGCCAGCGCCTCGGGCTCGGGAATGGTATGAAGCACAGGGCGCAGACTGGACCAGTTGGAACTAACTTTCGCTTGATTGATTCTTTGCGCCGCCGTCGTCCTTCGCAATACGAGAAAGTCGTTCATCGTACGCAATAGCTCGTTGAGTGCACGCGCATGATCGTCTTCGGTCGAGTGACTCTGCGCAGTTTTCCGCGCGAGGTCTTTCAATGAAAGGCCCTGGCCGCGGACTTCGCGGTAGAGCTGCGCGAGCGCGGCGGCCAACTTGCCGCGTCCGACGCCGAGTGTTAGCCGTGAGATTTCGACGTGGCCGGAACTGATGAACTCGGTGAGCGATTCCTCGACTACCGCTTCCAGCAGCATCGCCGCGCGATGCTCATCGAGTAAAAGAAACTGTGGATCGACACGCGCTTCGACGGGAAACTCGCGCAGCAGCCGCGCGCAGAAACCGTGAATCGTTGTGATCACCGCGCCATCCAGCGTGCGCTTGTAATCCAGCCAATGCTTTCTGTCTTTTCCTGACGCCGTTTGCAGGATGTGATTGAGTTGCTCTCTGAGACGCCCGCGCATTTCGTTCGCCGCGCGATTGGTGAAGGTGATGGCGACGATCTGATCGATCGAAAGCTTGCGCTCGCGCAGAATGTGCAGGTAACGCTCGACGAGCACAGTGGTTTTGCCGGAACCCGGGCCGGCAGTTACAGAGATGTGCCTGGTTATCTCGTATGCTGCCGCGGCCTGTTCGGGCTGCAATTCAGGCTTTTGATTCACTGCAAGGGTCAAGTCGCGACACTCCCGGAAATCAGACGATACAGGTTCGGAAAGCCAGTTAACGTTAGAAAAAGTATCAGAGATTGAATCGTTCAACGAGCCCGCGTAAGCGGGCGGGAGATAGTAGCCCCGGGCGTAAGCCCGGGGATCAGTGGAAAAAAGAATTTGTGAGCCCCTCGAAGAGGGCGACAGAGAGTCGAGACCTCACGGTTACAGAACCGCGCGCGGTAGCGAGCGGGTCGCGCGCGTACTAACCAAGTCGCTACCGCTCCCTGTTCTGTATCTATCGCCCCTTCGGGGCTCTTTAATCATTAGGCGTCTTACTGCCGGGCTTACGCCCGGGGCTACTATCTGCCGCCCTCTTCGAGGGCTCATTGAGTAGTTCCTTCTTGTTCTTTTCCGCTCCCTCGATCTTGTATTGAATCCGATACCGATCGTAACGACACACCGCTGAATAATCGCAGAATCGGCACGTCTTTTCTTTCTCAGAGGGATTGACGACGAACTCCCCGGCGCGCAGCTGATCGAGAAAGTCCCAGATCTTTGCGATCACTTCGTCGCGAATCCGCTGCCACTCCTCATCGGCAATGACGGCGCCCGCTCGCCCACCGATTCCTGAGTAATCCAACGCGCTCGCGCGATGAAGTCCTTTGTTGCGCCGCTCGTTGCCGCCGCGTATCACATAGTAACCACCGCCGGCGATAGGATGACGCGGGAGTATCAACTTCTCCAAAGCTTCCAGATAGATGGGAAGCTGCAAACTGCGACCCGACTCGATGTCGTCCCTGGTGGAGCCGGTTGACAGTTTGTAGTCATAGGCGATTAGCATGTTGTCGTCGGCAATATCGACGCGATCGATTTGACCGCTGAGCTTGATCGTTTCTTCGCCAACAAAGGTGGAGCGAGTCAGCTCGAGTGGTTCATCTTTCGAGTGAGGGTCTTTCGCCGTGGACTTCATTCCAAACGCGAGCTCAAAATACGCCGGCAAGACTGCGTGAGCAGCAGCCTTTTCCTGCATCTCCAGCTCATACAGCAGCACCTGATCCAAAAGGATCTTGCGAATCTCTCGATCGATCTTCCAGATCTGTTTATTCAGTGGCGGCACCACTCGCTCGTGTTCGTCAAAGACCCCGTCCGCGAGATCGCGCAGCTCTTTTTGCAGGGCTTCGCGATCCAACTCGTAAAGCGGCTGGCGCCGATGCCGCTCGAAGAAGCGACGCAGGATGTCGTGTAACAGCTTGCCCGCGTCGATCGCTTGCAGATCGAGCGCCGCTTCACCGCGCGGCTCCAACTTCAATACTCGCTGCGCAAAGAAACGGTACGCGCAATTGCCATACACACTCAGGCCGCTCGCGCTATGCGTGAAGTCCGGACCGAATCGCTGGTTCAGCAGGGCGATCAGATGGGGATCGGTGATCTCACCGTCATAAGGTCCAAACGATTGACTGGCGCGCTCGCGCTCGATTTCGATGCGACGCAAGGCGGAGTCGCTCAGGAAACCATCGTTGCGCGCCAGGGTCAGCAATCGCTTGATTCGCGGCTGAGGCAGCAACTCCCGTTTTTCGCCGCGATGAATGTGCCTCTCTTGCTGGCGCACCAATGCGACATTGAGTTCGCCCGTGGTTGAGACTTGCTTCAGGTGCTTGCCCTCGTAGTCGCGACGAATCGTCTCGACTTCAATCTCAAGAGGCGCGACCGCCCGCCGCAGCTCATCAATGTAATAAGAAGCGACGGTTTCGGAATCGTCTTCCAACAATAGCGGGCGGCTGAGGTAGAGCCGCTCGGTAGCGCGACACGCGGTCTGATAGAAATAGTGTTCCTCTTTCAACAGCGTCGCCGGCGAGATATCTTCCAGCGTCAGGCCGTAGACTTTCAGCCGTTCGCGCTCTTCGTGGCTGTAGATCCAGTCACGCGAAGCTCGCAAGGGAAATCCACCTTCAAGCAGTCCCGCGATGAATACGGCGCGAAAGCGCAGTCCGCGCACATCCGTTGCTTCCAGCACGCGCAGGCCCCTCGCGTCCGCGGCGCCGACCAGTTGCGACTGCGAGCCGAGGCAACGACGCACCTCATCGATGAAAGTTGCGAGCTTGGTTGAGGGGGCCCCGCCAGGTGGGATGCCAAAACCACCCGCTACTGCAGGTGGTTCTGACAGGGTCGCGGCGATCTCGATACTTTTGATGGCGGCCACAAAAGCGCGCCGCAGGGATTCGAGACTGTTGAAGTTGAGCATTGCCTGCGGTAGTTCGCGGTCTTCAACGGCACTCCTGATTGGCCGCGCAATTTGCTTGCGAAAACAGAACTGATCGAGCAATTTCATCAACGCCAGACGGAGATCTGCGGGCTTGCCTTCGCGGGGAACAATTTGTAAACGGTCCGCGAAACTTTGAATTACCAGCGCAGCCCAGGCGATGGCGGCGGGATGGATGTCGCGCGATGGGCGGCGTTTCTTCTCAACATCCGCACCTTCAACTTTTGCTGTTTCGGCGTTCTCGATCTGGTCGGCCTCGTCCGGATCGCGCGCCTGCTCGGTGGTGTCGATGTTCAGCAGCTCTTTGGTTGCGGTCGCGGCGGGAAGTTCTTTTATCAGTTGGCGGGCGCGGCTTAGCCACTCGCTCACGCGCAGCTCGCTGCCCACATAAGCGAAAGTATTCTCGAGCGAGTCCGCGTCCCACACACCGATGCGGTAACGATTTCTTTGTCGTGCTTCTCGTTTGGCGTCAGGCGGTTGATCGCTATCGTGCAACAGCCGGGAGTACTCAGCATCGAACTCCGACAAAAGTGAGCTCAGATCCTCCTCGCGCAAGCGGAAGTACTCCGACTTGATCAGGTCGGCCAGCGCGGAAACTTTTGGAGTAGTGATTTCGTCACGCGAAAGCTGCTCGAGAATTGCAAAGAGTTTGAGCGCCGCGCGGTTGGCGGGAATGTCGTTGGCCTCAATCCGTGATTCGAGATTGCAGGGCAACGATTCTTCGCGCATGACTCGAGCGATCGTGTCGGCGTAAGACGCGCGCTGACGTATGACGAGCGCGATGTCCGCCAGACTGTAACCTTCACGCAAGACCAGGCGTTTGATCTCTTTGGCAATTGCGTGAATCTCAGTATCGCGATCACCACATTCGAAGTATTTGATCTCGGATTGACCGCGAGGCGCTTCGTCCTGGCTCAGGTCAACGACAAACTGAAGTTTGTCGGACACAGAGGGATTGAACAAGTTTTCCCGTAGACGCGATAGAGCGCCTCGGGCAAAAGCGATGTTCTCATGGCCGCTCGACTTCTTCTCAAAAGGCGCGACCGACGAGAGCTGCACGATGGTTTCCTGAAACGGCAGAAAGATCTCCGGATTGCGTTCCTCGTGATTCAGATTGACGATTACATTGGGAATTCGGGGAACTAAGCGGCGCAGGATTTCGCCTTGCACCGGCGTAAAGTCAAAGAAGCCGTCGAGTGCGAGCAGTTGCACATCGGCCAGCGACGGGAGGGTTACTCTTTGCTCGTCGAGCTCGCCGTTGAGAACGGCGAGAGCCCGCAAACTATCCGCGTCTGCTTCAGTGAGTTGATGTCGATTCAACAACTCGCAATACGTCGAGTAGATCGTCGCGACCTCTTTATCGAAATCAATTTGCGTATGAACGCTGCGCCTGGTCCCACTTGTTTGTGGCGCCAGGTCATGGGTGCGGGCTGCGATGATCTCTGTAACTTCGGCGGGTGACTTGGCGGCCCGCTCGATCTCGCCAATCAGCGTCGCAATCGTGTTGATGCATCCCTCTCGACTGGCGAGCGGGGCGATTGCTTTCAGTTGGCCCGTAGCCGTCAGACGCGCCAGAAGCTGCGAGATCAAACTTCGTTTCAACGGCAGCTCGTCCCGGTCGATCGGAACGCGTGGCGCGAGTGTCCGGCCACTTTCGTCAACCGCCGTTGAAAGAATTCGCCTGACAAGACCGCGAAAGAGATAGACAGGCAGCTCGCCCCAGACGCCGCGATTAGTCTCGCCGTCAAGAATGCCCTGCGTGACGATCTCGAGCAGCGGATGTGAAGCGGCGAGATAAAGAAAACTGTTAGCCTTGTTCTGGGAGACAAGCTCCGAGCAGCGCTCGATCAAACGCAGACGATTGTTGCCAAGCAGCGGACCTAACCAGATTTCTTTTGACACTCTAACTCCATGATTCGAGCCTGGCGGCTATTCAACGAATTGTCGGAGATCGTGCGGTCTTCGACCTTGAGGCTGCGCCTGACTGTGGTCCAGACCGCTGCCGCCGCGGCGAGTTCTTTGTCAGAGCCGATGATGGTAACGAGCACCAGTCGTCGTCCGAGCACCAGAAAATAGACCTCAGCGTTTCCCGGCTCGCCTCTCAGCACAGCCCGCAATCGAACGCCCGAGGCTTGCGCGCCGCCAACTTCTATTTGTCTCTCTAGGTGCTCGACTTGAGCCTTTTGTCTCTCGAATTCCTTGACCATGGCAGCAACAAAATAGTCGAACACTTCCTTGCGGGCTTTTGCGAGCTGCTCGGGCGAGTCGATTATTTCATAGCGGGCCATGACCATAATTAGGGCCCCGTTCTTCGCATGAGTGAGCGCCAGGTGCTGTCCCCCGGGCTCGCTCTGGTCCTCAAAGGTAACATCGGCTGGATAGTCGAAGGACAAGCCACTTTTCGCAAAGTGCCTCAACGCAGGCGCGGGCGTTTGCGCATGTGCAGCCAGACCGAAGGCAGCACACACCACGAACTGGATCAGTATTGCAAATCGTCGCTTCACAATTCGCTTCCTTCGATCTGTCGGGTCAGTCTTTGAGATGCGCGTCCACGTAGGCTCTGCCGCTTTCCGGCGTGTTGACGGAATTGATGAATGACACGTTGTTAACCGCCCAGGAGATGTGATCCTTCACAAACTGTCCGTACTCGTCAGTCGGGACGCCGCTGTCGTTCATCAATCCGATCTTCTTCAGCACCTTCTGGATCAGTTCCGAGTCTTTGGTTATCCCGGCGGCTTGAAAAAGTTTGTGCCTGTCGTCGTTAGACATTGACGAGGACGAACTGGTAGAGGGCGGAGCCGAAGAGTTGCTGGATCCGCTGTTTTGGTTTCGGTTCGAGTTCGAGTTTGAATTCGAATTATAGTTGTAGTTCGCAGAGCTGGGACTCCTGCGATAATAGCTAAAATAAAGAACGCAGCCGGCCACGATAATCACAATCAAGCCCAGGCAGCCAACCGCGCCGCAGCCCGCGGCAATTTTTTGATTCTTGGTCATTTGTTTTCCTCTTCTCTAACTGTAATTGAATAACATTGCTTCACACGTTCAACGCCTGCCCTTCATCCACGCGATGCATCGCTCAAGGTGCGCGTGCATGTTTGCCGCGCTCGCGTGGTGGATACGTCCGTGACCCGGCAGGACCCACTCAAATTCGTAATGCAAAAGCTTTTCCATCGATCGTATCTGCTGGTCCCAAGAATACCAGCAAACGCTTCTAAAGGCGGTCAATGTTTCGCGTTCGGTTGACCATGCAAGATGATCGCCGGTGAACAAGAAGCGGTTTTGGTAGAGCAGAACCACGTGGCCGCGCGTGTGGCCAGGAGTCGGAATCGCAATCAAATCGCGGTCAAGTTGAACTTCTTCTTCGCCATCGATCGCGTGCTCTATTCCGAGTCGCTTCGCGCCGTCGGTCGTGTGCATGACACGAACGCAGGCAAACTTCTCGGCAAATCTCGCGTGGTCCGCAACGTCGTCGCGGTGCGTCAGAATAGCTCCACGCGCCAAAGCTCGACTCTGCGGTGAACCCGCAAAAGTATACATTCTCCGCGATGGGCGCGGGAAAGGAGTCAATGCCGGCGTGAAAGTTGTGACGCCGCAAAGTACCGATCGATCCGGTGGGACAAGCAACCAGGGCCATCAAGGCGCGGCGCGTTTCCTCCGTCGTCGCCGGTTGGTGATAGACGACCGACGCCTCGCCGACGTCGCGAAACGACTCGGGCGCAAGCTGACGGCAGGCGTCACAATCGATGCAGCTCGAGTCGACGAAGAAATCGCCCGGAACATTCTCGGGCAGGCGCTGTTGGATATTGGCCATGCTAACTGAAACCTTGAACTTGAATAATGGCGTAATGAGGGTTTCCGTTCAAGCACTGACGGCCCCGTTGCTTGCAAGGCGGATCTCCAACACTTAAGATTCCAAGTCACGTCGCCCAAATATGCTATTCACTTCAGGAGAATAATAATGCGAACAGCCCGAGACGTTTTTGTCGTTTTGTGCCTTTCTTTGCTAATGGCCATCGCCGGTGGCGCCGCTCGCGGTCAGGGCACAAATGGTCCGACGGTTAAGATGGTTGACGTCACGCCGGCAACGACCGACATCGAAGTCGGTCAAAAGGTGAAGTTTTCCGCTGTGGCGAAGGATGACGCGGGCAAGCCACTAGACGAGAAGGTTGCGGTCTGGTTTGCCGCGCCCTTTGATCTGGCAGCCGCGGACGAGAACGGCAATGTGAGTTTTTATCAGCCGGGCGAGGTCACAGTCGGCGCGCTCATCGCAGGCAAACCGGGCTTCACAAAGGTTACCGTCAAGCCCGCGCCAGTGAAAACGATTGAGATTGATCCGCTTAACGCACCGATGGTCGTCGGTGGAACATTGAAGCTGAACGCCATCGCTCGGATTTTCAACGGCAATCCGCGCGCCGACGTAAGCGTGGCCTGGGCCTCGGAGAATCGGTCCGTCGCCACAGTGGACGCAGCTGGCGTGGTTACAGGCGTCGCTCCAGGAAGCGCGACGCTGCGCGCCAGTTCCGGCTCAGCCGGTGGAACGGTCACGGTCAACGTGGTTAAGAACACTCTGCGCGGACTTTCAATCGAGCCAGTCACTGCCAACGCGCGCACCGGAGATGTGGTTCATTTCAAAGCAGTGCCAAACGGGTCGGGCGACTTTGCGCCGCGCTGGGACGTTTCCGGTGGAGGAGCCACGATTTATCCGGACGGCGGTTTTGTCGCCGAGCAAGCGGGAACCTACGTCATCACGGGAGCCATCGGCGACCGTGTGGCCACTGCGTCCGTGGTGGTGAGTCCACGCAACGCCGAGCGCACCCTCGAAGTCGTGGGCCGCGCCTCCGTAAAGGACAACCAGTTCGCTGAAGAATGGATCATGGGCAAATATGCCTACTACTCGACAATCTCGGATCACTTCTTCGTCTATGACATTTCCGATCCGGCACATCCAAAACTGACCGACACTATCAAAGTTGACGCGCGCATCATCAACGACATCAGCACCACGGCTGACGGAAAGATACTCGTTATCTCGCGCGAGGGCGCCTCGAATCGTAAGAACGGCATCGCCTTCTATGACAACTCAGATCCGGCACATCCAAAACCAATTTCAGAATACACAGCCACGGTGACCGGCGGGGTGCACAGCGCGTTCGTCAATGGCCATTACGTTTATCTCACCGATGACGCAACGGGCTCGATGCGCGTGATCGATTTCGCTGACGTGAAAAATCCGAAAGAAGTCGCGCGTTGGCAGGTAGAGAATCAGGTGGCGAATACGGTCAAGACCGCCGAGGGCGAGGAGGTCGGCGGGCGGTACTTGCACGACTTGCAAGTGAAGGACGGCCTGGCCTATCTCGCTTACTGGCGAGACGGACTGATCATTTTAGACGTCGGCAATGGAATTAAAGGCGGGAGCCCGGAAAAGCCTCAGTTCGTCAGTCAGTTTCGCTTCAACCACAATGAGCTTTACGGTAATGGCTGGCTCGCCGGAACGCACTCGGTTTTTCGTTACCAGAACTATGTCTTCATCGGTGATGAGGTTTTCCCGGCGACGTTCAATCTCGTGTCCAGGAAACGCATTCCGGTGCGCGGCATTGCTCACGTCATAGACGTTTCCGACATCGAACACCCGCGCAAGGTGGCCGAGTATCCGGTGCCCGAAGCGGGCGCTCACAACATGTGGGTCGACGATGACATCATGTACATGGGCTACTACAGCGGTGGCGCGCGCGTGGTCGATGTGTCAGGCGAGTTGCGCGGGGACCTGTATCGGCAGGGACGCGAAATCGGTCGCATCTGGACCGGAGACGCAGAGGGCTATCGTCCGAACCTGCCGTTCTGCTGGGGCGCGCAGCCGCAGAACGGGTTGATCTACTTCAACGACATTCACACCGGCCTCTGGATCGTGAAGCTTGGCGAGCGAAGGCAGAAGGGATCGACGACCGCGCCGGGTCAGTAAGAAACAGGAGCAGGAGGCAGGAGCAGACGGCAGGACCGTTTCGATGGATAGTTCTCGTAAGCGATCATTCCAAGGGTTTCGGTCTGCTCCTGCCCCTGCCTCCTGCCGTCTGCTGTCAGGTTAGAGTCCAAACTCATTAATCAACCGGTGCAGATACGAACGGCTGATGCCCAGTCGCTTTGCGGCCGCGACCTTATTGCCGCCCTCGCTTTGCAGTGCGCTCGCGATCATCCGACGCTTCAGCGCTGTAGCTGCGCCCTCCAGTGTCGTCTCGTCGGATCCACTGGAGTCCGGCAATACGCGCAGCAACTTTTCGGGCAGGAACTCCAGTCCTAATGTTGGACCACTGCTCAGCACCACCAGCCGCTCGATCAGGTTTTCCAATTCGCGAACATTCCCGGCCCATTCGTAATCCTGCAGCGCTTCAATCAAAAGCGGATCGAGTTCCAGGGCGGGCCGCCCATGTTTCTCAGCGGCCTTAGCCGCAAAGTGGGCCGCGAGCATAGGAATGTCTTCTCGCCGATCACGCAGTGCAGGCAACTTCAGTGGCACCACATTGAGGCGGTAAAACAGATCGCGGCGAAAGACGCCGGCCTCGACTTCCTTTTCCAGATCACTATTGCTGGCGGCAATTAAGCGAATGTCCACCGTAATGGTCTTCGTTCCGCCCACGCGCTCGAACGCTCGCTCTTGCAAGACACGCAACAGTTTCACCTGCACCGCCGGCGTGAGTTCGCCAATTTCGTCAAGCAGCAGCGTGCCGCCATCGGCCAATTCGAAACGGCCTTTTCTCATTTGCGTTGCCGAAGTGAACGAGCCCTTCTCGTGGCCAAATAACTCTGATTCGATTAGCGATTCCGGCAGCGCGGCGCAACTGACCGCCACAAATGGTCTATTGGCGCGCGGGCTCTCTTCGTGAATGGCGCGCGCGAGCATCTCTTTGCCGGTGCCGTTCTCGCCGATAAGCAAGACGGTGGCGCTGGTCGCTGCCACGGCGCGCGCCTGTTTGATTGTTTTCTCGAGTGAGGTGCTCGCGCCGATCAGATGACCGAAGCCTTTCGTCGCCGCCAGCTCGTCCCGCAGATGGATGATCTCCTGCTCGAGTCGGCGCACGCGCACGGCCTGACGCACGATGTGCAGGACCTCGTCCGTCTCAATCGGCTTTTGAAAGAAGCCGTAGGCTCCGCGCTTCACCGTTTCCCGCGCCGCGTTCTTGGAATCGCTTGCGGTGATTACGACGACCGGCACCGGCGGCCGCTCGCGGCGAGCCGCCTCGACGATCGCCAGGCCTTCCGACAAATCGCCAACATGCGGAGGCAAATGCAGATCACTCAAGACGACGTCAATACGTTCGCGCTGGAGCAGCTCGATGGCTTCATCCCGCGACGTCGCCTCGAGCACGCGATAATCTTCCTTGAGTGCCCAAAAAAGTCCGCGGCGAACTGCGTCATCGTCGTCAACCACGAGCACAGTTCTTTTCGTTTCCGCTTGATTGCCCATCGTTAACTAATGCACGTCACCTCTAGCCGGGGCCTCGACAGGCACCGCCGTTGTAGTTTCCGGGCTACTTTGTGGGAGGATTATCAGGCGCAACCAGACAAGATTGTTGGACCGCTTCGATCTAGTCACGCGACTTGATCTGCGCCGATGCTAACACGACACGAAATGTTGTGCCAGACCCTTCTGCTGACTCGACTTCAATTGTGCCACCATTGGCCCTGACGACCTCGCGACAGGTGTAGAGTCCCAGGCCCACTCCCTTGGGCTTCCGCGTGGCAAACGGGCGAAAGAGTCGCTTCTTGATGAACTCTGCGCTCATACCAACTCCGGTGTCGGTGACGCTGAAGAACACTTTGCCGCGATCCGCGGGTCCGGCATCAACTGTCAGTTTCCCTTTTTTCCCGGCCATCGCTTCCAGCGCGTTCAGTACAAGGTTCTCCATCACTTTCTGAATGCGTTCGCCGTCAGCCAACGCAACCAGACGCTCCGGAAGCCGGTCGTCGATTTGATGTGTTTCGCTTAGGGGTGCGCCGATTTGCGCCAGCACGCGTTTCAACAACGGCACGAGGTCGGTCGGCCGAGGCATTTTGAATTCGCCGCTCAGGGTGTTTACGGGATTGCTCAATCTGGTGACGAGCGCACGGAGTTTGTCGGTGGCGTCCGTGAGCGCTTTCATCGCGTCGGCGCGAAATTCCGGATTATCGAAATGCCGTTCCATGTTGCCGACCATCAGCGACAGGCCCTCAATCGCGTTTTTCAGATCGTGCGTCAGCATCGCCGATAGTTTGACGAATGATTGAAACTGTCGCGTCTCTGCCTCGCGCGCGAGCTGTTCGCGCATGCGTTCAGTGATCAAGTTGACGCTGTCGGCCAGCAGCCGCATATCATCGCTCGAGCGCACCTGCAAACGCTGATCGAGTTTTCCTCCCGCTATCGCCGCCACGCTCTCGCTGACGCGTTCGATACTGCGCGTCTTTCGCTGGTAAAAGGCGGTTAGCAAAACTGCGGCCACCAACCCGATCAGCAGCGAGAGCGCGATGCCTGTCCATCCGGCGACTCGCGGACCATGTGCGGCGAGCGAATAGTTACGAGCCACTGCCAGCGAAAGATTTAGCGGCTTAACGGGAGCGTACACGGCCAGCCACTCGTCGCCGTCAGAAGACCGATAGAAACTCGAGCCGCTCTGACCAGAGATCATCGCAAGGGCCGCAGGCGCGAAATACGGCATTGACCCGCTAATCGGTTGGTGCCTGAGATCATTTCTCGTGTGGTAGACGATCTTTGCTGAGGCGTCCAGAACGATCACCTGCCGCGATGGCCGGCCGGCGCCATCCGCCGCTAGTGAGAGCTCCGCACCTCGCGCCGCTTCGGAAAAGAGCGAATCAAGTCTGAGGTCCGCCACCAGCGCTACCCGCAGTGTCTTCGAATTATTGTCTTCCGCAAGAATGGGGACCGTGCATCGCAAAGTCTCTCCGAACGACGCGTGCGGTACGACCGAACACAAAACTGACTGCTCGCTGACGGTCCACACGCGCCCGTCAGGCTGGGCCAGGCTGGGGAGGAGATCCTTCGTGCGAAAGACTGGCGGACTACTTCCCGGCTTGTCCGCTCTTGGCTCGGCGCTGAACATCACTCGTCCGCTTGGATTCACCGCAGCGATCCCGGCGTAGAACCGTGGATTGCTCAGCGCCGCCTCCACTGCTCTTTTCACTTCATCCGGCAGCTCACTGGTCTCAGCCGCCCCAACGCGCGAAAGCGAAGCGGATGACTGTGGCTGGGCTGGACCTGATAGAACAATTTGACGATTGATCGCGGTGCGGACGTAATCACGCATCGGTTGGGCGCGGGCCAAAAGCCTCAGTTCATCCTCGCGCTCGCGCAGCAGCGCCTCGCAGTCATGTGTAACGTCAGCCAGGCCATCTTCGAGATCGCGGCGCAGTAGCTCTTCGGTGGCTTTTGATCCGTTGCGAAAGTTGACGAGGCTAATGACGAGTAAGGGAACGACGCAAAAGAGCAAGAAGGTGAGAAAAAGTCTCGGTCGGATGAGCAACGCGCGTTCTCCTGGAGTTTGAGTTCAGACGAGATATTACTCCATTCGGCCGTAATGTCACAGATTAAAAGTCTGTGCTAAACCGGCACTCGTCCGAATTCGGACAGCAGCGGCGCCAGCGCCTGAATGACTTGCACGTGCGCCGCGCCATTCGTCGCAACAAGACCATTGAGGTGTTGTAGTTCCGGTGAATTGTAGCGAATAGACTGGCCAAACAGATCCGTGAACGATCCCCCTGCTTCTCGGAGAATCACCTGCGGCGCACAGGTGTCCCACTGTTTCGTGCGCGGCGACAGATGGATATAGAGATCGCACCGGCGCTCGACGATTAGGCCGACTTTGATCCCGCCTGAACCGCGCCGGATCTCCTGCTTGACGCCAAACGCTTTGACGATTCGGTCCATGCGCGGACTGCGGTGCGAACGGCTCGCCGCCAGACACATCAGCGAGAACTCGGTTTGATCGGACACAAATGCTTGAACGGGTTCTTCATTCTGTCGCTCGATCCATGTCCCCTGCCCTCGCACCGCGCGATACAACACGTCAGTCAAAGGTTGATAAACCACGCCGAGCACAGAGTCGCCGTCCTGGGCGAGCCCGATCTGCACGGCAAAATCTCCATTACCGTCGATGAAGCCGTTCGTACCATCCAGCGGATCGATCATCCAAACACGACTCTTGCGCAACCGGCGATCAGTATCGACTGACTCTTCAGCGAGAATGCCGTCATCAGGAAATTCCCTGCGGATTGCTTGAACGATGAGATCGTTTGCCAGACGATCAGCTTGTGTCACCGGCTCCCTGCGATCCAGATCATACTTCTGCTCGATGTCCAGTGGCCCCTCATAAAGATCGAGCACGGCTGCGCCCGCCTCGCGCGCGAGTTCAACAGCGAGGCGCAGTTCGGGTTTGTAGGATTGTGTCTGGAGTTCGATCATCAATCTTAAGTAGCCGAAGAATTAGCCACGGAGGCACACAGACACAGAGAAATAGAAGCAAGAGGGATCTCGAGAGAGCGTGTTGCTCATGATTATGGCTCTGCTGCTCCTTTTTCTGCTTACTGCTACTGCCTTGTGCCATCCCTTCTTTCTTCTCTGTGTCTCTGTGCCTCTGTGGCTACCTGTCGCGCAGCTTCGCGGACGACGTCCAGCGTCGTGTCGATGTCACCGCGTGTAGTCCGAAAGTTTGTGATGCACGCGCGCAACGCAAACTTGCCTTTAACGGTAGCGTTCGAAAGGTACGCCCGCCCTCCGCTTTGCACCGCATGCATGATTCGTGTATTCAACTGATCAAGCTCTCCGTTTAGGCGAACGAGATCGTCTCCGGAAGCTGCGTTCAATTTTGCTCGCAGTTCGCGCGGCACGTAACGAAAACAGCAGATGCTCAGCTCACCCGGCGCAAGCAATTCGAAGTCCTCTGCTTCCCGAACCCGCTCTCGCATGTACGCGCCCAACGAAATGTCCTCGCTAATCGCATCGGCTATCCGGCGCGTCCCGTAGTAGCGCAGCGTTAACCAAATCTTCAAGGCGCGAAAACGTCGCGATAGCTCGACGCCGTAGTCCCAGAAGGCAAACGCCTCGTCTCCCGC
>WNGD01003167.1_pt1 | contig 16909 bp, 11 predicted proteins | sample 5400671 | NCBI WGS metagenome assembly WNGD01 (sample SAMN13153369, study PRJNA577476) | soil metagenome | isolation source: 40 cm soil or saprolite under grassland replicate 2 | place: USA:California | collected 2016-06-15
CGAGATCTACCCCCGCCTGCGCGCCGCCGCTGACTGACACCCCAGCTCCGGGGACGGCCTGGCCCGCTAATCGGCTGCCGCATCCCTGCTGGCCTTCGAACGATTCGCCGGCCGTCCCCGGGACCCATTCCAGCCTGCTGGCCATGTGACCTCATAAGAGCTTGCCCCTCCGCTACGGGTGGCCCCTCCCTGTCCTGTCCACCGCCCAGCAGCCGCCCAGCCCGCACAATCCTCATTTACCAAACCCAAGGAAGATAGGCCGTCGAAATGTCGTCCAGGCCCTCGACAGAACATAGGAGCATCGATCCGGCGCTGCGCCCCCTGCGAGGCGGTCACGGTCAGTGATCCTGGCTCGACATCCATGACGCGCGCATCGCCGCCGTTCTGCGCGGCCTGGTGGTCGTTCGGCATGGCCGCGCAGGCCGCACCGAACAGATGTTATGGCTCTATGACAGGATCGTGACGGCAGGCCGCCAGGTGTGCGCGGGATCGCCCTCACTTGCTTGCGGGTGCGCCCGTGTGCGCCGGTGAGCGTAGTCGGCCGGATGGGCAACCGGCGAACTCTGGCAAGGCGCGTGCCGCGCGGTTGGGGCAGCTATCGCCGACGGGCGGCGGCGGTGGCAGGTGCGGCGGAGCTGGCAGACTTGGCCAAATGACGCCGTGGCGCATCCGTGACTTTCATGAAGATGACCTCGACGCGGCGGTCCGGCTGTGGGATGACCCCGCAGGCGGCAGCACGACGCCGGTGTTTGGGGTCTCCGACCTGATTTCTGCCGTCCGCGCGGGCGCGCCCGCGGTCGTGGCGATTGTGGGGGAGGACCTGGTCGGTGCGGTGGTGGCGACCGTCAGCGGTGCCCGGGCACAGGTGATGCGCATCAGCCTCGCACCGGGCTGGCGGCGCCGGGGCATCGGCAGCGCCATGCTGACCGAGCTGGAACGGCGGCTGGTGGCCGCTGGGGTGCACCGGATCGCGTGCCTGCTGGCGGATGAAGGTGAGATGGGCGCGGCCGCGCTGGAGCACTGCGGGTACACCGCCCGCCGTGGCATGAGCCTTTACCAGAAGCTGGAGCCGGTCGGGCCGGCGGACGTCGGCATCTTGGGGCAATTGGGTGGGCGGATGATCCGCGCGGGCTCCTGGGAGCAGCTGGGCGGGATGGCCCGGGAGAAGGAACTGATCGAACGGCGGGTCATCCTTCCGCTGGCCAACTCCCAGCTGGCTGGCCGGCTGGGGCTTGTCCCGCCGCAGGCGGTCATCTTGTTCGGGCCCCCGGGGACGGGAAAGACCACCTTCGTCGCCTCCCGGCTGGGCTGGCCGTTTGTGGAACTGTTCCCTTCCCGGCTCGCCGGAGACTCGCCGGCCGGCCTGGCCTCCGCGCTGCGGGAGGCGTTCGCGCTGGTGGCCGAGCTGGACAAGGTCGTGGTGTTCATCGATGAGGTGGAAGAGATCGCCGGGCTGCGCCAGCCGCGGACGGTCTCGGTGGCCCAGGGCGTCACCAACGAGATGCTCAAGCTGATCCCGCCGTTCCGTGAACGGGATGAGCGGCTGCTCATCTGCGCGACCAACTCCGTCCGCGCCCTGGACACCGCGTTCTTGCGCCATGGCCGGTTTGACTACCTCATCCCGGTCGGCCCGCCCGACGGCGAGGCCAGGCAGGCGATCTGGGACCGGTACCTGGCCGCGATGCCGCACGCAGAGGTGGACATGGCGGCGATCGTCGAGCGGTCCAGGCTGTTCACCCCCGCCGACATCGAGTTCGCCGCCCGCAGGACCGCGTAGCTGGTGTTCGAGCGGGTCATGTTCAAGCGCGGAGAGGAACTCACCTTGACCGCGGATGTCTTGCGCGGGATCGCGCAAACCCGCCGCACCCTGACCGAGGAGATGGTTGCCCAATTCGAGCGGGACATAAAGGACTACGCCCGGCTGTAGGCCGCAGGCTAGCCAGCCGCCGGGCGGAGCCAGCGGCACATGCGCCCAGCTTACGACGTGGACTAGGCATGCAGCATGCCAGGACACCGCAGTCCCGGCTGATGCGGCCGCCGGCATGCCCGGACCGTGACGGCGCGAGAGATACCCTGATGGCGGGTTGATCGCCTGCCGGGTCGGCGTGAGCGACCTCGATGAGTGACCGCGGGGGCCTTGGGCGCAGGTGGCAAGTGCCCGTCGGCGAGCCCCCGGAAGGTAAATACGCTGGGGTCGGCGCAACCACGACCCGCTGTGATAGCGGCAAGGCATCTGCTATCCCATGCGGGCGGCCGGGCTGTTATGGCTCGATCAGGTCGGCCGGTGGCCGGCGGGCGGTGGCGTCGCTGGTGTGGGCGAGGCCCAGTTGCAGCAGCATCTGCGCGGCCCCCGGGAGAGCCAGGCGGTCCCGGATCAGGGCGCGGATCGCGGCTGCCTCCAGCGGCTGCGTGTATAGGCTGGCGAACACCCATTTGCTCGCGGCGTGTGCCAGCAGCCGGTGCAGGGCCTGGCCAGCGCGGAGCCAGTCGGCCCGGCTATCACCGGGCGTGAGCAGCACCGCGGTGGCGACTATGCGCAGGGCCAAGACCGGGGCCGGCGGCAGGACGCGACCAGCCTGTGCGAGGGTTGCTGTGGATCACCAGAGGACAACCTTGTGGATATCCCACGGCCAGAACCTCGCTCTAACCAATCCTGGTGGAAGTGCTATGCGCGCCAGGGCGCTTGTGTGGTGCTCCGACGCGCGCGTGTAATCGCCCGCCCACGAAGTAGCGGGCAGCCCGAGGCAGCGCTGGGCAGCGGCCTGCGCCAGCAAGTCGCCCTCGGCCTGCGCGGCGCACAGGGCGGCGTTGGCGGTTGCCAGCCAGTCCACCATGTGCCGGCTTGCGCAGAAGTAGTTGCGGAGCACGTAGGCCGGCAGCCATGCCACCGGGCGGGGCCCGTCCGATGCGGCATGCTGGACGGCGGCGACGAGGTTGGGCCGCACCGCGTCTAGCCACCCAAGCGCTCCGAGCGGTCGCTGAAGCCGGCTGCTGGGCCGCTGAAGTCGGCTGCTGGGCACCCGGCGCTGGCCCCAGGGCACGGGCAGGCGCAGCACCTGCGGGGTAAATCAACCGGTCGGCATTATCCGCGGTATGCAGGTACCAGCCGAGCAAGCGCTGGATTGCCTGCTGCCGCTCCCGCGCAGGGTCGTCCTGCTCGGCACGCTGACGGGCGTACAAGCGCAGCAGATCATGAAAGCCAAATCGGTTCGTGCGCGCGGCTCGACCAGGTGCGCGGCGGCCAACCGCTCCAGCAGCCGCCGCGCCTGCTCGACCGGCTGCCCCGCCAGCGCAGCGGCGGCCTGCCCGCTGAAGTCTGGCGCTGATGCTGACCGGCAGGCGCCGGTCCTTCCTTCGTAAGGGGATTAGTAGCTCGGACGTGGAATGCCTGCTGAGATCCTGTGACAGGCGCACTGCATTAGGGCGGCGGGACTGCGCGGTGATCCTGACGCTCCTGCTCCTGGGGCTGCGTGCCGGAGAAGTCGCGGTGCTCAGTCTCGATGACATCGACTGGCTCATGCTGGCACACGCTCGCTGCGCCGCCGGGGATGACGTACGCGCCAACGGCGCGGCATTGCTGCTGGGCAGCCACACGATCCGCACGGGAGCCGCGCGGCTCATAGCGCGTGCTGCTACGAATAGTAAGGTTACGATTACGTCTAGTGTTGACAGTGGGCTCGGACCGGCTGATAGTGGTACCGGGGTATTACCCCTGCCGGCCGCAGCCGTCCGCTCGTGCGGACAAGGCCCGCCGTACGTCCGCAATCGCATTGGGGGGATTCGATCATGCTGGGCGCGACTCTGCAAAGCCTCGCGGCAACCGCCTCCGACGTTTTGAGCACGCTGGGTGCTCTCCTGAGCGGCCTGCTCTGACAGCCACGGCCCGGCCCAGCGTGGTCGGCCGCCAGGCTCGCGGGATCCGGCATTTTGGCGGCCGGGCCGCGGTAACCCGTTGCGGCAGGCCGTGGGCCGGGCCGTGTGGCTTCAGCCGATGGCATACCGGTGTCCTGCCGAGCGCGGGTGGGCGATGCGCCGGGGCCGGCGTCCGCCAAGGCCAGGTGCGCACGCGTCCAGGCCCGAAACCGGCCCGGCCGGAGGAGGCTGGCCGCGCCGCGGGGAGCGGCAGCCGGACGGACCAGGTGCATAGCCGCAGGCGAACGGCCGGTTCCGGTACCCGGATCCGAGGCTTCGCTGCTGCTCATTCCGGCGATGGGCGATGCGAGCCCGGGCGCAGGCAAGCGGCTGCCGCAGCTGGGGTTGCCGGGGAATCGTTTCCGGACGGGGGGCAACGGTGGTGTATGCGCAGGGTCAAGCTCACGCGAGCATCGAAACGATTCATCGCCTTCGGGCACGCTGCCGCTGCCTGGCCAGACGCTGCCACACCGCCGCTGCGCTGGCGTGGGTGGCCGCCGGTGTCACGGGCAGCCTGGTGGTCGCGGCCGTGCCTGCCGATGCGGGCGCTGGCGCGCCGAGGAGGGGCTCGTCCTCCCTGCTGGTGCCGCTGCATGCGGGAACGGGCGGGTCCGGCGGAGTCCAGCGGCGCGCGGCGTGCCCGCCGCCCGCTCATCCGGGTGAGGCGGCGTGCTTGGCGGTCGAGGAACGTGACAGGCTGCACCGCAGACCAGGCGGGGCCCGCCTGGCTGATTCCGGCCCGGTGGGCTTTGGCCCGTCAAGCCTGCGCCGTGCCTATAACCTGCCGGCCGGTGGGGGCGATGGGCGGACGGTGGCGGTCGTGGACGCGTACGATGACCCGGCCGCGGCAGCCGATCTCGCGGCCTATCGCAGCGCCTTCGGGTTGCCGCCGTGCACGGCTTCAGACGGCTGCTTCACGAAAGTCAACGATCACGGTGGCCGCGGCTACCCAAAGCCGAATTCCGGTTGGGCCGGGGAAATCTCACTTGACCTGGACATGGTGTCGGCGGTCTGCCCGCGGTGCCACATTCTGCTGGTCGAAGCGGCAAGCCCGTACCTGCGTGATCTCGGCCGCGCGGTCAACCAGGCGGTGCGCATGGGCGCCCGGTTCGTGGCCAACGGCTACGGCGCCCAGCAGTCGCCGGCCGACGCGGGCTACGACAGCCGGTATTTCGACCATCCGGGCGTGGCCATCACCGTGGCAACGGGCGACGCCGGCTACGGGGTCTCGTATCCGGCGGCGTCGCCCTATGTGACCGCGGTCGGCGGCACGTCGCTGGCACCGGCGGGCAACGGGCGCGGCTGGGCGGAGACGGCGTGGCGCGGCACAGGATCGGGGTGCGGAGACCAAGCCAAGCCGACCTGGCAGAACCACACCGGCTGCGCTGGCCGCGCGCTCAATGACGTCGCCGCCGTGGCCAACCCGGGCACCGGCGTCGCGGTGTACGACAGCTACACCCACTCGGCCGGTGCGTGGAAGGTGTTCGGCGGCACGTCGGTTTCCGCGGCCATCATCGCCGCTACCTACGCGCTGGCGGGAACCCCACGCCCGGGCAGCTACCCCTCCTCCTACCCCTACGCCCACCCGGCGGCTCTAAACGACGTGACCTCGGGCCACAACGGCAGGTGCGGCCCGTCATACCTGTGCGCAGCCCGGCGCGGCTACGACGGCCCAACCGGGCTGGGCACACCGGACGGGGTGGCGGCGTTCACCGCGCCGCGACGTGCCTGATCTGGACCTCCTGCCCCAGCCGGAAGTAGCAGGCACCGCAGATCCGCTTCCCGCGGCGTCGGCGGCTGGCCGCCCTGTAGTTCGTGGTCCCCGGCGCCGTGGCTGACGCGGCCCCCGGGGGGCGGCCCGCCCGTGGCGGTCTCAGCGGATCGCACTGCCGTACGGGGACCGTAACCGGGCGGCAGCGCGGGCATCAGCGCGGGATCGCCTGGGTCGGCACGCATGGTGACGTGCATGCCCCGAAGACGACGGCGTCCGGTAACCTTGGCGGGCCTGGCCGGCCTGGCGCGGCGGTCGCCGGCGGGCTACCGCCGTGCGATCCCAATCGTGTAGATGCCCATCGCCGTCGTGCCCGGACGACACCTCTGCTCACCGCGGAGAGGGCACGGGCGGACGTCATGCCCCGCTCAAGGCGGTTCCGAGGCCGGGACGGTTTCAGCGATTTCCAGCACCTGGGCATGTTCAACCGCCTGCACCTGGGCAGCGAGTCGTGTGGGCCATGTTCTCGACAACGCCCGCCGCAGCCAGGCCCTGATCGCTGGCCCGATGCCCGCGGCAGCACGCGGCGAGGCGAGGCTGTAACCGCGCTTCCCCGTTCTGGCGCATTCCATGACGCAGTCACACGAAGCCACCCTGTCGCTGTCGCGTAGGATCACACAGCTAATGTCGACAACCCGCGTCGTCGGGCCGACGGCGTTCCGGCCAACAGGGTGGCCCGTCCGCGTGGAGCGGACATGCAACGCTAAAGGGCTCGCCAGGCTTCTCCTCGTTGCCGCTTGTTGACATCAGCCGTGGTCGGCCCTTGAGCGCATGCGGATCGCCTCTGAGCTGCGGCAAGCGACCAGCAGTGTCTGCGTGGAGATGGGTTCATGTCGTTACGGAGTGTGTTGCATGCCGGATGGGCGTGTCACCGATCAGCTCGGAAGCTGCCAGGTGACGACGTTCCGGGCCCTCGCGCATGTGGAGCGGCGTGCGGGCGGTGATCGGCAGCTGGCCGCGGATCTGGTCGCGGGGCCGTCGCCGGAGCGTGGACGTCCTGGCGGGAGTGTGAGCCAGTATCCCGCCCCACGGGCGTGGGTGGTGCGCGCGGCCCTGAACACCGGAGTGTCGTGGCGGCGGCTAGCGTGCGCGCGGGTTCAGCGGCTGGGCTGGGCGGGGCCGTCTGGTTCACCGCGGTCACCGTCGATGGCGTGGCGGACGCGGGTGAGCAGGGTGTTTTCGGAGAAGGGTTTTTCCAGGAGGTCGACGCTGGGGTCGAGGGCGCCTTGGGTGTCGAGGACCGGCTGGGCGTATCCGGACATGTACAGCACTGGGGTGCCGGGGCGGACGGCGCGTACTTGGGCGGCGACCTGGTTGCCGAGCATCTCGGGCATGACCACGTCGGTGAGCAGCAGGTCGATGGGCTGGTGCAGGTCGCTGGCGTGGCGGAGGGCGTCCGCGGCGGTGGTGGCGGCGCAGACCTGGTAGCCGTTGCGGATCAGGATCCTGGCGGCCAGGTCCCGCAGGCTTTGCTCGTCTTCGACGACCAGGACTGTCTCACCGCGGCCGGGGGCGGCGGCGGCGGGCCCCGCCGCGGCGGTGCCGGTGCCGGCGGCTGGGGTGTCGGTGGCGGGCAGCAGCGCGGTGAGGGTGGTGCCGAGGCCGGGTTCGGAGTAGATCTGGGCGTGGCCGCCGGCCCCCGTGATGATGCCGTAGACGGTGGCCAGGCCGAGCCCGGTGCCCTGGCCGGCGGGTTTGGTGGTGTAGAAGGGTTCGAACACGTGGGCGAGGACGTGGCGGTCCATGCCGGCGCCGGTGTCGGAGACCCGCAGCCGGGCGTAGCGGCCCGGTGTCAGGCCGGGCCGGCTGGCCGCGTAGGTGTCGTCAACGGTGAGGTTGCCGGTGTCGATGGCGAGTTTCCCGCCGCCGGGCATGGCGTCGCGGGCGTTGACGGCGAGGTTGACCAGGACCTGCTCGAGCTGGCCGGCGTCGGCGGTGACCGGCCACAGGCCGGGCGCGGGGGCGATGATCAGGTCGATGTGCTCGCCGAGGGTGCGGCGCAGCAGCTGCTCGACACCGGCGGTGACGTCGTTGAGGTCGAGGACCTCCGGGTGGGTGACGTCGCGGCGGGCGAAGATCAGCAGCTGGCGAGTGAGCCGGGCCGCCCGCTCGGAGGCGCCGCGGACCTGCTCGATGTCGGCGAGCACGGCCTCCAGCCGCGTGTCCGCGCCGGCGAGGGCGGTCACCTGCTGGGCGATGAGGTCGGTGTAGCCGCTGATGACGTTGAGCATGTTGTTGAAGTCGTGCGCGACGCCGCCGACCAGCTGGCCGAGGCTTTCCAGCCGCTGCGACTGCTGCTGCCGCCGTTCGAAGCGCTCCCGCTGCGCTTCGGCGCGCAGCCGGTCGCGTTCGGCTTGGGTGGCCAGCCGTTCGGAGATGTCGCGGACGGCGACCGACACGGCCACCCCGGATCCGGTGGGCAGCGAGCTGAGGCTGATCTCGACGGGGAACTCCCGCCCGTCCTTGCCCACCGCGGACCGCTGCAGGCCGCGGCCCGTCGGCCAGGACATCGGGTCAGCGTAATAGCCGGCGCTGCGCCCGGTCTGAGCGCGGCGCACCGCCTCGGGAACCAGGATCTCCACCGGCTGGCCGGCCAGCTCCGCGGCGCTGTACCCGAACATCCGCTCGGCCTGGGCGTTCACCATGGCGATGGACCCGTCCGCCGCCACCGTCAACGTGGCGTCCGGCGAGGACTCGAACAGGCCGCGGAACCGCTGCTCGGCCTGCTCCGCCTCGGCCAGGGCCGCGGCCAGCCGGGTGCGCATCCGCTCGGCAGCCTGGCCCAGGTCCGCGAGCTCGGCCGGGCCGGCCGTGGGCACCGGGGTGTCAAAACTGCCAGCGGCGACGGACTCGGCCGCGCGGCGCAGCGCCGTCAACGGTGTCAGCAGCCAGCGGCGCACCGCCACCACGCCACCCACCGCGATCGCCGCCACCACCGCGCAGACAGCCACCAGGGCCGCGATCAGGCGGCCCTGCGCGCCGGCCAGGCGAGAGGTGACCTGCGCCTGCATGGCCGTGATCTGCTCCTGCAGCGCCGCCATCCGGGTGCGCACCGCCAGCGAGTACGGCCGGATGACCGGGGTACTGGCCTGCAGCGCCCGGGCGCGGGCGAAGTCACCGCGCCCGGCCGCCGCGAGCTGCGGCCCGGCCACCCGGGCCAGCCACGCCGTGTGCGCCGCCTCAGCCGCGGCGAGCTGGCCCCGCATCCGCGGATAGCCTGCCACCAGGCCGGCCACCCCCGCCTGCTGCCCGCCGATCTGGGCGGCGGCCCGCCGGAACGGCGCCAGCGCCGCGGCCCGGCCGCTCGTCACATAGTCACGCAGCGACGTCTGCTCCGCCAGGTACTGCTCAACCAGCGCCCCCGACGCCGCGGCCGCGGGCACCAGCCGCCGCGACAGCTCCCGGCTGCCGGCACGGGTACCGGCGGCCGCGGCCAGGGCGACGATCAAAGCGGCGGCCGTCACCGCCAGCGACACGGCCGCGGCGGCGCTCACCTGCCGCCGCGGCCCGGAGATCGATGCCACGTTCACGCCCCCGCTCACGACCATGGCCACGCCGCACCGTCCATTCAACCACTAATCGTGTTCGATCTGTCACTCTTTGCGCAGGGAATCGAGGATGGTCGCCATCGGGATCGCGGCTCACCATGCTGGCTCATCGCAGCCTGCAATGGCTCACGGTGCCAGGAATGCTGTCATGCCGTTGGGTGTGCCAAGGCCGGTGGGGCCGTCATAGCCTGCCCGCGCCGTGCAGAGGTATAGCGGGCTGCAGGAACCGTTGCTGCCGGAGGTCACATCGTACAGCGCGGCTGGGTGGGCGTAGGGGTAGGAGGCCGGGTAGGTGCCGGACACCGGGGTGCCGGCGAGGGCGTAGGTGGCAGCGACGATGGGGGCGGAGGCGGAGGTGCCCCCGTAGATCTGCCACCCGTTTGCCTGGTAGGTGTCGTACACGGCGACGCCGGTGTTGGGGTCGGCGACCGCGGCCACGTCATTGCCGGTGCGCCTGCTGCAGAGCGAGTCGGTCTGCCAGGACGGCTTGGCGTCGTAGCCGGAGCAGCCGGATCCGGTGCCGTTCCACACCTTCTCCGACCAGCCGCGAATCGTGCTGGCCGAGGTCAGGCTGGTGCCGCCGACCGCCGTGACGTAGCGGGAATCCGCCGGGTACGACGTTGCGTAGCCGCTGTCACCCGCGGACGCGGTGATGGCCACCCCCGGGTGGTTGAAGTACTGGGTGTCGTAGGTGGTGTCGTAAGACGACTCCGAGGCGCCGTAGCTGTTGGAGACGAACCGCGCGCCGAGGCTGACCGCCCTGTTGACGGCAGCGCCCAGGTCGCTGAGATAAGCGCTGGAGGCTTCGGCCAGCAGGATGCGGCAGTTCGGGCAGACGGCGGAGACCATGTCCAGGTCCAGCGAGATCTCCGCGGCCCAGCCGGCGTCGGGGCTTGGGTAGCTGGCCCCGCCGGCCTGGTTGACCTTCCTGAAGCAGCCGTTGGCGGTTGTGCACGGGGGCAGGCCGTAGGTGCTGCGGTAGCGGGCCAGGTCTGACTCCGCGTTCGGGTCGTCGTAGGCGTCCACGATCGCCACCACGCGGCCCGAGCCGCGGCTGGCTGGCAGGTTGTAGGCGCGCTGCAGGGTGGATGGCCCGTATCCGTAGGGCGTCAGCGGCGATGCGGTGCCGCCGCCTCCCGCCGTGTGCTGGACCCGGATCGCGAAACAGGCCGCCTGAACGGCTTGGGTGGGTGGTGGGCATGCTGCGCGCAGCTCGATGTCGTCATCCGCGCCGGTGTAGGCCAGCACGGGCGCGAAGGGTGAGGCAGCGTGGGCGCCGGCCTGATCCGCGTGGGCGGCGGCGACGGGGAGCGCCAGCCAAGCCACCGCGGCCGATACGACGGATGCGATCGCCATGGCGCCCCGCCGCCGGCGTTTGTGGCCGGCGCAGCCGCGCCCCCTTCCGGTAACGGGGTGAGGCGACGTCGCATCGGCGTGGTGAACTCCGGTTAGATACACAGCGGTCCCCCTTCGGAACTGGGTCTCGACGGCGGCCGCCAGCCGGAACCTGCGCGCGGCCGGGCGGCACCGCTGACCAGGTGCCACCAGGGGGTTTGCGGGTTTGACGTAGACGGGCACGGCATCTCCGGCGCCAATGGTGGCGCCATGCCGCTCTGTTTGATCTGCTTTGCTGTGCTCAGCGGCAAGTGTCCCTGCTGGGACCGGCTGCCCATGGCCAGCCAGGTGAATAGCAACGCGCGCGGCGCCGCGTGCCGGGATAAGCTCCGCCCCAGCCGTGGGGCGCTATGCCGCGCCCCTTCCCTGGGGAACCTGTCAGCGGGCCTGGCCCGGTGGATACCAGGTCTGAGCGGCCGACCTGCTGCACGTATTGAGCTGGACCTGGGTGCCGTCAACCGTGGACTCACCCGGGTCCTCCAGGCACTTGCCCGACCACGGATTGATGAATTCATCACCGGGAACGCGGACGACACCGGAAACTTCCCAGAACTGCGCGTCTGATCCGTCGCAGGTTGCCAGGACGATTCCGGCGCCATTTGCCTGGCTGCTCGCTTGGAGGCATTTGCCCTGAATGCGGATCGTGTTGTCGCCAGGCATTGCCCAGTGCTGCGCCGATTCGCCGGTGCAATGGGCGATCCCTGCCACCTGGCCTTTTCCGCTGTGATCGGTGTGCTGATCCAGGCACTTGCCGTGCACCGCAGAGGAGATTGGGCCGGTGATACCGCGCTCCACCGGGGCAGCCGGCGCATTGGGGCCTGTCCAGGCTGCCAGCGGGACGACCGCAAGTGCCGCGATCACCGCCCCCGCTGCCCCGGCCCGGCGGGTTCCACGTACGGCACCTGTAGCGTGCAGATAACGTCGCATTTCCGGGTCCCCCGCTCGGCACATGCCAGTTACGATTAGTAGGCACCTGTAAGCAGATAGTAGTCAGACAGATTGAGGTTTGGCAAGATCGAAATCAGCTCTTCGTCCGCGTGGCCTCTTGCTTCGGCCGCGGCCGCCATGGCGGGACGATTGTAATTTTGCCAAGCCGCGTTTGGCGGTGGGGGCGCTGCCAAGCCTGTGGCAGTGGGCTTTCGAGGGCGTCGCTGACCCGGCCCCTGGGGCGAGCGGTAGCCGTGTCGGCAGGCCCGCCTCTGGCGGATGCGCACGCCGTCAGGTGATCTTCCAGGCCAGAGCCGTAGGGGGTCGGCGTACCCTCGTAGGAGGTGATCAGCGAGGGCCCGGCATTCCCGTGGTTGAAGTCACCGCAGGGAAACCGCGCGCTCTGGGCCTTCCAGCCCCAGGCGAGATACGACGCGCCCCGCTGGTCGAGCCACGGCATGAGGGTGTCGATGTAGGAGTGAGCGCAGTCGTCCTCACCGATCTCGTCCGCGATCAGCGGAACCCCATCCGCCAGCGGCGCGATCTGCTGGTCCCAGCAGGCCTTGGTGTGGCAGGCGTTCCAGCTGTAGGAGTGCCACGACGCAGCGAGGTTGTGGGCAGGATCGGCCGGCCGGTTCGCGCGCCAGCCAGAGTCGTCGTTCGCATAGTTGATGCCACCCACCGCGACAACGTTGGTGGCCCCAGCGCGCCGCACAGCCTGCAGCAGCGTCTGCATCCCCGCGACCTGGTAGCTGAACCCGGTGCAGAATCGGCCGCCCCGCAGCCAGCACGCCCATGCGGCTGGGCGGGACGACATCAGGCGGTCTGGGAAGGGCTCGCTGAACAGGTCGAAGACCGCGGCGTGATCGTTTTTGAACGTGCTGGCCACCGACGTCCAAAACGCCGCCGCGTGAGCAGCGTCGGGCATCGGCTTCTGGCACACGGCGCCGGCCGGGTCCGCTTTCTGCTGGCACGTTCCACCGGTGTAGTCGCCGTCACTCCACTGCAGCGTGAGAATCGCGGCCAGGCCGTACTGGTGCAGCCGCGCCACGTAGCCGGCGATCGCGGTCCGGTACGCCGCGCCACTGACCGCCGGGCTGACCCCGTTGATGCCCAGCCAGCAGTCCTCGTTCAGCGTGACCCGAACCGCGGTTGCGTGCCAGCTCGCGATGGCCTGGACGGACGCGTCGCCGGATGGCCCGTCGAAGATCCGGTCGGTCGTCTGGACACACTCATAATGCGTGCCGGGCCGGTTGACGCCCAGCAGCCTAAGCCCCTGGCCGTGCGCATTGACCAGCCGACGACCGGAAACCGACGGCTCGGGTGCGCCGGCGGGAGCCCGGAGCGCAAACGGAACGGTCAGATGCGTTCGCACCCGGCGAAAGTCGCCAGCCCAGGAGATGGCCGCGCCACCAGGAAACCTGGCAGGCCCGGACGCCGATGACCGGCCAAGCACGCCAGCCGAAGCCGAGCCGAACCAGGCAGCCGAAGACCCGCCGGCTGCGCCACCAGCAGACCCGCTGAACCCACCAGCTGGAGACCTGCCGAGCCCAGCCGAAGATCCAAGAATCGCAACAGCAATCGCAGCGGCGGCGACACCGCGGCGGCGAACGGCACGGTGCGTGCGAACGGCATCATGCATGTCAATCGCATCATCGCCGGCAAGTGGATCGTAGTTTTCTTTTTGCACTTCCGTCACCCCCGTCATCCCAACTATCAGGTTCCCGAGATGGCCCTGGCAAACCGTCACCGATGACCCGCGAGGACGGCATCGCGCAGCTCGCAGTCACCCACGCGGCGGCAATGGGCGCCCAAGGCGAGTCGTGATCGCAATGGATTGTGAGCCGATACGGCCCTTATCGCCAGGGCAGTGAGGTCCCCGCAGCGGCGGTGCTGGCGACCCGCCGCGTCACGAGATCACGGCGGCCATCAGCCGTGGGCCGCGCGGCTTCGCCCGCGAGATTGCCAGGCGCCTGCTGCCCTAGATATCAGCCTGATCGGGCAAGCGGGCGAACCGATCGCCCGGGCCCAGGGCGGCGCCCTGCGGCGGCCCGCGCCGCCGCACAGCTGGTGGCCCACCATCCCCCAGGCCCGCGCCGCCGACGGCGAGCGGGAAACCACAATCGACCGGCACGGGGCAACGGCCGGGTGCGGCACGGTCCACCTGCAGGGCGGCGTGCCAGAGCAGCGATCGAACAGCGCACCCCCGAACTGGCCCATGCGGTCGCCGCGGCGGTGACCGGCATCTCGCGCGCAGCCGCCCGGGATCAATGCCCGGCCTGCCCGCCGGCACCGCTCCTGCCCGCCTTCTGCGAGGTCGCAAAGCAGCAGTATTGAGCCTCTTGAGCCATCGCTGCGTGGCTGCATTTCGCATGCGTGGCAAATACCGGGGGACGCTCCCGCTATAGCTCAGCCGCTCGCCGCTAGGCGCGGGCCACAGCGAGCCACACAGCCACGGCCGATCAAGCGAAGACGACAGGTTGACGCAATGGCGAAACACCCGTGACCACGCCACCGGCAACTACGCACTCTTGGCGAACGCGGTATCAGGGTTAGGTCAGCGACACGGCCAAACCCTTCCGGGGAGGTCGAGGGCGAAGGCCGAGGGCGGCGGCTGAGGAGGGCGGGCGTACCGATGCGGCCAGTCTCGATCTTGCGCAGTGTCTCGCCGGGGACGCCCGAGGCGGCGGCCTTAAGCCATGCTGGCGGTCCGTGCGCCCGGCACAGCAGCATCCGAGTCTGGCGCATCCGCTGCTGAGGCCTCAATGCAGGCCAGATCATTTCGGTGCCTTGAGGCCGGCAGCGCCCGCCCATGGGGTCGATGAGCTGGCGAACAGTGCGAGACCGCAGCCGGTGCCCTCGCCAGCGGCCCGGGCGCCACAGCCGTTCGAATGGCGTGAACAGTCGGCCGAGGTCAGGTCCGGCAATGCCGCGCCTTTGTCAATGATCACCTTTCCGGCCGGATGGTTGTAGTTGATCGCGTTGGACAGCAGGCTGAGCAGCACCTGGCGCAGTCGCGCGCTCTGGCGATGGTGTCAGCTTTCCACAGCACCCGGAAGATCGCCCGCTGGCTCACAGCTGGTTCGGCAAGTGACCCAGAACGAGTTTACACAGCGCGGCTGAGCTGTAGGGTTTGGCCAGCGCCGCTGCGCAGCCGGCGGCGAGCGCGGCGCTGCCCGGCCGCTGCGCCGGTGAGCGCCACCACCGTCGGGGACCGCCCGCCGCCAGCCCGCTGCAGCTCGGTGGCCAATGCCAGGCCGCTGCCGTCGGGCAGATTCACCTCCAGCAGGACCATGTCGACCCCACCGTCGGCGAGCACCGCCCGCGCCTGCGCCAAGCCGCCCACTGCCGTGACGCGGGCCGCCCGCAACACCGGGTCAGTGGACTGGGCCAGCGCGGCCCGGACAAGCACCGGGATGAGTTCCTCGTCCTCCACGACCAAGATCCGCGCACCCGTCACGAGCTGCCGCCTCCCCCGATAGCGACCAGCAAGATTCAATCAACTGAGACTAGCAGCTGTGTCGCTGTGGGCATGACGAACGCGGTCACCCCACATGTGGATAGCCCGAGCCTTCCCTCGCCGCCAGGCCGTGAGAACTGTCTGGCCGCACTTCGCCGTGGATGCGCCCGTAGCCCCAAGCGGGGTTGTCGCGGGCCATTTTCAGCGCCAGATCCCGCACATTTCGCGGGACAGATGGGGCGTCCGGGACGACAGCGGAGCATAGCCCCAGCGGCGCTTGACGATGCCGGCGTGCCAGCGCATCAGGGTGCGGGGCGAGACGATCGGGCGGAGTTGGCTGCGGTGCCAGTGGGGGAGCAGTCGGGCCAGCGCGGAGATGATCGCGCGCTCAGCCCAGGACGGTCCGGGTGCTTTGACGTGGCGCGCTGGAGCAGGGCGATCTGAGCCGCAGGACCAAGATCTCGGCGTCTTTGGCCAGATCTGACCGTGTGAGAACGGCCATTCAGCCAAGCACGCTCAGCAATCCCAAGTAGCCGAAGCGTAGGGGTCACGGGCGCCGACAGTGCCCGAGCGTGGGGTGCGGACGAAGCAAAACACCGGACTAACGGCTCCCAGGTCCAGCGTGTCCGCGGGCACCCGAAACGAGCGGGAGTCGCCGCGGGCGCGGCCGAGCCGCCGATCCCAGGCGTGGACCCCCGAACTGGCTGATCTGTGCCCGGCGCGGCCCAGATGCCCGAACGCGGTGAGCCGCGAATATTCGGCGTTCTGAACGGTTTGGCAACAGTCAGGCCAACCGGGTCAGTCACGCTCCGTGACAACCAGAGCCGCGCAATGAGCGCTGCCGGTGATCATGGTCCTATGTGCAGATAAATAGGCCGCTAACACAGGGGTTTTCGATCGTGCGGACCCGCTCATCTCGCATCAGCCACGTGGATCCGTTGTTGGTGGCACGGCCTGGATGGCTCTTGATCTCCACCAGGAACAGGCGCCCGGCGCGGCAAGGAACAGGTCAAGCTCACGGACATGCCCGTCCGCGCGGTGAACGTGAAGGTGTGCCAGGCGCGGTACGGCTCGGCGTCGGGCATCTGATCACGGATGTGCTGTAACACGTCCTCTTCCCAGGGGAAGTCCGACTTCGGCCCCACCATCGATGCGACGCCCCGCCTATTTGACCCTGTCTCTCGCGTCTGTCGCTGCGGCCTGTCCGCTTGACATGAATCCTGCCAGGTCATAGGGACGGAGGTGGCCGCCGCGGCAAGACCGTCACCCGTTCGAGACGGGCGCATGCGATGCCCCTAATGTCGCAAACGTCACGCCATTGAGCAGGCCACATACCGCCCCCTTGTAACCTGATGTTACGGCCATAATGGGGTTCAGCTCGTCATAGGCTTTCGCGTGGTCGGCACGTGCTCGGCGGGCCCGTATGATCCGCCCGATGCGTAGCGGGCGGGCAATGTGGGGAACGACATGGCCGGGATATCGTATCTACCGCGACTGGGCTGATCGGCGACGACGGACTACCAGGTTCGGCTGCGACCCGGTCGGTTGGCAGTTGACCACACGAGAATCCATGGCTACGGCTGCGCATAAACCGTCCAATATGGTTGGCAAAGAGGTGGTGGAGGGGTGAGTAGCGTCCGCCCGCAGTGGACCGAGAAACAGTACCCACCCAGCCGGGGGCAGGACCATCTCGGGCTCGGGAGTGTCTCCTCGGACCAGATTCTGCCGAAGCTGTCCCCTGGCATCGTCGTTCAGACCGTCCACCCTCGCTACTGGAGCTTCTACACGTTCCTACTGGACGAATTCTGGCGCCGTGACCTGCCCCGCACCCGGCGAGACTTCTCGCGGTTCTACCGGCCCCGGGAGGCGATCTACACCATCGGCGCCCATCTATGC
>WNGD01003168.1_pt1 | contig 16904 bp, 10 predicted proteins | sample 5400671 | NCBI WGS metagenome assembly WNGD01 (sample SAMN13153369, study PRJNA577476) | soil metagenome | isolation source: 40 cm soil or saprolite under grassland replicate 2 | place: USA:California | collected 2016-06-15
GCGCCAACCTCGTACAAGATTCCGCTGAGTATTTTTCCAGTCGCGGCAGCGAGAAGAAGGCCAAGGGCGATGCCGCTAAGAAGCATGACTGAGCCTTCGCCCATGATCAATCGCAAGACCGCGGCTGGCTTTGCGCCAAGCGCCATGCGGATCCCGATCTCACGTGTTCGCCGCGCGACCGAATAAGCTTTGACTCCGTAGAGACCAACCACGGCCAGACCAAGGGCAAGTCCCCCAAAGATGGAGAACAACGCCGCGCCAGCGCGCACAAGCCAGAGGTCCAAGTTCGCATCAAGATGCTGGGCGAACGTTCTTAACGAAATGATCGGGATTGAAGGATCGACATCGCGCACGGTGCGACGGACCAAATCGGCCGTGGTGGATTCGTTTCCGGGTGGGAGCGAATGAAACCGAACGATAAAGGAAACGTCGCTTTGGAATCCGCGCGCGAACGGCAAATAAATCCCGCCCGCGGGCTCCTTTTCGAAGAGCGCATGGCGCGTCGCCGGCACGATACCAACTATTTCGATCGTCTCCTGCTTCTGGCCTTCATCCAAATCGGCGCTCCCTCCAGCATGGGCGCCTCCGCCGCCCTGGGCTGACGGGGCATTTGCCGCCGCATATTGAATGCGTTGTCCAAGCGCGTCCGCATCCGGCCAGAGTTTCTTTGCCAAAACTTCGTCAATAATCGCCACCTTCGGACCGGGCTGGGTCGCCTCCGCTTCGGTGAATGCGCGACCACGAACCACGGGCAAGCCAACGGTTGAAAAATAATCTGCGCCGACGCTGTTCCACGAGACATCGAAAGCAAGCCCGTCGGCGGCAGTGGCCGGCCTGGCGTCGGGAGGGAGATTGAAACCGACGCGCCGCACTTTCCTGCTTAACTCAAACATCCCGAACGGAACGATTGAACAGATGCTCGCGTAATTCACGCCCGGCAACGCCGCCAATCTGGCGTTCAAATTGCGATAAAGTTCTTGCGCGCGTTTCGGCTCGTAACCGGCCAGACTCGCATCAACTTCCAGAAGATAACTTGCGCCCGGTCTTAATCCGGTGTCGACGGACGCGGCTTTGCCTGCACCACGAATAAACAAGGCCGCCGCGGTAATAAGCGCGAGCGAGAAGGCGATTTGCACGACGACAAGCGGGTGGCGCGGTAAAAATTTCCAACGCCGAGGCGCCACATCTTCCCCGGCATGTTCCTTCAGATCGGTCACGACCGCGCTGCGCGAAATTTTCAAAGCCGGCCCGAGCGCAAACATAAGCGTGCCGAGCAGGCAAAATCCAAACGTCGCCGCCAAAATTGCGGGGTTTGGGCCGCTCAACCAAACTATGTCGAGCGGCATCAGCTTGCGCATCGAGGCGACCAGCAAATCCGACGACCAGAGTCCAAGAACGAGTCCACCTGCGCCGCCAAGCATCGCCAGCGCAAACCCTTCGGTGAGAAGCTGGCGCACGATCCGCCAACGGCTGCCCCCGAGCGCGAGACGGATCGCAATTTCTTTGCGGCGCGCGGTCCCGCGTGCGAGCAGCATGTTAGCCAGGTTGAGGCATGCGACTAGCAACACCACCACCGCCATCCCAAGCAGCAATGGCGCGATGACTTTTATCCCGTTCTCGGCTGTGGGATTGTTACTTACCGAATTACGCGACACCGGAGCGGTCAGGAATGTCTGATTCTTTTGCTCGACGGGGTAGGCTTTTTCTAAATTGGCCGCCAGCCCTTCGATCGCAGGCTTGGCCGCGGCCGCGGTCATTCCAGGTTTAAGCCGGCCCATGATGCGCAACTGCGTTCCTTTGCGATCGTCAATCTTGGACTTGTTCTCGGCCTCAAAATCGTTCGCAACCTGATCGTAAACACTCATCGGCAACCAAACCTCCGGCGACAAAACTTGCATCGTGCCCGCGAAACCCTTCGGCGTGATTCCGACGATCGTGAACGGCCGGCCGTTGACGAGTAACTGCGAGCCGAGCACCCTTGGATCGAGGTCGTGCTTCTGCCAGTATCCGTAACTGACGATCGCGACCGCCGTGTTGCGGCCGGGCGTTTCCTCTTCCGGCAGAAACGCGCGGCCTTGCGCCAGCGGGACACCGAGCACGGAGAAATAGTTCGAGCTGACGATGGCGGCGAACGCGCGGCGGGTATCGCCTTTCTGGCCGAGACCGATCATCGCGAGATTAAAACTCATTGCATCGCTGAAGACCGTGTTCTGCTCCCGGATGTCGAGATAAGTCGGATAAGAAAAACCGCGAAATTTTTTCGGATCCTTCTTGTCCTGGGAAAAAAGCTGCACCACTTCGTGCGGTTTGGCGTAAGCAGGCGGGGCAAAGAAAAGCGTGTTCACCAGGCTGAACACGGCGGTGTTCGCGCCAATGCCGAGCGCAAGCACGGTTGCGGCCGCAACCGTAAACGCCGGCGCTTTGAAAAGCTGCCGGAAAGCAAATTTAAAATCCTGAATCATCTGTGGGAAGCGTCGCCTTGATCATATGAGTCTCATTCGTAACGGAGCGCTTGGACGGGATCTAACCGCATCGCGGTCCGTGCCGGTAAATAACAAGCGAACAGTCCGACCAAACCAAGAAGAAGAGAGATCGCGCCGAACGTAGCGACATCGGTCGCGCTCAGACCGAAAAGCAAACTAACGAGAAGCCGCGTTGTGCTCCAGGCTGCAATCAATCCAATGGCCACCCCTGACAAAGTCAACTTGATGCCGTCGCCCATGATCAGGGCAAGGACATGTTTCCGCTGTGCACCGAGCGCAACGCGAAGGCCAATTTCGCCTGTTCGCTGTCTCACCGCGTAAGCCATTACGCCATAGAGGCCAATAGAAGCGAGGAGCAAGCCCGAAACCGCAAGCGTTCCCATTAGAACGGAGCCAAAACGTTCGGTAACTAGGACGCCGCTTAGGTTGGTATTCATTGTCATGATGTCTGAGACCGGTTGATCGGGTTCGACACGTCGGACAGCGTTGCGCATCGCCGCGGTTAGAGACGTTGGATCGACTGTCGCGCGCACGACAAGATTGACTGGAAAATTGTTTTCGACCTGCGCGTAAGGCACGTACCAAACCGGCCGGTTGATCCGATAATTGAAAAGATCTTCCTTCACGTTCCTGACGACGCCAACCACGGTCATCCAGGGAAAGGTTTGACCGGCACGAACGCGCCGGACTCGTTTGCCAATGACGTCCTCTCCCGGCCACGCTTGACGCGCGAACTCCTCGCTGACGACGACAACGGGCAGGCTTTCGGCCCGATCATTCTTATCGATCAATCGTCCCTTGAGCAACATAACGCCCAGCGCTTCGAGGTAGCCTGGACTGACAACCCGATGCGAAGTGATAGGAACGTCGTTCGGGTTTGCCGGAGGACGACCCTCGACCTTGAAAACGGCGTCGTAAGCAATTTCGCGCTCCAGCGGAATGTTCGTCGTCGTTCCAGTCGACACCACGCCAGGCAAAGCGCGGACTCGTTCGAGCACTTCGTCGGTAAACGCGATGCGCTGGCGATATTGCGAATATTTCGAATCTGGCAACACCATTTTCATGGTGAGGAGATTGTCCGGACGGAAACCCAGATCGAGATGTTGCAGCCGCTGGAAGCTTTGCATCATCAATCCACCGCAAATCAATAGCGTTAGCGCGATGGCGATCTCGGCCACAATAAACGCGTTGAACCAGCGACGTCCGGAAATAGCGCCCCCGCTGCGTTGATCGCCCAGTTTGATTCGCGGCATCAACTCGTGCGCACCGGCGGCCCTGAGAGCGGGAAGCAATCCGAAGGCGATACCAGTAAGAAGCGTTACAAAAAGTGCAAATGCCAAGACGCGCTGATCGATTTCGAAATTATGGAAAAACGCGGCAAAAGAGATTCCCTGGATCGGATTCAGCGCGGCTAGAACCGGCAGCAACCACTTTGCCAGAAGCAACCCAGCGATGCCGCCGACCAACGCTAAAAGGACGCTTTCAGTGAGAAGTTGCCTAACGAGGCACCAGCGTCCAGCGCCGAGCGCGAGCCGAATCGCAAATTCTCGTTCGCGCGCGATACCGCGCGCCAATTGCAGATTCGCCACGTTCGCACAACAGATCAGGAGCAGGAATCCAACGCCGGCCATCAGTGCGAACAACGCCTTGCGAACGTGGCCCTCCAAGTCGCCGAGTAATTCCTGACGTAGTGAGACAACTCTCACGCTCCAACCGCGGCGAAAATTGGGATACTCTTGCTCTAACTGGTGGGCAATCGCCTTCAATTCCGCATCCGCCTGCTTCAAACCGACGCCCGGTTTTAGTCGCGCGACGACTTCGGCTCTCGGTACCGCGCGTTCCGGCAAGGGCAAAGTGTCAATGTTGACCTGAAGCGGTATCCAAATTTCAGCGGCGCCCGGAAGATCGAATCCGGGGGGCATCACGCCGAGAATGTTGTAACTTCGGCCGTCGAGGTTGAGCGATTGGCTGATCGCGGCGGTACTGCCGGCAAAATGTTTTTGCCAAAGGCCATAGCTGATGAGCGCCACTGGTGGTCCGCCGGGTCGATCTTCTTCGGGTGAAAATGTACGACCGATCACCGGTTGAACACCCAACGTCATCAGGTAATCCGTCATTACCGCGGCGCCTCGCACACGTTCCGGTTCCCCGCGTCCGATCAGATTAAATGAACGCTGTGTTGCCATGCCGCTGCTGACGAAAGAATGGCTCCGGTCCCGATAGGCTGCGTACTCTAAAAATGATGATCCGAAAGGATCAAACCCTTCTCGCAAAGCGACGCTGAAAACTAATCGATCGATATTTTCAACCGGCAGCGGCCGCAGCAAAAGCGTGTTGACGGCGCTGAAGATCGCAGTGTTCGCACCGATACTGAGGGCAAGCGCCGCGATAGCAATCAGCGTGAAGCCCCGCTGCTTAAGCAGCATGCGTGCGCCGTAGCGGATGTCCTGCCAAAGCGCTTGCATTTCTCGACTTTCGTTAGGCGGCGATTCGATCTTCTACGACTCGACCGTCGAATAAGTGAACCGTGCGATCAGCGTGTTGGGCAAAGCGCTCGTCGTGGGTCACCATGCAGATGGTTGCGCCGACGGCGTGCAATTCTTTTAAGAGCTCCATAACGGCTTCGCCGTTGCGCGAATCGAGATTGCCGGTCGGCTCGTCTGCCAGCAGAATAGCCGGCCTGCCAGCAAGCGCGCGCGCAACTGCGACGCGCTGCTGCTGACCGCCCGACAGTTGGCTGGGCAAATGTTTGCCGCGATGTCCCATTTCGACGCGCTCTAATGCTTCCGTCACGAATTTTTTGCGCTCTTGCGCACTCATGCCGCGGTAAGTCAATGGCAGCTCGACGTTTTCATAAACGGTCAGGTCGCCGATCAGGTTGAAACTTTGGAAGATAAAGCCGATCTCGCGGTTGCGAATGCGGGCGCGATCGGGGAAGGAGAGATTCGCTACTTCGTGGCCTTTGAGCGAATAACTTCCATCGGATGGCGTATCGAGCAGCCCCAGGATAGACAGTAATGTCGATTTGCCGCAACCGGACGGGCCGGCGATGGAAACATATTCGCCGGGTCGGATGTCGAGATGAATGCCCGAAAGCGCATGGGTCTCCACTTCGTCCGTGAGGAAAACTTTAGTTACATTCTCAAGATGAATGAGAGGGGTTGAGCCGTTGTTCATGTTCGTATTTTGATTGTTGATTTCTGATTGATGATTGGGAATTGCTGGGCGTATTGAACGATTAATTCAATCGAATGCGTTCGCGGGAATCCCACGCGCTGGTGTCGGATAAAATCACTTGGTCGCCAGGCTGGAGACCGTTCACAATTTCAATCGTGTTGACCGAGCTCTTGCCCAGTTTGACCGGCGTGCGAACAGCTTCGTTACTGCCGGCGACGAGTTTGAAAACGCCGACCGTGTTGTTCTCCTGCCCAAAAGCTGGCCGGCCGACATAAATAACATCATTCAAACGCTCGAGCTCGATCGTCCCATCGACAGTCAAATCCGGACGTGCGCCCTTCGGCAGCTCCCCATCAATGGCAACATCAACAGTGACGGTTCCTTGTTCTACGGCCGGGTCGACTCGGATTACGTGGCCGTCCACAACTCCGTTGCGTGTGTCGATCACCGCTTTCTGATCGATCTGAATATCTTTCGCCTGCGTCTCAGCAATTTTGACCTGGGCTTTCAGTTTCGTTGGGTCTGCGACGCGCGCCAGGTTATCACTGACTTTCACGCGCTGTCCGATTTGCACGGGCAATTGCTGCAGGACGCCAGACATCCCAGCGCGCACGTGCAGCGCTTCGACCTGATCCGCTTTTAACTTGGCAAGCTGTTTGGCTTGATCGACTGCCGCCTGTTTGGACGCCAGCTGCGGATCAATGGAGTCATGCGCAAAGTTGAGTCGCTTCTGTTCGATCTCATTCCGGTTTGCCAACTCCGCCTCTTTCACTTTCGAGGTCTTGTATTGGAGCTCGGCGATCAAGCCGTTCTTGGCTAACTGATCGTTGGTTTCGCGTTCCATTTTCGCCTGCTGGTAATCAGACTTCGCTTTCGCGGTAGTTGCCTCCTGCTCGAGCAGCTCACGCTGCAGGGTCGCCCGCAAGGTAGTTAATTCCGCCTCTGCCGCTGTCGCTTGCAGCTCGGCGTCGTGAGCGGCTTGCTCCAGTTCAGGGCTGCTCAATTCCAAAATGACCGAGTCCGGTTCCACATGCGTACCGGGCCAGATAATTATTTTTTCCACACGACCTTCAGTGTTTGCCGGAATCCAGCGAATATCTTCAGGAACGAGCGTCCCGAGTCCGCGCACCTGACGGACCATGGGCCCGCGTTTGACTGTGTCGATCCAGACCGTCGAGCGATCGACACTTGGCACCGCCGGTTTCAAGCGCGACAAGCCGATCGTAGCTAGAATTACTCCAAGTGTGATTGCCGAAATGGTGATGATCCGGCGTTTGCGCTTCCTGGCGGCAACATCCGGCCGGGGAATGTCCATGGCGGAAAGATTTGAGGTGAAACCAGTGGGTCTCACAATTGTACTCTCCGCTTTTCTTTCGGGATTTGTCATTGGGGGTTGAATTTCCACTCTACATGCCATTCGTGGCCCGCAGGAATCCGAGAAGAGCACGACCGCAATCTAAAATTGCAGGCAAGGCGGTTGCAGTAATCACGACGAACAAAACAGCTTCGATGACAAAGCCACGACGCGCTTCAGCTTTGAAATAATCGCGGCTGATCTCGGCAAATGATGAGCGAGACGTTCCCGTGCAGTGGGTATTGAAACCGTGAAATCCGACCGATTGATAATTATAATGTGTGATCGGGAATCGACGGCTTATTCTTTGCTCGCGGGAGCCGATCTCGGTGAGCTGTGAAGGTTTCATCTCAAACTTTCTATGTCTATGCGCCTCTATTGCAATGTCCGTGCCATCGTGCAAAACAGAATCACAAGTGGCTTAAACGAAGCCGCTTATAGTCGAATTGTAAAAAGCGAGGTTACGCATATAGCCTCGCTTGTGGGATTCTTCTGTCCCGCTTTTGGGACGAGTGAAGTCGCATTAGCGCGGCAAACGAAGAACTGCTTCTGCACCACTGTGATCGGTCCTATTATTAACGCTTAACGAACCACCGTGTGCTTCCGCAATCTGGCGGCTTAGTGCCAAGCCAATACCGGATCCTTCGGGTTTGGTCGTGAAAAACGGAACGAACAAATTGGTCGGGTTCATTATTCCGGGACCTTCGTCGTCGATAAAGACTTCGACGCAATCTTCATTTGGACGCCAGCCCATCGAGACGCCGCCGCCGGTTTCGAGTGATGCATCGACCGCGTTGTGCACCAGATTGATCAAAGCTTGTTCAATCTGTGCGGCGTCGACACTGATTCTTGCTTCCGGGCCAGGCAACAGATCCACGCGCAGGCGCGGCTCCAAATTCACAACACGCCGGGCGAGTTCGCCAAGATCGACATCTTCCTTTTGCGGCGGGGGCAATCGCGCAAGCCTTGCATACGCTTCCATGAAACGGCTCAGCGCGTCCGCCCTTGCAGCAATTGATTTCAAACCGCTGCGCGCATCGTCCTGCCAATCGGCTGGCCGCGGCTGGCGTCGCAGAAGTGTCTCCAAACTCGCCGCAATCGATTTGATCGGCGCCAACGAGTTGTTCATTTCGTGTCCGAGCACGCGAACGAGACGTTGCCACGCCCGGCGTTCCTCTTCGCGCAGGGTGCGACTCAGATCGGTGAGTACGAGTAGCTCATGGGGTAAACCGCGCTCGCGAAAAGTGCTTCGTCGAATACCCCACCGCCCAGATGCTCCAGGAAAATTCAACGTGAGCGGCGCATCTTCATTTGAATCCAAACAAACCGCGAGCTCGAGCTCCTCTGCGCTTCGACCAAGCAATTTGTCCATTGGCCGTCCGAGCAAATGTTCGCCAGCCCGATTGACCAGACGCAAGCGGCGGCCAGGATCGAAAGTGAACACCGCGACATCGATTTCAGCCATGATCGTGCGCAGCAGCGCTGTGGCTTCGAATGCGCCGAGGCGTTGTAAACGCAGTGTTTCGCCGAGCAAGTTGACTTCGAGAAGTGCTTCACCTAGAGCATCGTTTTCCCGCGCACCGCGCGCACGAATTGAATAATCTCCCTCGCGTAAAGCCGCCAAAAGATTCGTCATTGTTTGCAGTGGACGGATAAGGTGTTCGCGCGCACTGGAGATGAATCCCACAAAGCAGCCGAAGATGAAGATGGTAAGCGTCCACTGCACCTTGGCGCTGTAATCGCCTGACCAGAGAATGATGAGCGCGATAACAGCGGCCGGCGCAGCAGCTCCGAAGGCGAGCCAGGTCAGTCGATTCTCGAGTGAAAGGCGACGTTGATTTCTCGAGACGCGCTTCATTGGGCTCGAAATTCGATAAATGCCAGTCCAGCTCGGACCCAAACATTAAGCTCGAAATTATCAGAGGCCATAATGCTGAAGCCGGCGATAAAACGCGCTCCGACTCAAACCTAGCGCTTCCGCGGCTTTGCGGGCGTTTCCATCGTTTCGCGCCAGCGCTTTCTTGATCAGGAAAGCCTCGACTTCCTCGAGACTCATAGCTTCGAGGGTGCCCAAATCATCGCGACCAGTCGTTAGTCCCAGATCTGCTGCTTTGAGGTGAGGACCGCGCGTCATCAGGACGGCGCGCTCGATGACATGATCGAGCTCGCGGACATTGCCTGGAAACGAGTGTTGCAGGAGGCGTTCCCGGGCCGTTTCGTCGAGACCGGCGATTTGTTTCCGATAACGCTGCGCGTGCTGACGCAGAAAGTGGTTCGCCAACAGCATGATGTCGTCTCGGCGGTCACGCAATGCAGGCAAGGCAATTTCAATTGTATTTAACCGAAAGAGGAGGTCCTGACGAAAGCGACCGGCCGCGACTTCATCATGCAGGTTCGCGTTGGTCGCGGAAATGATTCGCACATTTGCGTGCAAAGTCTTTGAGGAGCCGACCCGCTCAAATTCACCGGTTTCGATTACGCGCAACAACTTGGCTTGCTGGTTGAGCGGAATGTTTGCGATTTCGTCCATGAACAGTGTGCTTTCATCTGCCAGCTCGAATCGGCCGGCTCGATCGCTTTTAGCGTCGGTGAATGCTCCCTTGACATGTCCAAACAGTTCGCTCTCGAAAAGCGTCTCGGACAGACCGCCCATGTTTACCGTGATCATCGATTTGGCGCCGCGTGGCGAGAGCGAGTGGAGCGCTTGCGCCACCAGTCCTTTTCCGGTGCCGTTTTCTCCCGTGATAAGCACGTTTGCGTCAGATGGTGCAACCTGTGAGATCATTTCGATTACCGGACGCATGGCGGGGGATTCCGCGATGAGTTTCGGCGCGCTGCCACGGAGTAGCTGATTTTCCGCCTCCAGTTGGCGGCCGCGGCGCAAAGCGCCTGCCAGTTCGATCTGCGTCCGAACAATTGCCAGCAATCGCTCATTGTCCCACGGTTTTGGGACGAAATCGCGCGCGCCACGTTTCATCGCCTCTACCGCAAGATCGATCGTTGCCCAAGCCGTCATGACCACGATCGGCAAAGTGCTATCGATTGCCTGAATCTTCGGGATGATTTCAAGACCTTCCTGACCCGACGTCGTGTCGCGCGTGTAGTTGAGGTCCATCATCAAAAGCGCGTAATCTTTTTTCTCCAGGGCATTGAAGATGCCGGCCAGCGAAGTGACGGAATCGGTTTGGTGGCCTTCGCCTTTGAGTAGAATGCGCAGCGCTTCGAGCACGTCGCGCTGATCATCCGCGATTAAGACTCTCGCCACGCTTACCTCTCAACCGCGTTTCGGCCGCGGTGTCAATTGCATGAAGATAAACGTGATTATCACTCAGTGCGTAACGCTACGACCGGATCGACTCGCGACGCGCGCAATGCAGGCAACCAGCAGGCAATAAAAGCCACGCTAGCGAGAAGAATCACGACGCCAAATATTACCGGTAGATCCGTGGCGCGGACGCCGAATAAGAGGCTTTGGAGCAGACGACCGAACACAAAGACTCCGACAAATCCGAATGCCAAACCGAGCACGACGACGCGCATGCCTTGCCTAACAATTAACCGCAGCACGTCTCCGCGCTGGGCGCCTAGTGCGAGCCGAATGCCGATCTCTTGCGTTCGTTGTGTAACGGAGTAACTCATCACGCCGAAAATTCCTGCAGCGGCAAGCAACAGCGCGATCGCGGCAAACAGTCCCACGATCGTTGCGTTGAGTCGCGGTTGCGCAATTGACTGCGAACGATACTCGGAAAGAAGCCGCGGCCGATAAATTGGTACGTCTTTATCAATCTCGCTCGCCGCTTGCCGCAGAGCGGCAGTTAACGACTGCGGATCGATTTGCGTCCGCACGAAGATCGACATTCCCGGGATCGCAAACTGTTGCTCCGGAAGATAGATTTGCGGTTTCGGCGCCATGCGCAGGCTTATCAAATGCATGTCGGCAACGACGCCGACGATTTCGCGCATTGGTGGATCGCCGGCATCAACCGATCCGTTTGGTGTTATTCGTTTGCCAATCGGATCTTCGGTCGGAAAAAACTTCTTGGCGAAACTTTCGGAAACGATCGCCACCGGCGGTGCGGTTTGGTTATCTCGCTCGGTGAAGACGCGACCCCGCAACAATGAAACGCGGATTGTCTTGAAATAGTCAGCCGTGACCGCGTTGACCTGCGCGAGTGGCTGTTGACCTTTTGGCAGCGGACGTTCTTCGACATCGAAGTTGAAGGTGATTTCGCTTCCGCTCAGCGGCACCCACCACGCTGCCGCGGCCGCGTTGACACCCGGCAAAGTCGAAATGCGCACCAGCAGCTTCCTGTAAAACTCCGCTGCTTGCTGCGGCTTGCCATAAATTGCGTCCGGCAACGCAACTCGCGCGGTCATCACATCTGCCGGATCGAAGCCGGGTCGAACGTTTTGCAAACGAACGAAACTTTCGACGAGTAATACCGCGCTCGCGAGCAGGACAAGAGCAAGCACGATCTCGACGACTACGAGCGCAGAGCGTGTGCGGCGACCGCGCGCGCCTTCGCTTGAGCCGCGCGAGCTTTCATTTAGAGAACCGGCCAGATTTGTATGCGATGCCCGGCATGCCGGCAGCAAACCGGCAACAATTCCAACGCCCAAACTAACGAGCGCAGTAAACGCGAGCACACGCACATCCGGCGACACTTCATCGATGCGCGGAATGCTCGATGGTAAAAAAGATTTCAGCGCATCGATGCTCCAGATCGCGACGAGAAATCCGGCGAAACCGCCGAGCGCGCCGAGCAGAATGCTCTCGCTAAGCAATTGTTTAATAATGTGCCAGCGTCCGGCGCCGAGCGCGGCCCGGATACTGATCTCTTTATTGCGGGAGAGCGAACGAGCCAGCAGCAGGTTCGCCACATTCACGCACGCGACCAGCAGAACACAACAAGCCATCGCGCATAACATGAACAATGCCGAGCGCGTTCCGCCAATCATCGCATTTAACTGCGGCAAAACTTTCGCGCCGACATTTGTGTTCGAATCGGGATATTGCTGGCGCAGAGCTGCGCTGATCGTGTTGATGTTCGCCTGCGCCTGTTGCAACGAGATGTTCGGTTTCAATCGCGCGATGCATCCGAGAAAATCGTTGCCGCGCTGCTCGGTCATCGGTTGCGAGCCGTCTTTCGACTCGCGCAAGATCGACATTGTGACCCAGAGCTCGGGTGAGACCGCGCTAATGGGAAAAGAAAATCGCGGAGGCATAATGCCGATTACTTGAAATTGCTGGCCGTCGAGCGTGAGAGATTGGCCAATGATGTTTGGATTGCCGCCAAACCGCTGTTGCCACAAACCGTGACTCAAAATGACAACGTGATTTCCAGGCCCATCTTCGTTAGGCGAAAATGTGCGTCCGAGCATCGGTTGAACACCGAGTAAGGAAAACAGATTGGTCGAAACGGCCTCGCCCTGGACATGCGCGGCCTCCTTTCCATTCGTGAGTGTCGTGACGCTTTGATTTGTGTAAACAGCGACGCTGTCGAATACGCGGTTTTCCGCGCGCCAATCGACAAAGTCCGGATAAGAAATTGAATTAATGTTCGTTCCAGGGTCGGCTTTCTCGCGGAGGTCATATTCGCCCAAAGCCACGAGATTCTGCGGCTGCTTGAACGGTAACGGCCGCAAGATAACCGCATTCAAAACCGTGAAGACCGCGGTGTTTGCCCCGATCCCGAGCGCGAAAGTGAGAATTACAATCCCGGTCAACAGCGGTTGCTTAACAAGTGATCGCAGAGCGTAGCGAATGTTGTTCATAGCGATTATTCGGCGCGCAAGGCGACGATTGGATCGACCTTCGTGGCGCGCCGCGCAGGAAGGCAGCAGGCCAAGAGCGCGACCGCTAAAAGTGCGAGCACTGCAGTGATAACAGCGCCGGCGTCAAACGCTCCCACATTATAGAGCAGCGACATCAACGCGCGGCCCACAGCCAGCGCGCCGATGAGGCCCAATACCGTCCCTACTCCCATCAGCGACATACCATGTGCCAGCACTAGCCGAAAAATGCTCGGTCGCGCGGCGCCGAGTGCCATTCGGATGCCAAGTTCACGGGTGCGTTGAGTGACGGTAAGTGCCATCACGCCATAAAGGCCAACAGAGGCCAGCACAAGCGCGAGGACAGCGAATGCGCTTAACAACACCATCGTGAGCCGGCGCGTGACGAGGCTGGACGCGATGCTCTCGTCCATAGTTGAAACCTGCCCGATCGGCTGATCCGGATCGAGCGCGTGTACTTCGCGCTTCACCGCAGCAACAAGCGGTCCGATGTCGCGCAGGTTCGTGCGAATGTGCAGATTATTTGAGCTCTGTGGGTCCTGCGACGCCAATAAGTATTCCTCTACCATATGCACCGCTTCAGTGTTGAATTCACCTGGCGCTTCATTTCGTGTTCGCGGCACGACTCCGACAATCGTCATCGGAGGTGCGGTTTTATCGAGCGTCTCGTTGTCGTCGATATGCTGCCCGATTGGATCCTTCCCCGCGAAATATCTCTGCGCGAATGATTCATCGATAATGATCGAGCGTGGATGTCTTTTTGCACCAGGCGGGTCCTCCGCTCCGAAACTACGACCGCGCAGAATGGGCATACCCATCACCCGAAAGTAATCGGGAGAAATCTGACTGACTTCAGCCGACGGGGCTTCCCCAGGTGGAATTGGCGGTGTCCCAATGATATGGAAGTAGCTGTCATCTTCGTGGTCGTCGAATGGACTGTTGGCACTGATCGCCGCCGCTTCCACGCCAGAAAGCCTCTGCACGCGCTCGAGCAACTGCGTCCAGAACGCGTTCTTCTGTTCATCCTTCCTGTACTTTGCGTCGGACAACGAAATCGTAATGTTCACGACGCCGTGCGGATCGAACCCGAGCGGAGCGTTCTGCGCATGCCAAAAACTCTTCAACGTCAGTCCGGAGCTGGCGAGTAAGATGATTGCGAGTGCAACTTGCGTAATCACCAAGCTGGACCGCATGCGCTGTCTTCCCGCGCCATCGCTCGATGCGCGGCCGCCCCCTTCGTGCAACGCGAGCGAGATAGAAGCGGCGTGCGAAATTCGCCACGCTGGCCAGACCCCGACGAGAACTCCCGCCGACAACGCCGCGAAGGCGGTAAAGATCAGCACACCCACATCGATATTCGCTTGATGAAATCGTGGTACGCTTGGCGGCGTCAGCGCGAGAATTGCGTCCATGCTCCAAAGCGCAAACAAAACTCCGACGGCTGCGCCGATAACCGCCAGCAACGTGGTTTCGACAAATAGTTGTCGCGCGAGCGCCCAACGACTTGCCCCAAGCGCGGCTCGCACGGCCATTTCTTTCCCACGGGCCAGCGCCCGGGCAAGCTGCAGGTTCGCAACGTTCGCACAAGCAATTAAGAGCACGCAGCCGACGGCCGCGAGTAACAGGTTTAAGCTGGCGCGGTAATCGCCCACAGTAGTCTCAAACAGGGTGCGCATTGTAACGCGGCGGCCTGTATTGGTATCAGGATATTTTTTCTCAAGATCGATGGCGATTGCGTTGAGATCGCTGGTCGCCTGTGCGAGCGTCACTCCAGGTTTAAGGCGACCGACACCCCAGAAGGCCTGGTGATTGTCTCGGCTCTGCATGCCCGGATCTTTCACGATCTCGCTTAACGGCAGTATTACGTCTGGATCTCGGCCGAACTGGAGCTCCACCGGGAACACGCCGACGATTTCGCGTAATAGTCCGTCGATCATGGCACGGCGCCCGAGCACCGACGGAGAACCGCCGAAACTCTGATGCCACAAATTTTCGCTGATCAACGCAACATTCGGAGCGCCTGTGACATCTTCGGCAGCAGTGAGGTCGCGGCCGATCCGCGGTTTTAGTCCCAGTACCGAAAGAAAACCCGAACTGGCGCGCAGTCCGCGGACGCGTTCGGGCGCGCCGCCGCCGCCGCTGACTGAAAAGTTAAATCCTTCACGCCTAACAAGTGCAACATCGGTGAAGCTTCGCTGCGCCGCGCGCCAATCGAGCCAGTTCATATAGCCAACAGCGCCCCGCTCAAACGTATTCGAACGCTCCCGCAGCACGATCAGTTTATCTTGATCGGGATAAGGCAGCGGCCTCAACAGCATCGCGTTGACGACGCTGAAGATCGCCGTATTGGCGCCAATCCCCAACGCAAGCGCGAAGATCGCGATGAGTGTAAAGCTGGGATTTCTTACAAACTGCCGAATCGCGTAATAAATTTCATTCACGACAATGATGTTAGGACCGGCTCAGTCGCTTTAATTCAGCTGACCGTATCAGCTCCCTGCACGGAGCTGCGTTGTAGTAGTGTGGCAAGCTACGCATGGCTCAAGTCCGGGTGCAGAGATTTTCACTGGAGTCTGCGCGAACTGCCAGATCGACAAAACGACACCGAGAAGGAAAATCACGTAAACTAGAGTCTCAAGAATGCCACGGCCCTTTTCTTCGGAGCGTACTAAGAGAGCGTAAGTTGATTCGAATTGGTTGTTCATAATATTAGTTTTGTTAACACCAACGGTCTATGCACCCCGCATGCCATGAAATGAGCGTCCGCCGTAAGTTACTCATCATAAAATTATTGCGATGCAATTCGTGAGAAAGACGCGCCGTAGTTGTTCCGTGATTGGGAACTGGTCGTCTCGTTTTTGGGACGCCATTGGATCGGTGCCGTTTTCGCTAACGTCCCATCGTTGCACCGTTACAACTGTGGTTAAGAGTCACTTGCTCTGCCAATTGAACTAACGGTGCGTTTGCAATTTCCAGAATTTAGATTCTCGACCTTCGATTCCTAGGAAAACCGCACGCCGACGCACAAAATTTCCGTCCAGATCGTGCGTTCGCAACGCGCAGTTACGCCTGAGTATGCCGCGCGTAATGCCTCTCGACGCCTTTTGGAAGCAAGCGCTTGCGGCCACGCCGGCGTCGGCGTGCTAATACGGCCCGGCCGCCTTTCGTCTTCATGCGGGCGCGAAATCCATGCTGGTGCTTGCGTGTTCGCTTCGATGGCTGGTATGTGCGTTTCATAAAACCGAAAAATAGCTTCGACGCGATTTGAGAGCGGTTACACTAGGAACGAGAGCAGCATTGTCAATTGATCACCGTGACGTGATTGTCGATCTCTATTCGGAGATTGCCAGCGTCTCCATTTTTTGAAATAAGCGGTACAAACAATGAGTGAAAATGTCGTAATCGAGCCGGCAACCGAGGCCGACTTGGATGAATTGTCCGAAATGCTCGGCGAGTTGTTTACTCAGGAAGGCGACTTTCGCCCGGACAAGCAAAAACAGCTTCGTGGTTTGCGGTTGATTTTCGAACAACCAAGCCGCGGGCGCGTTTTCGTGCTCCGGCGCGACGGCGCCATTGTGGGAATGATCAACTTGCTTTTTACTATCAGCACGGCCGAGGGCGGTTTCGTCATTTTGCTTGAGGACTTGGTGATCCACAAAGAGTACCAAGGCCACGGCTATGGTTCAAAACTCCTGCAACACGCGATCGATTTCGCGAAGCAGAAGAATTTTCTCCGCGTCACGTTGTTAACCGATCGGCCGGAAAACGTCGCGCAGGAATTTTTCCGGCGACATGGTTTCGTTGAGTCATCCATGATTCCGATGCGATTGTGGATCACGCTCCAGAACAACCAGGCGGAATAAGAGTAACCGCGGATTACGCGGATAATGCAGATTCAACACACACCGAGATTTGTTCTTATACATAATAGCCCAGCATTAAAAACGCTGGAATTTGATAAGGGCCAAGCGGCAATTGTCGTGGCAGCCGTGCCGGCTGCACACCTTGAGCGTGGTGCAGGCGACACGCCTGCTTCTACAGTTTCTGCTTATCGATCCAGGCGCCCAATTGATCCGCGAGACGTGCCTTAAATTCCG
>WNGD01008464.1_pt1 | contig 16890 bp, 13 predicted proteins | sample 5400671 | NCBI WGS metagenome assembly WNGD01 (sample SAMN13153369, study PRJNA577476) | soil metagenome | isolation source: 40 cm soil or saprolite under grassland replicate 2 | place: USA:California | collected 2016-06-15
GGCGCCGACGCGGTGATGATAGGCACTCCCCTTGCCGGCGCCGAGGAATCGGCGTCGAAGGGATACAACTGGGGAATGGCGACGCCAGACCCCAACCTGCCGCGCGGGACGCGGATCCACGTGGGGACCAAAGCGACTCTGCGCGAGATCCTGCTCGGTCCAGCGCGAGTGGACGACGGGACGCAGAACTTTGCGGGTGCGCTGCGGTCGGCGCTCGGCGTCTGCGGCGCCCACGACATCGCCGAGTTCCAGCACACGGAGCTGGTGATCGCGCCGTCGATCGTCTCCGAGGGCAAGGTCTTTCAGCAGGCCCAGCACGTGGGGATGGGCAAAAGCTGAACACGACCGCCGCGGCCCGGGGTCACCCCGCGACTTCGCCGCAGGGACCCCAGCAGGTAGGTGGGCGTGAGCAGACGATTCTCGTTCTCGACTACGGCTCGCAGTTCAGCCAGCTCATCGCACGGCGGGTGCGGGAGGCGAACGTTTACTGCGAGCTTGTCGCCGGCACCACGCCCTGGTCAGAGCTGAAGCAACGGCACCCGGCGGGCCTGATCCTGAGCGGCGGGCCGTCCAGCGTCTACGACGAGGGCGCTCCGCAGGTCGACCCTGACGCGCTTCGTTCAGGCGTTCCGGTGTTGGGCATCTGCTACGGCATGCAGCTCGTTGCCCATCATCTCGGCGGCAAGGTCGACCCCGGTCACGCACGCGAGTACGGGCCGGCCCTGTTATCCGTGCGCGAGGCCAACGGTATCTTCCGCGGCCTGGAGGGCGAGCTGCCGGTGTGGATGAGCCACGGGGACCACGTGAGCGAGATGCCGCCCGGCTTCAAGCTGCTGGCGACCAGCGGCAACTCGCCCGTGGCTGCCTTCACCGACGGCCAGGGAATCTTCGGCATCCAGTTCCACCCTGAGGTCGTCCACACGCCGAGCGGTCGCGAGGTCCTCCGCAACTTCCTTTTCGACGTATGCCGTTGCGAGCCGTCGTGGACCGCCGGGTCGTTCATCGCCGAGGCCACCGCAAGCATTCGCGCCCAGGTGGATGAACATCCGCTACGTCGACGCGACCGACCGTTTTCTCCAGGCGCTGCGAGGCGTGATCGACCCCGAGCAGAAGCGGCGCATCGTGGGCAGGGAGTTCATCTCCGTCTTCGAGGCCGAGGCGACCAGCCTCGGCAGAATCGACTTCTTGGCGCAAGGGACACTCTACCCCGACGTCATCGAGTCGACCGCACCCGACGTCGCGGCCACCGCCTCGAAGATCAAGACGCATCACAACGTCGGCGGCCTGCCGTCCGGACTCCGCTTTCAGCTCATCGAGCCGCTGCGCCACCTCTTCAAGGACGAGGTGCGGGCCGTAGGGCTGGAGCTCGGCATGCCCGAGGAGATGGTGTACCGGCAGCCGTTCCCCGGGCCGGGGTTGTCGATCCGCTGTCTTGGCGAGGTCACCTCCGAGCGTCTGGAGATCCTCCGCAACGCGGATTGGGTTGTAATCGACGAGATCAAGCGCAACGGCCTCTACCGGCAGGTGTGGCAATCCTTCGCGGTGCTCACGCCGCTCGAGACCGTCGGTGTGATGGGCGACTACAGGACGTACGCGAACCTGGTCGCGGTGCGCGTCGTGACAAGCGAGGATGCGATGACGGCCGACTGGGCTCGGGTCCCTTATGAGGTGCTGGCTCGCATCAGCAACCGGATCGTCAACGAGGTCAAGGGCGTGAACCGGGTGGTGTTCGACATCACGTCGAAACCCCCGGGCACCATCGAGTGGGAGTAGCACCGACCCTAGATCCCGCTTGGCGCAAGACGATGATCGCGGGGCTACTCTCCGGTCAGCGCCCCGACGGTGGGTTCGGCATTCACCCCTACACGAAGTGGATGGGGGTCCACTGGCGGCTCATCTCGCTGGTGGAGCTCGGCATCCCTCGCGCCAACCGCGCCGGCAGAGCTGCGGCGGACACCGTGCTCGACTGGATCGCTGCGCCATCCGAGCCACTCGTGATCAAAGGCAGAGAACGGAGCCACGCTTCGATGGAAGGCAACGGACTGGCGGTCTGCTGCCGGCTCGGCCTTGCCCACAACCGGCGGGTGCGCCGGCTGGTCGATGTGCTGCTGCGGTCGCAATGGCCCGACGGTGGATGGAACTGCGACCAGAATCCGGATGCGCGTCGCTCGTCTTTTCACGAATCGCTGACTCCCATCTGGGGACTCACCGAATTTCACCGCGCGACCCGCGACACCCGGGCGGCGGGCGCGGCCCGTCAGGGCGCGGAGCTTTTGCTCGAACACCGTGTGTTCCAGTCCGCGAGGACCGGCCAGGTGATCCATCCGGAGTGGCTGCACATCCACTGGCCGCACTACTGGCATTACGACTTCTTCCACGGCCTGCGCGCGGTCGGGATGGTCGGCCTGCTCACCGACACGCGGGCCGACAAAGCGATCGATTTGCTGTTGTCGCACCGGCGTCCAGACGGAACGTGGCGAGCAAGCGGCCGCCGCTACTGGCGACGGGAGACCGAAGCCGTGGACTGGGGCGACGCCGGCGAGATCGTGACGGCCACCGCGCAGGCCATGCTCCAATAGCCCGAGCGTGAAGGTTCTGGTGGTCGGGTCCGGCGCGCGGGAGCATGCGCTTGTCTGGAAGTGCGTCCAATCGGACCTCGTGGAGCGCGTGTACTGCGCGCCCGGCAACGGCGGCACCGGCGGCATGGCGCGGAATATCCCGATCGGCGCGGCGGACGTCGTGAGGATTGTCGATTTCGCCAAACGCGAACGGCTCGGCCTCATCGTGCTCGGTCCCGAGGCGGCTGTCGACGCGGGCGTCGGCGATGCCCTTCGCCATGCCGGCTTCAACGTCTTCGGACCTGACCGTGGCGCCGGCCGCATCGAATCCAGCAAGTCGTTTGCGAAGGCCTTGATGAAGCGCGCCGGCATCCCGACCGCGGACTTCGAAGTCTTCACCCAGCCTGCGCCGGCGAAAGTCTGGGCCCACGAGCGCGGCGGTCGCGTCGCGGTCAAGGCAGATGGCCTGGCTCGCGGCAAGGGTGTGATCGTTTGCGCTGACATCGAGGAGTCCGACGACGCGATTCACGCGATGCTGGTCGAGGAGCGCTTTGGTCGCAGCGGCAGGAAGATCGTGGTCGAAGAGCGGCTCGAAGGCCCTGAGCTTTCGTTTCTTGCCGTGACCGACGGCATCGAGGTCATCCCCCTTGCGCCGGCACGCGACTACAAGAGAGCGCAGGAGGGCGACGAGGGCGCGAACACGGGTGGCATGGGTGCGTACTCGCCGCCGAAGGGTGTCGATGACGCGCTGGTCAACGAGGTCGTCGACTGCGTCATGCGTCCAGCGGTCCAGGAGCTCGCCGCCTCCGGCGATGAGTTTCGCGGAGTCCTCTACGCCGGCCTGATGCTCACCGGGCAAGGTGTCCGCGCCCTCGAGTTCAACGCCCGTTTCGGCGATCCGGAAGCCCAGGTGGTGCTGCCCCGGCTCGAGAGCGACTTCGTGGCCCTTGCCCTGGCGGCCGCCAAGGGCGGGCTCGCCGGCCATCCCGACCTGCGCTGGAGCCCGCGGGCCTGCGTCGGTGTCGTTGTGGCGTCGGGCCACTATCCCGACGACGGCGCCATGACCCTGGGCCATCGCATCGGGGGGCTGACTGAGATTCCACCCGGTGCGCTGATTTTCCACGCCGGCACGCGGTATGAGCCAGGCTTCGGGCTCGTCACCGATGGCGGCCGGGTCGTAACCTCCGTCGCGTTGGGGGAGACTGTCGCGCAGGCCCGCGACGTCGCCCTCGCCGGTGCACGGCAGGTACGATTCGAAGGGGCTTTCTTCAGGTCGGACATAGCTCAGGAGGCCGAGTAGTTGCAGCCAGTCGTCGGTGTCATCCTCGGCTCCAGGTCGGATCTTCCGCTCATGGAGTCCTGCGTCAAAGTTCTGGACGATCTGGGTTTGACGCACGAGCTGAAGGTGTGCTCGGCCCATCGCAATCCGCGCGGGGTGATGGAGTGGGCAACCACCGCGCGGACGCGCGGCCGTGGTCGCCGCCTGGACCGACCTGCCCGTGATCGGCGTCCCGGTGCCGACGCAACACCTGCAGGGCGTCGACTCGCTCTACTCGATCGTGCAGATGCCGGCTGGTGTGCCGGTCGCCACGGTTGCGATTGGCGAGGCAGGCGCGAAGAACGCCGCCTGGTTGGCGGCGAGGATCATCGGGCTGCAGGACGTTGACATCGAGCAGCGCCACGGCGAGAAACGCGCCGCGCTTGCGACCTAGTGGCGAAAAAGAAAGCTCGAGTCCGCCTCGTCGATACGACGTTTCGCGACGCGCAGCAGTCGCTTCTCGGCGGCTACCTCAGAACGGAGGAGATCCTTCCGATCGCGGCCAAGATGGACTCGATCGGTTTTGCCGCGATGGAGGCCTTCGGCGGCGCCACGTTCGAAACCCAGCTGCGCATCCATCAAGACCCGTGGGAGTACCTGCGCAACCTCAACAAGGTGACGCCGAACACGCCGATCCAGGCGCTCATCCGCGGCCAGAACCTCGTCTCGAAGCGCAACTTCGCCGACGACGTCGTGGAGCTGTTCATCAAGCACGCCGCGAAGTGCGGTGTCGATGTCTTCCGCGTTTTCGATCCTCTCAACGACCTGCGCAACATGGAGGCGTCGATCGCGGCCGCGCTGAAGGCGAAGAAGAAAGTTCAGGGCTCGCTCAGCTACGCGATTTCGCCGGCGCACAACCTCGAGCTTTGGGGTTCCCTTGCCAAAGGCCTCGTCAACATGGGCTGCCACGAGATCGTCATCAAGGACACCTCGGGACTGCTGAGCCCCCAGGCGACGTGGGAGCTGGTGACCGCGCTCAAGCAGATGGTCAAAGTCCCGATCGACATCCATTCGCACTGTTCGAGCGGGATGGCGCCGATGGCGTACATGGCGGCCGTCGAGGCAGGAGCGGATGTGCTCGACGTTGCCATGTCGCCGCTTGCGTGGGGCGTCTCGCAACCCGCGGCGGAAAGTGTGATCGCGGCTCTTGAAGGCGGCGAGTACGACACCGGGCTTGACCTCGACAAGATGTGGGAGGTTCAGCACGAGATTGAGGATCTGAAGCTCCGCCACATTGAGCACCTGAGCCCTCTCGCGGACCGCGTCGACGCCAGCATCCTGCGCTACCACATGCCCGGCTTCATGCTCGAGGACATCCACCACCAGCTCAACGGGCACAACGCGATGGGACGCGTGGCCGAGGTCCTCGACGAGGCGAACCGCGTCCGCAAGGACCTCGGCTATCCGCCGCTGGTCGCGCCGATCCGCCAGATGATCGCCGCGCAGGCCGTCTACAACGTGATCGGCGGTGACCGCTACGCGACGGTGACGCAAGAGCTGAAGGACTACCTGCAGGGCCTGTATGGGCGTCCCCCGGTGCCCGCGGACCACGAGCTCCGACGTCTTGTGCTCGGGCGCGAGGAGCCGATCACGATCCGCCCCGCCGATCTGCTCGAGCCGCAGGTCGACGGCGCGCGGGGGCAAGTCAGGAAATCAGGCCACGAACCGACCGACGACGCGGTGTTGATCCAGCTGATGTTTCCAGGCCTTGTATCTGACTACTTACGCGGTCCCCAGCCGGAGAACCCCCGCCGGGAGCCCGACGCGAAGGACGGAGAACGTCCGGCGTCGCCTCCGGCTCCCGCCGAAACGGCCGCCTCATCGCCCACACCAGAGCCCGTGGCGGCCCCTGTAGGCGGTCAGTCGGCAGAGTTCGACGTCGAGGTCGAGGGCGAGGTGTTCAAGGTCAGGGTGAGTGGCGCGGGGCTGTCCGTCGTCGCCTCCAACGCCTCGCCGTCTCCAGCCGGAAATGCGGCTCCATCGCCGCCAAAGATCACAGAGGGCACCGTCCTGGCTCCCATGCAGGGGCTCATCGTCAAGATCCCGGTCCAATCCGGCGACGATGTGAAGCTCGGCGATGTGGTCGCGGTGCTCGAGGCGATGAAGATGCAGAACGACATCGTCACCACCGTCGCCGGCAAGGTGAGCGCCGTCTACGTGAAGGAAGGCCAGGTGGTGACGCCGAATCAACCCCTGCTCGCGATCGGTTGAAGAAGAAGCTCTTCCGCAAAGTCCTCGTCGCTAATCGGGGCGAGATCGCGATCCGCGTCATGCGCGCATGCCGCGAGCTTGGCATCGCGACCGCGGCGGTATATTCGGACGCCGACCGCACCGCGATCCATGTCCGCTACGCGGACGAGGCGCATCACATCGGCGGAGCGGCGGCGACCGAGTCTTACCTACAGCTCGACCGGATCGTCAAGACGGCGCACGACTGCGGCGCTGACGCGATCCACCCCGGGTACGGCTTCCTCGCCGAAAAGCCCGCGTTTCCCGATGCGTGCGACGCGGCCGGGCTTACGTTCATCGGGCCGCCGGCGTCTGCGATGCGCGCGCTGGGTTCCAAGCTGGCCGCGCGTCAGCTGGCGGCCAAGAACGGAGTGCCGGTTACCCCGGGCAGCGGGGCGGTGGACGCGGCCAACGCGCTCGACGAAGCTCGCAAGATCGGCTTCCCCGTCATGCTCAAACCGTCCGGGGGCGGCGGGGGGATCGGGATGAAGGTCGTCGAGTCGGAAGCCCAGCTGACCGCAGCGATCGAGAGCACAGCGCAAGCAGCACGCTCGGCGTTTGGGGACGCCACGGTATATCTCGAGAGATACGTGCGCAATCCTCGCCACATCGAGATCCAGGTCATTTGCGACCGCCATGGCAACGCGGTGCATCTCGGCGAGCGCGAGTGCTCGATCCAGCGCCGCCATCAGAAGATCATGGAAGAGACGCCCTCGCCTGCTCTCACGCCGGAAATCCGCGCGGCGATGGGCGACGCGGCGATCCGGGCCGCGCGGGCGGCAGGCTATGTCAACGCCGGCACCGTGGAGTTCATCTTCAGCGACGGCAACTACTATTTTCTCGAGGTCAACGCGCGCCTGCAGGTCGAGCATCCGATCACCGAGGCGGTGACGGGCATCGACCTCGTGAAGGAGCAGATCCGCGTCGCCGCCGGGCTGGAGCTGAGCTTCGCGCAAGGCGATGTCGAATGGAGAGGCCACGCCATCGAGATGCGCATCAACGCCGAAGATCCGTTGCGCAAGTTCATCCCCAACCCCAGGCGCATCTCACGATGGGTCGCGCCCGCTGGTCCCGGAGTGCGTGTTGATTCCGGCTTCGGGCCGGGCTCTGACGTGCCGCCGAACTATGACTCGCTCGTCGCCAAGCTCATCGTCCACGGCGCCGACCGCGCCGAGGCGATTGCGCGCGCGGGCCGCGCCCTGCGCGAGTTCGTCGTCGTCGGGCCCGCTACCACCATCCCGTACCACCGAGCGATCCTCGACAACCCCGACTTTCGCGCCGGCAACCTGAGCACCCGGTTCATCGAGGATCATCCTCAGCTCATCGAGCAGGCGCAAAAGCTCGCCGCGGATCAGTCGCCCTTCGACTACGGCCCGGATCCACGACACGTCGCGGCTGCGGCCGCGGCCGTCGCCTCCATGGTGCGCCGATAGCCAGGCTCGAACATCCGAAGAGCGGCCGGCCGTTTGCTGTCACCCGCACGACGACGCGCGGAACATCAGGAAGCTTCGTGCTGCGCGATGACGTGATCTCATTCCCTGACGGCGCGGAGGCGACCTATACCGTGGTCGAGAATCCGGACTCGGCGTTCGTCGTTCCGTACTTCGACAACGGCGACACCATGCTCGTCCGCCAGTGGCGTCATGCGTGGGATATCACGTCATGGGAGGTGCCCGCCGGGACGTTCGATGAGGGCGAGGACACGGCAGAATGCGCGCGCCGAGAACTCGCCGAGGAGACGGGTCTGGTCGCCGCGCGCTACCGCTCGCTAGGTGCCGTGCACGGCGCAGCGTTCCTGACCGGTCGCGCGCATCTTTTCCTGGCGGAGGGCCTGACCGAATCCGCTCGCCATCCCGAGACCTACGAGCAGGACATGGAGGTGTTGCGACTTCCCTTCACCGACGCTCTGCAAGCCGCGCTCCAAGGACAGATCGTCCACTCGGGATCGGTGACCGCGCTATGCCGTGCGGCCCACGCGCTGGAGGTGTTCTAGGCGGCCCGAACCGCGCTTGGCGAGGGCGAAGGCGGGGCGTTCCGGTTGTTGCCGTGCTTCTTGGTCGCCGGCCCCAGCACGTCAAGGCCGTACTGCGCCGCGATGTTCTGGCCGAGGACGTCGCGCACAGTCGGCAACACGACGATGCGGTACTGCGACCCTTCCTTGAGGTTCAGGCCGCTCAGGGTCACGGTTCGGTTGGCGTAGGAGACCGTCGCGTCGAGCTGCTTGCCCTTCGTGTCGACGATTATCACGCCGTCGTTGACCGTCCCGGGGTCGAGGTCGCTGTCGAAGGTGAGCTTCACAGTGTCCGATTGAACGTCGACGCTGACGACTTCAGCACCCTTGCCGAGCTCGTGGTGCGCCCCGGCGGTAGCCTGGTCGATGACGAACTGCTTGGTTGTCGGATCACGAACCAACGTCAAGTTTTCTTCCTGGTCGGTCACGTCGATCCTGCCGCGCGTGAAGACCAGGCGGACCACGAAACGGACTGTGTCGGGGTCAGTGCCGACAACCTCCTGCGTGAGGACGTAGGTGCGCGAAAGCTTGGGGTCGCCATTGACGATGAGCGTCAGCGCGCCGCCTGCGTACGCCTTTTTGCCGTTGTCGTCGAGGAAGGTGTTCGCCAGGTCCGATGCGCCGCCCACGCGGGCCTTCATGAAGGAGTCGACGACCGTGGCCGCGTCGTCGAGCGCCGTCGGCTGGGGAGGCAGCGCGGGTGCGGTGCCGGTCCACAGTGCGCCCCCGCGCAGGAAGGCAAACGAGGTGCCGTTCGGCGCCCAAAGCGGCGTGTGGTACGTGCCGCTCGCCAGCTTGGTCAGGCTCGTCGCGTCCGGGCGCACCTGGTAAAGGTTGGTATCGCCGCCCAGGAGGATCGCGTCCTGCGACGACCAGGTTGCGTCCCCCGGGGGCAGGGTCGCCTGCGTCGTGCCCTTCGTGTCCGCCACGAGCACGCCGTCCGCGTTCGAATACATCAGCAGATGGCCGCTCGGCGCCCAACCGGCGAACGAGGCGTTGGCCTGACCGAGCTGCGCGCTTTTGTCGCTGGCGAGGTCGAGCACGAACAGTTTGCCGTCGTCGGTGTAGACGGCGTGCGTGCCGTCGGGCGCGATGGAGACCCACGCCGCTGCACCGACCGTGGGAAGCTGACCGAGCTGCTGCGTGGATCCGTCAGCGGCCTGTGTGCCTATTCCGTCAACCGCCGCCCACAGCACTTTGTCTTTGGCCCATCCGACCAGGCTTGGCGCCTGCCTGGGCGCGATCTCCTGTGTTTGTCCTGAAGCAAAAGTCAGGATCTCGATCTTCTCGTTGCGGACATAGGCGAGGCGGTCGCCGGCCGGCGAGATCGCCAGTGAGGTCACTCCGTCGGCGGCAATCACCGTGACGCCGGCGCCATTCGCCGGCAAGACCTTGAGCGCACCGGTCCCATCGATGACATATAGAGTCGAAGAGTCGGCCGACCACTGGCCCTTCAGCGCGGTCGCGCCGGCCAGGACAGCGAGCTGCTTCTCGCCGAGCGCGTTCGAAGGCGTCGCGCGGGGAGTCGGCGATGGCGCGGCCGGCGCGGGTGGCTGCGTGACGAACGTGATGGTCTGCGGTGCGGCCACCTTCTTGCCGCTGGCGGTCCTCGCCTCGGGCCCGATCGTCACCTGATACTGCGTGTTGGGTGCGAGGTTGCCGCCTGCAGGCTGCACCGCGAGCGTATTCGATTCCCACGAGAAGGTCACCGTCGTGGCGGGCGTGATCTGCACTGCATGCTCGGTCGACGTGTGGTCCATCGGCTGGTTGAAGGAGACGAGGATCGGCTGCTGAAGAGCGACGCTGCGGTTGCCGTCCACATTGCCATGGATGACGACCGTGTCGAGGCCGCCCGACGGCTGCAAGCCCTGCCAGACGACCAACGACGCGATGAGCAGCACGCCGGCTGCGGCGCCTGCCCAAGCCAGGCCCGGAGGCGCGAACGCGCGGCGCCACCATGAACCGCGGCCTTCGGTCATCGACCACGCTTCCTTCATCAGCTGCCGGCGCAGCCCGGTTCGGAAAGCCTCGTCGAGCGGCGCCTCGGGGGTGGAGGCCGACTTCAAAAGGGCGGCGACACGCCGCAGCTCGTCGTCCTGCAGGACGTCGTCGAGCTCGGGGTCGTGGAAAGCGTTCATTCGACCGGCCTCAGGCTCGACGCTTCATCGCGAAGCCGAGTGACGCCACGGTGGATCAGGAGCTTGACGGCACCGGCCGACTTGCCCATCGTGACCGCGATGTCCTCGATCTTCATGTCCTCCTGGAACTTGAGCACGAGCGCCGTCCGCTGCTGGTGCGGCAGTGACTCGACCAACGCCCAGATCCGGCGCAGCTCGTCGCGGTGCGCCGCCAGGTCGTCGAGTGCCGGCCCGGCCACTGACAGGTCGTGAAAGTCGTCCAGGGTCTGGGCGGGACGCAGGGTCCGGTAGCGGTCGGCGATCGCGTTGACCGCGATCTGATACAGCCAGGCAGCAAACGGCCGCCCCGTGTCCTGATAACGGGGCATGGCCTTCAGAGCCTTCATAAAGACTTCCGAAGTGACGTCCTCTGCCGCGGTTTGCTCCCTCACTCTTGAATACACGAACCTGTAAATCTGCTGAAAGTGCCGGTCGTAGAGCGCCCCAAACTGGCGTGGATCCCGTTTGGCTCGCTCGACGAGATCTCGCTCGTCGTCGCGGGACGGGTCGCTCACCGGCCGTTCAGCCTGTGCCGCTTCAAACGGGCAACCTTCGAACGAAGTTACGTAGGGAGGGCATGAGCCGCCCTCGATTATCAAGCCAGCCGCTTAAAGGCACCCACCGATGCCCGATGGCCACCAAATCTTGGGCCCGAGGAAAGCCGGGTAACAAGATCTTGATCAGCCGGTGGCCGATATAATTCCAGCGGACCCCAACCATTGACTGGGAATCGCCCTTCTTGATCGAGCGATACTCGCCGCCCGCCATGCGAGCGGTGTGGTCAGACCAGCACAAGTTCGAGCTCTGGTTGCGGATCGAGATCCTGGCGTGCGAGGGGTGGGTCTCGCTCGGCCGCATCCCCGCAGCCGCCCTACCGAAGATCCGTAAGGGCACATTCGACGTGGCGAAGATCGCGGAGGTCGAGTCGCGCGTCGGCCACGACGTGATCGCGTTCCTCACTGTCCTTAATGAGTCGATCGGCCAGCCCGAGGCGCGATACGTACACCTCGGCATGACGAGCCAGGACCTGAACGACACCGCGATGGCCGTCCAGATGGTCGAGTCGGCGCAGATCATCGGCCATGAGCTCGCGAAGCTGCGCGAAGCCGCGGCCGACCTGGCGATCCGCCACCGCCGCACGTTGATGGCCGGCCGGACACACGGCATCGTCGCCGAGCCGATCACTTTTGGCTTCAAGGTCGCGGGTTGGGTGGCGGAGCTCGACCGGTCGATCGAGCGGCTCAGGAACTCGGCGGAGGACGCAGCCGTGGGGCGCGTCAGTGGTGCGGTGGGAACACACGCAACCATCGATCCGAAAGTCGAGGAGTATGTCTGCGAGCAGCTGGGCTTGAAGGTGGACGTCGTGTCGACGCAGGTCGTCGCGCGCGACCGTCATTCGAGCTTCATGTCGGCACTCGCGATCGCCGCCGGGACGCTGGAGCGCATCGCAACCGAGATCCGACACCTGCAGCGCAGCGAGATCAGCGAGGCCTTCGAGCCTTTTGGCAAAGAGCAGAAGGGAAGCTCCGCCATGCCGCACAAGCGAAACCCTGTCTTGACCGAGCGCGTGTGCGGCCTGGCGCGAGTCGTTCGCGGCAACCTCGTGACGGCTCTCGAGAACACGGCGTTGTGGCACGAGCGCGATATCAGCCACTCGTCGGCGGAGCGGATCATCTTTCCCGACGCTTGCGCGACGGTTGACTACATGGCCATTGAGATGAACAAGGTCCTGCGCGGGCTCGAGGTGCGTCCTGAGCGCATGCTCGCGAACCTGCGGTTCGCGGGCGGGGTCGTCTTTTCGCAGAGGGTTCTGCTTGCCCTCGTCGAGAGCGGAATGTCGCGCGAAGACGCGTACCTCGTCGTGCAGAAAGCCGCGATGGAAGCCATGGACGGGGCGGGTCCTGGCTTTCGTGCCTTGCTGGAGAAGAATGACGAGGTCATGAAGCGCATTGGCCCGCGGATGGATGGGGTCTTCGACGCCTGGTCGGGCCTCGAGCACACCGACCTCGCGTTCGAGCGCCTCGGTCTGGGAGTATCGGCAAAGTGATAGCTGGTCCTCCTCTGACCGATACCGAGCTGCCTCTCAAGCTCTTCGCCCGCGGCAAGGTTCGCGACACCTACGAGCTCAGCAAGGACGAGCTGTTGATGGTCGCCACCGACCGTATCTCGGCGTTTGACCACGTGCTGCCGAACGGGATTCCCGACCGCGGCAAGGTCCTCACCCAGCTGTCGATCTTCTGGTTCTCGCAAACCGACACGTTTCAGCCCAACCACCTGATCTCGGGCATGGTCCCCGACCTGCCCCCGGTGCTGAAGAACTTTCGGGAGGAGCTCGCCGGCCGGTTCATGATCGTGCGCAAGGCCAAGCGCATCGATTTCGAGTGCGTAGTGCGCGGCTACCTCGCCGGAAGCGCGTGGAAGGAGTACGAAGACTCGCAAACCCTGGCCGGCGAGAAGATGCCGCCGGGCCTGCGGCAGAGCGAAAAGCTTGCCTATCCCATTTTTTCCCCCGCGACCAAGGCCGAGACTGGCCATGACGAGAACGTCACGCTCGAGCACATGCAGAAGGCGCTCGGCGAGGAGCTGGCCAACAAGCTTCGCGACGCGAGCCTCGAACTCTACAAGTACGCGTCCGAGTTTTCGGCGCGCCGCGGTCTGATCCTGGCGGATACGAAATTCGAGTTCGGCCAGATCGGAGACCAGGTCATCCTGATCGACGAGGCGCTCACACCCGACAGCTCACGTTACTGGGATACGGCGACATACCAGGTCGGCACCTCGCCCGATTCTTACGACAAGCAGTTCGTGCGCGACTGGCTGAGCCGCTCGGGCTGGGATAAGGAGTCCGACCCACCGAAGCTTCCGGAGGATGTCGTCGCGCAGACCCGGCTGCGTTACCTTACCGCCTACCTGCGCCTTGTGGGCAAGCCGCTCTTCCCGCGCAAGCCGAGGAACGAGCCTTGATCAGGCGATCCCGGCCGGAGCCCCTCGACGGATCTTCGGCGGCCATGCGGCCGATCTGCGTCGTTGCGACCTGCGCTCCTCGTCACCCCCGCGCAACCACGGCGCGGGGACCCCGGGAGGTGTGCGCTCGCTCCGGTGCTCGGTCGCGCCTAGACATCCCACGGCTGGAAAAGTCAAGCGGCAACCTCCACAAGAGCCGACCATGCGATGTGCTCGCTGTAGGGCTGGCGTTTGACGAGGCAGCCGTGCAGGATGCGAGTGAGCGCGGAGAACGCCCACTGATAGCAGGCGTCGGCGAGCCGGCGGTTCCGGGCAACCCTGGCGAGTACGACCTTGCGAGTGCCCGAGGCCCTCGTGATCGGCGCGGTACCCGCATAGCTCTTGCGAGCCTTAGGATGCAGAAATCGGGTCCGGTCGTCACCGAACTCGGCCATAGCCCGGGCGCCGAGGACAACACCGAGTCCAGGCAGACTGAGGTAGATCTCGGCGTCCGGGTGCGTCTCAAAACTCGAAGCCAGCTCCTGCTCGAGGGCTGCAATCTGCAGGTTGAGCTGTTTGATGACAGCCACGGTGGCGGCGACGCTGTGACCATAGGCTTCGGCGAGAAGGGTCGGCGCCTCCGGCTGAGGCAACCGCAGCTGGGCTTGGATCTGAGCCGCCTTCGCCTCCAGATTTCGCTCCCGGCCTCCCTCGCGGAGAGCAGAGATGATCTTTGCCTGGGAAAGGGCACGGCCCCGGATCGGGGTCGGGGCTCGCTCCAAGATGGCAAGCGCATCGGATGCGTCCAGGTCCTCGAACGCGCTCAGGGCTCCGGGATAGAACTCACGGAGCGCATTGCGAAGCTGGTTGACCTGGCGCTGTCGAGTCCAGACCAGACCCTGATGAGCTCTGGCCAGGATCTGGACCGCCCCAGCAAGGTTGGAGTCTCCGGCCAGCACCCGGTGTTTGTGACGGTCAGTGCGGACGAGGTCGGCCAGGACCCGAGCATCCCCTGGGTCGGACTTCGCGCCCGAGGTGGCATGGCGGTCTCGATAGCGGCTCGATGCCAACGGATTGATCGCATAGACCTTGTAGCCGGCGGCCACCAAAGAGCCGACGAGCAACCCACGGTCGGTTTCGATGCCAACGACCACCGCCGCAGGATCTTCAGCGTGTTCGGCGATGAGGGCGTGCAGCTTGCCCACTCCCTCGATCCCTTCGGGAACTCTTCGCTTTGCGAGTACTTGCCCATCGTCATCGACCACGCATATGTCGTGGTGGGCTTCGGCCCAGTCGATTCCTACAAAGACCATCGGCATCTCCTCGGTGGCACGCGCGGATACCGAGCCGAAGGAGAGCAGCGACGAGCTAATAGAGCAGTGCTCAAGGCACAACATCCCACCGGTCGTCCACCTCTCCTCACCTGCCGACGGGGGCACCGTCTAGGCGTAGAGCTCCGACGCTCTGCATCTGTCAGTGCTCACCCACCGGAGGCTCGGACGAACCGCACCATCTTGGCGGCTCTGCCGCTGGAGTTTGATCCGGGCCTCCTGCGCGGTATTTAGGGTTCGATGACCACCCGCAAGCATCCACCCGAGTCTCACGAAAGCGAATCGGAGGAGCCGGAGACTGCCTCGCTCGAAAGCAGGCTGGCTGAGCTTGAGTCGGCGCTCGCCGAGGCGAAGGATCGTCACCTGCGACTGGCAGCCGATTTTGACAACTACAAGAAGCGGATGCGCCACGAGCAGCTGGAGACCATCCAGCACGCGTCCGCCGAGCTGATCAATCGGTTGCTCCCGGTCCTCGACGACCTTCACAACGTTCTCGACCACAAACCCGACGGCATCGACAAGTCATGGCTGAAAGGAATCGAGCTCAGCGTGCGCAAGCTCGAAGAGGCGCTCGGCACGCATGGTCTGCAGCCGATCGAGTCGGTCGGCTCCCGGTTCGACCCGAAGCTCCACGAGGCGGTTGGGGAGGAGGAGTCCGCCGAGCATCCGGAGGACACAGTCGTCTCGGAGCTGCGGCGCGGCTACCGATTGCGCGATCGGGTCATCAGGCCGGCGCTCGTCAAGGTCGCGCGCGCGCCACAAAATCAAGCTGATTAGCTCCTAGTGGCCATCAAGCGCGACTACTACGAGGTCCTGGGCGTGGGACGGCAGGCTTCCCCCGAGGATCTGAAGCGGGCGTTTCGCAAGATCGCGATGGACTCGCACCCCGACCGCAACCCCGACGACGCCGTCGCGCACGAACGCTTCAAGGAGGCAAGCGAGGCCTACACCGTGCTGTCCGATCCCGACCGCCGCCGCAGCTACGACCTTTTCGGACATGCCGCGGTCGGGTCCGGCGGTCCGGCGGTCGATTTCTCGGACATGCCGTTCGCCGACATCTTCGACACGTTCTTCGGCGGCGGGTTTGGCGCCCGCGCGCGACGCGAGCGGTCCAACCGCGGAAACGACCTCCGCTACGACCTGACGGTCACCTTCGAGGAGTCGTTCACCGGGGTGGAGAGGCAGATCGACGTGCCCCGCCTCGCGACGTGCGATCGCTGCTCCGGGAGCGGGTCGGAGCCTGGTACCGGGCAGGAGACCTGTCCCGGCTGCGGCGGCTCCGGCCAGATCCGGCGCACCGCCCAATCATTCTTCGGCCAGGTCATGACGACCGCCACCTGCCCGACGTGCGGCGGGGCCGGCCGGATCCTCAAGAACCCCTGCGCCGAGTGCCGCGGGCAGGGACGGTTGCAGAAGGCCAAGCGGTTGGTCGTGAGGATTCCGGCCGGCGTCGACACGGGGTCGCAGATCAGGATCAGCGGTGAAGGCGAGGCCGGCGTGCGTGGCGGTCCGCCGGGCGATCTTTACGTCGTCTTGCGGGTCAAGGCGCACGCCCAGCTTGCCCGTCACGAGCAGGACGTCGTGTTCGAGCTTCGCGTCAACATGGTCCAGGCGGCGCTCGGCGACCGGATCGAGATCCCTACCCTGGAGGGGCCGGTGGAGATCGTCATCCCGGCCGGGACACAGCACGGCCAGTCCTTCCGGTTGCAGGGCAAGGGCATGCCTGACGTGCGAGGCGGCCGTCGCGGCGACCAGTACGTCGTCATCCAGCTGGTCATTCCGAAGGATCTCGACCCAGAGCAGAAGGCGTTGCTCAGAAGGGTTGGCGGGCTGACCGGCAAGCCCGAAAAAGTGGCCAAAGGATTCTTCGACAAGCTGCGCGACGCGATCTCTCTTGATTAGTCTCGACTGACCGAAAATCCGTTAGCGCGACTTACACTTCCCGTCGCAGTTCGTGCGTAGCGAAGTGGTGTGTGGAAGGTGGGCCGCCGCGATGGCGGCTCTTTTGCTTGTTCTCGCTGCCTGCGCACCGCCACCCAAAACCATCGCCGGCGTGCAATCGCCTACGCCTTCGCCTTCGCCGACCCCGACCACCTCGTTTGCGGCATCGGGACCAGGCTTCCACGCCGGCGAGGTCGGTCTGGCGTACTCCGTGGTTCCGCTCAGCGCCGCAGGCGGTGTGCAGCCTTACAAGTGGTCGGTCGTCAGCGGTGCGCTCCCCGGCGGGTTGAACCTCGGGACCGACGGCACGGTCGCCGGGACGCCAACGAGCGGCGGGCACTACACATTCACGATTCGGGCGGCCGACTCGGGCGACAGCGCG
>WNGD01003173.1_pt1 | contig 16885 bp, 13 predicted proteins | sample 5400671 | NCBI WGS metagenome assembly WNGD01 (sample SAMN13153369, study PRJNA577476) | soil metagenome | isolation source: 40 cm soil or saprolite under grassland replicate 2 | place: USA:California | collected 2016-06-15
ACGAGCGCCGCCTCGGGCTGGTCTTCGGAGGCGGCCTCGGCGTGCTGTACTCGGTCACGACGATCTCCGGCCCGCCCCTGGCCGTGATGTTGAGCAACCAGGGCTTCACGAAACAGGACTTCCGAGCCGGCCTCGGACTCGTGCGGCTCGCGGAGTCGAGCTTCACGGCCGTGGCCTACTACTTCGCCGGCATGTTCTCAATCGAGAGCGCCGGCCTGCTCCCCTACATCCTCCCGAGTCTCGTGGTCGGGATCCCGCTGGGCGTACGGGTCATACGACACGTGCGACCCGAGACCTTCAGGCGCGTCTGCATGAGCTTCGACGCCTGGGTCGTGGGCTATGGCATCTCGACACTATTGCGACAGCTACACCTCATCGAGACCAACGCCGCGTTCTCCGTCCTGGCCGCGGTGGGCCTGATAGACATCTGGCTGCTGTACCGCTTCTTCCGGCATCAGACGCTCGAGCCCGCCGCGGCGGGAGCCCGGCCGGCCCCGGCGACTCAGTAGAGGTACGTGAGGGCCATGGCGACCGTGATCTGGTCCTTCTTCCCGCCGAACGCCGCCAGCGTGGACCGGTCGTACCGGAGCTCGGGCCGAAGCACGGCGCTCGGCCACGTCTTGATGTTCAGCGTCGCCGTGCCGCTGCCGAACTTGTTCCTCGCCCCAGTGCTTGCCGGGAAGCCGAGCGTGGCGTTGGTACGGGCGCCGTTCTGGTCATCCACGTAGTCGCCCCGCAGCGCCAGACCGACGGTGGCGCTCAGATCGTAGGTAACCCAGCCGCCGAGGGCCCACCACTTCGCATCCTGCGTCGGATCGGGCAGCGCTGCGTTCGCCTGCTCCGTGCCGTAATCCCCCTGCACCCACACGGCCGCCTTGCCGAGCTTGCGCCACAGTAATCCCTCGAAGCCGTAGCGGTTGGCGCTGTTGTTCCCGGGTTCTTCCGCACCCCAGTATCCGACGATGCCGAGCGACGTCCCCGTGTTGGGATAGAGGCCGACGCGCCCCATGAAGGACTTGTGGCTGTTGTTGTCCGAGACCTGGTCCCAGCCGTTGATCACGCGGAGCTGCAGATCCACGTAATTGTTGAACTTGGTCTCGACGCTGAGCCCCGTCGCGGTGAAGTTCTCGACGTAGACGAATTGGTTCCCCTCCGACCAGTTGGGGTTCGCGTAGGTCTCGATCACTTCGAGGCCGAGCAGGGTGGGAATGCGGCCCATCTTGAACTGGAGCCCGTTGCCGCTCGCCGTAGGCACGTTCAGCGTGACGTAGAGGTGCGGGATGTCCCCTTGCGGTCCGAGGTTGAACGTTCCCCCGTCGGACTGGATGACCGTCGCGTCCTGTCCCACCAGCACTTCGGTGTGGAATCCCGCGGTGAATTTCGCGGGGTCGTATGGCTTGTCGAGCACGACCGCGAGCGCGTTGAGCATGAAGCGGTTCTGGAGTCGGTCGTACAGCCGCCCGACGATGGCGGTCCCGCCGGCGCTGTGGCCCGAATAGGAGTACGACCCGGCGGCAAAGCCGGTAAGCTTGAAGCCGGCGAGCGCGGTCTCCAAATGGTTCACCGGAGGCGGTGGTGGATCAGGCTGCTTGGCCGCCGTGTCGGCCGGCGGAGACGCGCCGCTTTGGGCCGCCAGCCCTGTGGGAGCGACGAGCGCGCTGAGCAGGGCGGCGAGTGCGAAGCGGCTACCATATGCACGCATGGAACTCTCCTCAATGTCGGTGTTACGCGTTGGCTTCAGTGATGAGCTGCATCAAACCGCCTCGGGCTCGGGTTGGAGCTGCCCGATCCTTCCTCCGGAGGCTGCCTCGCTGAGGATCACGGCCGAGCCGATTTCGTGCGTGTCGGGATAGGCCAGGGCCCCCATCTCCGGCAGGTCGAGCCCGAGCTCTTCAACGTGCGGCGACACACGGTGGCCGCCGACGACGAACGCCGTGACCTTATAGGCAACGAACGCCATGGCGCCCACCCCCACGACGTTGGCGACGCCGCCGATGGCTTGGGCGACGAACTGACTCGCATCGCCGTAGAACAGCCCCCGCACCGCCCCGTTCACGCCGTTCCACCCGTCCCCGTACGTGCCGTCGGCGAGCAGCCCCAGCGCCAGGATGCCCCACAACCCGTTGACCCCGTGTACCGAGATCGCGCCGACGGGGTCATCGATGCGCAGCTTGCCGTCGATGAAGAACACCGCAACGCAGACCAATACGCCGGCTATTCCGCCAATCAGCACCGCCGACGGCGCGGTCACGAACGCGCACGGCGCCGTGATGGCCACCAGCCCCGCGAGCGTGCCGTTGGCCATCATCGAGGGATCGGGCTTGCCGTACTTGAACCACATGTACAGCATCGACGTGATTCCACCCGCCGCCCCAGCCAGCATCGTATTCGTCGCGATGACCCCGATGCGCAGGTCTGACCCCGCCAGCGTCGAGCCGGCGTTGAAGCCGAACCATCCAAACGCGAGAATGAACGTCCCGATCAGCGCCATCGGGATGTTGTGACCGGGGATCGCGTTGACGCTGCCGTCGGCGTTGTATTTCCCGCGGCGCGGACCCAAGAGCGCGGCCGTGACGAACGCCATCACGCCTCCCGTCATGTGCACCACGGAGGACCCCGCGAAATCCACGTGCCCGTGCCCCAGCCCGAGATTCTTGCCGAGCATCGCGAGCCACCCGCCGCCCCAGGTCCAGTTGGCGTAGATCGGATAGATGACCGCGCCCACAAAAACGCTGAACACCGCGAACGCCGAGAACTTCCACCGCTCGGCCAGCGCCCCGGTCGGGATCGTGGCCGCGGTGTCCATGAAGACCATCTGGAAGAGGAAGTACGCAAACACCGGTGCTGTGTACGCGACGCCCGTGAGAAAGAACCCGGTGCCTCCGAACAGGCCCCACTCCTTGCCTGCGATCGTGATGGAGACCTCGTGCGCCAGCTTGTCGTAGCCGCCCAGCGTGCCGAGTGGTCCCACGCCGCCCGCCTGGAGCGCGAAACCGACCGCCCAGTAGGCGAGCATCGCGATGCCGTAGACCATGAAGTTCATGGTGATCGTGTGTGCGGCGTTCTTGGCGCGCGTGAACCCGGTCTCGACCATCGCGAAACCGGCCTGCATGAACATCACGAGAAACCCGGCCACCAACGTCCACACGAAGTTGATCGCGACCGTATTCGCCGCAGATGCGGCGCTCGCAGCCTTGGCGAGCGAGTCCGCCGCCGGCACTCCTTGCCCAGCCAGAACCAGCGGGCACGCCAGAGTCATCAGCAGGCCAAGACCAACCGAGCGTCTCATACGACCTCCCAGTGAGGGTTCACACGTTACACCGATGCAACAGAATTCGCGCAAAAATTGCACAAATCGTCGTACACTTCGCTACTACCCAATCGGGTAGTGTGCATAAGTGTCGCAAGAGTCGTGCAGATCTTGCACATTTTTGCGTACGTCGGTACGTCCGTGTGAGCCCCGTCCCCGCCACGCTGTTCCGCTTGACACGATCAGCGGCCCGCGGGCAGCTTTCCGCTCGACCATGGTCCTTCAGCCATCCCTGCCCTCCGGAGCCTGTTCCCTCCGCCCGCACCGCGGCCGGCCCCACCCGGCCGGCCGAAAGCGGGCGTGTATCACGCCACGGTAGTCGTTCGTCGGTCAGCTTCCCTACATTCGATTGCGTCAACCGTAGAGCGCGGCGCGGCGTTTGCCCGACGCGGAAGAGGTCTCCAGAGGTGAGTCCGTGAGTGAGTCGACGGTCCTCAAGTTCGGCGGTACCTCCGTCGCAAACGTCGAGGCGTTGGGCCGGGTAGCGGGGCTCGTGCGCCGCGCGCAAGCACGCACGCGGCCTGTCGTCGTCGTGTCGGCGCTCGCCGGGGTCACCGATGCGTTGTTGGCCGCCGCCGATGCGGCGGCGAACGGCGACGCAGAAGGCATGCGGCCGCAGCTCGATGCCCTGCTCGAGCGCCACGCGGAGATCGCGGGGCGGCTGGCCCGTCCGGAAGGCGCCAACGTGATCGGGACCGTGCTCGAGCGGGCGCGCGGGGAGATCATGAATCTGCTCGAACGGGTCGCCGGAGAGCCGGAGCGCCGGCCGGCGCTGCGGGACGAGATCGCCTCGTACGGCGAACGGCTGTCGGCGGCGCTCGTGACCGCCGTGCTCGTCGCCGCCGACGTCCCGGCGCGGTACGTGGATGCACGCCACTGTCTCATCACCGACGCGTCACACGGTCGGGCGACTCCCTTGCTCCCGGACACGGAGCAGCGTACGCGGGCGGAGCTCGCCCCACTGCTCGACCGGGGCCTGGTCCCGGTGCTGGGTGGCTACATCGCGGCGACCCTGGAAGGTGTGACGACTACCCTCGGCCGGGGCGGCTCCGACTACAGCGCGGCCCTCGTGGGAGCGGCCGTCGCGGCCCGAGAAATCCAGATCTGGACCGACGTGAGCGGCGTGCTCACCGCCGACCCCCGAGTCGTACCCGGCGCGCGCACGGTCCCCAGCCTTTCCTACGCCGAGGCCGCCGAGCTCGCCTATTTTGGGGCCAAGGTGTTGCACCCCAAGACGATCCAACCGGCTATGGACCGCGAGATCCCGGTGCGGATCTGCAACTCGCATTCGCCCGGTGATCCGGGGACGCTGGTGACCGCCCACGGGGAGGCCCGCGCGGGCGCCGTGAAGGCCATCGCGCACAAGACCGGTGTCACGGTGCTGCAGATCAGCTCGACGCGCATGCTGGGCGCCTACGGCTTCCTGCGCGGGTTATTCGAGGTGTTCGAGCGGCACCGCACCGTCGTGGACGTGGTCACGACCTCCGAGGTGAGCGTGTCACTCACCGTGGACGACGTGGCGTCGCTGCCCGAGATCGTGGCTGAGTTGCGCCCGTTGGGTACCGTATCAGTCGAATCGGGCCGGGCCATCGTTTGCGTGGTGGGCGAAGGTCTCCGGACCACGCCCGGGATCGCGGCGCGGGTGTTCGCGACCGTCTCGGACATCAACGTCTCACTCATTTCGCAAGGCGCTTCCCGCGTCAATCTCACCTTCGTCGTGGACGAAGCCCGGGTGCGCGAAGCGGTGCTCCGGCTCCACGAAGCGCTGTTCGAGCGGCAGGGCGTGGACCTGGACCACGCCGCCGCGGTGGCTCCGTGATCGACCTCGTGTCGCTGGCGTGCGACCTGGTGGACGTGCCATCGGTGTCGGGGGCAGAGGGTCAAGTCGCGCGGTTCGTGGCATCCTACCTCACGGACCTGGGCTATCGCGTGGAGCTGTTCGATGCCGCGCCGGGACGCCCCAACGTGCTGGCGACCACCGAACGGCCGCCGCGAATCGTGCTGTCCACCCATCTCGATACAGTGCCGCCGCACACGCCCGCCAGAATCGAGGACGGCGTCCTGTACGGGCGCGGTGCCTGCGACGCGAAGGGGATCATGGCGGCCCAGATCGCCGCGGCCGAGCGGCTCCGCGCCGAGGGCGTGGACGGGATCGGGCTGCTGTTCGTGGTGGACGAGGAAATGGGAAGCGTGGGCGCGCGGGCGGCCAACGCGCACTCGGGGGCGAGGGAATGCCGCTGGCTCATTGACGGCGAGCCCACGGAGAATCGGCTCGCCACCGGCTCCAAGGGCTCGCTGCGCCTCACCTTGTGCACCGCCGGCGTGCCCGCCCACTCGGCCTATCCCGAGCACGGGCGCTCGGCGATAGATGCACTGCTCGAGGTGCTGGGGGACGTGCGTCGCGCCACCTGGCCGACGGACCCGGTGTTCGGTGAGACGACGGTCAACATCGGCGTCATCGCCGGCGGCACGCGGCCGAATGTCGTGGCCGCGGACGCGCGGGCCGATCTGCAAATCCGGCTCGTGACCGAAGCCTCACCGGTGAAGGCGCTGCTCGAGCGGGCGGTCCGAGACCGGGCCCGGATCGATTACCTCACGGCGGTGCCTCCGCAGCGGCTCGCCACGGTTCCCGGGTTCGAGACCTGCGTCGTCCGGTTCACAACCGATATCCCTCACCTCACCAACTGGGGCACGCCACTGCTGCTCGGCCCCGGGTCGATTCTGGACGCGCACACCGCACACGAGCGGATCTCCGTAGCCGAGCTCGCCCAGGGCGTCGACGCCTACGTACGTCTGGTGCACGCCCTCGCCCTGCGAAAGGTCGTAGTGTGAAGGTCGCCCTGTTCGGTCACGGGACGATGGGACGCGTGCTCGAGGAGAGCGCCCGCGCCGCGGGCCTCGAGATCGGCGTCATTATCACCTCTGCCAACGTCGGCGACGCCGCGCGGCTCCTCCCCGGCCACAGCGTGGCCGTCGACTTCTCCACGCCCGCCGCCGTGCCGGCCCACGTGGAAGCCGCGGCCGCGGCCGGCGTCCCCTTGGTCGAAGGCACTACCGGCTGGCAGCGCGAGGAGGCCGGAGTGCGGAAGGTCGTAGAGGCGCGCGGCGCCGCGCTGGTCTACGGTGCGAATTTCTCCATCGGCGTGAACCTCTTCTATCGGGTCGTCGCGAGCGCCGCGCAGCTGTTCCGCGGCGCCGGATACGATCCGTTCATCGAGGAGGCCCACCACGCCCGCAAGCGCGACGCGCCTTCGGGCACGGCCCTGACACTGCAAGGGATCCTGTCCCGCGGGCTCGGGCTGGAGGAGGCGACGAGGGTGCCGATAGCGAGCACCCGCGCAGGGCACATAGCCGGGACGCACCGGGTCGGGTTCGACTCCGTCGCGGACCAGATATTGTTGGTCCACACCGCCCGATCCCGCGCGGGTTTCGCTGTGGGCGCGCTGCTCGCGGCGCGGTGGATCGTGGGGCGACGGGGTATGTATGCGTTTGCCGACGTGCTGGACGACATCCTCAGGAAGGCTTGATGACCCAACATCTGGAATGGCTGCGCGGTTGCGGCACGGCCCTGGTCACCCCGTTCAACGCCGCCGGTGAAGTCCACGAGGCGCGGTTTCGGGCACTGGTCGACCGGCAGATCGCGGGTGGCGTCCGCCTGCTCGTCCCCTGCGGGACCACGGGTGAAGCCGCGACCCTCATGCCGGCCGAGCAGGAGCGCGTCATCGCGCTGACGGTCGAGACGGCTCGAGGCCGCGCTAAGGTGGTCGCTGGTGTGGGGAGCAACGCCACGGCCGCCACGATCGAGCGGGCGCGCGCGGCTCGAGCCGCCGGCGCCGACGCCGTCCTCGTCGTGGCGCCTTATTACAACAAGCCCACGCAGGCAGGTCTCTTAGCGCACTTCCGGGCGGTCGCCGAGGCGATGGGGGACGTTCCTGTTGTCCTCTACAACGTTCCAGGTCGCACGGCGTCGAACATCGCCGCCGCGACGGCCCTCACGCTGGCACGGGAGACGCACAACATCGTCGCGCTGAAGGAAGCCTCGGGTGACTTCGCCCAGATCATGGCCATCCTGCGCGATCGGCCGCCGGGGTTCCGCGTGCTCTCGGGCGACGATGCCGTGACCCTCCCGCTGATCGCGCTGGGCGCCGACGGCATCATCTCCGTGGTATCGAACGAAGCGCCCGATCTGATGGTCAAGCTCACCGACAGCGCGCTCTCCGGCAGGTGGGACTCGGCCCGCGACGTGCATTACCGGCTGCTCCCGCTGATGGAAGCGAACTTCATCGAGTCGAACCCCGGGCCGGTCAAGGCCGCGCTCGCGCTCATGGGACAGCTGGAAGAGCGGTTGCGGCTGCCACTGGTCCCCGTGCAAGAGCAGACCCGGGCCCGCCTGCGCGTGGTCCTGGGAGCGCTCGGCTTGCTGCCGGGCGCCGCGCATGTCGCTGCGTGAGCGCGTCGAGGCGCTCGCCGCCCAGAAACGAGAGCGCTACGGCGAGCCCGAGCGCGCGCTGTTCGCCGAGTTCCGGGCCGCGCTTACGCGCGGCGAGATCCGCGCCGCCGAGCGGGCACCGGACGGCGCGTGGTGCGTCAACGCGTGGGTCAAGCAGGGGATCCTCCTCGGCTTCCGCATGGGCGTGCTCGCCGACATGTCGGCGCACCCGACCCTCAGATTCTTCGACAAGGACACCTACCCGGTACGGCCCACCACGCTCGCGGACGGGGTGCGTATCGTCCCCGGAGGATCGAGCATCCGCGACGGCGCGTACGTGGCCCCGGGGGTAGTCTGCATGCCGCCGATGTACGTGAACGTGGGCGCGTTCGTGGACCAGGGCACTATGATCGACAGTCACGCGCTGGTCGGCTCGTGCGCGCAGGTCGGCAAGCAGGTGCACCTCTCCGCGGCGGCCCAGATCGGTGGCGTGCTCGAGCCGGTCGGGGCGCTGCCGGTGATCATCGAGGACGAGACGCTGGTGGGCGGCGGCTGCGGGGTGTACGAGGGCACGATCGTGCGCGAGCGCGCCGTCCTCGCGCCCGGAACGATCCTTACGGGCTCGACGCCCGTCTACGACCTCGTGCGCGATCAGGTGTACCGCCGCGACGGGGAGCGGCCGCTCGAGATTCCCGCCGGCGCGGTCGTGGTGCCGGGCGCGCGGGGCGCGCCGGGCGCGTCGGCCGCGCGGTGGGGCATCTCGCTGTACACGCCGGTCATCGTGAAATATCGGGACGAGAAGACCGACGCCGCGACTCTGCTCGAGGAGTACCTGCGATGAAGGAACAGCGTGTGGCGGTACTGGGACTCGGCAAGATCGGGAACATCCTGTTGCAGGGGCTGCTCAAGGCGGGGCTGCCGCCGAAGAACGCAGTCGCCACCGTGCGGCACCCGGAGCGGGCGCAGTCGCTCGGAAAGGAGCGCGCCGTTCCCGTGGGAACCGACAATCGGGCGGCAGTGCGCGGAGCGGACGTGGTCATCATCGCGGTCAAGCCGCAGAACGTGCGCGAGCTGCTCGAGGAGATCCGCGGGGACGTGACCCCGGCGCAGCTCGTCATCTCGGTGGCCGCCTCGGTCCCGACGGGCTTCATCGAGAATCTCCTCGCGACGCCGACTCCGGTAGTCCGGGCCATGCCCAACACGCCGAGCCAAGTGGGAGCGGGCATGACCGGCATCTGCAGGGGGAAGCACGCGACGGACGCGCATCTCGACACCGCCCGGCGGCTGTTCGACACGGTGGGCCGAACGGTGGTGGTGGACGAGAAGCACATGGATGCCGTGACCGGCCTCTCGGCGAGCGGTCCGGCGTTCGTCTACATCATCCTCGAGTCGCTCGCGGAAGCGGGCGTGAAGGTCGGGCTGCCGCGCGACATCGCCACCGTCCTCTCCGCGCAGACGCTACTCGGCGCCGCGAAGGTACAGCTCGATACCGGCGATCACCCCGCCCTGCTCAAGGATACCGTCACGACCCCGGCGGGCTGCACCATCGACGGTATCCTCGAGCTCGAGGAGGGCAAGCTGCGCGTGACTCTCATCAAGGCCGTGGTGAAGGCCACCCAGCGTGCGAAGGAGCTGATGTTCGAGAAGTAGGCGAGGCTACTGGTAGTCCTGGAACGGCTCTGTGAGCAACCGGACGCCCAGGGGCTTGTACTTGAACACGTGCGTGAGGCGAACTTCGTCTCCCGCACGTTCCACCCGTGTTTCGAGCAGCTCGAACTCCTTCGCATCGCCCAGTCCCAGCTGATTCAACCGCTCGGCTTCTCCCTTGCATACGTCGCCGGGCGTGGGCTTCGGGTTGGGGTAGGGATCTTCGTGGTGCCGCCGCAGGGCATCCCAATGCTCATCGCCGGCGTGCTCCACCGACTCGCGGATGTCGTCTCGGGTGAGCGGCATGAAGAGAAGGTACCGCGCCGCAGGGGATCTTCAACGCACCGGTAACTCCACATGCAGGTGATCCGACGTGCCGGTGTGGCGCAGCGTGCTGAACCCTAGTCCCCACAAGTACAGCTGGACGAGGCGGTTCCTCAGGAAGCCGCGACCCCCAGTACGCAGGTCGGCCGCGTGCGCGTAACCGTCCCGTTGCACCAGATGCAGCGACCCGTCATTCGGCGGCAGGCCCATGGTCTTGTAATCCTCCGGCCGGCGGGCGAGGTCGGTGATCACAGCGTCGCGGTCGAACACGATCAGGGTCGAGAGCCCCACGCGCAGCAACGGATGGAGTGAAGCGTAGTATGCGCGCACCCGGTCCGACTTGGCATTTGCGCTGGAGAGGTAGACCAGGGCGTAGATGCTGTACGCGACTACGAACGGCAGCGCGATGCGCCGGCCCACCAGCGCGAGCCGGACTTGACCGGTGAGGCGATGCCATACCCACGCGCCGTACGCGGTGACGACGGCCGCAGTGCAGGCGATCCCCCCGGTGAGCGCGAGCGCAGTGGGCCACCCTTCGTACTGGTACAGAAACACGGCCACCCGAACGAGGGCGAGAAACGGCAGCACAGCCACGAAGACCACTTTCGCAGCCAACCGGACGACCTGAACGGCCCATGGCCCGAGGCGCCGCGGGTCGCGGCGCGCCGTCTCGAGCGCGCCGACCAAGCGGTCCCACTCTCGGAGCGCGGTCGAGACCAGTCGCGGAGCGGTCACGCGGGACCGTACGGACGACTTGAGACGAGGGTTACGGCCCTGTGCAAGCCCGGGCCTGCCGCGCGTCTCTCCAGGACCACCTCCCTTGGAGCGTTCCATGCGGGTCCCTCTCGTTGTCGCGGTGCTTGCCGCCACGGCCGCTTGCACACTGTCGCCCGAGCGAGTAGACCGCGTCGCCACGGACTCTTCCTCTGCCCTGCAAGTTGGCATAATGCAGCAGCGCGCGGCGGCAGCGCCAAGCGCCGTGCCCGAGGCGCGCGAGTGGATGGCCGCCCTGGCCGCCCCTTCGGTATCCATGCCCACGCTCGGCATCCCGTCAAGCATGGTGATCCGCACCGGCCAGACGAGCATCGAAGTGGACTCGCTCGAGCGAGCCGTGGCCCAGGTGCGGCTTCTCGCGGGTCGCGTCGGCGGCTATGTCGCCAATACGACCATGCAGACGGGGCGCGGCCAGCTACGGGCGGCGACTCTCGAGGTGAAGATCCCGGCCGATCGGTTCGATGATGGTCTCGACGGCTTGTCGGTCCTGGGGAAGCTCGAGTCCGTGAACGTCAACGCCGAGGACGTGGGTGAAGAGTACACGGATGTCACCGCCCGCATGACCAATGCGCGGCGGCTCGAGACACGCTTGATCGAGCTGCTCGCCACGCGCACGGGCAAGCTCAAGGACGTGCTCGACGTGGAGCAGGAGCTGGCGCGGGTGCGGGGGGAGATCGAGCGGTATGAAGGGCGGTTGCGCTACCTGCGCGCGCACGCCGTCCTCAGCACCATGACGATCTACGTGCACGAGCCGCTGCCCGTGGTGGGGCACGCTGGCTCGAGCGTCATTGGGGAAGCCTTCAAGCAAGCGTGGCGAAACTTCGTCGCGCTGGTGGCCGCCTGCATCCGGGGACTGGGAATCGTCATCCCGATCGGCGTGCTCGTGACGGTCGCGTGGCTTGGCGCGAAACGCCTGTCCCTTCTCCCATCTCGATCGCCCGGCCGCTGACGAAAACCGCCGGCGCGGACGGACGCTCTCTACGGCGCCAGCCCCGGGTGCGAGGTCACCACGAGCTTGCCGAACAAGCCGTGCTGCTCGCCGAACGGACCAGCCGTGAAAAAGAGAGCGTTCGTCGGCCCGGCGGCCGCGCCGTTACCGAAGGCGAGGGCCCACAGACCATCGATCGCGATCGGCCGGCCGTCGGCGGCATGGAGCAGGCCCTGCTGCCGCAGCTCGCCGTTACCGTGGAAGCGGTGGGGGTCGAACCCGTTGATATGGCCGTCGCCGAAGTTCCCCACGAGCAGGTCCCCGCTGAAAACTCCAAAATCGGCAGGCGCGAGCGCGAGCCCCCACGGCGAGTTGAGTCGCCCGCGAGAAGTCACGCGACGCAGCAGGTGGCCTTCGGTGTCGAAGGCATTCACGAAGCCATGACCCTCGCCGGCGACGTCGTCGTGCTTGTCGGCGTCCTGAAGCGCGTAGGTTACGTAGATCGTGCCCCCCAAGAGCCGGATTCCGAAGGGGGCGTAACCCGGCGGAAGGTCGGCGTCGGTGAACCCGCCCAACACCGGATGGAACCCGGCGTCGAACACGTCCACGGTACCCGCGTGGAAGTTGGTAGCGTAGAGGCGGTCGCCGGCTGCGGTGCTCGCGATGGCCAGGCCCTTATAGACCGCACCCCCGGCCGAGTTGTCGACGCCGACAACCGCCTGGGTGGCCGCCACTGCCGGGTTCCAGCCCGAAATGGTGCCGTCCTCGCTGGCGAAAATGAAGCGCGCGGGGCCCGACTTTGCGCCGCTCGCCACCACGAAGCTGGGGCCGCTGTTGAACACGATGCCGGTCGGCGCGCCAGGAACGCTGACTGTCAGGGCGACTTTGGCGCCGGTGTTGCCGTTGTAAAGCGTGGAGAGGCCAGTGCCGTTATCGGCCACCCACCACGGCGAGGTCGCGCTGGCAACGAGGCCCCAAGCGTTGACCAGGCCCGCATCGACGAGATCCGCCGCCACTGCCCCGTCAGACACCAGGTCGTGTTGCTCGTAGAACTGCGAGGGGGCGGCCTGGAGCGAGAACGAAGGCGACGTGAGGGACGGAGCGGTGCTGCGCTCGCCGGCGTCGCACGCGAGTGACAGCGCGCCTAGCACGGCAACGGGCGCCCAGAACAAACGACGAGCGGTCATGGGAATCTCCTTTCTATGTTGTTGCGCACATCCGCGTCACCGCACGGCGACCGCCCTCACCGCCACCGGCGCGCCCGCGACGAGCACCGGCGTGCCATGATCCTGCGCCGTCTTATTGAACGCGGCCACGTCGGTGCGAAGCAGCTCGTTGAACCGGGTGAGGTAGCTGTCCAACTGGGCGCGCAGCTCCTTCATCCGCCCTTGGACGACTTCGTTCGGTGGCTGCGCGTAGGCCAGGGCGAGGCCGAAGCCGAGTCCTTGGAGCCGGTCGTGAAAGCGGTTGAGGTAATGGATATCGTCCTGCCCGGCGTCACGCTGCACGTCGGAATTGTACAGGCTGTCCTTGAGCTCCTTGAGCTTTCGGCCGAGGTCGCGCCCCTGGCGTATGACCGGTGCGGCCGCCGTCGTGTCACCCGCGGCGTTGTCCCGCAGCGCCTGCTGCGTGTTCTTGAGCTGTGTCTCGAGGCTCACGATGCGGTTGAGCATCTCGTTCAACGCCGACAGGGCGTTGCGCCATTCGAGCCCGGCGCGAAGCTGCGCCGCGAACCGGGCGGGATCGCCGCCCAGGATCGGGTCCGGCTCCACCGTGACCGTCTTGGTCTCCGACCGTCCGGCGGCCGTCAGCGCCACGGTGTAGGTGCCGGGAATCGCTCGCGGGCCGCTGACGGTGCGGAACGGGTTTTCCTCCTCCTCGACGCCGGTGGGACGCTCGAAGGTGAGTCGGGTGGGCGCGGCGTGCCGGAGGTTCCAGACGTAACGGTTCACGCCCTGCTTGCCCGGTCCGCTCGAGTCGACGACGACCGTATCACCGCGGCTGTCCGTCACGGTCACGATCACACGCCCGCGGCGGGAGCGCCCCCGCTCTCCCTCCCCGGAGGAACCGGGGGAACCGGCGGAGCCCGTGTCGAGGGCGGCCTTGAGGTAGTAGTCGATGACAGCGCCGGCGGGCGCGTTCGGTGTGGTGAAGCGCGTAGGAGCGACGCCCGGCCGGCGTGGGCGCACGCGGATCTGCGCCGGCTGCGTGCCGAAGACGTGGAAGTCGGTCGCGACGACGTCGGGCGTCAGCTCCTCGAGCGCGGTGACGTTGTCCAGGACGAACAGCCCGCGGCCGTGGGTCGCCACGACCAGATCATGCTGCCGCTTGATGAACTGCACGTCGTAGACCGGCACCGTGGGAAACTCGGCCTTGAGCGGCTTCCAGGTCGTCCCGCCGTCCCGAGCGTACCACAGCCCCGCGTCGGTTCCGAGGACCAAGAAGCCGCGCAGGTTCGGATTCTCGCGCACCACGCGCGCGGAAACGTCCTGCGGGAGGCCCTTGCCGATATCGACCCAGGTCTTGCCGTAATCGCCGGTCTTGTAGACGTACGGCCGCCGGTCGTCGAGCTGGTGGCGGTCGATCGCGACGTACGCCGCGCCCGCGTCGAACGGCGAGACGCCGATCTGGTACACCCGCCCCTCCACGTCCTTCGCCACTCCGGGGAAGTGGCCAGACACGTTGGTCCATGTCTTCCCGCCGTCCCGGGTCACGTGCACGAGTCCGTCGTCCGTGCCGACCCAGATCACATTCGAATCCGTCGGGGCGAGGGTGACTGTGAGAATCGTATTGTAGGTCTCGGCGCCGGAGATGTCGTAGTTGATGGGACCACCGCTCGTCACTTGCTTCGACTTGTCGTTCCGGGTGAGGTCGGGGCTGATCGCCGTCCAGTGATCGCCGCCGTCCGTGGTCTTGAACACCACATTGGCGCCCAGGTACACCGTATTCGCGTCGCGCGACGACACGGCGATGGGTGACGTCCAGTTGAAGCGGTACTTCAGGTTCGCCGGCTTCATTTCGGTCACGCCGGACAGGTAGGGTCGAATGGAGCGGGTCAGGCCCGTCTTGAGATCCACGCGCGTGATGTTGCCGTTCTGCGAATCCACGTAGAGGATCGACGAGTCGCTCGGCGCCGGCACCGCGTACTCCCCGTCGCCACCAGTGACCGTGAACCACTCCGAGCCGTTCAGGCCGCCGGTCCCACCCCCGCCACCGCCACCACCCCCACCACCGCCTGCGCCGCTCGACGGCCCGCACCACGCGTTGTTGTCCTGCAAGCCGCCGCACACCATATATGGATTGTTGTTGTCCGCCGCCACCATGTAGAACTGCCCGATCGGCAAGTTGTTCAAGAACCGCCAACTCTTGGCGCCGTTCTCCGTGACGTACACGCCGCCGTCATTCCCTTGAATCATGCGGTCGGGATTCTGCGGGTCGATCCACAATGCATGATGGTCTACGTGCACGCCGCGGTCGATCGGCGTCGTCGTCTTGCCGCCGTCGTCCGAGCGGAGCAGCAGGTACGACGAGAAGAACAGCTTCCGGTCGTCCACCGGCGAGACGTGCAGCAGGGAGAAGTAGAACGGCCGGGCGGACAGCCCATGGAAGTCGGAGACCTTGGTCCAGTGGTCACCCAGATCCTTCGAGTCCCACAGCATCCCCTGCGTCGTCTCGAGCAGCGCGTACACGTGGGTCGGGTTGGTGGGGCCGACGGCGAGGGCGATCCTACCGAGCGGGCCCGCGGGCAGGCCTTCCTTCAGCCGCTCCCACGTGAGGCCGCCGTCCTTGGAGCGATAAATCCCGCTCCACGCCCCACCCGACACGAGCTCCCACGGATAGCGCACGAATTGCCACACGCCCGCGAACAGGACGCGCGGGTTGCCGGGCACCATCACGAGATCCGCGGCGCCGGTCGTGTCGTTCACGAACAACACCTTCTGCCAAGTCTTGCCGCCGTCCGCGGTGTGGAACACGCCGCGCTCCGCGTTGGGCGCCCACACGTGGCCCAGCGCGGCCACGAATACGACGTCGGGATTGGCCGGATCGATCACGATCCGCGTGATCTGCCCGACGTCGCCCAGACCCATGAACTGCCAGCTCTTGCCCGCGTCGGGAGACATGAAGACGCCGCGGCCGTCGACGACGTCGTTCCGCGGGTTTCCCTCCCCGGTGCCCACCCACACGACGTTCGGGTTCGAAGGAGCGAGCGCCAGGGCGCCGATCGAGGAGGTCGCCTGGTCCTTGAAGACCGCCTCCCACGAATCGCCGCCATCGATCGTCTTCCAGACACCGCCTGCCGCCGCGCCGACGTAGTACACGTTGCGGTCACCCGGCACGCCGGCGACCGCGGCCACGCGCCCGCCGGCCACCGAGGGGCCGAGGTTGCGGAACTTGAGGTTGTTGAGTGAATCCGCACCGCCCACCGGAGACACGTCGGTCGGTTGTTTCTGCTTCACCTTACCGCGACCCTGCCCCGCGGCCGGGAGAGCGAGGGCGAAACACAGGAGTGCACTGTAGACGGTGGCTTGACGGAGAGCCATGCGGTGCATCGGACGTGCTCCTAGAGGCGGGTTCCTGGAGGGATACGTAGACGCGCCAACGGGCGTTGGCTGATTTACCGGCGCGCCCCGCGCGCGTCAAGCGTGTAAGATTTTCCCTATGAAAAGATCATCGCTGCTCCTCGGAGCGTCGCTGGCGACTGTGGCATTGGCGCCACACCTCGCAGGCCAAGATCTCGGCAAGGTGCGCCAGACGGCGATCGTCACGGCCGCGAGCCGCCTCGCCCCAGCAGTGGTGAGCGTCAACGTCCTGCGGCGCGAGCGGCGACTGCCCCAGGATCCCTTCGAGCAGTTCTTCACACCCCGCGGCGCCGAGCGAGTGGTGGAGGGTTATGGATCCGGGTTCGTCATCTCGCCCGACGGGGTGGTGATCACCAACCAGCATGTCACGCAGGGGGCCGAGCAGATCGTCGTCACGACGCGCGATGGACGGGATTTCCCTGCGAAGATCCAGGGTGAGGACCCGCTCACGGACATCGCGGTGCTGAAGGTGGACGCGACGGGTCTCCCGACCGCTCCGCTCGGTAAGAGCACCGACTTGATGATCGGGGAGTGGGTCGTAGCGGTGGGCAACCCGTTCGCCTACCTGCTCGGCAACACGGAGCCCACGGTGACGGCGGGCGTGGTGAGCGCCGTCGGGCGGAACTTGCTTCCCTCCGAGGGACAGCCCGGCATCTATGTCGGCATGATACAGACCGACGCGCCGATCAACCCCGGCAACTCAGGCGGGCCGCTCGCGAACGCCGTGGGGGAGGTGGTCGGGGTGAACAGCTCGATCTTCACGAGCTCGGGCGGATCGGTGGGGATCGGATTTGCGATCCCGATCGAGCGAGCCCTGCGGGTGGCGGACGAGCTGCGGCGCTTCGGGAAGGTGCGGCGCGCCTGGGTGGGGCTCGACGTCGCGGGCGCCGAAG
>WNGD01003175.1_pt1 | contig 16874 bp, 16 predicted proteins | sample 5400671 | NCBI WGS metagenome assembly WNGD01 (sample SAMN13153369, study PRJNA577476) | soil metagenome | isolation source: 40 cm soil or saprolite under grassland replicate 2 | place: USA:California | collected 2016-06-15
CGGTCGCCGTCGTCGCCGGTATGCACCCGGTATTGATGATGCTGGGCGGCGTCGAGGTTCCCTACGGGAAGAACGAGCTGGAGGCAGCCGGCGGCATCCTTGGCGAGCCGGTCGAGGTCATCAACATGCCGAAGACCGGCCTGCCGGTGCCGGCGAATGCGGAGATCGCCTTCGAAGGCCTGATCCATCCCGACGACAGGATCAAGGAAGGGCCGCTCGGCGAGTGGACCGGCTACTATGCCAGCGGCAGCGATCTCGAGCCTGCGATCCGCATCGACACCTTGATGTATCGCGACGACCCCATCCTGGTGGGCGCGATCCCGGCCGTGCCGCCCAACGACAACACCTTTTATTTTGGTTCGTACCGTTGTGGCGCGGTGTGGAACCAGCTCGAAGCGGCGGGCATCCCCGGCGTGCAGGGCGTGTGGACGCACGAAGCCGGCGGCAGCCGCTTCATGCTCGTGATCTCGATCAAGACGCTCTACGGCGGGCATTCCAAGCAGGCCGCCATGGTGGCGGCGCATTGCCACGCCGGCGCCTACAACAACCGCTGGACCATCGTCGTGGACGACGACATCGATCCGACCAACTTCAGCGACGTGGTCTGGGCCATGTGCACGCGCTGCGATCCGCGCGATCAGGTCGACATCATCCACGGCGGATGGAGCTCGGCGCTCGACCCGATGTGCTACGACACCGAGACCGACCGGCGCAATTCGCGCGTGATCATCGACGCCTGCATCCCGTTGCGGCGCAAGAAGACCTTTCCGGTCATCGCCCGTTCGAGCAAGGCGCTCGATGACCGCATCCGAGCAAAGTGGGCGAAGGATTTGCCGAAGGGGTTCTGATTGTCCCGATAGTGAACATTCGATGGCTGCGCGCGGCTACCTTGAGCGAGCCTCGGTCTTCGGCTCCGTCGGACGTACGATCTGGAAAAGATAGGCCTCGATATCGGATAGACTGAACGGCCACCAGGAGCGCGACGCCTCGGGGGTAGCGGCAGACGAAGCGCCCGAAATGGCAGGTGGTATCTTTTCGGCCGGGGTCGCCAATCCGGCAGCGGGCGTTTTCTCCAACGGCACCGCCGGACTGGCAGCCGTGGTTCTTTCCTTGTTCGTCGTGTCGTTCCCGCTCGGCGGCGTGCTTCCCGCGGGCAGCGGCGTATCCACATTGCCAAGGATAATCGGCAAGCCGTCTTTACCGCTGCCGATGATGACGACCTTCGAATTTGTGGATTGCGAAAGCTGCAGCGTTGCCTCGATGCCGCGCCAACGCAGGTAGGACTCCGAGATACCTTGGCTGACGATCTGTTGAAAATCGCGTATGCCTTCCCCCTCGATCTTCTTGCGCTCCGACTCTCGTTTTTCGCGTTCGATGCGAAACTTATATTCCTCCGCAATGTAGTATTGCTCGGTTTTGCGATTGATGGCGGCGACGATGGCGGCGGGCAGTTCAATGCCAGCCACAAGTATGTCATAGAGGATGACGGTATCTCTCATCGAGACGCGGTACGACTCTTCGCCTTCGTGCTCCATCATCTTCTCGGATAACCTGTCCTCCGCAAGGCTGCGGATTTTATCCTGAATTTCCTGCCGTGCCGTCGAATAGACCTGTTCGGCAGTGTATTGAGCCATGACCTCGCGTGTCAGACTGCCGATCCCCGGCTGCACCAGCACTTTCTCGTAATTTGGCCCGATCGCTTGGTGGAGCACGGGGACCGCGTCGCGCTGCAACCGAAACCGGACATTGACTGTTGCAGTCAGGCTCACGCCGTCGCTGGAGATGGCGTTGTAGGACTCCGTAAAGGATTGCAGCCTCAGGTCGTACAGAAATACTTGATTCCAGGGCAAAATGAGATTGAAACCCTCATTCTTCAACCGACGCGGGTCGAGCACCGTGCCGCCGCCAAAGCGTTTCCACAGGACTCCGACGTCGCCGCTGGGAACCGTTACCACCATGTGAGGGTAGAGCACGATCGCCACAAGTGTCGCGACCATCAAATAGATCACGACCATCGGCAGATAGTTCTCGATAAACCGCCGCCATCTGGGTGGCGTGGTCGGGGGCGGCATCCCATCTACTGGCCACAGATACGCTTTCATCGCCTGTTCTCCACCGTGCACTGCGCAACGAAAAGGCCGTCTTCCATACGCGGTTCGTGGGCGGGCAGGTCCAACTCGTCAATATAGCGTCGTCGGCCTTTAAACGGCACAGTCATCGTCACCGAGATTGTTGTAACGCGTGTTTGCCACACCATTCTGCGCCATCCGCGCGGCGGGCATCAAGCCGAATTGAGGTTGCGCTTGGTCGCGCAATGAACGCCATCGCCCTGCTTGGCCGGGGTCGTGCCGGACTTGGCCTGCCTCGTTCGATGATTTCGTCTGCCCGGCGAGCACGCTCGCGCACGGCAGAAATGGACTTTGGCCACAGCCTTAAGCTGCCAAAGTAAACGTAGCTCGGATGAGCCATGAGCGCGTTCACGCGCGTCTTCGACGCGCTATGGCGACATCCGGGGTTCTGCAGCATAACCAATAAATCGCTGTGCCCGACGCTCGCCGCAGGTTTTCGGTTTGTTTGCTGTAGTGTGCAGGAGTCCGTTCCTGCCACCTCGCGTCATTTTGCGGCGGTCCAAAGATCAGACGCTATTGAGATGAAGCGGACATGCCGCGCGCGGCGCGAGGGTGTCGATCTGACGAAAATGACCCAAAGCGGACATAAACGGGACTGAAATCCCGCAGTGCGGCGGTCTCCTGGCGCACCGTGTATGCTATCGTTTGGGCGGCAGCACAGGAGCGGGTTCGGCAGCGACCCACCTAGATTCAGAACAATTCAGGTCTGACCCAAGGACTTGCCGGCCCTTATGCGGCAGGTTGAGCATGCGGTGGACCGACCGGCGGCGCCAAGGCGGGAGAAAGCCCGATGTCCGGCATGAGGCGGCGGGAGTTCATCACGCTGCTCGGCGGCGCGACTGTGTGGTCGATACTTTGGCCGTGCACTGCGTCCGCGCAGCAAGCCGCTTCAATGCGGCGCATTGGAATTTTGATGCCATACGCCGCGAGTGACATGGAAATTCAGGCTCACCTGCGCGCATTTCGACAAGAGTTGCAGAGACTAGGCTGGACTGAGGGCCGCAACATCCAGTTCGACGAGCATTGGACGGGAGATGATATGGATCTCATTCGGGCCAACGCCGCGAGCCTTTTGGAGTTGAAGCCGGACGTCATTTTTGCGCTTGGTGGCCGCGTCATTCCTGTGCTGATTATGAAAACCAGCTCGGTTCCCATCGTGTTTCCGAGCGGTGGCGATCCGGTCGGGACAGGTTGGGTCAAGAGCCTCGCGCGACCCGGCGGAAACATCACCGGATTCTCTTCCTTCGAGATGTTGGAAATCTTGCTGCAGATCGCGCCCGGCACTTCGCGCGTTGCCTTCATCTACAACCCCAACAATCGCAACGCTGCCTTCTACGCGCGTTCGTTTGAGCGCTTTGCCGCGCCGCTGGCCGTCGCGCCGATCATGGTGCCAATTCACGGGATAGCTGAACTCGAAGGCGCCCTCGACAATTTCGCCAAATCGCCCAATGGCGCCCTTTTCTTCGCGCCTGACATCACGATCACGGCGCTTCGCGACGCATTCGTCGCGCTCGCCGCACAGCACCGCCTCCCAGCCATCTATTCGGACCCTGTTTTGGTGAAGAGCGGTGGTCTGTTGTCTTACTCTCCGGATCGGGTCGACTTATTTCGTCGCGCCGCCTCCTATGTCGATCGCATTCTTCGCGGCGAGAAACCGGCCGATCTCCCGGTTCAGCAGCCGACAAAGTACCAGCTCACTCTCAACCTCAAGACTGCCAAGGCGCTTGGCCTTGAGGTGCCGTCTGCTCTGCTCGCGCTCGCCGACGAGGTGATCGAATGAGGCGCCGCGAGTTACACGGTACTGGCAGTGGACAATGATTTTCAAAATCATAGCCTTCCTCGCCGCCGCGATCCCGATTTTCCTCTTCATACGCTCGATATTTTTCCGACGAACGACGCGAATCAACGAGGGTCTTAGTGAATTCAAAAAGCAGGCCAACTTAGCAGTCTCGATATTTCTGTTCCTCGTTGTGTGTGTTGTAGTCTTCGCAGCAGGCAAGTTGGCTTGGACGTGGTGGTCGTCACTCTGAACGCGGCTCTTTTGGTGGCAGCTTGTGCGCCAGTTCTGGCCATTCCTCTTCAACGACGGTGCGTATTTCGCCTGAAATGACGCTGATGCCCTCGATTTTCATCATGTACTTGTGCAAGCACTCAAGATCGGCTGGCATCATGATCTTGCCGCTGCCGAGGATGCGTGGCGCATAGGTTCGGCGCGATTTTCGTGCCATCCGGGTAATATAGACGCGCCGCGGCCTATGCTGCACGCCGGGGAGAGTGGGCATCTTCTCCCAACTGAGGCATCCCCGTAGATGGATCAACTTACGCTATTCGGCGTGATCGCTGTCACGGCAATGCTGATCTTCTATGCGTTAGAGGATCGCAGTCCGTGGTTCATTCTGGCGTTCGCGGGGGCATGTGCTCTCGGGTCGATTTACGGTTTCCTGCAAGGTGCGTGGCCGTTCGGAGTAATCGAGGCAATATGGGCAGCGGTCGCAACACGGCGTTGGCGGATTAGGAACGCTGGCGCGACCATTGACGCCCACAGAGAGGCCGCGAACTGAGACAGCCAAAAAAGAAGCCCCACCTTTGGGTGACCCTGGGTGGGGCTAGGTTCATAACGGTAGCTCATTAGGACGGCCTGGGGATCGGGGGGAGTCGGATGGAGCCGTCCAGTTATTAAACGCGTTCTAGCCGGCTAGGTTCGCTAGGCTACACATTAAATGGGCCGCTATCAGATTCAAAAGGGGCCACAGGGGGTTAAAGGAGGCCAGTACCTGCGCCGTCCATAGGGACGTTCCGTGAAATGGGAACGGAAAAGAATTGCCGAAAACGGGCATAGTTTTTCCGCTCGCTGGCTGCATTAGGGGAAGGGGACGCGAATTGATCGCGAGCTGTCAATATTCGAAAATTCGGCGCATGTTGGGTGAATGGCGAAACCAATAGGCGAAATCACGCTCGCCGCACAGCCTGTCAAGGTTGGGATTCAGTGGCACGTAGTGGGCACTTACTCAGGCGGGCAGCAGGAACACATCACGGGATTTAAGACTAAGGCTGACGCGCTCGATTGGATCGCTAACGATTCGGCCGATTGGCTAGAAAAACGACGAGTTCGCTGAACAGCCCGCCGCGCACCGACGACGAGGCCGCCAACTGAGGTGGCCTAGTTGCCGAGAATCTCTAGAGCGCCGTCGCAGAGCCGCTGCGGATCGCGCTCGCCATCCTTCGCGAGTTGGATGATTAGCTTCGCAATGGTCATCGTCATGGGGTCTTTGCGGTCTGTCAGCCGCAGCTTGCTTAGTGCGGCCTCAAACGCCGCGGCGATGGCCGTAACGTCTTCCGGTTCGAATACGGGACCGTACTCGGTTTCGAGGATCGCCCGAATTGGCACGTCCAACCCCTAAGCCGCACGCCGCAGGCGAGAGATAGCATATTACGTCTGCGATTGTGCGACACTCTGCCGAAACCAAGTGCGCGAGCGCATGACGGCCTGGGGGCATCGGGCTTCGAGTACTTGTGCAACCGCTCAAGATCGGCTGGCATCATGACCTTGCCGCCGACGGGAAACCCCCGCCACTGGGCGAGAGTCATTTGGAGAAAGGGACAGTCGGGGCTGCCGTGTGGCAACGCTTCTCGCGCTCCTTGTGTTCCGTATCGAAAGGGCCGCCCAGGCCATGTCGCCCCACAAGAGAAACCCCGCCACCTGACGCAACGGGGTGATGGGGTCTTGGCACTTCAAGATTTCGTTTTTCGAGGGCGGTCACATAAGCAATGCGAGCAGTTCAATCATACTCATTCCGATCACGAGCACTGCGAGTGCCACGGGATCGTAGTCAAGCCAGTGCAGCCTTTGTTGCATGGTACGCCTCCCTGTTCCCCAACCCTGGTGAGCGAGAGGGCCCCAGAGACAACGCCTCCGGCCCCCTCGCGTTCCCCTCTCCATCAGGGGTTCGGGTAGGCGCCCAGGTTCAATAGGCTCGATCCGGTCGCGACGCGCCGGCCGGTGGCGCGCTGATCGGCCTATCCCCTTTCCTGCGTCTCAAGTTGCTTGAGGAGTGCAGCGAGATGCGGGGGGATGGGGGTCGTTCGGCCCGCCGCTTTGCCAGCGTCGATGAAGTGCAAACCGGTTGCATCAATATCGATTATCCCGATCTCATTGCCTTCGCCACCCAATGACGCTGGCTTCAATCTGACGGTCGGACCTGATGCTGCGCCACGCGCCGTCCACCCAAAGACAGAGAAAAGGAAGCACGTAAGTGCCATTGTGATCTTCGCAAAGCAATTCCATCAGTTCACCCGCTGGGGGTTCACCGGCTGAATCGAAGTCGTTTATACGTTGCTGCCTAGTTACCATTATACGTCTGTGCCGGTGTTGATACGAACAAACGCCCTAACCGCCGAGACTGTCGGGCTCCGGCATGTCGCGGGGCTTGCCTAATGGGTCCGCGGTGCGTGAATGCTTGTCGTGCAGGAACACGGCAAGCTGCGATCGGATGGCTTCACCTTGAGACGTGACCGCCTCCTGAAATAGATGATTTTGCACGTCTTGAGGCAAGTTGCTCCATATCCGAATAACAGCCTCGCCCAAGGCGCGCGTAAGCTGCTCCGTGATCACACTGGAAGTTGGATTGACGGGCGGCATTTTTGCTACCCCTGTAGTCGCACCCCCGGCCCGCCGCTCTTGCCGGCGTTGATGAACTTCCCGCCGGCATCTTCGAGCACCCGGCGGATGGCATCGAGCGTCCGAGGCAAGAGTTCTTCGCGCGTTCAAAGCGCGTGATGGTGTCCGTCGAGACCTTCGCGGCGTCAGCCAGCCCGCGGACGCCCATTTGTACCAGCGCGTGTCATTCTGCACTGTGCAGGAGTGTTGCTCAATCTCAAGACCGCCAAAGCGCTGGGACTTAGTATCCCCCTCACGCTGCTCGCCCGCGCCGACGAGGTGATCGAATAGTGGTGCTTTTTTGCTGCGGTGCGTTAAGACGCGATTGGTACTTCGCGACGTTTCGCTGCGACGCCGAACTTCGGACGCGATTGGAGCGAAGCGGACATATCGCGAGCGTCGTGAGCTTGTCCATTCGACGAAAATGACCCAGAGCTGAAGCGGTCGACGACCGCTCAGGGGGGAAGACCCGACGCACACGCTAAGCCCTGTCAGACGAGCGGGAGCGCCTACACCGTTTGATGCGCCTTCAGGAAGGTGCGCACCCGGTTGATAGTCCGGGCCTTCAGTTCCGGGGGGTCCTTCCAGGGAAACACCGTGATCTCGGCATTCGGGCAGAGCGAAGCTATGTCGATGGATGTCTGGAGCGGGTGCGCCGCGACGTCGTCCGGCAGGACAAGCATTGGCGTCTGGCACGTGCGCGCAAAATCGCGCGACACGCTGTATACGAAGTCTGGCCGCAGGCGGTAGAGGTTGTGCAGGTATTTCTCGATGGTCTCCATCGGCACGTCGGCGCGCCGCTCGCGAAACTCCTTGGCCCAGACATTCTTGCCGGAGTTGTACATATAGTCCGGGTTCTCCGGCCGATGCCCGACCGGCTGGCATAGCACGGCCGCAACCACGCGCTGTGGGGCGCGCTCCATCAGCTTCATCGCGAACGGGCCGCCGATGCAGTAGCCCATGAAAAAGAACTGGCGGATGCCGAGGTGGTCCATCAGACCCAATTGGTCGTCGGCGAAGGCGCCCCAGGGATCATCGACTGGGATCGGACCCGTGGATTCGCCGCCGCTAGCGTTGCGCTGATCCATTGTGATGCAGCGGAAGTCGTTCTTGAAAACGTCCATCGCGTTGAAAACCGCGTTCGGCCAGTTGCTGATGCGCGAGTTCAAGCCGCCGCCCGGGGTGACCAGCAGCGGAAAGCCGGAACCGATCTCCTGGTAACGGATGCGGACATTGCCTTTTTCGTAGAACGAGGTGGCGCCTCCGCCTTGCCCTCCCTGCTGAGCAAACACCTGCGGCACTGCTGCCGTCGCCGCGACCGCGGCGCCCGTTGTCAGGATTGTGCGTCTGTTCGAATCCATCATCGGTGCCCTCCCTTTATCATTGTTATAGCAGGCGCGCTCGGCATTGCCGTCTCCCCTGCACTGCTCGCCCGCGCCGACGAGGTGATCGAATAGCGTTGCTTTTTGCTGCGGCGCGTTAGGACGCGATTGGCACGAAGCGACTGTTCGTCGCGACGTGAAAATTTGGTTGCTATTGGAGTGAAAGCGGACATGCTGCGACCGCTGCGGCGGTCCCGACACGACGAAAATGACCGTAGCGGACATTTCGCAGGGCGTGCGGCGGACTCACCCGCAGGCGCAATCCGCCGGAGTGCGCGCCTAACGCTGTGGCGCGCCATTACCGGGTGCTCTTGCTAACTACCGCCAACGCGTTCGAGGACGAGCTTGCGACCGTCGCTTCCGTACGATAGTGCGGGAGATGATCCTTTAGCGAGCAGCAAACGCACAGCGCGAGGCTGGCCCAGACCGCCGCACTGAAATAAAGCGACATCCAGGCAATCTCGTCCTTCCACTCAGCAAGGTCGTGCGTCACAACCCAACGCGTGCTCGCGTCACGCAGACCCTCAAGAGGTCGCAGACGCTTGCTGCCGTCGGCAACCTCGGCCCGCCATCGAGTCAGGTACATCGGGACGTCGATGGTCATGAGAAACGCCAGATAGCCGGCAATCCCGATGATCGCGATGGCGAGGACCACGCGAACCGGACCATCAAACTCCGGTAGCAACCGGCAAAGGCCAATCCCGGCTATGAAGAAGGCAACAGCCCATATCGAATTTTCGATGGCGTTGCCCAAATAGTTGGTAGTCAGCACCCCATACCATGAGAAGCATTCCGCGATGAGGATCAACGGCACGATCACCCACGCGGCGTTCAAGGTGGTGTCCGCTCCCGTCATCGTGCCCAGTTGGTGCAGGATAATCGTCCACTGCGCCGCGAAGCAGATCTCAGCCACGGTTGCTACCGACCGTCCGACGACAACGCTCGACAGCCACGTGTCGAACAAGCAGATCCGCTGAACGTCCGCGCGCGGAAGGCACGACCTGAATGCGCAGCCAAACACATATGCCGCACAGAGGAGGAGCATGAGGCCGGTGCTGGACGCGCTGCCGAGACCGCTAGTCGGCGGTTCCAGGAGCTGGCGGTACAGCAAGAACCAAACCGCGATATTTGCGCCGCTCACGAGGGTCAACAGACCCCACCACCAGGCGAGGGGATTTGACCAGGCCAGGGAAGTTGAGCGCGCCCGCCATTCCAAACTCATGAGTCGCTCCGCGTGTAACCGAACTGACATTTGATCGTAGCAATTGTGTCACAAATCGCGGGCTAGTCACGACAAAAATGTGCGTGCGGCGGCTTGCGGGGCAAACGCGGGCTGGCTTGAGCTGCGGTCTTGTCAAGGACGATGGCCGCTGCTGGCACGTTGCGTCCGTTCAATGCGAGGCAACGAGAGCATCGCTTTTGGAGGGACAGCGGACATAGATGGACCTGCCGCCTCGGCCAACTCGGTCGAGTCTGACCCACAACGGTCATACGCCAGATCGAAATCCCACACTGCAGTGAGCCCCTGACTTCATCCTCACCAATGCGGTATGCTGCCACGGAGTCTCTAGCTCGGGCGGCCGATGCAATTCGATCGAAACGGGCGCCAGTTCATCAGGCCGCTCGGCAGCGCTACGGCGAGCGCGCAGCATCCGGGTCGGACCTATCGTATTATGGCAACCTAAGACGGATGAGCGGGTCATAAGCGCGTACGCGCGCGTCCACAGCCCGTCGAAGACGGGCGTGAACGCCCTTAACGACGCGCTTCTGCCCGCGCATGAAGCTTGCGCGCGGGTCATTTCAACGTTGTATGCTTGTCCGGCTCTCCAAGGCTGCTCACCTTGGATGATTTTGCCTGCTTGGCGCGCATCGATGCGCCGGGATCGTTGCCGGCGCCCGCCTGACGCTTCCTTGTTTCCAATTTCGCCGCAGCCGGCCGGCCACGCTTGGCGGCATATTCCTTGCCATTGATCGGCGTGACATGCGGGGGGTCTCGATCGAGATACGGGCGCCCGACCCCAAGCTCCTTCTCGTGCGCATCGATCCACTTCCACAGCTCTTCGCTTGCGGCGAATCGCTGCACACGGGTCTCGCCCTTGACGCTCACGAGATCGACGGCAAGCCCGTGGCCGTAGCCGCCGCGGCGGCTCCCGCCATGGTATGAGCTGTCGCTCGCTGCCTTGTTGCCGGCTGCGATCGATTGCCGGTAATCGTCGCGGAATGCGCTGGTTATGCCCGGCATGAACCCGGCGTCGTCCATCGCGCGCAGCGCCCGGTAGAGCTTCAGCTTGAAGGCGCGATCCATGCCTCCGATCACATAGTCCTTGAGCGACATGCCGGCTCTTTGTGCCGCGATCGGATCCTTCCACGTGAAGTCGCCGACGACATATTTCGTAATGGTTTTGGTGACGGTCCGCGTCTTGCCCTTCGTCTTGACCGTCGTTTTGATTCGCTCCGTCACCTTGTTCGTATCGACTTTGGGCGTCCGTTCGTACAGCGACCAAAGGTACTCGTCGATGCAGATTTCGACCACCAGGCATTCGTCGAGAGTCTCAACCGGGCGCGCGGCCGGCTGCGGGTACTCCTCCGCCGGATCGGGCCTGAACAGGGACACGAGGCGTGTTTCGGTCGGCGGCGGCGGTCGAGAGTCGGGCAAAGGGGCCTCGACGGCGGAAACGCCCGCGAGGACGAAGGCAGTTTCGCGGGCGGCTGGATCGAGCGTCGCCGCATCGGCGGCAGGCACGGCCGCGGACGCGACGGCAGGCTCGGGCAGCTTGAGATGGGACGTGGCCACAGCGGCCACGGAGGCCATTACGGCTGCCAGCGGCGCGCCGACACGCCCGGCGTCAGCGCTCGAAGTCGTTGCGCCGCGTGTCGCTCCGCGGTTCCAGATCGGCGTTGCGGTATGCTCGAGGCCGGACCACTCGAAGCCGCCGCGCTTAGCAGCGCACCAACCGGCGAGGGTGACCGTTGCGCACAACAGCACCAGCGCAAACCGCCGCGGTCTCGCCACTCGCTCGCCTCCCCCCGTTCGGCTCCAGCGTAAGGCACGTCGCACAGCACGCCGCACAGCCGGCACACGACAGGATCGATTGTCGGCTTACAATCGCTTCGTGCAAGACAACAAAGCTGCGGGTCATCACTTTTCCAAAACGTGTTGCCCAAATACAACGCGGGTCTCGACGGTGAAACCGATGCCAAACGATGCAAAGCTCGCAGTAAGCGTAGCCCGGATGAGCGAAGCGATATCCGGGTTCTGCCCTCCAAGCATAGTCCTTAGCTCGCTGCACGGAGGCGACGCCGCTACGTGATACCGCCCAGACTGTGCCTAACACCTGCCGTAGCCGGACGAGCATTCAAGCGGGATATCCCGGATTTCGCTTCGCGCATCCGGGCGACTTGCTTTAACCGGATCAAGGTATCGATGCCCGATTGCGCAGAATTATGGCGGTCTGACCTGCATGCCTGCTGATTATCCAAACAGCAGGAGACCGTGACTGCCGGCGACAGCGCCGAAAACAGTGATCAAGCTCACGATCAGCAGGATTCGGTGCAGCCATTCCACAAGCCTGAAGGTTGCTTCTGGCTCTACCTCTGGTCGCGCAAACAACCAACGATGCGGGATCAACGGTTCTGTCACAAACAGTATCACCGTGAATAGCAGCCACACCGCGACCATCGCGTGCATCCACCAATAGGCGCCATGTACGAACCGATCCCAAAGATCCAGTCGACTGAGCATGTACAGACCCGTGACGCCTACCAAGGCCGTCGAGATGCGCGCTTGCCAAGCGAACCGCCGCTCAATGGCATGGAAAAATGCCGTTCGCTCGTCGGGTGCTTTGAAGCTGCGAATAGCCGGCAGCAATACGGTCGTCACGAATCCTACGCCGCCAATCCAGAGAACGACGGAGACGATGTGAATGGCGCGGGCAACAGTAACATCATCCATCGGGGGACGCCTCCGTGATCGTCGCGTGGTATGTGTAACCATTAGCGGGTTGCTGTGAGCAACAAGTTAAACTGGTTGCTTCAACGGGAAGGAGATTCCTGCTGTCCCAACCATTGGCGCGATGTCTGTTCGTGGCACAACGCTGCAGGCACCGACGCATTGAATTTACGGCCGGTATTGGGAGCACTGCGGGCATGAATGGACGTGTCGCCTCGGCCAACGCGGTCGAGTTTGATCCATGTCGGACATGAGCGACTGGAGCCGTAAACGTAGCCCGGATGAGCGAAGCGATATCCGAGTTACTTCCTGCTTGCTGGGCTTTAGCCTTGCCCGCCTAACTTGAGCGGTGGCGCACGCAAAACTTGGATGCCCCCGCGGGAGGACGTGCGGCCTTGGTATCGGCTCTCTATGACCACCGCCTGATCATGGGCCCGGCGCTGCGCCGGCGCGAGGTCTGCATCGCGATCGGCGCGGCGCTGATCGCGGTGCTGGGTTTCGCGACCGTCGTCCATCTCGCCCTGCTCGGGAGCATGCGCCCGGACGTCGCCAGCGTGTTCTTTCGCGCGCTCGTGCTCTCGGGCCTGCTCGCCGCGTTGCCGCTCGGCGTGCTGTGGCTTCTCGAGCGGCGGGAGCGCCAAACGCCGTGGCTGTTCGCCGCAGCGTTCCTCTGGGGCGCCTGCATCGCCACTGGGCTCGCCTTGCCGTTCAATTCCGCCTTCCTCGAGCTCGTCGACGCGTGGGTTGCCCAGCATCCGCTTGTCACGCAGCTCCTGGGGCCGGATGCGGCGATGCTGCTGGCGGCGCCGATTTCCGCGCCGATCGCCGAGGAGATCGCCAAGGCGATGGGAGTGCTTGTGATCTTCTGGTTGCTGCGCGCCGAGTTCGACAACGTGCGCGACGGCATCGTCTATGGCGCGCTCGTCGGGGTCGGGTTCAACTGGTTCGAGGCGGCGTTGTACGTGGCGCAAGGCTACGCGGAGTCCGGCGTGGCGCCGTATGGCGCACAACTCGGCAGCCGATACGCGCTCTTCGGGCTCGGTGGACACGCAATGACCATGGGCATCTTCGGCGCGTTCCTTGGGATCGCGATGCAAACGCATCGCCGGTCGATTCGCATCCTCGCACCGATCGTCGGCCTAGTTCTGGCTATTGCCGCACACATGGTCCATAACGCGCTCCCGCTGCTCGCGGCGCTCGCAACCGGCTCCCCGGGTGAGCCGCCGGCCGTGCATGATCAGCCCGACATGGGGTTTTTGCCGGCCTTCGTCAGCAGCTCTTTGCTCGAGCTCACGATCTTCCTGCCATTCCTTCTGATCACGGCGCTTGCGCTGTGGCGAAGCTGCGTGCGGGAACGGCGGGTGATCTGCGAAGAGCTGGCCGGAGAAGTCGGGCGGACGGTGAGCGCGGGCGAGTACCGGGACATCGTCGCCGACGGCATGCTCCTTACCCGCCGTATCGACCCGATGCGACGACGCGCCTCGGCGGCACTCGTGAACGCGCAGCACGAGCTGGCGTTCCGCATGCGCCGTGTGCGGGACAAAGGCCAGGACCCCGACCGCGACATTCTTGCGGTGGGATGGCGGGAGGAAATCTGGCGCCTGCGGGTGGTGGTGTAACCGCTGCGCCCACGCTATATGTAACGCTATATGTAATAAGGGTAGTAAACGTAGCCCGGATGAGCGAAGCGATATCCGGGTTCTGCTCTCAGCACCACCAATAGATAGCTGCGCCCGACACTCGCCGTAGCCGCATGCGCACCGAGGCGGATATCCCGGATTTCGCTTCGCTCATCCGGGCTACTTGCTTGATATCGCGATGGAGGCCAGCAACCCCCAAAGCCGACGTAAATTCGAACCTCGCGGCACGGCGCCGGTAACGGGGCCGCGACGACGACGGGCTTGATCGCGTCGGCGCTGGGCGCGAGGCTTGGCGTGTATGGCAAAGCTTTCAGGCAAGGAGTTTCCCGCGCAGAACTGTGACGGCGTTGCCGCTGATCATGACGCGATCGCCTTCGATTCGGACGCTGACGAACCGCCGGCGTCAAAGCCGACGATCAAGCGCACCGGCCGCGTCGGGTAGGTCTGCGCCCCGCCATCCGCGAAATGGCCGGAAGTGCAAGAGCCCCTGGTGCCACAAACAGAAATTTTCTACGGGAAAGTTTCATTGAGACCTCCCTGCGAAATTAAAAATGAGAATTCGGACCCACGCTTTGGAGCGGTTCCGCGGCAAGCTTACACTACTTTGCCGTGCGTGCGTAGAGTCGCGAGATCAAAGCGCGGTATCGTCCTCTTTGTGGCATGGGCATGATTAGCTGACAATTTGTTCGGCAACGGCCTCTTTGAGGCCGGATTCGGCTTGAGCGGCGAGCCCGCGCGCTACCTCTTGGGAATCCTCAAAGACATCGAGCGAATAGACTTTGCCCCATCGCATGGTGATGACATGGAGCCCGCGGTTGAAGTACGAGGCATCGCCATTGAGCAAGGTAGCCGTCGCTTCCCACTGCACAAATACCTTGGTGTTCCAGGGCCCGCCTTTCACCCAGAGATCGTTGACCTTGATGTGAAGGTTCGGCAAGACGCGGCCGAGGCGCTCCAGCCAACGGCGCATCGCCTCTTTGTCATGACGCTCGCCGCCAATGGAGTGAGCGCCGGCAAAGCGGTGATGAACATTTGGCGCAACTGCCTGGAGCAGCTCGTCATATCTGTGATTGTTGACATTCTCGAAGCTTTCGCGAACTAGTTTTTTGACTACATAGCTGTATAGCATGCGCGTTCTCCGGCTTGACTATCGTGCGGCCCGCCGCAGGCGCCGTCACTTGTTCGGCACATTCCCGGATTCGCTTCGCTCATCCGGGCTACTTGCTTCGACAATTGCCGGAGCGGTAAGTGCGGCGCCCATTGGGCCGCACGTCAGCGCCCGCGGTATGTCGCGATCTGCCAGACGTTTCCCCACGAATCTCGAACCGTCGCTCGTCTGTCGCCGTAAGGCATGTCACCAGGTCTCTCGATCGATTCAGCGCCTGCGGCAATTGCTCGCTGGTAGGCCTCGTCCGCATTCTCGACATAGACATATAGGAAGGCCGGCATCGCCTGCCGCTCGCCGCCGCCGTCGCTGATCATGACGACCGAATCGCCAATCCGCATCTCCGTCGGCCCTTCCGATTGGAGCTTGCCGACGGCGCCGAACACGATTTTCAAAAACCCGACCAAGCCGGCAACATCGTCGGTGAAGACTCTGGGAGTCACGGTGTGCCAGCCATCCGGCTTGAACTTGTTCATGTCTTGCCTCCAGCAGCGCAGCCCGGATGAGCCATAAGCGCGTTCACGCGCGTCCATAGCCCGTCGAAGACGGGCGTGAACGCCCTTGAGGACGCGCTATGGCGATGTCCGGGTTCTGCCGTTCCAAGCATAGTCCATAGGTCGCTGCGCTCAGGCGACGGCCTATGAGAGCGCTACGTGACACCCGCAGAGTGTGCCCGACACCCGCCATTCAGGTGTGGTATCCCGGATTTCGCTTCGCTCATCCGGGCTACTTGCTAGGTAGATGAATCGACGACGGAAATAGTCGAGATCGCAACATAATTGAAGCGGATAGCCCGGATGAGCGAAGCGAAATCCGGGGAATCATGGCTTACTACTCACCCGGGCTACTTGCTGAGCCCAGCCGATCGCTGCGGCGGCGCCGAAGCTTAAAACTACGTAAGCTTTTGGGGGGTAGTGCGGACATAGCCCGACGATCGGCCCTGATCGTTTTTGACGCGACTGAGACCCAAAGCGGACATAGAGGGACTGAAAGTCCCGCAGTGCAGCGGCCTCCTGGCGCATCGTGTGTGCTATCGTTTGGGTGGCAGCACAGGAGGGGTCGGCAGCGCCCCACCTAGATTCAGAACGATTCAGGTCTGCGCCAAGGACTTGCCAGGCCACTCTGCGGCAGGTTGAGCGTGGGGTAGACCGAAAGCACGAGTTTTCGGCATGAAACGCCGTGAGTTCATCACGCTCCTCGGCGGCGCGGCGGCGGCGTGGCCGCTCGCGGCGCGCGCGCAGCAGCGTGCCATTCCGGTGATCGGTTTTCTGAACGGCGGCTCAGCGGACGGGTACGCACATGCTAGGGATGGGTTTCTCCAAGGCCTGAAAGAATCCGACTATATCGTGGACCAGAACGTGGCGATCGAATATCGCTGGGCGGAGGGTGAGTATGATCGCCTGCCAGCATTGGCGGCTGACCTACTCCGGCGGCAAGTGGCCGTCCTTGTCGTGAACAACGCTGCGACGCCGGCAGCGAAGGCGGCAAGTGCGAAGATTCCAATCGTGTTTGCGAGTGGGGGCGATCCTGTCAGGTCTGGTTTAGTCACCAGCCTCAACCGGCCAAGCAGCAACGTTACGGGCGTGTACTTCCTCATTGATGCACTGGCGACGAAGAATTTGGAGCTGCTGCACCAGTTGGTTCCCACAGCCAAGGTCGTGGGCGTACTTAAGAACCCGAGCAATCCGAACGTGGAGTCTGAAATCAGCGGCCGTCAAGCGGCCGCAAGTTCGCTCGGTTGTGAGCTCCAATTCGTGAATGCCAGTTCCGAGCGCGACATCAATACGGCCTTCGCGAACGTCGCCCAAATGCGCGCCGGGGCCCTCATCGTCGCCAGTGATTCATTCTTTTTTGCCCGCCGACAACAGCTCGTTGCACTAGCGGCACGCCACTTGATCCCTACAGTCTACCCATGGCGCGAAGCTGTCGCGGCCGGCGGCCTGATAGGATAC
>WNGD01003788.1_pt1 | contig 16872 bp, 16 predicted proteins | sample 5400671 | NCBI WGS metagenome assembly WNGD01 (sample SAMN13153369, study PRJNA577476) | soil metagenome | isolation source: 40 cm soil or saprolite under grassland replicate 2 | place: USA:California | collected 2016-06-15
AACTTCCGTGCGCGTCGCGAAGCCACAGTTTGGCAGCGACTTAATCGAATTCTTCGTGTCCTGCTCGTCCTCGCTGTCTGGCTGGTGATTGTGAGTTTGTTCGTTCCACCTTACAAAAGACTTGTCCAGAGCAGGGCCGAAATCGATAACCTGCAAGAACAGGTAAACGAACAGCAAACTTTGCTGTCGCGGCAGACTCGCGAGGTCAATATGCTCAAAACAGACGCGACTTATCTGGAAACGATTGCGCGTGATCGCCTCGATCTGATGAAGGAGGGCGAAACGATTTTTCGTCTTGAGCCGGCGCGGGCTCCAAAAGCGAAGGCCGCCAACTCCGCGCGGCGATAGGGAGGGCTCACCTGAACTGCCTTGCTCGCGGCATGGCAGCATGGACGAAGACAATGGGGGTCAAATCGCAAAAGGGTTCGAAGTCAATCGCCACTAGCTTTGCGTCTTCGCGATGCGGCACTATCTTGTCGCATGGCTGGGGAAGTCCAACCGATTGATACTGAAGATTTGAAGTCGCGCATGCGTGAATTGCGGAGGTTTCTTTGACGTCGAAACGCTCCAAAAGAATCTAGCCGCGATCGAAGGGCGTATGGGTGCGCCCGATTTCTGGTCTAATCGCGAGCGCGCTCAGAATGACGTCGAGGAAGTCTCCCGATTGCGCTCGCTCATTAGTCCATTTCAAGACCTGGAACGCGAAATTGAAGACTTTAGTGCGCTGCAGCAGTTAGCGACGGAAGAGACGGATGCGACCGCACGCACCCAGGCAGAGAAAGAAGTCGCGGCTGAACACACGCGGTTAATTCACAAGCTGGAAGAATTTGAGCTGCGCCAATTTCTTTCGGGCGAGAATGATCGAGCAAATGCATTTCTCACCATTCATTCCGGAGCCGGCGGCACCGAGTCGTGCGATTGGGCCGACATGTTGCTGCGCATGTATCAGCGCTGGATCGAGCGAAGTGGTTTCAAATCACAGACAGTGGACATTCAACAGGGCGAAGAAGTTGGCGTAAAATCGGTGACGTTGCTCGTGAGCGGTGAGTACGCGTATGGACATCTTCAGACCGACCGAGGCGTCCATCGGCTTGTGCGAATATCGCCGTTTGATGCAAACAAGCGGCGTCACACTTCCTTTGCGAGTGTTGATGTTGTCCCGGAGATCGCCGATTCCGCCCCGATAGAGATCAACCCGGCTGATCTGGAAATCGACACCTTTCGCAGCGGAGGCAAAGGCGGCCAAAATGTGAATAAGGTCGAAACCGCTGTGCGCGTCATGCACAAGCCCAGTGGGATCGTCGTTGCTTGTCAGGCCGAGCGCAGCCAGGGTCGCAACCGCGAACTTGCGCTCAAGATGTTGAAGGCAAAACTTTACGAAATTGAACAGGACAAAAAACGCGCCGAGATCGATCGGCAATATGGCGAGAAGGGCGATATCGCATGGGGTAGTCAAATTCGGTCGTACGTTTTCCAACCGTACCAAATGGTGAAGGACCATCGCACTGGCGCAGAGACCAGCAATGTGCAGGATGTCATGGATGGCAACATCGACATGTTTATCCAGGCAAAATTGCGCGGGGAGAAACCTGCGAAAGTAGAGGCGAACTTGTAGAGGCGTCATCCCCAACGCCTAATCTTTCATCGCAGCGTTCGATGCAGACGCCGCTACAAAGCTGCCGTCACACGCCGCAAGCGGAATCGCGCATCAAATTCTCCACCATTGTGCGTGCGGCAACATGCCAGGCATGCAACCGCACGTTTAATTCGGCGCACACGTGGGAACTCACGCGCACAATTCGGGCATTTGTAGAAAAAGCGCCGAGCACGTTCGCTAATTGGGAACGGAAGGTTATGACAACGCACTTCATCGCCAATTCCGAGATCACGACAAGCGTCACGCCATTCGAGTCCATGCGGCAAGATCCGGCGACGACCAGCACGGAATTGCGCGAGGAGATGGGCAAGTTCGTGGCGCAGTGTCCGTTCGATTTCGGCCTCGCCGTAATCGCATAATCGCGGATTCAGCGAAATCAATTTCTGGCGAAAATCAGCACGGCCTGCCGCAGTCAAGAGGCGCGGATTCCATTCCACACGAACTAAATCGGCGAGGCGTCGCGCGCCGACTGCGGACAAGATTTCGCCTGCCCTTAATTCAAGATCGCCATCTCGTCCTGCGCGTTGATGAAGTACCCATCTTTCAAAGACGAATTCGAGTTGCTTACGCAACGGCATACGCGCGGTCTTTTTCCTTTGTTTTGGCGAATCGCTCAAAAACGCGCGCGATCGCACCCACCGCGCGATCGATTTCCTCCGCGGAAGTTTGCTTGCCCAGCGAAAACCGAACAGCGGACTTGGCTCGTTCCATTGACAATCCCATCGCGAGCAAAACATGCGAGGCCACGACTGAGCCGACCATGCAGGCCGAGCCGCTCGATGCGCAAACGCCTTCTAAATCGAACGCCATCAGCAGCGTTTCTGAATCGAATCCGGGAAAACTCACATTCAGCGTGTTCGCAAGCCGGAGTGCGAGACCGCCGTTTTGCTGCGCTTCTGGAAAAATGTCAACGATTCGTGCCGCCAACTCATCGCGCAATGATTTTTCTCTCTGATGCTCTTTCTCTTGCTCTCTGAGCGCGAAGTCCGCGGCCGCGGCCATGCCAGCTATTGCGGCTACGTTCTCCGTCCCGGGTCGCCGCTGATTTTCGTGCGCGCCGCCGAACATGAGTGGCTGGATCGACAAACCGCTGCGCAAAAAAAGCACGCCTGCACCCTTTGGACCGTAAAATTTGTGCGCGGCGAAACTGGCGGCATCGACCAGCGATAGGTCGATCTCGATTTTGCCAAATGGTTGCACCATGTCGCTGTGCAGCAAGACGCCTCGTTCGCGACAAATCTGCGAGATGTCGTGCATCGGCTGAATCACGCCCGTCTCATTATTGGCTGTCATGATCGAGACCAGCCTCGTCTCAGGCCGGATCGCCGCGGCGAGTTGGTCAAGATCGACAATTCCATCTCGCGCTACATTGAGCCAGGTCACTTCAAAGTTTTCGTGCTTTTCCAAATACTCGAGCGCGTTCAATACCGCATGATGCTCGGCTTTGTTTGAGATCACGTGGCCGCGCGACGTCGGGCATCTCGCCAGTCCGAGCACGGCGAGATTGCACGATTCTGTTCCGCCGCTCGTGAAAATCAATTCGTGGGATTTGGCGCCGACAAGCTTCGCGAGCTTATCGCGCGAGTCATCGATCGCCGCGCGTGCCTCGCGCCCCGCGGCATGCACGCTCGATGGATTCCCGAAATGTCGGTCAAGGTACGGTAACATCGCCTCGCGTGATTGATCGCAAAGCGGCGTAGTCGCGTTGTAATCGAGATAGATCATTTGATTCTCTTGCCCATGCTCATGCTCGCAATCGTCGGTCCGCCCGACGGTCGTGCTCCGCTAATTTTTGCGTTCGTGAGCGGAATCATCCGGTAAACCCTCCGCTGCGACCATCGGTTTTGTGCGGTCGCTTCGGCACGATTTGAAGTTGTTTCTCTTCATAATACACGAGCGAATCTGGCGGAACACTTTGCACCAGAAAAACGTTTCCGCCGATCGTGCTGCGCGCGCCGATTACCGTTTTACCGCCGAGTACAGTCGAGTTTGGATAAATCGTGACGTCGTCCTCCACTTTCGGGTGTCGCTTGCCGCCTTTTTTGATTTTGCCGTGCTCGTCCTTTTGGAAGCTGCGCGCGCCAAGCGTCACCCCGTGATACAATTTTACTCGCGAACCGATCTCGCACGTCTCGCCGATGACAACTCCGGTGCCGTGATCGATAAAGAAATGCGAGCCAATCTTTGCGCCGGGATGAATATCGATTCCGGTGCGACTGTGCGCCCACTCGGTCATGATACGTGGAATCAATGGCAGTTGTTTCAAATAGAGCTCATGCGCCAGTCGCTGGATGGCGATCGCTTCCAGCGCCGGATAAGCCAGTATAATTTCCTCATAGCTCTGCGCTGCTGGATCGCCCTCATAGGCGGCGTCGATGTCCGTCCAAAGCATCTTGCGCACTTGTGGGAGTTCTGACATGAAGCAGCGCAAAATTTCATCCGCCTGTCTCTCCGTCGTTTCGTCCGGCGGGATTTTGCCCAAGCTTCGGCAGAATTCATTTTTGAGCCGGGCGTGTAAATTTCTAATTCGATTCCTCGTAGTCTCAGCCAAATCTTCGGAACTCACTAGCGGCTCGCTGCGAAAACCGGGGAACATCAAGCTCATTAAATCTGCGCAAGCCGCCTCGATCGCCAGACGCGACGGCAGAGTGGCGGCGGCGTCCAGATAATTTATACCGCCGGTTTCGCTATACGTCTGAAGCAGTTCATCAACTGCGTCACGGGTCGTCAAATCCATCACAGCAATTATGCGATGGCTTCTTCGTCAATCAAAAGAGAAACTGCGTGAGCGTTGAGGCGTCGAACAGACTGAAGCGTCAAGCGTGACGTCTAGATCCCGCGTGCGCTCACCCATTGCACAGCAAAGCGCGCCACTTGACGCGCATTAGCCAGATTAAGCTTCTCTTTAATATGCGCCCGGTGGGTCTCGACTGTTTTTGGGCTCAGATGCAAAGTCTTCGCGATCTGGGGGACTTCATTTCCTTTGCCAATCAATTCCAAGATTTCGAGTTCGCGATCGCTCAATCGCTCCATCGCGTCCACTTCACCCTTAGAAGGGTCTTGAGCGAATTTCGTGATAACTTGTGACGCCATGGCCGGGCTGAGATACGGCCGCCCGCTAAAAACTTCGTGGATTGCTTGGACGACATTGGCCATCGCTTCATGTTTCATCACATAGCCTTCCGCTCCCGCCCGTAGTGCGCGCAACGCGTAGAGCGATTCATCGTGCATCGAGAGTACCAGAATGGGGAGCTTCGGAAATTCCGCGCGGATGTTTTTGATCAACTCAATCCCGTTGGCGCCCGGCAGGCTCAGATCGACAATGACCAAATCTGGATCGAGTTTTCGGATCACGTCCATCGCTTCCGTGGCGCTGCCTGCTTCGCCGCAAACCGCAAAAGCCCCATCGGAATGAATCAATTGCTCAAGACCTTTTCGAAATAGCGGATGATCATCAACGATCACGATGCGTTTGGCGTCGGGCGGATCGCATTTCGGATTCTTGTTGGTCGATCTCGCTTGTTTCATTCAAGTTGACGGCCGTAATGCCACCTTGTCATTGGAACTCTGCAGTCCCCAACTTCCAGCGCGCCGGATTGCCTTACGGTGTGTTCTTTACGGTTCCCTTTTAATTGTCCCTTTTCTAACGATTCGCTGCTCGGCGGCTTGCCCGATGTAGAAAAGCTAGATCAAAGCGGCGAACGCTGTCCCGATTTTCGCAGGAAACCTCCTGGGCCGGGTATTTTCTCTTTTCTGTGATTGAAGTGCTTTATCCGGCAAATAACAGGCCACACGGGTGCCGCCTCGCTTTGGAGATTCGATTTCCAATCGTCCGCCAATCGAGCAAGCGCGATATTTCATAATCGGAAGACCCAACCCGCGTGCACTTTTCGGCTCGCTTTGAAATCCGACGCCATCATCAGTCACACTCAAGACGATTCCTTTTCGCCAACGGCCCAGCGCGACCACAATTTCGCGGGCTTGAGCATGTTTGTTGGCGTTGATCACCGCTTCGCGGGCGATGCGATAAAGCTCCGCTGCAGGCGTGTCATCCTCGATACGAAATGACGGTTTGACTTCCAGCCGGCAGGGTATCTTCCAGATTTCCCGGTCAACCAGATATTGTAACGCATCGACCAGTCCTACAGCATCGACATCGGCCCGATGCAGGGCGCGGGAAAGGTCGCGTGTGTCGGTCGCAGCGTCGTTTACCAGCTGCGCGATTTTTTCGATATCACGTACTTCGATGACGCGATGGTTTTTCAATCGCAAGGCGACCGAACGCGCCATGAATGCGACCGCCGTAAGGTGTTGACAAAGTCCATCGTGCAATTCCTGCCCGAGGCGCTGCTGTTCACGATCGCTGATTTCAAGAATTTCGCCTTCAAGCCCTTTGCGCCGAGCGATCTCCGCTTCCAATTCTTCATTCGCCTCGCGTAATTCGCGCGTTCGCTCGCGGACACGGTGCTCGAGTAGATTTTTCGACTTTTCCAGCGCGGCTTCCGCCTGCTTGCGCTCGATGATGACACTGGCCGTGCGGGTCACAATTTCCCCCACAAGATTATCCTGTGGCGCCGGTTTGCGCGGCTCGCGATAGTAGTTAGCGAACGTTCCCAGCACTTTGCCGGTCGAAGAAAAAATCGGTGTGGACCAACCGGCGCGAATGCCCAGCGGTAAAGCAAACGCCGCGAACGCCGCGAATTGCTCGCTGGCGGCGACGTCTCCAACCACCACGCGCTGACGGCGACTGACGGCGGCGCAACAAGGGCCGGCCGCGGAACTGACTTCCATTCCGTTAATGGCCTTCGCATAACTGGCCGGCAAACTCGGAGCGGCCGTCTGCTCAAAGTGTTTGCCTGTTTCGTCCAGGAGATGAATGGCAATCTTCGCGCGTTGGTGCGATTGGCCTTCGACGGCGCGTGCTAAAAACTTTAATATCTCCATCAAGGACGTTCCCGAAGCGGCCCTCTCAAGGGCTTCTTTCTGAAATCCTATTAGCGCCTCCGTCTGCTTGCGCTCGGTGATGTCGTAAAAGCAATTGATTGCTCCGGTGACTTCTCCCCGGTCATTCTTCAGCGGACGAATATTGACAAGGACGGTGACATGCGAGCCGTCGGGCCGTTCGATGAGCACTTCCCCGTTATGGACTGCGGATATTTTGCCCGAGACCACCTCGGCCATGGGACACTGGTCGTGGGGCATAAAACTGCCGTCCGGCCGGAACATTTTGAACGAGCCGCAAAACCGCTCGTCGGTATCTCCCAATGCTGGCTCGCGTCCCCACAGTTCGGCAGCGTGGCGGTTGAAGTGCCGAATCACGCCCGAGGTATCAATGGCATAGACGGCCATGGGCACCAAATCGAACAAGGTGCGATAACGCTCCTCCGACTGGCGGATCGCTTCTTCCGCTTGCTTCCGTCCGGTGAGATCGACGATCGCCGTCTGGTAAAGCAGGGCCCCATCCCCCATCGACGACGTCACAGGCGAACTGGCAAGATGCGCGAGGATGATCTCGCCGCTTCGTTTCCCCAGGTGCAGTTCCGTCTCGACGCGGCTGTCCGAAGAGCGGCAGCGAAGCAGATGATTCAAAAAGAGCGCGCCGTCTTTTTTCGTTACGTGAAGAGCAAATGGCTCGCCGATCAATCGATCGCGCGAGTGACCGAGAAGTTGCGCTGCCGCGAGATTGATCTCTTCAATACGACCGACACGGTTGAAAGTGACATAAGCAATCGGCGCGAAGTCGAAAAGATCGACATATCGTTGGATGGCCGCTTCGAGTTCCGTTTTCGGATGCTTGAAGACTGGCGCGATCGCCGATTGCTTGGTCTCGCCATCTCGCCGTACCTCCCCATTACCCGAAAATTTCCGAGACGCACGAGGCGCCCCCTTCATTTTTTTCATGTCCACCCGTATTAATTCGCGCGCGGCCCCCTTAGCCGATGCCATCATCTTACGGCCATCCGCTCGGCATCGTTTTTTACTTGTGCGAGAAGATTTGCTTCGCGCGGTTGGGCGTTTTACCGGAAGAGCTCTTGGCCGCTGCGGATCGACGTTGAGATTGCGAATTCCCGAGGCGCCGCGCATTTTTTTCTTCGCTTGCGCGGCCGCTCGTTGACGTTTCGCTCGCGGGGCCACTTCCTAAATAATGACTTACAGCTTGTGAGGATTCAAGGTGCGATTACCTCGTGGAAGGAGCCCGCGGTAACGACATGAGATAAATGAATTGGCTCATCCTTTTAATTTCTGCTTTAGCGACCTACCGGCTCTCACTGATGTTGAGCTCAGAGGAAGGGCCGCTGGCCATTTTTGCGCGGATGCGGCGAAAAGTTCCGCCGAAAACCAATCCCGGTCGCGGCGTTCGCTGTTTTATGTGCTGGAGCATTTGGATCGCGGCAGCAGTGACGCTCTATCTGCTTTGGTTAGGCACCATCACAAAAGAAATTTTGCCCCTCTACTGGCTCGCCGTAAGCGGCGCGGCCGTGCAAATCCACGAAATATGTAGGCGCGCGTGAACGTTGCACGAAAGACACCCTCTGCCATTCGTCATCAACAAATGCTTACGGCGGGCCAATGGCCGTCAGTTCGGTGGGAATGGCCATAGTGCGCAAGTCACAACTCGGTTGTGATCAAATCAGCTTGGAAGCCAAAGAAAATGCCGAGAGGAGTCTAAATAAAAGGCCGGCTGGCAGAGAGTAACGTTATATAATTATCTGCCGCATCGATTATTTATCTGATTCCCCAAGCTTCTTCGAAAGCACGGATGAGGTAACCTATAGCTGCGATCACTGCAGTAACTTAGTAAATAGAAAGTAATATATGATCAAATTGATCCTTAGTGTCACGTTTGCCACAGTCCTGATCGGTTCAATGGCGTTGGGGCAAACATCTTCAACCACTACCTCGGTTGCATCAGGATCCAATGGAGCGACTGAAACGACCACCACGACGACCGAAAGCACTGGGACAGTGACGGAATTTACTCCGGGCCATGTCCTTTTTCTAAAAACGGAAGCAGCCCAACCTGTTCAATACAGGTTCAGCAAGAACGTCACCTACGTGACTTCAGATGGGAGAGTGATTGAAGCCTCGAAAATCAGAAGAGATTCGAAGGTTCGTGTTCACTACGTCAAAGAAGGCGACGACATGCTGGTTGATAAAGTGATCGTGACCGATCGCGATTAATCGTTACGTGTTTGCTTGGTAATTCTTTACCAAGTTCGCAATTCCAGCGCCTGGCGAATCGGGCACTGCTCGATGCCAGGCGTTTGGTTCTCTGCCTCATTTTCCTTCTTTTAAAGGGATCGAAATTTCACCGTCTCAAAGCGCGCCGATCAGACTTGCGACCAGCTCGGAAGGAAAATCTGCGGTTAATGAGATAATGAATTGGCTCATCTTTAATTTCTGCTTTGGCGACCTACCGGGTGTCGCTGATGTTGAGTTCGGAGGAAATAGGTCCCTTCCAGCCAACCGCACAATCGGGCTAGGATTTTGACCGATAGTCCAATCCACAATTCGCCTGATTGTACGAACGCAACCAATATTCATCGGACAAACGAAACTCTGTCACTATGACGAAGCTACAGTTCAAAGGCAGTTGGAATGAAGTAAAAGGCAAACTCAAACAAAAATACGCTCGGTTGACTGACGACGATTTGACATTCGCCGAGGGAAAAGACGATGAGCTCCTCGGACGTCTAGAGAAGCGACTCGGCAAAACAAAAGAAGAACTTCGAATGGAGATTGAGAGCCTGTAAAAGCACGAAAGGATGAATTTAAAGTGCGCCTAACGAATAGAATAAAACAAGCCGGAGCGACCGGATACATTTTGCTTTGGCTTCTCGGAATTCCCATTCCGATTTTGCTTTAGATCTTTTTGCTGCGGGGTTGCACATAACCCTTGGGAGGAAATTAACCGGAAATAAAATCTATGTTGTGGACTATATTTGTAATTCTCGTCGTTCTCTGGCTTCTCGGTTTTCTCGGTCATGTGGGCGGCGCTTTGATCCATCTGCTGCTCGTAATTGCGGTCGTTGTCCTAATCGTTAACCTGATTCAAGGGAGAAGGCCGCTCTGAATGCTAAACGCGTTGGGACCAGGCAGCGGCACTCCGGCGTAAAAGCGAAATCAATGTTGATTAGGAACAGACTCTCTGCGAAGCGCGGGTCACGAGCAAGGTCGGTCACGACGCGCGGCTGATTTTGCCACGACGTGTCTGCAGAACCGCGAGCTCTGGGAGTAGAGCGACTTTGCGCTAGGCCCTGAGAATGTCCAGGCTGCAGCGCCCATAAGTGAAAAAAGGACGACTGCCACTAACAGCACACCAGCGATCCGTTCAATTCGCCATTCTAAAATGGAGACTAGCGGTGAAAGCAGAAACCTTAGGAGGATAGCGAGCGTTAGGGGATAAAAAGCGCTCGGCCGAAGCAGAGAGCCGCGACGACAAAGGCTAGGAGCAAAAGAAACCAAATTCCGGCAGAGTACCTAAGGCTGAGTTTCTTTGTGCTCGCATGTGATTTCCCGAATGATTTGCATTCCAGCCACAAGCTGTGCGTGCGCGGACGACAAAGTTGCTGGCCCGCTAAAATGCCTTACCCCTTGATGTGCGCGCAACGCGGCGTGGAACGGTATGGCCAAAGCCAGCGATACTTTCTTGCGAGGATGATTGCTGGTGGCAAAAAGCGAATAGGATTTTCACCGATACGTGAATCGTTCCACCGCCTGATTGTGCGAGTTTTTTCATCTGTCATTGTTCGGTAATGGCGTTGCTTGCTCCACTTGAATTAGCGGAAAAAGATAAACTCCAAGTCTTGCAACGCCTCGACAAATTTCGAACGTGGCGATCGCTGGATGAGAAACGTTACTGTCTGGCTTGTGGCAAAGTTATCAGCGGTGAGCAGATCCAGGTGATCGGAGACACACGTGGAAACGAGCCACTGCGTGTCATTTGCCCGACGAACGGTTGCCATTCAATTCCGATGGATTGGGTGCGACCAACCGATGAAGTCTTGGCAAAGCCAATGCTGGCAGCCGAGCGCTGCGATGTTCCTGCTCCGCATCTTCAGGATCCGACTCCGGAAAGTTCAACCGCATCGCGATAGCGCAAATTTGCGCGCGGTTTAAGCGATGAGCTAAAAGATTGATTCCTCTATTGTCGGTGCGGTCCGGCGGAGTCGGCTGTAGTTTTTCATCGGCCAAAATAATCGAAGGGCTTACATAGCTGCCAGAAAAACTGTACAGCTAGGATTTTCACCTATCACACAATCATCCGCTGCCCCGATTGTGGAGTTCAATTATTTGGACAGGCTGCTCTCATCGCACAATGAGCGCTCACCCCGAATCTGAAGATCGATTGTCGGCCTTGCGTGCCGAGGACCACTTCAAAATCTGGAAATCGCTCGAGGATCAGCGGGTTTGCATTCTTTGCGAGAAAAAAATCAATGGCCACGAGGTAGAAATAACCTGGTCCGCCCAGGGCAGGTACGATCTTCACTGTCCTACGAAGGAATGCAATTCAGGGCCACATCAGTGGGTCTATCCGGGAAGTCTACTCATCTCCGATATCATCGGGCCGGACTGGTGGCGTGCCATCGGCAAAGAACGAGACCGGCCACCAACCGAGCCGTCGTCACCGCCAAAAGCCAGCCACCTATGATTGAGTCTGTTCTTGATCAGCTAGGAGTGGCATCGGTGCCAGATGAGGCACTGCTGAGAGACATTTCGCGCCGGCGTCACGACGCGCTTACCGAATTATATGGACGCCACGGCCAAAGGCTAAGAGGGATAATCGACAGTGTCGTTCATGAAAAGGCGGAGGCTGACGACGTTTTGCAAGAAATCCTTCTTCAGATTTGGAAAGAGGCCGATCACTACTCGCCGAAAGCAGGTAAGCCTCTCGGCTGGATGGTGACGATTACACGCCGTCGTGCCATCGACCGATTGCGCAGGCGCCAGGCTTATTCCGACGCGCGAGAGCGTTATGGGGAGCAACTGGGGCACAAGCTACGAACCCGGCGGCGCGAGGCATACGACACTTTTGTGCTCAAGGATCTCCGTCGTTTTCTCGAGAAATGTATGCGATCGCTGCCGCGATTTCAACGGGAGGCGGTCGAGCTTGCCTTCTTCAAGGGAATGAGTCACAGCGAAATTGCGACCGCGACTCACGCGCCGCTCGGGACCGTGAAAACGCGTCTGGAATTAGGTCTGCAAAAATTGACCCACGCGATCAGACCGCTGCGTCACAAAATCTAACTGGCGATGACAATAGACGCATGTAGGACGCAATTAGGGGGAATCGTCGGCCAAAAGCGGAAACGGAGAAAAAAGTTGCAATTTGGCGGTGGACACGAATAACCTCGGCTCATGCGCACAATTCTGATAATTATTCTCATTATTCTGTTAATCGGCGCTCTGCCAACTTGGCCGTATAGCTCCGGTTGGGGCTATTACCCAACCGGCGGACTAGGGCTAATTCTTTTGATCGTGCTGATCCTAGCGTTGCTGGGACGAATCTGAATGTTCGAAAAGTTATAGAAATAAAAAAGGGAAAGGCAGGCTTTCTTCCCTTTTGTTTTGCTGCGCTGACGATTTATTCCTGTTCCGGCGTAGCGCTTGGTTCCGTGGTTTCTCCGGTAGCACGATGGCGTGAACTTTTGCTGCGCTCTTTCGATGGACTGCCAGTGCTCTCCGAAGTCGTTTCCTCGCTCTTCGGAGTGGTCATCCTCTCAGCGTCACGTCCGCGTGAAGCTGGGGTCGCGCTCGTCTTCGGCTGGCCGCTTGTCGATTCTTCACGCGATGGTCCACGCGTTCTTTTCGGCGAAGCGGTTGCAGTTGCGCTGGCCGTTGCAGATGCAGTCGCGGTTGGCGAGCCAGTTGCCATCGGAGAAGCAGTCCCATAGGCGCGTGCTCCTGCGGCGGTAGGTGAAGCGCTCGCCATTGGACTAGCCGTTGCGCTGGTCGCCGCTCCTGTTGTTGTTGTCGCACCGCTGGTGACGGAAGTTTGCCCGGCAACTCCGACCTGGCCTGACACACCGTAGTAGGAGTAGACGTTGTTGATGTAACCACTGGTCGCGTATTCATCGATGCGCGCGTACTCGAACATCGGCGCGTTGTAGATCCTATCCCGGTCAACGCTAACCGTGAGAACGCTTAGATCAGACGTCGGCGAATAGACCGTCCACGGAACGGCAACGGTTTTTGCCTGGCCAACCCCCCGCGTGCCGGCGCCACCGGTGGAAAGGACGGTGTAGGCCATACACCCATTGCTGCGATCGAGCACGACGTCTTTGATTACGCCGACTTCTTCGCCTTGCGCGGTTTTTACTTTCGTGCCAATAAGCTTGCTCGTCTGCACGTGACCGCTGGTGCCCGTAGTTGTGCTGATCTGGGTTTGAGCGATGACTTGAGCCGCCGCCAAACCCAGGATGCCAAACGCTGTTCTGAATAAGAGTGATGTTTTCATATGCGATAAAATGGAATCGCTGAGTCTCGTGCTTTCAGATGTAAAATTGTTTCCGAACACGAGTTGGACAGAATCAATCGAATGCGTGATCGGGAAAAAATGACAAAAGTTCGGGGCCGTCCACAAAAAAACAGAGCGGGACGGACACAATCCTAGCCGCGTTGAGCGCATGCCAGACCGGTGGGAGGATTAGTTCGCCGCCGCCGCGTTCACCGGCTCCAGGTCGCGAACAGCCGGGCCGTTCACAACACAACCCAGCGCATCGAAACGAGAGCCGTGACAGGGGCAATCCCAAGTTTTTTCCGCGCCATCCCATCTGACGATGCACTTCAAATGAGGACACACCGCTGAGAATCTGTGTAACGTCCCATTCTCATCCCGATGTGCAGCTATTTTCTTCATGCCTTCTCGCAGAATCGCACCTTGGCCGCACGGTATCTCATCTACCGTCAGTTGAGCGCCCGGAGTGACATAAGCTCTGAATTGGGCAGCAACGTTGGCGTTTTCAGTGACATAATCAGCAACTACGACGGGGTTCAATGTCTTGCGAGTTGGATCGTAGAGTTCTGTCCACGGATTTTCACGGCCGGCGATAAGATCAGCGAATAAAATCCCCGCGATTGTGCCATGCGTCATGCCGTTGCCGGAATCGCCTGTAACCACGTAAACGTTTTTGTTTCCCGGATTGCGACCGATATATGCAACGCCGTCAACCGGCTCCATGACCTGGCCCGACCAGCGATCAGTGACCTCGTCTAGCATTGGAAAGTGCTCGCGCGCCCAACGCTCCAATTTTGAGAAGCGCCGCTCGAAATCTTCCGCCTGGCCGCTTTTATGATCTTCCCCGCCGACGAGCAACACATCGCCTTTTTCGTCGCGCGCGAAACGCACGTAGTGATACGGAACCGGCCCAAGCGTCTTTTTTTCATCTTCAGCCGTCTGTGCCGTGTCCCAGAACAGGGCGTGCTCGACTTCGCGGATCACACGCACGCCAATAACATACGTCGCATAAGGCGCTTGTTTGGAATGGATAGCCACGCGATCGTTGATTGGGCAGTTCGTTGCCACAACTGCCGCTCGCGCGAGAACGGTGTGACCGTCAGACGTCTCAATTTTTGTGCGATCGCCATCTCGGATTTTTACAACCCGATTACCGGTGAAAATGCGGCCACCACGCTCGACAATCGCTTGCGCAAGAGCATTCAGGTACTTCAGCGGGTGAAACTGCGCTTGGCGCGGAAATCGGAGGACTCCTTCCGTATTAAAGTTTGCGATTGAAGCGCGATCAACGCGCTCCACGCGAAGACCGGCGCGGACGGCTGCATCAAGTTCTCGCTTCAAGTCCGTGACCGAGCCGCCCGGCGGAAGAAATAAGTACCCATCGAGTCGCTCGAAATCGCAATCGATTTCTGCTTTCTTGACGATCTCCTCGATGCAATCAATCGCAGCAGTGTGGCTCTCGGCGCAGAGACGTGCATATTCCGTGCCCACGATTTTCTCGACTTCGTAGTAACGATCATCCAGCGCGCTGACGAGATGGGCAGTTGTTCGCCCGGTCATTCCGCCGCCGACCGGACCATCATCGATTAAGACAACATCTCGATCTTCGCGCGCCAGCAAATATGCGGTGGTAACGCCGGCGATTCCGGCGCCGATGACACAAACATCAGCCGTGAGATTTTCCAACAAGGGCGCGGTACGAAACTTCTGGGCAGTTCGTTCCCAGAACGAAATATTTTCCCCGGCGCGTTCTCCTGGATTTTCTTTTGTGGGCATATCCCACTTTGGTTACGCAACGAAGCAGGACAGCAGCTGTATCGAATCGAGAACTTTTGCGCGGTCTTGCCTAATTCAAAACAACGGTGCGGTGTTTCGAATGACATGGATGCGTTCAGTCAATGGGCTGATTGTGATTTGTTCTGCGGCCCTTTCACACGTCGCATGAGTATGATGTCGCGATGAGCACCTCGATCTCCGCGCCTTCGGGCAGATTTTGGTAATCCGGGCAAGCACTGCACTGTCGCGGCTTGTGAACAAAAAATAGACGATGGACTCCCTAAAGCGACTAAATTCGTTCTCAGATTCGACGCGTGACATGTAGGTGCAATCAAAATGCAATCAGATCGAGGTGCGCGGACGGCAAAGTTTGCTGGCGCGCCCAAATACCCCTGCCCATGGACGCGCGCTTAGCGCCGTTCGCTCGGCTCAAGGCGTCCAGGATTGTTTCCGTCCCGCTCGGCTTTTTTGCGAACGCGTTCGAACTGTTTCTCGAGGCTGGTGAGGTGTTCGTCGGAAAGTTTTTCCAGATCGACAAGTTCATTTCGAGCACCTTTCAGCGCTCGGATTACTTCGTCGAGTTTCAAATGAGCCGCTTTGGCATCGCGGTTCTGCGTATTCTGAATAAGAAAGACCATCAGGAAAGTAACAATTGTCGTTCCGGTGTTAATAATGAGCTGCCAGGTATCCGAATAGTGAAACGTGGGGCCGGTTAGTCCCCAAATGACGATGATGAGAATCGCGCTGGCAAAAGCCCAAGCGCTACCGAGCACCATCGACGAGCGCCGTGCAAAAATCCGAAAAGCATCGCTCACTACGCGAAAGAAATCTCGCGATTCTTCCTGTTCCTTAAGTTTTTCCTTCTGCGTTTCCATTGCCATAATATTGTATTCGGCCGCCGCAAGCTAGAAGCAGCGCGTATCCGAGCGGGTCAAGAAGCTGCGGAGCCGCACATCGGACGGCCTGCGATCGACTGCCCCTAGCGACGACGGACAATTAAACCGAGCACGAAACCGACCCCGAGAGCGGTAAAGACCGCCTTCGTCGGGTTCTCGCGGACGTATTGCTCGCTGTCGTCCTGAAAACTGCGGACGCGATGGAGCGCATCATCCCATACCCCTTCCGCTCGGCGCCGATATTCATCGGCCATTGCGCCTGCGGCCGAGCGGAGATCTTCCGCCGCTTTGTGGGCGTGCGTCACGGCACGCTCTGCTTTTTCTCCCGCCTGAGGCGGAACCGCAGAGCCTTGATCCATTTGGTTTTCGTCAGCCATAGATTTCCCCTTCTTCATGATTTGTTTAAACTTTCGGTGCCGATGCCTTTCGTTTGAGTTTGTGAAGTGTCGATATTACTGATCGCAACCGGTACCTCACCGGTTTTATTTATTTAGCCGCGACGTTGATCACGGATTTTGCCAACTTGGTTAGCTTTTTGTCTGTATCTGATTCTTCGGTCAAGGTAGTCTGAAGCAACTGCGCACCGCGTCCATCCCGCAGCAACTCGGCGTATGTCCGAGCGCACCCGTAACCGGCCATCTCATAGTGCTCAACGCGCTGCGCTGCAGCAATTAGCCCGGCATCGCGTACTTCGTCTTCAGCATCTTCTTCGATCATCTCGTCTCCCTCTTTAATTAGACCCTCCATGCCCTCACATTTCGGGCCGCGGGTTGACTCATCGTGGCTCGTTAAAACCTTTTCGAGACGCGCCGCGTGTTCCTTCGTCTGTTCCAAATGTTCTTCGAACCCCGCCGCAAGCTGTTTGTTAGTAGCGGCTTTAACCATTTTCGGCAGCGCTTTTATAATCTGCTTTTCCGCGCTGTAGAGGTCTTTGAGTTCGTGAATGTAAAGGTCTTTGAGTGTTTCTAGTTTCATATGTGTGGATTTAATTTCGTTGGTTTTGCTCGCACCTGAGTTTTCGATGAAGTGGGCTTGTTCCCAAAATCTTTATGTGCAACCGCGCAGCAGAAAGATCAGGAGCAGAA
>WNGD01003753.1_pt1 | contig 16871 bp, 14 predicted proteins | sample 5400671 | NCBI WGS metagenome assembly WNGD01 (sample SAMN13153369, study PRJNA577476) | soil metagenome | isolation source: 40 cm soil or saprolite under grassland replicate 2 | place: USA:California | collected 2016-06-15
CCCTTCCACCGCCAGAATACGCGTTTCCCGCTACAGCTTTTTGATGCCGGCGCGGGAGATGATGTCCGCAAACATCGGGACTTCCCGTGCGATGCGCGCCATGTGCTCCTTGCCGGGCGTGGCGGTCACCTCGAATCCGGACTCGGTGAGCTTCGCGCGCATGTCCGGCCGCCGCAGAACGCCGAGCGCGACCTGCTCGAGGCGAGCGACGACTTCCGGCGGCGTTTTCGCCGGCGCCATCAGCGCGGTGTTGGTCTCGAACACGAAGTCGGGATATCCCGCTTCCAGCATGGTCGGAATGTCGGGCAGGTCGTGCCAGCGCGTGCGCCCGGTGACCGCGAGGCCCTTGATGGTGCCGGCCTTGATATGCGGATGCGCCGGCGCCAGTACGCCGGAACTCAGCTGCACGGTGCCGCTCAGCAGGGCCTTGAGCGCGTCGCCGCCTCCCGCAAACACCACCGTCGCCATCCCCTGGAGGCCTTCGCGCAGCTTGAGCACTTCCGCCTGCAGGTGCGGCGTAGTGCCGATCGGCGGTGTCGAGACGTTGAACTTATCGGGATTGGCTTTGGCAAGCGCGACGAACTCCTTCATCGTGGCGACGCCCAGATCGGGCTTCACCGCGAACACGTGCGGCGACACCGCAAGCTCGCAAATGGCGTTGAAATCCGCGAATGGATCGTAGGGCAGCGTCTGGTAGAGGCCGGGATTGACCGAGTAAGCGCTGGTCGACAGCAGGATGGTGTAGCCGTCGGGCTCCGCGCGCGCGACGGATCCCATGCCGATATTGCCACCGGCGCCGCCCTTGTTCTCGACGAATATCGTCCCGCCCATCGCCTCTTGCATCGCCGCCGCCATGATTCGGGCAATGATGTCGGATGGCCCACCCGGGGTGTTCGCCACCACGATCTTGATCGGGCGGTCGGGATAGCCCGCCTGCGCCGGTCGCGCGCGCACCAACGCGCCGAAGCCAAGCAAGCCGGCTGCAGCGACGAAGCGGCGCCGCGTCGTCGTTCGCTCTCGTGCCATGCGTGTCATTTAAGCCTCATTGCCTCGACAGAAATGCTGCAGCAAGAGAATAGCACGACGCAGACGCTCCGGTCATTGCGGTTTGACGCAGGCATTTGGGCCTGGGGTCTCGGGTCTTCGCTTGCCTAACGCTCGTCCGTCCGAGACACGATTTCTGTCCGGAGCCCGTGCGCAACAAACCATCACTGGACCCGAGCCGTGAGCACCTGCGTTTCTTCCGGATACGTCACCCCGTCGCCATCGGCATAGCGCTGAAGCTGTTTCGTGACGCTCGCTGCGACTTTCGCGCTGGCGTCGGCGGGCGCCGCAGCGATGCTCTGTGCGACGGGGCTTCCGGCCAAATGCTCCAGCGTGAACTCAGCAATGCGCGGCAGGTGGATATCGATCCGATCAATGCGCACCTCTACATCGGCAAACCCTGCTTCCGTCGCGAGGCGCTGCAGGTCCTCTTTGGTCGGGACTTGCCGCGACGCGCAGAAGCGCGCACCAGCCTCGGTCGATATGAACTGAGCAAGCGCGTCGCCGGCGGCTTGATGATAAGCGCCGACGCCCTTCCATACGCTGAGCGCGAGACGGCCGCCGCGGTCGAGCACGCGGCGCATCTCCCGCAGCGCGAGCGCTTTGTCGGGAAAGAACTGTAGCCCTTGCTGACACAGAACTGCTTCGAAGCTCGCATCCTCCAATCCAAGGTCGAGCGCGCTGCGCTCTCAAGCCATTCGATCGGAGCGCCGTTGGGAGCAGGAAGCGAGCGCGCGACGGCGATCATTCCCGGATTCAGGTCGACGCCGATCACCCGCCCGGCGGGACCGACCCGCTCCGCCGCAATTCGTGTCACGACCCCTGTCCCGCAAGCCACGTCCAACACGCGCTCGCAAGCGGACAGCCCCGCGGCGTTGACCAGCGAGGGTGCACACGGACCGAGGATGTATCGAGCGCCGCAGCGCGCGTAGCGCTCGGCGGCCTCGCCGCTGAGTTGGAATTGCTCGTTCGTGCTCAACGTTTTTCGCCCTGCCCTAGGCCTTGCCCACGGTGAGCGAGTAACGCTGATCCGCGGCCATGCATTGTGCTTGCGGCAGTCCCAGCTCCTTGCGCACGATATTGGTGCCGAGCACCATGGCGACCATCTTGTAGCTGGCGTGACGGCGGCCCATGCCCTCGCGGCCCATGCCGCAGTCGGACGAGATGATCAGCCGCTCCGGCGGAATATGCTTGAGCGCTTCGCGGATGAGCGCGGCGATCTCGTCCGGCCGCTCGACCTGCAGCGTGTGGTGGTCGATCACGCCGATCACCACCTTTTTGTCCTTGATGACCTCGCCGATCGCCTTGAGGTCCCCGGTGCCGGACGAGCGCGTCTCGAAGGTCAGCGCATCGGCCTCCACCTGGTTGAGCGCCTCCAGCGTCGGCTGATAGCTCTGCACGTCGGCGAAGATGCGCTGCTGCGACGGGTTGCCCCAGCAGGTGTGGCACCACACTTCGGTCTTTGCGCGCAGCCCCTTCACGGTGTTGTTGAAAATCTTCACCAGGTCGGCGACGTCGAGCTTGCCGAAGGTCTTGCCGCGCGCCGGCACCATGTGGATCTGCGGCTCCTCCAGTTGGATGACGGGACAGCCGGCATCTGCCAGCTCATTGAGCTCTTCGTTGAGCGCGTTGCTGATCGCCCACGTGCGCTCGACCGGATCTTTGTAGTGGTCGTCCTCGACCGAGGCCGCGATCAGTTCCGGCAGGATCGTTCCGAACTTGATCGGCTTCTTGGTCATGCGCTGCGCCGTCTTCCACATCGCCGTGTACTGGAGCCTGCCGCGCCCCACCGGCCCCACGATCCTGGGAAAAATGCGCGCCTCCAGGAAGTCGTGCAGGATGTGCCCGCGCGGGTAGGCGGCGGCACCGATCTTGTAGGTCATCGGCTGCGGCACTTCGGCAAAGCCGTCCATGTGGGTGAGCGGGTAGCCTTGCCAACTCATGCCCCCGACCTCCTCGTCGTAGTGCGCGTCACCGTCGGTGAGGATGTCGAGGCCGGCTATTTCTTGCGCGCGCAGAAAGCAGGAGACCGCGTCCTCGTACTGCTCGCGGTAGCGTGAATTGACCATGGCTTCGAGGAAGCTCTTGCGGCCCAACACCGCGGTGTACCAGGCCGGCCGCGGCAGCGAGCCGATGATCGAAGTTGGCAGCGCGATATCCGCGGAGGCTTTATACATCGCTTCCTCTCTTGCTCTTTGCCCTCGCTCAGAAATCGAAGGCTTCGCTCTTGGCCGCAACGTTCTTCACCAGCGCGCGGTCGGGCTCGGACAGCGGTGCGCCGGAATCGCGGAAGCGGTTGACAATGGGGTAGCGGCGGTCGCGGCCGAAATTCCTCAGCGTCACCTTGACGCCGGGGGCCGCTTGCCGGCGCTTGTACTCGGCGAGATGCAGCATGCGCTCGACCTTCATGACCGTTTCGCGATCGAAGCCTTGCTCGACGATCTTGGCGACCGGCTCCTCGCGCTCGACCAGACGCTCGAGGATTTGGTCGAGCACGTCATAGGGCGGCAGCGTGTCCTGATCGGTCTGGTTCTCGCGCAGCTCGGCGCTCGGCGCACGCGTGAGAATGCTGTCGGGGATCACCGGGCCATCGGGTCCCAACGCGCCGTCGGGCTTCCAGCCGTTGCGCAGCCGGGCCAGCCGATAGACCTCGGTCTTGTAGAGATCTTTGATCGGATTGAAGCCGCCGTTCATATCGCCGTAGAGCGTGGCATAGCCGACCGACATTTCCGACTTATTGCCGGTGGTCACCACGATCACGCCGAACTTGTTGGAGATCGCCATCAGAATGGTGCCGCGCGTGCGCGATTGCAGGTTCTCCTCGGTGACGTCGCGCGGCAGCCCTGCGAAGACCGGCGCGAGCGCTTTTTCCAATCCCGCGACCGGGCTTTCAATCGGCACCACCTCGTATCGGACGCCGAGCGCCTTGGCGACCTGCGCCGCATCGTCGATCGATTGCTGCGCGGTGTAGCGATAAGGCAGCATCACGCAACGCACGCGGTCGGCGCCCAGCGCGTCCGCCGCCAACGTGGCCACCAGGGACGAGTCGATGCCGCCTGAGAGCCCGAGCACCACACCCTTGCAACCGATTTTGTTGATATAGTCGCGCAGTCCCAGCATGCAGGCGAAATAATCCGCCTGGTCGCCCTGCTCGATCGCAGCGACCGGTCCATCGACGCACCGCCAGCCATTGCCGGTGCGCTCCCAGCGCGTCGTCTCGACGGCTTCGCGGAAGGCCGGGAGCTGGCAGGCGAGCGTGCGATCGCCGTGCAGGGCAAACGAGGCGCCGTCGAACACGAGCTCGTCTTGCCCGCCGATCTGGTTGACATAGATCAGCGGCACGCCGCTCTCGGTCACCCGCGCCACCGCGATGTTGAGACGGAGCTCGTCCTTGTCACGGGAATAGGGTGAGCCGTTGGGCACGATCAAGAGTTCGGCGCCCGTCTCGGCGAGGCATTCGACCACTTCCTCGTAATCGCCCCATTCGGTCCAGATGTCCTCACAGATCGGAAGGCCGAGGCGCACCCCGCGGAAATTGACGGGACCGGGCGGCGGCCCCGATGCGAACAGGCGCCGCTCGTCGAACACGCCGTAGTTGGGCAAGTTCACCTTCAGCCGCACAGCGGCGATGATGCCGCGATCGAGCAGGCAATACGCGTTGTAGAGCTTACGATCCTCGAGCCACGGCGTGCCGATCAAGAGCGCCGGGCCGCCATCCGCGGTTTCGCGCGCAAGCTCCTCGACCTTGGCGCGGCAGGCCGCCTGGAACGCCGGCTTGAGCACGAGGTCCTCGGGCGGATACCCGGACAGGAACAGTTCCGACAATGCCACGAGATCGGCGCCGGCGGCTTCGGCGCGCGCGCGGCGCGCCTTATCTGCATTGCCGGTGATATCGCCGACGGTCGGATTGAGCTGTCCGATCGCGATGGCCAAACGGTCGGTGGGCCGCGCATTCATGGCTTAGGTCTAGCGCGTCGTGCCCGCGCCCGGCAATCGCCGCACAGCGCCGGTCAGATCAGCCCAAATCGCTCGGCAAGGGCCAGCAGCCAGACAGCGCCGGCGATCACTAGCGCGAGGCCGACGGCGGCCGAGCCCATATCCTTGACCCGGCCGATCTGGGGGTCGATGGCAAGGTTGACACGGTCGGAAAGCTTTTCGATCGCCGTGTTCAAGAGTTCGACGACGAGGACCAGAGCCACGACCGCGATGAGCGCGAGGCGCTTCCAAGCTGCCTCCGCAACGAGGAACGCCACCGGCACCGCCAGGACGAGGGCAATCAGCTCCAGGCGAAAGGCCTCCTCGCTGCGCGCGGCCGCGAGGAGGCCATGCCAAGTATTGATGGTGGCGCGCAGCAACCGTTCCATCGCGGTGGGATTGAAGTCAGTCGGGTTGGGTGACGTTGCCTACGGCTCGGCGGTACGGATCGCGGCCGGGCCTGCGCTGAGCTTGATCGATCCCGCTGGCTTGAGCTCCTTGCCGTCGAAGTCAAACACCGTGATCTCCCGTTCGACCATGCATTGGACCAGAAGCTTGCGATTGTCCTTGCTCCAGGCGATCCCCTGGCACCAGTGGCCAACCTGGGCCTCGGTCAGCGGGACCAACTCTTTGCCTTTAACGCTTAGCACCTTGACCAAGCCGTAATCGTTGAAGAAGGGACTGGTCTTGGGCTTATTGGATCCGTTTACCACGTTCACAGCGGCAAAGGCGCCGTCGGGAGACAGCGCTATCCCTTCGGGCGTTTGGCCGACGGACACGGTATGGACGACGCGCGCAGGCTTAGCCTCAAGGTCGATCAAGCTGACTGTGTCGGCGTCGCCAGTGCCGGGTCCGATATTGGCGACGACCGCAACCTTCCCGTTCGGATGGATGCCGAGCCCGTAGGGTCGCAGTCCCGCTGAGATCTCGCGCTTGGTGTCCGCGACCTTGGTGCCGTCGATCGACAGCACGGAAATCTTGTTGTCGCCGTCGCGGGTCACCAGCGCCGTCTTGCCGTCCGGTGTAATAGCGACATGGCTCGGGCCGGATTTGTCATCGCCCAAATTTATCTTGCCGACAGGCGTGAGCGTATTGCCGGCGATGGAAAAGACGGAGACCGTTCCCTCGGAGCGGTTGGCGACCAGTGCCAGCGTCCCGGCGCGGTTAATCGACACGCCGGCGGCGCCTTTGCCGGCCTGCAGTTGCGCCGAGACCTTGGGCGGCGATGCCTTGAGGTCGATCACCGAGAGCTTGTCGTCAGGGGCGGTTTTCTTGGGATCGGCCGGGTCGAGCTTGGTGGCCCCCGTGACGAGCGCGAAACTCTCGTCCCGCGCGACCGCGACGCTCAAAGGCGGACCAACGACGCTGGCCGGAGCTTGGATCTCGGCGACCACCTTGGGCGGCGTCGCATTGAGATCGATGACGGCTACGGAGTCCGCCGACGGATTGGTCGGCACGGAATTGACACCATCGATAAGGACGGCCTTCCCGTCATTAGCGGAAAGCGCAAGCTGAGCGCTTGCACTCGACGTTATCGACATGAAGGCGGCAAGCGAAAGCGCGCCCACCCAAGGCATATGGCGATGCATGAGAACCTCCCGTTGCGCGGATCATTGGGGCCTTGCGAAAGCGCCGCGCATCCGCATTTCATCATAACAAACGGTTGGGCAAAAAACTCCCACGCCGTTCCGCATGAGGAGGGGGCGGACGGAAATCGTCGCCGTTTCGATCAGAGCCCGGCGGCGGCCGGCAGCGGCCGCGCTCTCGCGGTCCGCTCCGCCTTGAGCAGGTCGGCAAGCAGAAACGCCAAATCGATCGATTGCTCGGCATTGAGCCGCGGGTCACACACCGTGTGATAGCGGTCCTTAAAATCCGCATCGGTGATCATGCGCGCGCCGCCGGTACATTCCGCGACGTTTTGTCCGGTCATCTCCAGATGCACCCCGCCGCCATGCGTCCCTTCGGCCCGGTGAACGGCAAAAAAGGTCTTCACCTCCGACAGGATGCGGTCGAACGGCCGCGTCTTGTATCCGGTTTCCGAGCTGATGGTGTTGCCGTGCATGGGATCGCACGACCACACCACGATCTTTCCCTCGCGCTGAACCGCGCGGATCATGGCCGGCAGCTGATCCCCGACCTTGTCCGCGCCCAGCCGCACGATCAGCGTCAGCCGGCCCGGCTCGTTTTCGGGATTGAGAATGTCGATCACCCGCAGCAACTCGTCGACCCTGGTGGACGGACCGCACTTGAGGCCCAGCGGGTTGATGAGGCCGCGGCAGAACTCGACATGCGCGTGATCGGGTTGGCGGGTGCGGTCGCCGATCCACAGCATGTGGGCCGAGGTGCAGCAGAAGGTGCCGGGACGCGTGGAATCCTCGCGCGTCATCGCCTGCTCGTAGCCGAGCAGCAGCGCCTCGTGGCTGGTGTAGAACTCGGTGCTCTTGAGCTCGGGGTGGCTTTCGAGATCGAGGCCGCAGGCTTGCATGAAGCCGAGCGCCTCGCTGATGCGGTCGGCGAGTTCCTCGTAATGGTGCGACTGCGGCGAGTCCTTGACGAAGCCGAGCGTCCACTGCCGGACATTCGCGAGATTGGCATAGCCGCCGTGCACGAAAGCACGCAGCAGGTTCAGCGTCGCGGCCGAATGGCGATACGCCTCGATCTGGCGTTCCGGGTCGGGACGGCGCGCGGCTTCATCGAAGTCGACGCCGTTGATGATGTCGCCGCGGTAGCTCGGCAACTCCTTGCCGTCGCGCTTCTCCATCGGCGACGTGCGGGGCTTGGCGAATTGACCGGCGATGCGGCCGACCTTCACCACCGGCAAGGCAGCGGCGTAGGTGAGCACCACCGCCATCTGCAAAAAGACGCGCAGGAAGTCGCGGATATTGTTGGCGCTGACGTTGTTGGCGCTGGGCTCGGTGAACGCTTCCGCGCAATCGCCTCCCTGCAGCAGAAAGCCCTCGCCCGCGGCAACGCGGCCGAGCGCCTTTTTCAGGCTGCGCGCTTCGCCGGCAAAAACGAGCGGCGGAAACGTCGCAAGGCGCCGCTCGACGGAGGCGAGCGCCTCCTGGTCGGGATATTCGGGGACCTGCACGATCGACTTTTGCCGCCAACTATCGCGCGTCCAACGCTCGGGCATGACCGCCCTCCACTACCCTCAAGCCCTCCTAGGGGCGATATTTTCCAGCTGAGCGCGAGCTTATACACGAGGCCCGGCAGCCCAAGCCAGATCGAATTGGATGCAGGGGCCCGACGCGCAGAGCCGAACTTCCGCCTATTCCGCCGCCTCGCGGCGATAACTGAGCGCCTTCTCCCGCAACGTCACGAGCTCCTCGGCGGCGGTCGGATGCACCGCCATCACCGCGTCGATCTCCGCTTTCGTCGCCTTCATCGTCACTGCGATTGCGACGAGCTGGATCATCTCGCCGGCGTCAGGCCCGACGATGTGACAGCCGACGACACGATCGCTCTCGCCATCGACGACGAGCTTGAAGAACGCGCGCGTATCGCGCGCCGCGAGCGTCATCTTCAGCGGGCGGAACGAGGTCTTGTAGACGTCGACTTTCGCCAGCCGCTCGCAGGCCTGCGCCTCGGTCAGGCCGATCGCGCCGACCTCGGGCTCGGAGAACACGGCAGTCGGCACATTGGTGTGATCGACCGCCGTCGGCTTGCCGCCGAACACCGTATCGGCGAAGGCATGGCCCTCGCGGATCGCGACCGGCGTGAGGTTGACGCGGTTGGTGACGTCGCCGATCGCGTAGATGTGCGGTACCGAGGTCTGCGACTTCGGGTCGACGGCGATGCCGCGGTTGTCGGCGAGCTGCACGCCCGCTGCCTCGAGACCGAAACCGGCGACGTTCGGCCGCCGCCCGAGCGCGAACATCACCTTGTCGACCTCGACCGAGCTGTCGTCGGACAGCTTGGCGGTAAACGTATCTTGCGTGCATTGCACGGCGCGCACCGTCTTGCCGCAAACAATCTTCACTCCCCGCTTGGTCATCTCCGCATTGAGGTGCGCGCGCAGGTCGTCGTCGAAACCGCGCAAAATATTTTCGCCGCGGTAGACCAGAGTCACCTCCGAGCCCAGCCCGTTGAAAATGGCGGCGAACTCGACCGCGATATAGCCGCCGCCCTGGATCAGGATGCGCGCGGGCAATTCCTCCAGCTGGAACGCTTCGTTCGAGGAGATGGCATGTTCGATGCCCGGGATCGCTGGACCCATCCATGGCGCTGCACCGGTGGCGATGAGAATGTACCGGGGCCGGATCGCTGTCCCACTCGCCACCAGACGCACCGTATGCGCATCTTCCAGCACGGCGCGGCTCTTGACGACCTTGACGCCGGCGCGCTCGAGCGTAGTGGTATAGGCGAGTTCAAGGCGCGCAATCTCGCGGTCCTTGTTGGCGATGAGGGTTGGCCAGTCGAACCGCGGTTCGTTAAGCGTCCAGCCGTAGCCGGCGGCATCCTCGAAATCATCGGCAAAGCGCGAGGCGTAGACCAAGAGCTTTTTGGGGACGCAGCCGCGGATCACGCAGGTACCGCCGACCCGGTACTCCTCGGCCACCATGACTCGCGCGCCATATTCGGCTGCGATCCGTGCCGCGCGCACACCCCCCGAGCCCGCTCCGACGACGAGCAGATCGACGTCATGATCAGCCATATCGTCGGATCCGAAGCATCGCCGGGTGCCGCATCTAGATGTCGTGGCCTCGTTTCTTCATTTCGGCGCGTATCTTGGCGATGATCTCCTGCGACAGAGCTTCGGCCCAAGTCTGAGCAGTTCTCATGCTCTGATCGAGGATGTTGGGCTCCTCCGTCACCAACTTACGCCCCAGCGGGGACTTGTAGAAGGTAAGCGCGTCCTTGAGCTCCTGTTCGGTGAACCGCGAGGCATAAATCTTGGCGACCTCGGTCATGAGCTCGGCGCTGCGCGTCGCATAGTCCGCGTGCAACTTGGCTGCGACTTCGTTCAAATCCTTGCTGAGCATCGGGTTGGTTTGCAGCAAGACGATCTTGGTCCTCTCGATGACGCCGGAAACCAAGGGCCTATAGAGTCCGTCGGCGCCCTTGGCGGTGATGACCTCCTTCGCGGTCGCGACCGCGGTCGCCGAAGGCTGTTGCGCCGCGGCCGCGGCGATGCCCACAATCAGCGTGAGCCCCAGCGCAAGCAGCGTGGCGCAAAACGGCTTGGCGGTTGAATAGAAAAACATAAAGACTCTCCTCTTCGAGTGTTGGGGCTCAGCGCCGCTCGATCACGCGCACGCCGCTCGAGCCGGCGACTACCGCCGCGTGGGCGAGCCCAATGAACAGACCGTGTTCGACCACGCCGGCAATGCCGTCGAGACGCTCGGCGAGCGATTTCGGATCGGCGATCCGCTCGAATGCGGCATCCAGTATCCAGTGCCCTCCGTCCGTGACGAAAGCGTGGCCGTCCTTGGCGCGCCGCAGCAGCGCGGGCCCCGTGCAACCGACCGCCGCGGCGGCCGCCTCGATCGCCCGCCGCGTCGCGCCCAATCCGAACGGCACCACCTCGACCGGCAGCGGGAAGCGGCCGAGCGAGGATACCCACTTCGATTCATCGGCAATGACGATCATGCGCGCTGAGGCTGAAGCGACGATCTTTTCCCGCAGCAGCGCGCCTCCCCCGCCCTTGATCAGGCTCAGATCGGGCGCGATCTCGTCGGCACCGTCCACGGTCAGATCAAGCTGCGGCGTCTCATCCAGACTGGTGATCGGAATTCCCAGCCGCTCGGCGTCGCTGCGAGTTGCCTCCGATGTGGCCACGGTAATGACATCGAGCCCGGCGGCGACGCGTTGCGCGAGGAGCTCGACGAAATGCTTCGCCGTCGAGCCGGTGCCGAGGCCAAGCCGCATGCCGGACCGCACGAATTCAAGGGCGCGGGCGGCGGCCGCGCGTTTTTGGGCCTCGAGGTCCATCGCGATTAAACCAATCGGCTCGGCATCGCAGCAAAAACGGGGGTCTATCTAGCGCCGTTCAGCGCGGGCGCATAGTCCACCCGCTGGGCGGAACACGCGTCAAATCTCTCCTTTTCAGGGGGACGAGCGGCAAGAGCTGTCTCAAGACGGTATCTCGCCAAGCGGCAGAGTACCGAGCCTTACTATTGGCCAATTTTCGGCTACCCATCACCAATGATGGGGGCTCCGACGGTCGTCTTCGATCTCGACGGCACGCTGGTCGACAGCGCGCCCGATCTCGTCGCCACGCTCAACATTGTCTTTGCCCGCGAAGGTCTGCCGCCGGTCGCTTACGAGACCGCGCGCAACTTGGTCGGCGGCGGCGCGCGCTCGCTGATCGAATGCTCGCTCAGAGCCGAAGGGCGCAAGCTCGGCGTGGACGAGGTGGACCGGCTCGTCAAAGAGTTCATCGCGCATTATGCGGCGCACATCGCCGATCGCTCCCGGCCGTTCCCGGGCCTCGAAGCCATGCTCGAAGAACTCGGCGCCGTCGGCTGTCGGTTTGCGGTCTGCACCAACAAGCTGGAATGGCTATCGGTGCGGCTGCTCGACGCGTTCGGCCTCTCGAAGCACTTCGTCGCCATTTGTGGAGCGGACACATTCGGATTGCGAAAGCCCAATCCGGAGTTCTTGCGGCGGACCATCGCGCGCGCTGGCGGCGAGATAGGCCGCGCGGTGATGGTTGGGGATTCCGGCACCGACGTCGCCACCGCCCGCGCGGCAAGAATTCCGGTCGTTGCCGTCGACTACGGCTATACAGAGACCCCGGTTGACGAATTGGGGCCCGAACGGGTGATCAGTGCGCTGGACGAGCTGCCAAGTGCCGTATTCGAGCTTTTGCGCGTCCCCAGTCCCACTGCCGCGGAGCAATGTTAATCCGTATTTTACCTTATGGGCGCCACACTTGGGGCAATTTAGCGCGCTAGCCACAGCGGCGAGGGAAGCGCCCCTGGGTCGTGCGGGTGGTTGCGTTCTGGGGAGTGGCGGCCGTTGCCGCCGGGGGTGGGATCATGAGCCGAGTGATTGCCGTCGTGGCCTGTGGCCTGATGCTGGCCGCGTGTTCTGCAACGATGCCGAGCCTGGATTTTCTCAAATCCGCTCCGCAGTCCGAGACGCTGGCGATTGCATCCGAACCGCCGGGAGCGGAAGCGAAAACCTCGTTGGGCCAGAGCTGTCGCACGCCTTGCCAGCTCACGGTCCAGCCCGGCAGCGAGTTCTCCGTAACGCTTGCGCTCGGCGGCTATCAGTCGCAGACCGTGTCGGTCCGTCCGGAAGCCGATGGCGCTACCCCGCGGCTCGCACCCAATCCGGTCCACGTTACGCTGCAGGCGGTGAAGCCGCCGAAGAAGCCAATTGCCACGAAGAAGACGCCGGTGGCGGCAGCAGCCCGTCCCGCAGCACCGCCGCCGATGGCCTCGGCAGCGCCAACCACCACAGCGACGGCCGCGCCTGCGCTCGCCCCGCCGCCGTCCACCCCGGCCGAGTCGGCACCGTCCGCGACCGAGTACCCCTGGCCATCGCGCTAGTTCCGGTGGAACGGCGAGACCACGGTCGCTTGCCGGCAAGCTAGACGCTCTGGCCGATATCCGTCAGAATTCCCATATGAAAGGGCGGAACGCCGTGCGCTCGGCAGGCCGATGCGCAGGCTTCCGAAGGCTGACGCAGCGCAGGACCCATGTCGCCTCCGGTCATGATGCAGGACAATCTCGCCTTCGAGCGTCAAGGAAAAGCCCACGCTTCGCTGGTCGACCCCTTCGGGCGGGCGATCACCTATTTGCGCGTGTCGGTGACGGACCGCTGCGATTTTCGCTGCGTCTATTGCATGGCGGAGAACATGACGTTCCTGCCCAAGGCCGACTTGCTCTCGCTTGAAGAACTCGATCGGCTGTGCAGCGCCTTTATCGCGCGCGGCGTCAGGAAGCTCAGGCTCACTGGCGGCGAGCCGCTGGTGCGGCGCGGCATAATGACCCTCGTCGCCTCGCTCTCCCGCCATCTCTCGAGCGGAGCGCTCGACGAGCTCACGCTCACCACCAACGGCTCGCAGTTGCCGAAATATGCGGGCGAGCTCGCGAGCTGCGGCGTTAAGCGCATCAACGTCTCGCTCGACACGCTCGATCCCGACAAGTTCCGCGCCATCACGCGCTGGGGTGAGCTGGACAAGGTCTTGGCCGGGATCGATGCCGCGCAGGCGGCTGGACTGAAGGTTAAGATCAACGCGGTGGCGCTCAAAGGCGTGAACGAGGACGAATTTCCGGCCCTGCTGCAATGGGCGCACGGGCGCGGCATGGAGCTTACGCTCATCGAGGTGATGCCGCTCGGCGATGTCGGCGAAGGCCGCCTCGATCAATACCTTCCGCTCTCGATCGTGCGGGCGCGGTTGGCCGAACGCTTCAAGCTCGAGGATATCGACTATCGCAGCGGCGGGCCTGCACGCTACGTCAAGGTTGCCGAGACCGGCGGCCGGCTCGGTTTCATCACGCCGCTCACTCACAATTTCTGCGAATCCTGCAATCGGGTGCGGGTGACCTGCACCGGTACGCTTTACATGTGCCTCGGTCAGGAAGATGCCGCTGATCTGCGCACCCCGCTGCGCGCCTCCGAAGGCAACGATCTGCTCGATGCGGCCATCGCCGAGGCGATCTCGCGCAAGCCCAAGGGCCACGATTTCATCATCGACCGCCGCCACCAGCGGCCCGCGCTCGCCCGCCACATGAGCGTGACCGGGGGCTAATCGAACAGAGACGAGCAGCCGAAACGTCCGCCGGCAGACCCGTCCGTTTTACCAATTGACCTGTGCGCAAGGGTCGAGGAGAGTTCCTCGGCCTCGGCACGCCATTGCGGCCGGGCTCAAGCTCAGGCCAATAACTGAGCAACTGCGCGGTCCGCCGCCCTTGCGAGACCATGCCAAAGGGGACGCTGCGTGGAGGTTTTGCTCAAGCTGAGCCGGGCCATCGACTACATCAACGACCGGTTCGGCGAGCTCGCCAACTGGCTTGTGCTCTTTGCCTGCCTGATCAGCGCCGGCAATGCGGCGAGTCGCTACGCGTTCAGTGCCAGCTCCAACGCCTGGCTCGAAGTGCAGTGGTACATGTTCGCGGGAATGGTGCTGCTGGGCGGCCCCTATACGCTCAAGCTCAACGAACACGTGCGTGTCGACCTGCTCTATTCGGCGGTTTCCGAACGAGTGCGCATCTGGATCGACATCATTGGCTGCTTGCTCTTTCTCCTGCCGATCTGCGTGATCCTCATCTACTTCACGTGGCCGTGGTTCGTGGAGTCCTGGCGCATCGATGAAACCTCGTCGAATGCCGGCGGCCTGATCCGCTGGCCGGTGAAGCTCATGCTTCCCGTTGGCTTTGCGCTGATGGCGCTGCAGGGCGTCTCCGAGCTCATCAAGCGCATCGAGGCGCTGATCCATCATCATCGGCTGCAGTTCGAGTACGAGAAGCCGCTGCAATGATTCATTTCATTCGGGAGAACATGGCGCCCCTGATGTTCGGGGGCATGGTCCTTTTCATGCTGATCGGATATCCGGCAGCATTCTCGCTTGCCGCCACCGGCCTGTTCTTCGGCTTCATCGGCATCGAGCTTGGTCTCATCAGCCCTGATTTCCTCGGCAACCTCACTTACCAGTTGTTCGGCATTGTCTCCAATGACCTTCTGCTCGCGATTCCGTTCTTCACCTTCATGGGCGCGATCCTCGAGCGCTGCGGACTGGCCGAGGATCTGCTCGATTCGATCGGACAACTGTTCGGTCCAGTGCGCGGCGGCCTGTCCTACGCGGTGATCTTCGTTGGCGCCATTCTCGGCGCGATTACCGGCACAGTCGCGGCTTCGGTGATTGCCATGGGCGTGATCGCGATGACGCCGATGTTGAAGTACGGTTATTCGAGGCGCCATACGATGGGGGTCATCGCCGCCTCGGGCACCATAACCCAGCTCATTCCGCCCTCGCTGGTTCTGGTCGTGCTGGCCGATCAGCTCGGCCGCTCGGTCGGCGACATGTATGCCGGTGCCATCGGTCCGAGCATGATTCAGATTGCGCTCTTTTGCGGCTGGGTGTTTATCGTCAGCTTGGTCTGGCCGAAGGATCTGCCGGCGCTGCCAGTCGAGGCGCGCACCCTGCATGGCTGGCCGCTGTGGAAAAAATGCCTGCGCGGCATCATCCCCTCACTGGGCCTTATTTTCCTTGTGCTGGGGACCATCTTCATGGGGCTCGCGACGCCAACCGAGGCGGGAGCCCTGGGCGTGGTCGGCGCGATCGCCCTCGCCGCTTTCTACGGCACGCTCACCTGGTCGCTGCTTTATCAGGGAATGTCGATTACCATGCGCATCACCGCCATGGTTGTCTACATTTTGATCGGGGCGCGGACGTTTAGCCTCGTCTTCCAAGGCGTTGGCGGAAAGGTATGGATCGAGGATCTGTTGACCTCGCTGCCGGGCGGGCAGATCGGTTTCCTGATCTTCGTGAACGTCTTCATCTTTTTGATCGCATTCTTTCTCGATTTCTTCGAGATCGCGTTCATCATCATCCCGCTGTTGGCCCCGGTCGCAGACAAGCTGGGCATCGATCTGATCTGGTTCGGCGTGCTGGTCTGCGCCAATATCCAGACGAGCTTCATGCATCCGCCGTTCGGGTTCGCTCTGTTCTATCTGCGCGGCATCGCGCCGCGGTCGATCAAGACGTCGGAAATCTATTGGGGCGCCATTCCCTGGGTGTTCCTGCAAATAATTCTGGTGATCATCGTCATCTTCTGGCCCGGCTCGGTGACCTATTGGATCGACCGCAGCGCTCGCATCGATCCATCCAAGGTCAGGATCGAAATTCCCCAGCCGGATCTGCCCCCGCCGCTCGATTTCGGCCCGCCAGCCAGGTAGCAATGCAGGCGACAAGAAAAATGGAAGGCCCCGGAGCTCCGGGGCCAACCAGCGATCGGGACTCGAAGCGAGCTCAGGCGCGCGTGCGCATGCGCATCATGAAGCTGTCGAACGAGAGTTCGGCGACCTGGAGCCATAGCAGAGAATCGCCGCGAAACGCCACGAGGCTGTCGTACAACTTCTTAAAGTGGAGGTTCGTCTGCGACAGGTCCGCGTAGATATCGAGCGCGGCCTTATAGCACGCTTCCATGACATCCTGCGGGAACGCACGCAGTTGCACGCCTTGCGACAACAGCCGTTTGAGCGCGGCCGGATTGGCGTAATCGTACTTGCCGATGACCCACTCCCATGCATCGCCGGAGGCGGTCAGGATCGCTGACTGATAACTCTTCGGCAGCTCGTTCCATTTGGCAAGGTTGATGATGTTGTGGGCCTGGCCGCAGCCTTCCCACCAACCCGGATAGTAGTAGTACCTCGCCACCTTGTAGAACCCGAGCTTCTCGTCGTCATGGGGGCCGACCCATTCGCAGGCGTCGAGCGTACCCTTCTCCAGCGCCGGATAGATGTCGCCGGCGGCGAGTTGCTGCGGCACTAACCCCAGCTTGGAGACGATGGTGCCGGCAAACCCGCCGATGCGCATCTTAAGGCCATTCAGATCGTCGACCGACTTGATTTCCTTGCGGAACCAGCCGCCCATCTGCGCGCCGGTATTGGCTGCTGCGACCCCAGTGCAGTTGAAGTTCTTCAACAGCTCATTGAGAAGGTCGGCCCCACCGCCGAAGCGAAGCCAGGAGTTCATCTGGCGGGCATTCAACCCGAACGGCAGCGCGGTTCCGAAGGTGAAGGCCGGGTCCTTGCCCCAATAGTAATAGAGGGCGGTATTGCCCATCTCGACCGTGGCGTTCTGCACGGCGTCCAACACCTGCAGCCCCGGCACGATCTCGCCCGCCGCAAATACCTGGATCTGGAACCTATTGTCGGTGATCTCGGCGATGCGCTTG
>WNGD01003182.1_pt1 | contig 16855 bp, 14 predicted proteins | sample 5400671 | NCBI WGS metagenome assembly WNGD01 (sample SAMN13153369, study PRJNA577476) | soil metagenome | isolation source: 40 cm soil or saprolite under grassland replicate 2 | place: USA:California | collected 2016-06-15
ATTATCCGGTAATGGCTCTCGAAGGGCTGTGGTGGACACCGGATATGCGAACGTTTAGCATCGACAGCAAAGAAAACTGGCTCTGGACAATGATGATTATGCAGCCAGAGGAAGTGACTGAGGAACTGTTTGCACGAGCGCTTGAGCAGGTGAAGAAAAAGAAGGATTCCCCTGCCCTGGCAAAGATGCGCCTGGAACATTTCCACGAAGGTGCTGCTGCACAAATCATGCACCTCGGCCCGTTTTCCGCCGAAGGTCCAACCATCGCGAAATTGCACGCCTTCATCCGGGAACAGGGTTATGAATTTGATGGCATAGAGCAAAAGCACCACGAGATCTATCTCAGCGATCCCCGTCGTACCGCACCCGATAAGATGAGGACGGTGATCAGGCAACCCGTGAAACCTCACCATCCAAGCAACAACTAGGAGATCAGTGCGACAACAGGCATCCACGCTCCCAGCACAACGCCAGTCAGTGCAACCTGATCCCATGAACGGCGCTCAATACGATCATAGAGCAAAGGCAACGCCGCCACGATCAGACCTTCAAATAGCAGCACATAAATCGGAGTGTGTCCAATCATCAGATGCGTTGCTCGATAACGCCACCAACCACCATAGTAAGCCATCTCCTCATACAGTGGTATCTGGACCGTGCCCCAGATTCCACTCAATAGAGCAGCCTTGCGCCATCCCAGCAACGCCCGCAATCTCCACGCCACATAGCCCGTACCGGTCAGAATAACCATCCACGACAGCGGCATATACAAAGGGGAAGTCCACAGGCTTAACGCGCCCGCTGGATATGTCAGAGAATGTACCACATATTGTCCTGAAGCATCGGTAAACAATTCGCACATTGAAGCAATAAACCCGGCAAGCAACAGCCTGCCCACCAGGGGCCGTATCTTCCGCACAAGTAGCAACGCGAGCAGATACAGCGACAGAACAACTTCAATCGCGCCAATATACCAGTGACTAATAGTAATATCGATCAGGGACAGAACGAAATCCGCGAGTATAACTACAGCAATCGCAATATCCAACCAGATTATTTTGTGTACAGCGGCCTTCTCTGCCAGATATTTTTCAGTACCAGTTTTCGCGAGTGCAGGAGGAGCCAATCGTTTCAATAATGATGTGCTTGTTTGTAGCATAGAGTTTAGGTGCCAGGGGAATGACAATCTGGTCTTTATGCTAAATTATAGGATTCGTCGGGTTTAAATGTCCATAGAGACCACAGAGGAATTTCTTCCTAAGGATGGAGAGTCCGATAATCAACTCTCTTCAATGTCAAACGTATTAAGGTATAATAAGTACTCTATGATAGGGCAAAACTCCGTGAGGAGAACCGACATGTCCGAAACAGACCCCACTCAAGGCGAATATAAGGAAGATGAACAGCACATAGAAGAAGACGAGCGTACTCGCATCAGAAACGAGCAAAGCGCGCGCTCGTTCTTCGCCTTGCTCAGTTTCCTGGTCGCGATCATCCTGCTGGCGGTCTTTATAAACAATCCTCTGGACGGCTTCTCGCGTCTGCTAGTTCTCTGCACAATAATCGCATTTGGTATGATCGGCACGTTGCTCCTGGATAGGAGACGTAGGGCCGCATCCAACAGCGCGCTTGCGAGCAAATCGAAATCCCCCGATGAAGAGGATGAGGAAGAATCGGATCTGGATGAGGCCGACGAGGAAGATATAGAGCCACTCAGCCCATTTGTGCAACTGGTTCAGGAGGCTCTAGAATCGATCCCGGCAGAGTTTCATGAGAAGATGCAGAATCTGGTTGTGATCGTGGAGGAGGAGCCGGATGTGGAGATTCTGACGCGTGGAGATGTGGAGGAGGGCTCGGTGCTGCTGGGCCTCTATCACGGGGTTCCATTGACGGCCCAAGGAAGCAATGGTCCTCTACTGCCAGAGCGTATCACTATTTACCAGCACAATATCGAAAAAGTCTGCCACAATGATCCAGAGCGTATCCGCGAGCAGGTACGCGAGACTGTACTTCACGAGGTGGCACATCACTTTGGGATGGGGCATGAGGAGATGCCCATCTGGATCAGGTGAAGCCGTGAGATGAAGATTTACCCAAACGTCCTATTTCAGCAAGTATCACGAAGTACAAATATACACAAGCGTGTATACTGCGCTTAACCATTACTTTCTGAGAAGAGGTACTCATGGGGAAACACCTGGTGAGTAAATATGCAAAAATAGCGCTAACGGCAAGTTGTATTTGTTTCATTTTATGCTTATCCGCCTGTCAAAATAGTGCAGGCCAGACACAATTACATACGTTCTCCCCAACAGCTACACCGACTTCGACCGGCGCTATGGCTCTACAGGTCCCAGGTCAAAAGGCGACTGCAACACCCACTCACAGACCTGCGCCTGCTGGCAGTAGCTTTCAGCCTGGAATAATTTCATCTTCTGCCAGTACAACCCGTCCCGTATTAGCTTTCTATTACGCGTGGTATAGTCCTTCGACATGGTCAGTGAAGACCATGTCTAGTCTTCCTACTATCCGCTATAATTCCAGCGATGATACGACCATCGAACGCCAGCTTACATGGGCTGCGGGCGCGGGTATCACCGGCTTTATCAACTCATGGTGGGGAAATGGCGATCAGACGGACAAGAACTTCGCGCGTCTGCTCACACATGCAGCCAATCTAGAGAGCAAAACAGGCTATCGCTTCGCCTCGTCGCTCTACTTCGAAAGCGATGCTCCAGTCTTGAGTGGGACCACAAATATGATCAATGCACTGCACTATATAGTCACACAATATGCCAATAATCCGCATTTCTTCCACTGGCAGGGCAAACCTGTCCTTTTCTTCTGGGACCCGCTCGGCAACGGTCGTACACTTGCACAATGGGCCTCTATTCGCAGCCAGGTCGATCCCAACCACCAGATGATCTGGTCGGCGGAAGGAGTAAGCACAAGCCTGCTGAGCGTCTTTGATGGCCTTCACCTCTTCAGCGCAGGCTACTGGGGCATCCAGAATAACAACATGGCCGCGGTTGACCAGGGTTTTCGCGCGAAAATCAACGCTTATAATAGTGCCAACAAAACCCACAAAATCTGGGCGGCTGGCGTCCTGCCCGGTTACGATGATACACACGTACCCGGGCGCACCGGAACATACATTGTGCCACGCAACAACGGAGGCACTTATGCTACCAGTTGGACCGCCGCCATAGCCAGCCAACCCGAATGGATCACTATTACCAGCTTTAACGAATGGTTTGAAGGCGCCATGATCGAACCCGGCGTGAACTATGGAACACAATATCTGAGCTTAACGCAGCAATACGCAAAGCAGTGGCACGGCTAAGGGAATCATAAATATTAAATGCCTTCTTCCTTGACAGAACCGGACTATGATGGTAGTATCTACGATAGATTATTACATTTTACTAGCTTTGGAACAGGAAAACGATGGAAAGAGCATTACCACTCGCAGTTTACTCAGCCGCATGAGCGACCACGCCGGGCTCATGCGGCTGGAAATGGCTCTATATGATGCTTTTGCTCACTCTCTGCCGAGTGAGTGTTTTTCCCTATTGGTTCTAGCATCTTCTCAGTCCTTTTCCTCCGTTAGTTAACTCTCTTCTCATGGCGTGTGTCGCCGGGCTTTCTCGTTGCACGATTGTTCTGCGACACCCTGTGCTTCCCGTCACATTCATGCGCGAGAGTTTGCCCATTTAGCAATCCGCGCCTCAGCTTCTTTTTGCCTGACCGGGCGCACTTAAACAACATCTTTAACCGTTATAATCATGCCTGGGAAGCACTTAAAGGAATATATATGCTGCAAGTTAATCATATTCATCTATCATATGGGCCGCGCCTCATTCTGGACGATGTCTCGTTTACGGTTGCGCCAGGAGAAAAAGCTGGCTTGATCGGTGTGAATGGCGCCGGTAAGAGTTCTCTGCTCAAGATTATCGCGGGTCTGCAAGAGGCTGATGGTGGCACAGTGGTTCTGCCACGCACATATGGCTACCTGTCACAGGATGTCGCCCACGAGACTCCGGTTTCGGAGGGGAGCACTGTGCGCGATTTCATTTTCACCAGCACGGGTCTCGATACAGCTATCCGTACCTATGAAGAGCTGTCTATCAAGGTTGCTGAAGCTACCAACGGCAACCTGCCAACTCTGTTGGAGCATTTTGAACAGGCTCAGGATGCACTTGAACGCCTGGGATACTACGATGCGGATGCACGCTGCGAACAGCTCATCAGCGGCCTGAATATAGGCGGTGTGACGCTGGACCGCCCCGTCAGTACCTTGAGCGGTGGCCAGAAAACTAAACTCGCCCTGGTGCGCCTGCTCTTCCAGGCACCCGAACTACTCCTGCTGGACGAGCCAACAAATTTTCTGGACGTGGAAGCAACCGGCTGGCTGATGGAGTTTCTGGAGAGCTATAAAGGCGCACTCCTGATCATCTCGCACGATCTGGATCTACTGGATCGCAGTATCAACAAAGTCTTGAGGCAGAACGAGTTCACGCACAAGCTCGAAGAGTATCGTGGCACCTACTCAAACTACCTGACGATAACGGGCGATGCTCTGGCCCTTATGGAGCGCACAAAACAACAGCAGGAACGCGAGATTGCACGCCTGCGTAAGACTTCGGAGAAGCTGCGTGGTTATGGCGCCACGCGTGTGAAACAGCGTATCGCGATGGATAAGCGTATCGCCGCACTGGAGAGCAGCAAACCACAATTGCCGCAGAACAGTCGGCGCATCCATATCGATTTCCCGGTACGTCAGTCGAGCAGCCTGCAGGTAGTACGCGCGGACCATCTCAGCAAGCGCTACGGCACGAAAGAGATCTTCCACAACATCAACTTTGAGGTCGAGCGTGGACAGCGTCTTGTTATTGTCGGACTCAACGGCGCGGGCAAAACAACGCTCCTACGCACGCTGCTTGGCATCACACCGCCCAACGGCGGCAAAGTGACACTGGGCGACCGTGTACGCATAGGCTATTATGCACAGGAGAACGAGGGCCTCGATTACAATAATACTGTACTCAATGAAACGACGAACATCTTACCAGGGGATACCAGACGCGTACGTGGCGTGCTGGGACGCTTCCTGTTCACAGGTGATCGTGTTTTCCAGCAGATTGGGACGCTCAGCGGCGGTGAAAAGACGCGCTTAGCACTGGCAAAGATGGTCCTGGATGGTCCTAATCTGCTGGTACTCGACGAGCCAACGACGCACCTCGATGTGCTCTCGCGCACCATCATCGGCGAGGCTCTGGGCAACTATAATGGTACCATTATCACCGTCACCCACGATCTCGAGTTCGTGCGCCATCTCAAACCAGATACCATCCTGCTCATGCCGGAAGGACGGGTGCTGCTCTACGATCAAAAATACGATGAGTTATTGCAAAGAGCATAGGTAGAAGAGTTACGAAAATTTAACATTCAGCAATGCCAAATTGCTTTCTCCTGGCGTTATATTGAATGCTTAGTAGCAATGTGACCTGGGGATATATCAGGGCGATTCAAACGTCGCCGCAGGACCGTAGTGGCAGGCCTTGCGTCTGCCGAGTGCGTGGACCCAGTGCCTCGCGGGCCATTCGGCAGACGCAAGGCCTGCCACTACGGGGACTTTTCAATCGCCCTGGGATATATTTTCTACTTGCATCTGTTACTACGTAAAAATACGTTGAAGGAGTAGTCATGCATCGTAGATTGAACAATCAGAAAGTAGCCCTTATTTCCCTGGTTATCATCTCGCTCAGCATTTTTCTCACTGCCTTTACTTTCGTCCAACACAGTCCCCCATCGGCGAGCGCAGCACCTTTAGACAGTTACGCACGCCGCCATCACACACTAACACCACTACTCTCACCCACATCGATAACGACGCCTGTTGCGCAAAGTGGCTTGCAGGTATTTGTCGAGCCAGCCGCTGGTGAACAGGTTATTCTTGATGCGATCAATAACGCGCAGCAATCGGTCTGGCTGGAGACGTACCTCTTGACTGATACCAACGTCATTCAGGCACTGGAAAAAGCTGCTGGCAAAATTCAGGTACGTGTGATGCTGGAGCCACACCCGGTTGGTGGCGGTTCGCCTCAGTCAACGCTCGATGCTTTGAATGCGGCTGGAGCCAGCGCGCAGGATAGCAATCCATCCTTTAGCCTGACGCACGAAAAGGGCATGATCATTGATGGCAAAACGGCGTTCATTATGACCAGCAACTTCACTTACTCGGCTCTTAACGGCAAGAACCGCGAATACGGGATCATTGACACTGATACACCTGATGTCCAGGGTGTCATTGATATCTTCAACGCAGACTGGAACCGCACGCCAATCACGCCGGGCGATCCCAATCTCGTGGTCAGTCCGACGAATTCGCGCACTGCTCTGACAGCATTTATCAATAACGCGAAGAGCACACTGATCATCGAAGCTGAAGAGATGCTGGACACCAATATCGAGCAAGCCATCGCTAACGCAGCCAGGCGCGGAGTGAAAGTCCAGGTCGTCCTACCAAAACCTCAGTCATCGCCAGATCCCAATGCCTCTGGCATCTCGACCATCAAGTCTGGTGGAGCGCAGGTCGAAGAAGACCCGCAACTCATCATGCATGCCAAGATGATGGTAGCTGACGGCAACGTGGCATATGTAGGGTCTGAGAACTTTTCCAGCAACTCCCTCGACAGCAATCGCGAGCTGGGTATTGTTTTCTCCGACCAGCAGATCATTTCAACGCTGCAAAGCACCTTCCAGCAAGACTGGAGCGTCTCCCAGGCAGCTTAGGAGCCTTTCCTGGCTAACCATTAACAACCAGTAGGGGAGCAGTGACACACGATGAAATGGCTTGCAGGGCGACCGCAAGGGTGCGCCCCTACAAAGACGACGATCGCTTCCTGGAATCTGAACGGATCTTTGTAAGGGCGCACCCTTGCGGTCGCCCTGCGAGCCGACGCGCTCTGGTTCCTCATCTCTCCTTAACTTGACGCTTATGCAGGCTTATAAGCTCCTTATGCAGTGAGAAACGAAGCTGCCGCTACAATCCGTATTCCGCCAGCCAACGAGACTTCGTCTCTAGCATTCGCTCAGGCTGGCGGAAAGGAAGCTAGCCTTCGGCTCATCTCACTGAAAGGAAGTAATCGCGCTCCTACCTTCATTTTCAACCTCTTTAAGGGCACAAACGTACATTAGATATGCTATAAAATAAACGCACTACCGTAACGAATATAGAACATGCCTGCACTCAAAGGAGAAACAGCGGTGGCACACAACAGCAATACACAGCTTAGCGTCACACAAGTGCTCAATCCTGAATATCTTGCAAACCCCTATCCACTTTACCACCAGTTGCGCGCACAGGACCCTGTTTTGTGGGACGAGCAGGTAACCGCCTGGGTACTTACACGTTATAATGATGTTGCTGCGGTTCTGCGCGACCCGCGCTTCTCCGCTGCACGTATGTCTATTGGTACGGAGTGGATTCCGGAGGAGCTGCAAGCAAAGCTCGTGCCTCCTGTGCGTGCTGTGATGCGGCAGATACTGTTTCTGGACCCACCAGATCATACGCGCCTGCGTGGTCTGGTTGTCAAAGCCTTCACACCGCGCGTCGTAGAATCTCTGCGCCCACGTATTCAGGCCATCGTCGATGATCTCCTGGACGCAGTTCAGCCCTCTGGACGCATCAATTTCATCCAGGATTTTGCCTATCCACTCCCGGCTATCGTGATCGCAGAGATGCTGGGCGTCCCTCCCGAGGACCGCCATCTCTTCATAAAGTGGACCAACGACTTTGCCAGGCTCCTCGATGGCTTCGAGATGGCCTTTGAAGATGTGGTTCAGGCTTTGTCCGGCGTCTCCGAGTTCATGGACTACTTCCGCGCAATTATTAAACAACGACGTACCGAATCCCGCGATGATCTATTGCAAGCCATGATCACCGCCGAAGAGCAGGGTGACAAACTCACCGAAGAAGAACTGCTCGGCAACTGTGTCCTATTGCTCGCCGCCGGTCATGGCACCACAACCCACCTGCTCGGCAACGGCATGTTGGCACTCTTGCGTAATCCCGAGCAGCTTGAGCTATGGAAAAAGCATCCAGAACTGGCCTCCTCCGCTGTCGTGGAACTTCTGCGCTACGACAGTCCTGTTCTGTTGACTTCGCGCCACCCTAAAGAGGATATGGAAATAGGAAGCAAACAGATCAGCGAGGGACAGGAAGTCATACTCGGCCTGGGCGCGGCCAATCACGATCCCGCCCAGTTCTCCAACCCCGACCAGCTCGACCTGAGCCGCCCGGAGAGCCGCCACATGGCATTTGGCCTGGGCGTCCACTTCTGCCTGGGAGCACCCCTCGCGCGCCTGGAAGCCGAGATTGCTTTTAATACGCTGCTGCGTCGCCTGCAGACTCCCCACCTGGCTACAGAGGAAATGGAATGGATGCCCAGTATTGTCTTTCGCGGACAGAGGGAAATGCCCATCGTTTTCGCGTAACAAGGATTTCTCCTGCCAGTAGAAAGGTGGAAGCTATATCTCCTGAAATTCTTTCAAGAAAAGGGGTTACCAGTGAAAATGCAATAATACTATTACTATTACCAGTAGTAGCAAAATCAGTATCAAAGGTAAGACAATCACGATACCTTTTCTGCGAGAACGTGCTGCTGGCATTAGTGGCATTGGTGGTACTGGTTCAGTTGAAGTATACGGATCATTTGACGAGTATGGTTCTGCTGGAGTTCCACTAAAGCCTGGAGTCCCATAAGGCATTGGCGGCATTGGAGTCTGTGGATATGGAGATCCAGAATAAGGTGAAGATATTTGTGGGGATGGCACGGCTGGTTGTTGCATAGCAGGGATTGGTGGTGGTGGTGGTGGTGCTGAAGATGCTGCCGATGAATAATATGGCGATGCGATCAGCGAATGCACGGTAGCGTCATTCAAACCTGGCGACGGCTGTTTTGCTAATAGATGAAGCTGTCCACGAGCAGCAAGAGATTGAGCCTGTTTTTCATCTAAAGCAACCGCACGTTTCAGGTCTGCCAGAGCCTCTTCATAACGCCCAAGACTATAGTAGGCTTCGCCTCGCTTGACGATAGACCAGAGATCCTTTTCATCCAGAGCAATCGCGCGATTCAGGTCGGTTAGTGCCTCTTCGTAACGCCCCATGCGCCGATAGACCTCACCTCGGATAGCAATAGCCCAGGTCTCCTTCTCATCAAGGGCAATCGCACGCTCTAGATCAGCCAGTGCGTCCTGATAACGTTCCATGCGCCTATACGTTTCTCCGCGAATGGCAATGGCCCAGGCATTCTTTTTATCCAATTCGGCGGCTCTATTCAAGTCTGCCAGTGCATCCTGATAACGCCTCATACGTCTATACGTTTCTCCACGAATGGCGATTGCCCATACATCCCTCTCATCAAGGGCAATAGCACGTCCCAGATCAGTTAACGCCTCTTGATAACGGCCCATCAATATATATGTAATGCCTCGTCTGGTAATTGCACGCACATCATTTGGGAGATAGTCTAAAGCCTTGTCGAAATCACGCAGAGCATCCTCCCACTTCCCATTCAAACGATAACATTCACCGCGATAGGTAAATACATACCCTTTTGCCTCATCGGATAACACGACCATATTACAAAGACGGTCAAACATCTCTAAACCTGCCGGGAAATTTTTCTCCCTGATGGATTGCAATTGTTGATAAAACAGTTGTACAAGAGTGCGCTGTTCACCAGAGAGTTCACTCTGCACATCGCTCGCGTTGAGCAGTTCTATAAGTTCAGCAGCAAAAGATCGACGTTTGCGTATGGAGACAGCAAAGAGGCTCATTACACTCGTCCAATGCTGTATTGGATCGGCAACGAGAAAATGATAGCTATGCGCAAGTGTATCCTTACGCCACTCCTCATTTAACCAGCGCTCTTCATCCGTACAACCCAACTCATGAAGCCTGTTATCATAGAAACTCGCCAGAGCTGTATGAAGCTTTCGATAGGTCTGAGGACTTTTCTGTCGTTGATAAGATAGCATCATGCTGCGTACAACATCGTGATAACGCCATCCATCAGAACTCTGTCGTACAAAAGGCATAGTCAGGAGCCAATCAAAAGAAGATTGCCCGTGACTCGTCTGCTCCTGGTTCTCCAGGAGAAATTTGAGAATATCTGCGTTAAAGGTACGCGGTATAGAACCTGATAGAGCAATCTGACGTAGAGTTGGCTCGTTGATCCAGCGCAGAAAGCGTTCCACAATATTCTGCGTTGGGAGTGAGGTATCGGGCTCATCGGCTTCGGGCGCGGCCAGCCAGCTCATAATCACGGGCAAGCGGCCCGAACATTCCAGGATCTCTGTACGTCGTTTCACGTTCTTAATGCCATAAGCATCCAGAAACGCCTCGGCTTCCTGCTGTGTAAACACGTCAAGTCGAACTACCATAGTCACATTACGCAAGGCATCCCATTGAGCGCCGGGCACATCACGTGCCGCAATAGCAAGACGAATATTCAAGGAGGGTTTATATTCACGCAAACGCAGCAACCAGTCTTGCAGATCTCGCCGCGTTACTTCAAAGTTCTCAAAACAGAGCAGTACCTTACGCTTTTCTGCTATTTCGTTCAAATCGTTGAAAAAAAGTGTAGTTAAGATGGGTACCGGGTCTCTGATGAGAGCTACTTCGTCTTTATTCGTTAGTTTCTTCGCGAGGTAAGAAGTCCATTCACTTGCTTGCGTCTCAAGCACATCCTGGGGCACAATTTCGAGCCCTTTGCGCACGCCAGGCACCATATCACCAACAACGAATGTAGCACGCACAAGCGTTCTCCCGAGTATAGAGGCCAGACCCTGCGGAGCTTCAGGGTCGCTTTCTATCTCGTTCATTTTCTGCCGATATGTCTTATAACGCTCGGCAAAACGTTTCAAAGGCATATCCTGGCCTGCTAACCGATGAGCAAAGCGTCCCAACACTGCTGGCACATCACGTTCCTGTTCATCACAATCGGCTATCAGAAAGTTGCTATCTCTAGCAATTTCTTTATAGCGATTGAGAAGCGTGCTTTTTCCTACACCGCCCTGACCAGTAATATAAAAAATCAGGTAGTTAGGCTTGTTAAGACTAATTTGTCGACGAAATACATCTAATTCCTGCTCCCTACCTACAAAGCGTTTCGCCTCCATCTCGTCGATGATTTCGCCCCAATCACCGCTAGATGTCATAGTATTGCTCCAAATAGAAGATCAACGATACTTCACTATAGCACAGATTAGATTAGTGAAACAAGTAGTACACGAGATATATAATATATGTATCATCACTCTTCTCGTTCCTTCAGCCCCTCTTCTATACGCTATGCAGAAGTGGAGCTGAGTAGTAATGAAGTTATTGACATATGGTACCTCTTCACTTGAGCACCAATGCCGGCTTCTCAAAATTCCAGGGCACGTCCATAGCAGGTCTACCCAGGCTAACAATAAAGGGAAGTTTAGCGGCGTTTTTATTGTTATAATAAGCGGAGCAAGGTAAAGGCTCGAAAAACTCTTGACTTTTCCACGCGCCTCATGTACCTTATATTTAAATACCGAACAGGAGAAAACAACAGTGATAGTAGTCTTCAATTAACTTATACCTGCCTTGCTTGCGGATTGCACCTGGCTATGCCACGACGCCACATTACTTTATGGTGTCTGGCATTATGGTATATGGTAACGAAGACTTTTTTATTGCTGTTGAATGCCGGTAACGAGCCCACCTCTTGCCACACTTCAACACCTTGAACCGGCTTCACAAGCTGCCCCACACTATATACCATATCTGCCATGCGCCTCCACCCATACATAAACAGGTCACAAGCACACGAAACTACATACACTCTCCGAGACTTGACCGTCAGGTCTCATGTGCAGAGTGTTACACATAAAAGAAATAAGGAGCCTATATGGCAGAATATTCAGTAAATACAGGGAACATAAACGATAATATACCATTGAGCGGCCTGCTCTCCAATGCGCCGGAGCGAGCAATCCTGGTAAGCGTCGATATGCCGGGCGTCGATTGGCCGCTTCTGGAATCATTGAACGAGTTGGAACAACTGGCGACGACTGCAGGCATCCAATGTATGGATCGCATGACGCAGAACCTGGCGAAACCCCATCCGGCGACGCTACTCGGCTCAGGAAAAGTACAGGAACTTGCCGAACTGGCGCGTTTCCATAACTGCGATGCGGTGATCTTTGATCTTGAGTTGACGCCGGGACAACATCGCAACCTGGAGCGCGAACTGGAGGTGCAGGTGCTCGATCGTACTGCGCTGATTCTCATCATTTTCGGCCAACGAGCCCGTACGCGAGAAGGACGACTACAAGTGGAGTTGGCTCAGGTCGAGTACGATCTACCCCGCATCGCCCGCCAGTGGTCGCACCTGTCTCGCCAGCGCGGCAGCACACAGCAACGCGGTGAAGGTGAAAAGCAGATTGAGGTTGACCGACGCTTGCTGCGCCGCCAGAAAGATCGCTTGGAGGAAGATCTGGAACAGGTCCGCAATCAGCGCCAGTTGCACCGAGAACGACGCCAGCACGCGGGTCCTCCGGTCATAGCGCTGGTCGGCTACACAAACGCGGGCAAGTCGACGCTACTCAATCGCCTCGCCAGTGGTACGCATAGCCTGGCCGAGAATAAGCTGTTCGCAACGCTCGATCCTACTACGCGCCGTGTAAAACTGGCAGGCGGACAGGAAGTTCTGCTTACCGATACTGTGGGATTCGTTCAGCGCCTGCCTACGGTCCTGGTAGCAGCCTTCCAGGCAACATTGGAAGAGGTGGCAGAGGCCGATCTGCTGATCCACGTGGTCGATGCTTCGCATCCACACGTCCATAACCAGATCCGGGCCGTCGAACAGGTACTGGAGGAGATCGGAGCGGGCGGCCTACCCAGTGTGGTGGCCCTGAACAAGATCGATCTCTTGCCTGCCGATATGCCACTCCAACTCCAGGGTATGTCGTCGATGCTACCGACCGTGCAGATATCAGCGGCTCAGGGTATGGGTATCGACGAACTGTTGCACTGCATCAGTGAAACACTCATTCGGCAGTTCGTAGCGCTCGACGTACTTATTCCTTATGATCGCGGGGAACTGGTCGCACAGTTCCACCGTTTCGGCACCATCGAAAGCGAGGAGTACGAAGAATACGGTACGCATATGCGCGGGTACATCCCGACCAATCATAGCGGCTCATTCACAATGTTCCAACAACATCCACATCCAAAGAGTGTACGTGTGTAACTAGCGTCTCCGTAGTGGCATCCCTCGCGGGTGCCGAGGGGTGGCAATGATCACTGCCGAGCGATGGGAATTCCTGGCGAGCCACCCGGCACCCGCGAGGGATGCCACTACGGGTTCAACGCGTCCTTATTGACTCAACACAATGCCGTAAGTTATGCTGTGATCATGAAACAGAAACTGCCTTCTATAAAGAAAAGTGTATCAATGAAACCACGTCTGGTCAAAATCTATTCGGAAAATAATGATTTCCAGTACATTGAGACCTTACGCCGAAAACGCGAGAAGCGCCAGCGTCAGAGGGAGTTCTTTATAGAACAAGATTTTACACAACCAACCCTCCTGGTCGTAGGCAACGAAACATGGGACATGAGCGCAGGGTATCGCGAACTCTGTAGCGCCACCGTTAATATACCAATCTACGGCTCCGCCTCCTCTCTGAACCTAGCCTGCGCCACATCAATACTACTTTACGAAATAGATCGACAACGTAGAAATGCGCAACTATAAGGTGTGGCAGGCTATCCTTCGTTTAGCTCAATTGCCGCACGAGCGAGCTGCTGCACCATAGGCACAACCTCCTGAATGCTACGAGTAGGGCCAGCAAGAGTGTCAAAACACTCGAAGCTGATCAGTGTGTAGAGAACATTGACTGCCTCGTCGAGTGCTTCAGGAGCAGGTCGCCCATACTGTTCAATGAGCCGCTGGACGAGAACACGAAGACCCTTCCGCCGCCGTTCGTCTCGTGCCCGTATCACCTGCTCAAAGTCCGGATCGAGTGCGGCCAGACCTCGGAGTCGACGCGTCACAAGCCGATCAGACTGCCAGAAGCGACCGAAAACCGTGATGTACTCGTTCAGGGCGTCGAGCGGTTCCGTTCGACGGAAAGCGGAGGCTAACTGCTCCATCCCACCATAAGCCGCAAGGGAGTCACAGAGAGCTTCGAGGAGCCCAATTTTGGAACCGAACTGGTGATAAACAGTCATACGAGCAACGTCAGCCTGACGAGCAACAGCATCAATGGAGAAGCCAGAAAAGCCGTCGCTGGACATGAGCAACTCGCGGGCTGCACTAATGACGCGGGATCGGGTCTGTTCAGTGCTTGCCTGGCGTTGACCAAGTCGATACGGACGAGGACTCATAGATGACTTGACACCTCCAATAATTTATTGTACAGTCCGCATATCTAAAATTTAATTAGATGGACTGTCTACATAATATACCATACTGAAGCTCATGTAAAGGAAAGAGAGATGCACAGACCATTTCGTTTTGGCGTAGTCACGGCCAATGCCCCATTACATACTGCCTGGATCAAGACTGCTCGCAGAGTCGAGGCACTTGGCTATGCGACCTTGTTAATGCCAGATCGCCCTACAATGGGGGGCCTCGCACCCCTCAGTGCTTTAGCTGTCGCTGCCGAGGCAACCACATCGCTACGAATTGGTAGTTATGTGTTCAGTAATGATTATCGGCATCCATTGCTACTCGCTAGAGAAGCCGCTACGCTCGATCTGCTCTCCGAGGGCCGTTTTGAACCTGGTCTGGGAGCAGGAGTTGGACCAGACGAGTTTCAACTGATGGGTATTCCATTTGCGAACGCAGGTACACGCGTCGGCCATCTTGAGGAAGCCCTTCAGATGATGAAACAACTCTTTACAGAAGAGATAGTGAATTTTAGCGGGAAGTACTACACGATTACAGAGATGAAGGGATATCCCAGGCCAGTCCAGAAGCCACATCCGCCTATTCTTGTTGCTGGCGCAGGAGAACGAATGCTCAAACTGGCAGGCCGTGAGGCTGATATCGTTGCAATCGGGTCAAAAATAACCAGGCAAGGTCTGGACCCGACAGACGCTACTCTGGAGCAAAAAATTGCCTGGATCAAAGAAGCTGCCGGGGAGCGCTTCGCAGACCTGGAACTGAGTCAGACGATCTACGACATGATGCTCACCGACAGCGGTGCTGATCTCTCCGCCCAGGCAGGAGGACCGCCAATTCCCAAAAGACCGATGAGTACTGAGCAGGCGGTTGCACATCTTCTTGAGCAGCGCGATCGTTACGGTTTCTCCTACCTTCAGGTCTATGAAGGACAGATGGAGAACTTTGCCCCGGTGGTTGCGCAGCTCTCTGGAAAATAAATCAGAAGGAGGTGTGTCGATGCTATACAAACGCAGATGGTTGGCAATTATTGCCATTGCCCTCTCGATCTTTCTTTCAGCCCTCGATGGGACCATCGTCGCGCTTGCGCTGCCATCAATCGCGCACCATTTTCTGCTCTCGGATAGCCTCGCCTCCACTGTGATCTTGAGCTATGCGATCCCCTTGACCGTGCTTATCATCCCATCTGGAGACCTGATTAGCCGCTTTCGTACACTCCCCACCTTCTTAGTCGCTGTGCTGGGATTCGGCCTGGGGAGTCTCGTCTGCGGTCTGGCATCGAATTTTCCGCTGCTGCTCCTGGGTCGCGTGATCCAGGGATGCTTCGGAGCTTTGATTGCCACACAGGGAATAGCTGTGGCCGCAACCGTTGTCTCTCCTGGCGAGCGCGGGCGGGCCATAGGCATCATCGGCGCAATTGCTCCCCTGGGAGGTGTCGCGGGACCAGGCATCGGGGGTCTGCTCCTGGCAAACTTTGGCTGGTCATCCGTCTTCTTTGTGAATATACCGGCCTGTCTCCTCGCAGCCCTGCTGGGGATCTTTAGCTTACGCGGCGTGAGCCTGGGAGATCGGCGATCCGGCAGCGCGTATCGTCAGATGGGAGGATTGCTACGTCGTCCGCAGTTCCTCTGGGGACTCCTCGCGTTTTTCTGGAGCGTGACAGTCGCGGGAGCCCTCTACTACCTCTTACCATTTGACATGAGCACTGTACAACACATCGCCCCATCACTCGCTGGCGTGATCTTGCTCTGTATGCCATTGGGAATGGGGGTGACGGGAATCCTGGGCGGCTACCTGACGGATCGTTACGGGGCAAAGCCGTTCATCCTGATAGGCTCAGGGCTGCTGTTTGTCAGCTTGATTGTCCTCACCTTCATTGTTGAGTCCCCAACATCTGCGCTCGATCTCGCCTGGCGACTTCTGCTGATTGGTATGAGTACTGGCCTCTTTACCGGTCCCAACCAGACTCTCCTCATGAGCATCGGCTCGCGGGACACGATGGGAGCCGCCAGCGCACTCTCTAACCTGGGAGCTCGCCTGGGATCGGTCTGCGGCCCGTTGGTATTGGGTCTCGTCTGGATTTTCCTTGCCCGCACATCTGCCCGAATGGTTGTAGGAATCCTGCTCATAGATGGTTTCGCTGTCCTGAATGTGCTCTTCGCCTGGCTGTCAATACAGAGGAGATCGCAAGAACTCACAGCCTCGCAAGGAAAGGCTTCCACAAAGTCTCATTTGTCTTCTACGCAATAAGGATTACAAGCGCATTTCTTAAAAAAGACCCTCTATTGTCAAGTCCTATGATGACCAATTTGTAGCAAAAGAAAAAATCAGGAAAAGGAGGAAGGGAAATGTCTTCAACAAGGCATGAGAAAGTGTACCACGCCGCTCACCGCTGTCAAGCCGCTTCG
>WNGD01003309.1_pt1 | contig 16845 bp, 11 predicted proteins | sample 5400671 | NCBI WGS metagenome assembly WNGD01 (sample SAMN13153369, study PRJNA577476) | soil metagenome | isolation source: 40 cm soil or saprolite under grassland replicate 2 | place: USA:California | collected 2016-06-15
ACGTTCGCCGCCGGAGGACGGGCTCCCGCTCCAGCCCACCCCCACGGCCGACCGTGCCGCTGCCCAGACGACCAGCCCCACGGCCCGAGGCACACCCCGCCGCGCCCCGAGCGATACATCAATGATCAAACGACCTACTTTGCCGCGACCCGCGCGCCGTCCGCAAGTAGTCGCGAGCGGTGGCGCCGGACACGTTCGGTAGCCGCCGCGGCCCGGCGATCCCTGCGGTTAAGCCCTGCTGTCGCGCGCCTTTGCCGAGAGTCGGGTCCTTGATCTTGAGGATTTTCGATCAAGGCGACGGCCAGTCGTCGATCTTGTCTCGCCGCCGATCGTGCCGATGTGCGGGTGCGTAGCATCAGGCGACTCACCCGATCAACGTGCCGAGGACGCGTCCACATGGCTCATGCCTATGCACGTCGGCGCATGTTCATGCACGACCGAGGCGAGGCCCGTGGGCCGTGTAGCTAGGCCGAACTTGCGTTGATCATCTGGTGTGGTATGGCCTCTGACCTGGGATCTCGGTCTAATAACGATCAGTAGAGTAGACACTAATGGACTGGTGTCGCGGTTGGACCGATGGTTAGATCGTCCTGTGGGTATGGGGGCGGTATCTGCTGCGCCGGTCCTACCGGGACGAGCGTGGCCGGCCGCAGAAGCAGACCCTGGCGAACCTGTCCGACCTGCCGGAGGAGGCGATCGAGGCGGTCCGCACGGTGCTGGCCGGCAAGGTGCTGGTCGAGGCCGGCAGCGCGGTGCGGGTCGAGCGGTCGCTGCCGCACGGCGACGTGGCCGCCGCGCATGCGATGGCCGGCCGGCTGGGGGTGAAGAAGCTGCTCGGCCGGGACTGCCGGGAGCGTGATCTGGCGTACGCGCTGGTCATCTCGCGAGTGGTCCGACCGAAGTCGAAGCTGTCCACCCTGCGCTCGTGGGCCGACACCACCCTCGGAGCGGATTTGGGGGTCGCCGAGGCGAGCACCGATGAGGTCTACGCGGCGCTGGACTGGCTACTGGCTGGCCAGGACCGGATCGAGGCGGCGCTGGCCGCCCGGCACCTGCGCTCAGGCGGGCTGGCGCTGTTCGACCTGTCCTCCTCGTGGGTGGAAGGCCGGTGCTGCGAATTGGCTGCTTTCGGGCACTCCCGGGACGGGAAGCGCGGTAGGCAGCAGATCGAATACGGGCTGCTGACCTGCCCGGACGGCCGGCCGGTGGCGATCCAGGTTCATCCGGGCAACACGTCGGACTCCGCGGCGTTCGCCGCGGCGGTGACCACCGTGCGGGACCGGTTCGGCCTGCGCCAGCTGACCATGGTCGGTGACCGCGGCTCGCTGACCACCACCCGGATCGACCAGCTGCGGGACATGCCCGGCATGGCCTGGATCACCGCGTTGCGCGCGCCGGCGATCGCCGCGCTGGCCGCCGACGACGGGCCGCTGCAAATGTCGCTGTTCGACATCCAAAACTTCGCCGAGATCACCCACCCCGACTACCCCGGCGAACGGCTGGTCTGCTGCCGCAACCCCATCCTGGCCGCCGAACGGGCCCGCAAACGCCAGGACCTACTGGCCGCCACCGAGGCCGACCTGGACACCATCCACGCGGCGGTCGCCGCCGGCCGGCTGTCCGGCACCGCGAAGATCGGCGTCAAGGTCGGCCGAGTCGTCAACAAACACAAGGTCGCCAAGCACTACCTGCTCGATATCACCGACACCGCATTCACCTACCGGCGCGACCAGAACAGGATCGACGCCGAGGCCGCGCTGGACGGCATCTACGTCCTGCGCACCAGCCTGACCGCCGACACCCTCGACAGCTCCGCCGTGATACGCGCCTACAAGAGCCTGTCCCAGGTCGAGCGCGACTTTCGGATCACCAAGACCGACGACCTTGACCTGCGGCCGATCTTCCACCACCTCGCCGACCGCGTCCGCGCCCACGTGTTCCTGTGCATGCTCGCCGCCTACATCACCTGGCACCTCCGCCAGGCACTCGCCCCGCTGACCTACACCGACCAGAACATCCCCGAACGCACCGACCCGGTCGCCCCAGCCCTCCGCTCACCGGAGGCGAAAACGAAGGACGCCGCCAAACAGACCGCCGACGGACTGACCGCACTGTCCTATCAGGACCTCCTGCACCACCTGCGCACCCTCAGCCGACAAACCATCGACTTCGCCGGCCAACGCATCGAGAAGATCACCGAGCCGACCCCAACCCAACGCCGGGCCTTCCACCTCATCGGCGCACCCATCCCGCTGACCCTCACCGGAACGTAGACACCAAGCCCCACCCGGGCCGGACCCGGCCACGACCGAAACCCCCAGCTCAACAGCCCAGTCCCACCTAACCAAGATCACTTAAGTTCGGGCTAGGGGTTGTCCCCGCTCGAAGGCGGCGCCTCAGTCAGCCATCGACCCCGCGGTGTCCGCTCCGGCCAAGGCGTGAGTGACCTCCCTGGTCGCCGTGTAGGCCTGTCGGAAGAGCGTGTACCGCTCCTCGTACAGCGCCCGGTGGCGGGTCTGCGGGTCGACGGCCATCCCGGTCTCGGTGGGCGGCGGCAGGTCCACGCCGACGCCCCTGGCCGCGGTGAGCGCCGCTCCGAGAACCGAATGCTCGTCGTGACTGGCCACGAGCACGGGGAGCCCGAGGACGTCGGCGAGCACCTGCCGCCATTCCGGGCTGCGCCCTCCTCCGCCGGAGGCGATGACCTCGACCGGCACGACTCCGGTTTCCGCAACAACCCCCAGGCAGTCCTTCAGGCCGAAGGCCACTCCCTCCAAGATCGCACGGACGAGGTGGTGTCGATCGTGGCTCAAGGAGAGGCCCAGGAAGGCACCGCGGGCGTCGGGATCCAGATGGGGGGTTCGCTCACCGGCCAGGTAGGGTAGGAACATCAGGCCATCCGCCCCGGCGGGCACCCGGCCCGCTTCCGCGATCAAGGGGTCGAGGCTGCCGGGCGGATCCCCGATCGGCGTGAGCACAGACCGGACCAGCCAGCTCAGCGACAGCCCCGCCGTCAGCATGGCGCCCATGCCCAGCCAGGTGGCGGGACCGTGGCACAGGGTGTGCAGGCCCCGGTCCGGGACGACGACCGGCTTGTCGAGCAGGACCAGCGCCGTGCCACCGCTGCTGATGGCAACGGCTGCCCTGCCGGGACGTTCGAGTCCCAGGGTGGTTGCCGACATCGACTGGTCGCCACCACCGACGACCACTCGGGTGCCGACGGGCAGGCCGGTCGCGACACTGGCCCGCCGCGTCACGGCACCCGCGACGGACTGCGTGGGCCGTACCTCCGGTAGCAGCCGACGGGGAGCGGCCGCCAGGTCCAGCAGGTCCTCGGCCCAACGCCGGGCGGTGACGTCGAACAGCATCGTTCCCGACGCGTCGGTGGGATCGGTCGCCACGGCTTCGGTCAGCCGAAGCCGGATGAAGTCCTTCGGCAGCACCGCGGCGGTGGCGCGCAGCAGGACCGGCGGCTCGTTCTCGGCTACCCAGGCCAGCGACGGACCGAACATGCCGGCGACCGGGGGGAGCCCCGTCGTGGCATGCAGCCGGCTGCGCCCGGCCCGGGCACACCATGCCGCCACCTGCGCGGTCGAGCGGCGGTCGGGCCAAATGATCGCGGGCCGGACTGGCTGGCCTGCCGGGTCGAGGAGGACCAGGCCGTGCATCTGCCCGGACAACCCGACGGCCACGACATCGTGTCCAGCCAGCTTCTCATCGCCGAGCAGCTCGTGGAGTGCCTCGCAGGCGGCCCGCCACCAGACCTCAGGATCCTGCTCGGCCCAGCCTTCATGGGGGTGATCGATCAGGTAGCGGCGGGCGGTCACGCCGAGCCGCAAACCGTCTTCGGTCAGGGCGGTGACGCGCAAGCTGGACGTGCCCAGGTCCACGCCCACGAAGCAGCGCACTCACACCACCTGACCCGTCAACGGAGCGCTTGCCATTCACCGGAGCAGTACCCCCTCGACGCGGGAACGGCACAACGAGATCGACCGTCGCCTCGAGCAACAGGAGTATCTCCAGGCCGCCGACCTGGCCGACCAGCTGAGCATGCGACGGCCACACCGGTGGAGCCTCGCCTCCGGAGACGTCCTCGCCGACCGCCGAGCCGCCACCCAGGGGCCGATGAGGGGGACACCCCCTAGAACCAGCGTCGTCGGTGCGGTGCGGAAGGCCTTGGATCGGCTGGCGACCCCGAGCTCGCCGATCGGGGCGGCGAGGTAGTTGCGCACCGTGCCGATGGATTGATGCGTCTGTCGAGATGCTGCCGGAACATCCGCCAGAACGCGTCCCGGGAGATGCGGGCGAGCAGGGCGGTGGGATGTCCGAGCCGGGCCGGCCCGACGGCCACGTTGAGCGGGCTCCCGGGTGCGCCCGGTAGAGCCCAGGTTCGGCCGTCTCCATCGGGTCCACATCGAGTCCACCGGGTCCACGACAGCCTCGCGGAGTACCGCGATCACGATGGGAGCGCTACCTCCCCTCTCGTCAAGGGGAACGCCCTGCGGACGGACCCGCTCCCGGTCGCCGCGTCGCGCCACGGAAGTCCTCGGCCCGCGGCGCCCGCTGGCTGGACAAGCCGCCCGGCGAGCGACACTGTCTGCAGCGGCCGGGGGTGGCGGCTACGCAACGAGACGAGCTGTGGTGCGCAGCCGCCGAGCTTCGGTAGGCCGCCACAGGGGCAACAGGTCACTGCCAGATCGAGCTCATCTGCCTGATAGCGAGCGAGTTCACCGTCACGGTGCCGCCCTCCGAGAACAGCGCGACCCCATTGCTGGTTGGGCTGGGGAATATCTGGGCGGTGATTACCCTGCGGCCGTCGTCGGCGAATACCTCAACCGAAGACCAGTCGACGAGGATGTGCAGGTGCACCGTTCCGTTGCGCAACGCGAGCGGAGCCCGCTGCACGCCGGGGAAGTTCGGGTCGAAGCCGACGTTCCCCGACTCCGTGCGGTCGACGTAGAGCTCACCGGTGTCGACGTCGTAGCCGATCACGGTCCGCTCGGCGCCGTACGTTCGAACCTGGATGCCGAAGCGGTGGGCGGTCCGCAGGTCGAAATCCGCCTGGATGTCAAGTGCCTTGCCAGACGCGCCGGGGCCGGTGAGCGGGTGGGTGCCCGGATTCACGGCCTGGTGCTGGAGCACGTACGCCGGTTGGGTCCGAAGATCGCGCAGCCCGCCGATCGGCTGCTGCACGAGCTGCGGGCGGCCGTCGACCGTACGCAAGGCGAACTCGCGTGGCACGCTCATCGCGCTGCGCCACGGCGACGTCGGGATGACGCCGGCGTACTGCCAGTTGTTCATCCAGGCGATCGCAATGCGCTTGCCGCCAGGGACGTCGTTCCACGAGTTCACGGCGTAGAAGTCCTTGCCGTAATCCACCCAGCTGCTGCGCTGCTCGACCGACTCGGCGGGTGCGTCGGCGAAGGTGAACTGGTCGGCGAGGATGTGGCCCCAGCCACCAGCGTTGTCGTCGACGACTTGGATCTGGGCCTGCTTGCCGGTCAGATCCTTGACGTTCCAGGCGGCCCAGTCGAGGTGTTCGCTGTCTGCACCGGTGGCAGACCGCACGACGTTGCCGTCGACGAGCAGGTTGACCGCCGTTTCGATCGAGTGGGGGAGGGCTGGCTGGTCGGAGAACATGATCTGGTCGACGTTGATGTGGCCCCAGCCGCCGGTGTTCAGATCGACGATCTCGATATGGGCGGTCTTCCCCTGGAGAGCTGCCACGTTCCAGTTCGTCCAGTTGAGCTGCTCGGCGTTCTGGCCGGTGGCGGTGCGGACGACCTGACCGTCGACGACGAGGTTGACCGCGGTCGGCGGGTTGCCGGCGTCCCCCGGATAGGGGTGGTTTCCGCCGCCGACCAGGAAGTTGATGTAGTCGCTGGTGATCTGGAAGTCCGGCGAGGTCAGCGTGCCCGTCGTGGTGTCGCCATCCAGGTAGCTGTTCACCAGCCCGTCGCCCAGATAACCGGACACCGTCTGCTGGTTGGGCAGCGTGCCGTGCGCGGGACCGCTGCCGAACGCGGTGCCCGTCGTCGTCCAGCCGGGGTCGTAGCTGCTGCCCTCGAAGTCGGCGAACACGGTGCCGGCCGGCGGCGGGGCCTCAGTCGTCCCCGGTTGGTGGGGATGGTTCCCACCGCCGATGAGGAAGTTGATGTACGGACGGCTGATCGCGAAGGGTGGGGAGGTCAGCTTGCCCAGCGACGCGTCGCCGCCGAGGAAGCTGTTCGCCAGGCCGTTGCCCAGGAAACCGGTCACCGCCCCCTGACCGGGCAGCGTGCCCTGGGCGGGCCCACTACCGAACGCGGTGCCCAAAGTGGTCCAGGTCCCGTAGTCCGACGCCTCGAAGTCCTGGTACACGTCGCCGGCCGGCGGCGTGTAGGGCCCGAGCTCGTTCTCGGCATGGAACGTCGTGCCGTCGAAGTCGCCGACAAAGTACTGCGCGGCCGAGCCCCCGGCGATCCCACCCGGGTTGAGGTTGACCACCAGCACCCACTTGACGTGCTTGGAGCTGCCGTCGACCGGCAGCGGGAACAGGTCCGGGACCTCCCAGACTCCGCCGACTGCGTTGGCGGGCCCGAAGTCGCTCAGGTGCGTCCACACCTTCAGGTTCGTTGAGCCGTAGATGGAGACCTTGTGTTCCACCGCCAGGACGACGACCATGATCCACCGGTTGCCGGGGGCATACCAGAAGACCTTGGGGTCGCGGAACTCAGCCGATCCTATGTTGAGCACCGGGTTGCCGGCGTACTTCGTCCAGCTGCGACCACGGTCGGTGCTGTAGGCGAGTGCCTGGGCCTGCCGACAGCACGCCTTGCTCGCGCTTGTGTAAATGGCGACCATGGCCGGGTTCTGGCGAGTGCCGAAGCCGCTCGTGTTGTCCTTGTCGACGACGACGCTGCCGGAGAAGACGAACTCCTTGTCGTCGGCCGGGATGGCCACCGGCAACTCCTGCCAATGGACCAGGTCTGGGCTGACGGCGTGACCCCAGGAGATGTTGCCCCACGTGATGCCGGATGGGTTGTACTGGTAGAAGAGGTGGTACTCGCCCTGGTAGAAGACCAGGCCGTTCGGGTCGTTCATCCAGTTCATGGCCGGCGTGTAGTGGAACTGCGGGCGGAACGGCTCCTGGTAGGTCACCGAGCCTGTCTGGGCTGTGGCGGCGGAACCGACCGGCACCAGCATTGCCGAACAGACGGCGACGATAGTGATCAGCGCGCCGAGGATTGGGCGGCGACGGGACGAGCCCGGCGATGTCACGTCCTTGCGCCAAGCATTCGCGGTCAGCGGTCGACGTCGACCGGCGCCGACGGCCGGCCGGCCTCCCCAGCAGCGGATGCTTCCTTTACCTGGGTGCATGCTGCAATCTCCTTCCCGCCCGTACTCCGCGCTCCCGGGCTACCAAATCCCCCTCTCGACCGTGGCGCCGGGGTCCGATATGCCCGCCTTGCCTTCGTAGCCGACTCGTGTTGCGCTCACCCCGTCGAACGTCTCCGTCGCCAGTCCGTCGGGGTCGACGGCGGGGTTTGATCACTCTTTGGGCAGGTGTGCGGCCAGTTCCTCGCGCTCCTGCTCGGAGACCTGGTCGGCGGGCGCCGTCTGCTCGTCTCCGGGCAATGCGCCGGTCATGATGGCGACGACTTCGGACATGGTGTGCTGCTGAGGGGTCACCAGCGCGACCCGGCGGCCGAGCCGCTGGATGTGGATCCGGTCGGCCACCTCGAACACGTTGGGCATGTTGTGGCTGATCAGGACGACCGGCAGGCCCCTTTCCTTGATCCGGCGGATCAGGTCGAGCACCTGTCCGGTCTCCCGGACACCCAGCGCGGCCGTCGGCTCGTCCATGATGACCAGCTTGCTGGCGAAGGCGGCGGCCCGGGCGACGGCGACTCCTTGGCGCTGGCCCCCGGAGAGGTCCTCCACCGGGTTGGTCATCGTTGGCAGGCCGATCTTCAGCTCGGTCATGTGGCGCTCCGCCTCGCGCCGCATCCCGCGTTTGTCCAGCATCCGCAGCCACTGGCCGGCCGGGCCGCGGCGGCGGGTCTCCCGGCCGAGGAAGAGGTTGCTGGCGATGTCGAGCGCCGGCGCGACGGCGAGCCCCTGGTAGACGGTTTCGATGCCGTGCCGTCGCGCCTCGATCGGGCTGTGGAACCTGACCGGTCGCTTGTCCAGGAAGATCACGCCCTCGTCCGGGATGAGCGCCCCGGACAGCGCCTTGATCAGCGTGGACTTGCCGGCTCCGTTGTCCCCGATCACGGCGAGGACTTCGCCCTGGCGCAGCTCGAAGTCGCAGCGGTCCATCGCGGTGACGTGTCCGTACCGCTTGGTGAGCTGGCGGCCCTCGAAGACGACCTCGCCGGGCTTGATGGCCGGTGCGGTCTCGGCGGTGACGGTCATCGGGTCCTCCTGCGCGACAGAGGGTCCACGGCGACGGCGACGATCACGAGGGCACCGGTGATGAGCACCTGGTAGATCGACTTGACGCCGATCAGCTGGAGGCCGTTGCGGATCACCCCGATGATAAGCGCACCGATCAGGGTGCCGATCACGCTGCCGCGGCCGCCGAAGAGGCTGGTGCCGCCGAGCACGACGGCGGTGATGCTGTCGAGGTTGTCGGTCTGGCCCGCGTTGGGGTCGCCGACCCCGGTCCGGGAGACCAGCAGCCAGGAGCCGACACCGTAGATCAGACCGGCGCTGGTGTAGACGACCAGGAGCACCCGCTTGGTGCGGATGCCGGTGAGCCGGGCCGCCTCGGGGTCGTTCCCCACGGCATACACGTGCTGCCCTGCCGCGGTCTGGCGTAGGACGAACCAGGTGACCGCGTAGAGGACGAGCATGAGCACGGTGCCGTAGGTGATGTCCGTCTGCCCGATCCGGAAGGTGTTGCCGAACCAGGTCATCTCGGTGGGCAGGCCGGAGACGGTCTGCTCGTTCGAGTAGATGTGGGTGAGGGCGAAGGCGATGTTCAGCGTGCCCAGGGTGACGATGAACGGCGGCAGGTTGATGGTGGTGACCAGGCCGCCGTTCAGCAGGCCGAAGCCGGCGCAGAGCAGCAGGCCGAGCAGGATCGCGAGGAACGGGTTCAGCCCCGAGTTGACCGCGAGTCTGGTCATCGCGATGTTGCCCAGCGCCATGACCGCGCCGTTGGACAGGTCGATGCCGGCGGTCAGGATGACCAGCGTCTGCCCGATGGCGAGGGTGCCCACCACCATGACCTGCTGGACGATGAGGGAGAAGTTGGCGCCGGTGAAGAACCGGTCGGACCTGATGCTGAAGAACAGGCAGGCCAGCACCAGCGCTCCGAGCGGCCCCAGCGTGTTGAGGGCGAACACCCGCTTGAGCACGCTCCAGACGCCGGTCCGGGTGGCTTCCGCGTCGGCGGTGGTCGCTGCGCTCATCGAACGGCTCCCTGTCTCGCGGGCGCGGCCGCCCGCGTGTCGGCTGGTCGGTCGGCCCTCCCACCGGCCTCCCACCGGGGCCGGGGATCACCCCCAGCAGTTGTCCAGGCCGAACTTCACATCCTTCGAGTCCACACCGGACTGTGGCTTGTCAGTGATCAGTGTGACGCCGGTGTCTGTGTAGCCGGACGCCTTCTTGCCGGTCTTGGCGAAGTCGACGACCGCGTCCACACCGAGGCTGGCCATCTTCAGCGGGTACTGCTGGGACGTGGCGGCGATCTTCCCGTCCTTGATTCCCTGCACCCCGGTGCAGCCGCCGTCGACGGACACGATCATGACGTCCTTCTCCTTGCCGGCGGCCTTCAGAGCCGTGTAGGCGCCCAGCGCGGCGGGCTCGTTGATCGTGTAGACGAGGTTGATGCCCGGGTCCTTCTGCAGGCAGTTCTCCATCGCGGTCTGGCCCTTGGCCTGGTCGCCCTCGGTGTCGTTGCTGCAGACCACCTGGGGCGCGCTGACCTGGTTGGACGCCGACTGGTCGACGGTGGCGGCCCCGAAGCCGTTGAGGAAGCCGTTGTGCCGCAGCACGCCCACGGTGATCCCGGGCTTGAGGTCCAGCGTGGCGATCGTGGCTGGCTTGCTGCCGAAGGCGGCCTTGGCGTACTGCCCGATCAGCTCGCCGGCCTTGAAGTTGTTGGTGGCGAACAGCGCGTCCACGGCGCTCTGCGGGTCGGTCGGGGTGTCGAGGGCGATGACCAGCACGCCCTTCTTTCTCGCCTTGTCGATCGAGGGGACGATCGCCTTGGTGTCGCTCGGCGTGATCAGAATGCCCTTCACGCCGCTGGCCACCATGTTCTCGATCGCGGTGACCTGGCTGGCGTTGTCGCCGTCGAACTTGCCCGCCGCGGTCTGCAGCTTCGCGCCCTTGGCGCTGGCCTCCTTGGTCGCGCCGTCCTTCATCTTCACGAAGAACGGGTTGGTGTCCGTCTTCGTGATGAGACCGACACCGACCTCACCACCACCGCCACCGGCCGAGTTCGGGCTGGAGCCGCAGCCGGCGAGGGTCATGACCATCGCCACGCTCAGGCCGATCGCATACACTCCGGACGGGTTTGCCTGCTTTCGGAGGTTTATCCCGCTCGACGCCAGCTTGAGCATGGTGGCCTCCTCGTGTGAACGTCCGGTCCTTTGAATTCGGCGTTCAGGCCGGTATCGGGCGGAATGTAGACCGGCTAGCGTTCATAGGCAAGCGTTTGCGCAAGGGAGAGCAGGCGCGATCCGGAGGCGGGCCATGGTCACGATGAGCGACGTGGCGAAGATCGCCGGTGTGTCCGTATCAACCGTGTCGCATGTCCTGAACGAGACGAGGTATGTGAAGCCGCAAACCCGAGACACGGTGCTCGCCGCCATCGGGGAGACCGGATACAGCCCGAACACCATCGCCCGCTCGCTGGCACGGGCCAGCACCGGGCTGATCGGCCTGGCGATCTCGGTGCCGACCAACCCGTACTTCGCCGAGCTCGTCCACGCCATCGAAACCCAGGCCGGACGGCGCGGCTACATGCTGCTGCTGGGCGACACCCGCGACGACCCCGCCCACGAGCGCAAGATCGTCCGCACCCTCCGGGAGCGTCGCGTCGACGGCCTGCTCCTGGCCGCATCGGCCGACCCCGCGGAGACGCTGGACTACCTCCGCGCTCAGCGACTGCCGGCCGTCTTGATCGACCGGCTGCCCTCGTCGGATTTCGACCGGGTCGGCCCCGAGAACACCGAGTCCACGGCTCGGCTGGTGCAGCATCTCGGCGAGCTTGGGCACGTCCGCATCGGGATGGTGTCCGGGCTCGCCGGGCTGTCCACCTCGGTGGAGCGGGTGGACGGCTACGTGCTCGGGCTGGACCGGGTGGGACTGCCGTTCGACCGGAGGCTGGTGGTCACCGGGCGGTCTCGAGCGGAGCCCGCCCGCTTTGCCGTACGCCGGCTGCTGGGCCTGCCGAAGCCGCCGACCGCGCTCGTCGCCGCGAACAACCTGATGACCATCGGCGCGGTGCAGGAGCTACGCACGATGGGTCTTCGAGTACCGCAGGACATCGCTCTGGTGTCGTTCGACGACTTCCAGTGGGCCGAGTTGTTCGCGCCACGGTTGACCACCATCGCCCAACCGATCCGCGACTTCGGCGTAGAAGCGATCCGCCTGCTGCTGCACAGGCTCGCCGAGCCCGAGCGGGACCCGGTGGCCGTTCGACTGCAGCCCGCCTTCATGCACCGCGAGTCGTGCGGCTGCTGCTACCAACCCGACTGACGGTTCACGGCGTCACGACGGCCTTGACGCTCTGCGAGCTGGCGACTGCGGCGAGAGCATCCCCGAACCGGTCGAGCGGGACCACGTCGGTCACGATGCCCTCGGTGCGCACCCGTCCGGTGCGCAGGGCCAGCAGAGCTCGGTCAAAACAGTGCGTCTGAGCGAACGAACCCTTGATCGTGAGCTCGCGGGCGAAGATGTCGTACGGCGAGAAGGGCACTCGGTCGGCTGCCTCAGCCATGCCGTAGACCAGGATGGTGCCGCCCGGGCGCGTCAGTTCAGGGCACCGCGCCAGGACGGCCGGAACGCCGGTCGCCTCCACCACGACGTCGAAACCACCGGGGCTGACCGAACGCAACCGGGCCACCGACGCGGCGATGTCGTCGCGCTTCAGCCGAACGGTCTCGTCCACGCCGAACGCGCGGGCCAACTCCAGCTTGTGCGGCGACGGCGCGGCCACGGTCAGTCGCGCCGCGCCACCATGCAGGAGCAACTGGGATAGCAGCAGACCGGTCGGTCCGGCGCCGAAGACCAACACGTCGGAGCCGGGCCTGAGCCCCAGAACGTCGGCGCCGTGTATCGCGCAGGCCAGCGGCTCGGTCATCACCGCGACCATCGGATCGATCCCGTCGAGCGGGAAGCATTTCGCCGCATCGACGATCACGAACTCCGCGAAACCGCCGGGCGCGTTGACGCCCAGCGAGGTGAAGCTCAGGCAGAACAGCGGCCGGTCACGTCGGCAGTACTCGCACACTCCGCACAACACGGTGTTGTCGGCGGCCACCTGCTCGCCGGGGGCGAGCCCGACCACGCCGTCGCCGAGCGACTCGACCTCACCGACGATCTCGTGCCCCGGGATGAGGGGGTAGCGCGCCATGAACCCGCCGGCGAGCAGGTGCCGGTCGGTCCCGCAGACCCCGGTGAGCACCGTCCGCAAGCGGACCTGGCCCCGCATCGGCTCAGGCTCCGGTACGTCGGCAACGAGGTGCCGGCCCGGCCCCTCGAACACGACTGCTCGCACTGCGGCCCTCCCTGCTCGGGTGGCGTGGCACAGGCCAGCCTGCAAGCCGACATCCCGGAGTTGTCTATCACGGCTCGGGCCCAGCCGAGCTCCGGACCGTGCCGGGCGTGGATGGCCGCGCATGAGCTGCGTTACTGCTACCGCCGCGGCCACGACCTACCAACGCCCGCCGCCGACTGCGCGACATCCTGACCCGCTGCGTGTTCTCCGATGCACATGGTGCTCATCGCGATCGACCTGATCGCCTGGACGGACATCGCCGCGCTCGCCGAGCCTCCGCGCGTCGCAGCACCTCATTGACCGATTGGACCGCCGGCGCGGTCGAACATGACAGGCTGATCCGGCGACGGTCGGGACCCCGGGGCGCGCGTCGGGAGCATGGCGGCGGCCCAGTGGGCTTGGCCGGAGGCATCCAGGGCGGACAGCGATCGGAGGAGCAGGCCATAAGGCTAGACGCTGCCGGGTCGACATCGCCGGCATTCGGAGCGTCTGTTGCCTTGCTCCGGTGGGTCGCTGCAGCCCGGGCGGCCCACCGCGCCGCCGCTGTGGCGCAGCGGCGGCGCGGTGCGGCGGTGCTCAGGTGGGGTCGCGGCGCCGGAACAGCACGGCGGCGACCGCGGAGATGGCGATGGTGTAGCCGGCCAGCGTCAGCGCTGCGGCCCAGGGCGGGAGCGGGTGGTCGCCGATCCCGGTCAGCGCTGCGGCAGTCCCGTTCGGCGTCCAGCGGGTCACGCCGTCGTGGTGGAGCAGTGCGGGCAGGATGCCCTCCCCGACGAAGCGCCACAGCAGGACCGCGCCGATCGCGATGGCGGTGCTGCGGGTGAGCACCCCGAGTCCGGTTGCGAGCACTGCGAACACGGCGCCCACCGCGACCGCCCCGGCGAGGTGTGCCCAGGAGACGCTGGTCTGGGTGAACGACGCGCCGGATCCGGCGGCGGCGACCAGGCCGGCGGCGACCGCGGCGGCGGTGCCGAGCAGGACGAGCAGGCCGCCGTAGGCTGCGGCGACGGTGCTCTTCGCGGCGAGCACCTGGCGGCGGCGCGGTACGGCCAGCAGCGTGGTGCGGATGGTGCGGTGCTGGAACTCGCCCGCGCTGGCCAGCACGGCCGAGACGATTGCCAGGAACCACATCGCCTGCGCGGGGGTGCCGGCGAGGGCGGCGAGGCGGAGCGGCTCGTGCGCGCCGATCGTGATCCGCACGGCGGCGAATCCGATGGCGGCGGAGACGGCGACCGCGACAACGGCCACGATCCAGGTGGTTCGCAGGGTGCGCAGCTTGAGCGCTTCGGCGGACAGCAGGGCGGTCATGACCGGGTTCCGTTCGAGACGAGGTCGAGGAACAGCTCCTCGAGCGAGGTGGACTGGTGGTGGGCCATCAGGTCCGCGGTGGACCCTCGGGCGATCAGCCGGCCGTGGTCGATCAGGATCACGTCGTCCACGGTCTGGGCCAGCTCGGCGAGCTGGTGGCTGGACACGAGCAGGGTGCGGCCCTGGTCGGCCAGTCCGCGCAGCAGGCCACGCAGCCAGGAGATGCCGATCGGGTCCAGGCCGTTGGCCGGCTCGTCCAGGATCAGCGTGGGTGGGTCGCCGAGCAGGGCGGCGGCCAGGCCGAGGCGCTGGCGCATGCCGGTGGAGTAGCCGCCGACCCGGCGCCGGGCGGCGCCGGTCAGGTCGACCAACTCGAGCAGCTCGTCGACCCGGCGGTCGGCGATGCCGGCCGGGCGGGCCAGCACCCGCAGCGCGTTGCGCCCGGTCCGGCCGGGGTGGAAGACGTCCGGGTCGGTGAGCGCGCCGACGGCGTGCGCCGGGTCGGGCAGGGCCGGGTAGGGCAGGCCGTCGATGGTCGCGGTGCCCGAGGTGGGTCTGGTCAGCCCGAGCAGCATCCGCAACGTGGTGGACTTGCCGGCGCCGTTGGCGCCCACGAAGCCGGTGATCGAGCCGGGCTCGAGGCTGAAGCTGAGGTCGTCGACCGCGGTCACCGCGCCGTACCGCTTGGTGAGGTGGTCGATCTGGATGCGGGGCATTGCACTGTCCTTTCTGGAGGGTTGGTGGGTCAGCTGGCGCGCACCGCGGCGACGACGCGGTGCACCTGGGCGAGCACCAGCTCGGGCTGCTCGTGCTGGATGTCGTGTCCGCTGTGGACGGCGATGACGTGGGTGGAGCCGGGTTGCATGGCGGCGAGCTCGTCCTGCAGCTGCTGCCACAGCCGCTCCTGCGCGTCGGCCTCGGTCCCGGGCGGGTAGTGCTCGCCGCCGTGGGTGATCACGGCCAGCGGCATGCGCCGCAGCGGGTGCGCGGCCAGCGCGGCCCTGGTCTGCGCCTCGGCCCGGCAGATGTCCATCAGCTCGGCGTCCACCTGCACCGGCGGGATGCCGCAGGCGGCCGCGACGATCTGGTCCCACAGCTCGCGGGGCACGAACTGCTTGGCCACCTCGATGCTGCGGCGGTGGTAGTCGGGGTGGACCCCGTCGATGAGCACCATCCCGGCCACCTGGTCGGGGTACCGGCTGGCGTACAGCAGGCTGAACAGGCCGCCGTTGGAGTGCCCGGCCAGCACGTACGGTCCGGGCACCCGCGCGGCGGCGAGCAGCGCGTGCAGGTCGCGGACCCGGTCGAGGCCGGTGCGCGGCCCGGGCGCCGGGTCGCTGCGGCCGGACGGGCCGTCCTGCCGGGCCGGGTCGTAGCTGCACACCCGGGTCAGCCCGGAGAGCTGGTTCTGCAGGTCGTACCAGTCGACGGTCAGGCCGTTCTCGAATACCACGGTGGGGCCGCCGGAGCCGGTGCAGCGCAGGAACAGCCGGCGGCCGCCCACGTCGAACCACCCGTTGTAGCGGCCGCGGGGGACCAGCGTCGGCGGCGCCTGCTCCACGCCGAGGGTGTCGATGAGCGGGCCGTCGGTGCCGATGGCGACCGCCCCGCGCTCACCGGAGGCGGACCGGACGATCGCCAGCGCCTGGTTCGGCCGGGGCGGGTAGGAGAAGCCGACCAGGCGCATCGGCCCCCGCTCGGCGAGGGTCGAGCGGAAGACGGCGAGCGTCTCCTCGGCCGACCGCACCTGCTGCAGGCCAGCACTCAGGTGCGCCCGCACCTCCTGGACGGTCAGCGTCGCCGCGCCGCCGGCGAGGTTGTCCAGCACCCACCCCAGCTGCCGGCCCAGCGGCCCGGCCGGCAGCCGGTGCACCGGGGAGCAGTCGCGCAGCTCGTAGGCGTCGTAGCGGGCACAGTAGTGGGCGGCGGCGGGTGGTGCGGCCGCCGGCTGTGCGGAGGCGGCGGCCCCCAGCGGTGCGAGCACCGCGGCCGCGGCGGCAGCCGCGAGCGCGACGCGAACGGATCTCGACATGGTGATGCATCCCCCGGAGGTGTGGATGGCGGCGGCCGGCTGGCAACGCCTGCCGACGACGCTAGGGACCGGCCCGGGCGGGGGCGTCGGCCCGCCGCTGTCACCTACCCGTGCATCGCCGGGAGGTGGCGTACTCCGCGCGGAGTACGGCTCAGCCGGCCCCGGGGATGACGAGGCCCGACTCGTAGGCGACGACCACCAGCTGCGCGCGGTCCCGCAGCCCGAGCTTGGTCAGGATGCGGCTGACGTGCGTCTTGGCGGTCGCCGGGCTGACCACCAGCCGCCCGGCGATCTCGGCGTTGGACAGCCCCTGCGCGACCAGGACCAGCACCTCCCGCTCGCGCCCGGTCAGCTCGGCCAGCGCGTCCGGGCGCGGCCGTCCCGCGGCTGGCCGGCGGGCGAACTCGCGGACCAGCAGGCTGGTCACCGACGGCGCCAGCAGCGACTCACCGGCCGCCACCACCCGGATCGCCTTGACCAGGTCCTCGGGTGTGACGTCCTTGAGCAGGAAGCCGCTGGCCCCGGCGGCCAACGCGGCATACACGTGCTCGTCGAGGTCGAACGTGGTGAGCACGAGCACCCGGACGCCTGCGGTGCGCGGGTCGGCGGTGATCCGCCGGGTCGCCTCGATGCCGTCCATCTCCGGCATCCGCACGTCCATCAGCAGCACGTCCGGCCGCTGCTGGCGGGCCAGGGCGACCGCCTGCAGCCCGTTGGACGCCTCGCCGACGAACGTCATGTCCGGGACCAGCCCGAGCTGCACCCGGAAGCCGTCGCGAACCAGCGCCTG
>WNGD01003187.1_pt1 | contig 16840 bp, 19 predicted proteins | sample 5400671 | NCBI WGS metagenome assembly WNGD01 (sample SAMN13153369, study PRJNA577476) | soil metagenome | isolation source: 40 cm soil or saprolite under grassland replicate 2 | place: USA:California | collected 2016-06-15
CGTCATCAGCGCGTTCCGCGAGAAAGGATGAGCAAACTCCCTTACGTATGCGGCCGTTACTTTCGTAACGAACGACGTCCACGATGAAGTGCACCTGGTCGGGGTAGGCTCTTAAGCTCGAGGCGACTGAATAAAGTCGTGGCTGTAATTTCGTTAGTAGGCCGACAAATTCTTCCGGTGCGAAACGGGCGGAAGGATGTTCCGAGAGGAAATCGACTATTTCCATTCCCCAGAGATACGTCTCGAGGTCCTGTTTGCGATTTGGAGCAAGAAGATAGCTCAACGTTGGCGCTGCGCTGGCGCGCTGGGCGATTGCCTTTAAAAACTTGGGCGTCGGCTGCGTGACGCTGTAATCGCACAGTAACGCTTCGCGCAATGTCGTTGGTTCCCCTTTCGGTCGCGGTACTTTTTCATCGCCGGTCGCGCCGAGCGTACGGATAATTTCATCAACCAACTGCTGGTCGTTGGTTGGATAAACGGCCAGCGAGTCGCCCACTTCAAAGCTCAGACCCCATCCCGTCAGGTCGAGTTCGAAATGGCGTGTATCCTTCTCAGACTCCGAACCGCTGAGACGGCGATTAACTAGCATGCGAGCGGGAAACGGGTTTGCCCGTGTGTAGCGTGGGGCAGCAACGGCAACGGCAGTTTCAGCATGCATAGGGCAAAATTTCAGACACGAATCTCACGAATTTACACCAATTACAACGATTCGTGTCCAACAGTGGACTTAGCCTTTCGAGATTCGTGACAATTAGTGCAATTAGTGTCTCTAGCCGTCGTTTCCGATTGCGAGCGTCGGACACACATCCATGGCTCGCTGGGCAGCTTCTATTTCCTCCGGTGTCTCGGGTTGTTTGAAAAAATGAACGGCAGTTTCGTCGCGATTGTAAGTGATGAGATTCGGCGCTTCTTCGAGGCAAAGACGGCACAACGCGCAGCTTGTATCCACATACCACTGGCCGGGCACGTTCTCAGGCTGTTTGCTCAATCTGTCGGCCATAATTCCGCTAGAGATTCAACGCGCGAGGGGCGTCCTTTCGCGAGGCCGAAGTTTTCGCCGTGCTTCTGAAGCCGGCGCGATTGCGAAATCGACCTGTCGTTTGAACGCGTCAATCCGGGCGACAAAGACGGATACCTCGTCACCGACGCTAAATCGTTTGCGCGACCGTCTGCCAATGAGCTGCCTTCGAGCGGGTTCAAACAAATAAAAATCATCCGTCAGTGAGGAGACGTGGATAAGCCCGGTGATCAGGGCATCCGGCAATTCCACCATCAATCCATAGTTACGGACATCGACAATAGCGGCGCGAAAAATCTGAGGATTGCGTTGGTCGAGTTGCCGTTGAAAAAATTCGAGCTTCTTCATTTGCGCGGCATCGATCTCCGCATCGGCTGCGGTTCGCTCGGTGGTTGAAAGGTGCTCCGCGATGGAAGCGATTTCGCCCATGTCGGGATGGTGCGAGTGGGACGCTGCGTCGCCCCGTCGGCGTGGCGCGCCGTCCGTACCCAACGCGCGGTGCACCACCAGATCGGCATAACGCCGGATCGGACTAGTGAAATGCAAATAATTGGCCTTTGCCAATCCGTAATGACCCAGCGGCTGCGGAGCGTAGCGTGCGCGTTTCAAACTTTTGAGCAGAGCGACCTTGAGAGCTTGCTCTTCGGGCTTTCCATCGATTGAGGCCAGCAATCGCTGCAACTCAGCGCGATGGGTCAGATCTCCAACCTTGTAGTTAAAGCTAAGCACGAATTCGCGATACTCCGCGAGTTTCTCCGGGTCTGGATTTTCGTGGACGCGGTAGATAGTGGGAATCGCGCGCTTCTTAAGCTCACGCGCAACAGCCTCGTTTGCCGCCAGCATGAACTCTTCGATTAGCTGGTGCGATTCGTCGTTCTCAACGCGCTCTAATCTTGTTGGATGGCCCCGTTTGTCGACCCAAACTTTTACTTCTGGAAAGTCGAGATCGAGCGCGCCATGCTCGAATCGTTTCCGGCGCAGTAACGCCGCGAGTTCCCAGGCAAGGTGTAGCCGTTCGCCCAATCGATCACGAGGTGGGGACGTCAAGATCGCGTAGGCTTGTTTGTAGGTAAGCCGGTGCGCGCTGCGAATCACACTGTGTGCAAAACGCGCGCTTTTCACCACTCCATGCTTATCGAACTGAACAAACACTGAATGTGTGAGTCGATCGACTCCTGGGTTGAGGCTGCAAACGCCGTTGCTTAATCGCTCCGGCAACATCGGGATTACGCGGTCCGGGAGATAAACGCTGTTGCCGCGCTGGCGCGCTTCGCGGTCCAGCGTGCTCCCGGGTTTTACGTAGGTGGCGACATCGGCAATATGCACGCCGAGACGCCATCCGCTCCTGGTCGTCTCAACTTGAATCGCGTCATCGAAATCGCGTGCGTCATCAGGATCAATTGTGACGATAAATTCGTTGCGCAAATCTTCGCGCTCCTCGAGTTGCCGTGCATCGATTTTTTCCGAAATCCGCTCTGCCTGATCCAAAACATCCTTCGGAAATTCTGCGGGCAGATGATATTTGCGGATGATCGAGAGCATGTCGATGCCCGGCGCGGAGGCCGGCCCGAGCACTTCGATGATTTCCCCTTCGGGATTGACGTGCCGCGATTCCCAGGGCTCCATGCGAACGACGACTTTGTCGCCAACACTCGCGGATGTCCCAAGCCGCTGATCTCGCTCAGGGCGTACATAGATGTCGTGCACAAACCGCGGATCATCGGGTACGACATAGTAAAAATTCCGCGACCGCTGCAACGTGCCGACAATCGTATCGTGAGCACGCTCCAGGATTCGAATCACGCGTCCCTCCCGCCGTCCTTTGATTCGCCCGTAAGGTTCATCGCGCGATATGCGCGCAACCACACGGTCGCCATGCATCGCCGTTCCAATGTTTTCCGCCGCGATGAAAATATCCGGCTCTCCGGGTGTTTCCGGTATGAGAAATCCGTAGCCGGCCTGATGAATCGACAATTTGCCGGCAACCAGGTCCGCCTCAGCCGGAAGAACAAATCGATTCTTGCGGATGCGCGCGATTTCGCCAGCGCGCTCGAGCTCACGCAGGATTTTCCGCAATGCAACTCGTTCGCTGGCGGTCAGGCCGAGTTTGCGAGCGATGTCAATCTTGTTAAGCGGCCGATAGTCTTTTCGGGACAGGAGCGCCAGAACTTGTTCTCGAATCTTACGTCCGTTTACAGCCATTTGGGCGAAATAATATGGTCAGGTTTATCGACTTAACGCGATTTCAACCGGAGGTCTAACTATGCGAAAGGCGATTATTGCCGGGGCATCGGCGATTTTACTGGCGGCGATCGCTTCGTTTGCTGCAGGAGGAGCTAAAATGAAGATCACAAGTTCTGCTTTCCAGCAAGGCGCGAACATTCCATCCAAATTCTCATGCGACGGCGCCAACACCAGTCCGCCTTTGCAGATTTCGGATGTCCCTTCGGAAGCGAAAAGCCTTGTCTTGATTGTCGATGATCCTGATGCGCCGAGCGGACTATTCACGCATTGGGCGGTTTGGAACATTTCTTCACAGACCACCACCATTGCGGAAGGAAGCACGCCTAAAGGGGTGCAAGGCACAAACGACTTCGGCAAATCGGGCTACGGCGGGCCCTGTCCGCCCTCTGGCACGCATCGTTATTATTTCAAAATTTTCGCGCTCGATCGCGAGCTAGACTTGCCGTTCGGGGCAAAGCGCGGCCAGCTGGATGCGGCGATGAAAGGTCATGTGGTTGCGCAGGGCGAAGTGATGGGGCGCTATTCGCGCAAAAAGTAACTGTAGCGGCGGTCTGCGACCGCCGAAGGCAGCGTTTTGGCCGTACTTCGCAGAGCGAAGCGACTACAGTTCGAATAATCGCGCATTTGAATTAGTCTCAGTCGTGATGCGCGAGAGGATCTGGAAAATCGGGGAGCGCGTTTTCAACGTTTCCCGGCGCGGCTTAATCATGGGCGTGTTGAATGTGACCCCCGATTCGTTTTCCGACGGCGGCAACTTTTTTGCGCTGGAGAAAGCAATAGAGCACGGCCTGAGAATGGCGGCAGAGGGCGCGGACATCGTTGACGTCGGTGGAGAATCGACGCGACCTGGCGCCGAAACGATCCGTGCCGAGGAGGAATTACGTCGCGTGGTTCCAGTGATCGAAAAATTACGAGCAAAAATCGACGCGCCGATTTCAATCGACACCTCAAAAACTGAGGTGGCGCGTGTTGCGATTCACGCAGGCGCTTCGATTGTGAACGATGTGACTGGCGGGCGAGGAGACAAAGGAATGCTGCCGCTCATCGCGGAAACCAACTCGGCTTTCATCATCATGCATATGCAAGGAACTCCGCGGACGATGCAGAATCAGCCGCGATATTCGGATGTTGTTTCAGAAATTGCTGATTTTTTTCGACAACAATATGCGCGCGCCATAGTTTATAATATTGATCCCATGGCGATTGCGTTTGATCCTGGCATTGGTTTCGGGAAAACGCTCGATCACAACCTGGAGTTGCTCGCGCAGCTTGAACGGCTTCGCGCGCATGATCGACCACTCGTGGTTGGCGTTTCCCGCAAATCGTTCGTGGCGAAGATAATCGATTCGCCGGAGATCAGGGACCGGCTCGCGCCTGCGGTTGCGTTAACTTCGTTCTTGCGGGCTCGCGGCGCGGACGTGTTCCGCGTTCATGATGTCGAAGAAAATGTAAGTGCCTTGCGAGTGTCGGAGGCAATCCTTCGGAGGGCAGGATGATTCATCAACTCATCGATCTCTGGTTCAGGGGCTGGCGCAGTCTGGTTGAAATCATTCTGCTGAGCGTGGCGATTTATTACGGCTACCTCTATTTCCGCGGAACGCGGGGCGCGAAAGTGTTGACCGGGCTGGCGATTGTTTTTTTGACGCTGACGTTAATTTCGACTCTGCTCAACCTAGTTGTCATCGGCTGGATCGTGCGGAGCTTCTCGGTTTTCCTCGCGGTCGCGTTGCTGGTGATCTTTCAGCCGGAACTGCGGCGTGGCCTCGCTGCGCTGGGTGGCCACCCGATTTTCTCGCTGACGAGCGAAAAACGAGAAACCGTCCATGATCTGGCGGAGGCGGTAGCGCAACTGGCAAATAAACAGTTCGGCGCGCTGATCGCGATCGAGCGCGATACATCGATTCGCGTTTACGAAGAAACAGGCGTAGTAATTGACGGCGAGTTTTCTGTTGAGCTGATCCTGACCATCTTTCATCCTAAGGCGGCGTTGCACGATGGCGGAGTGATCATTCGGAATGGACGAATTGCAGCTGCAGCATGCATTTTTCCTGTGAGTCAGCGGGAAACGCTAGACCGCAGCCTGGGATTACGTCATCGCGCCGGGCTCGGGATAACCGAGGAATCGGACGCTGTAGCGGTCGTCGTGTCGGAAGAGACCGGCAGTATTTCCATTTGCCACCGGCGGAGAATCGAGCGCAATTTCACGCCCGAAACGTTCCGTCAACGAATCGCGGAAATTTTGTTGCACAGTAAATATGAAGAGCCTGATTCTGAACAACTGGCGCGCGAAGTTGATCTCTCTCCTGCTCGCGACAACGCTTTGGTACCTCATCAAAAAGAACGTAGTGACGACGCCCTCGCCGTCTGAGAGGCCCTCCCCGGCGGCAGCTACTCAAACGCGCTAAGGGTGCGATTTAGCCCGGATATTTCATATCCGCTCAGCGGGAAGCTGAGCAGCCCTTTCGGGGCAAGCGGTTTCGCGTTCTTTCCACGCTGTTGTTCGAGTTACATTTTGATCGGTGCAACTCGCTCGTTGGAAAGGGCTGGGCTACCTAGCAACTTCAACGGAAGTAGCTGCCCTTCGGGCGCATTTTTCGCCGGGGTACCGAAGAATGCGAGTTAGCGCAAAAAACGCGACAGATTCTCTTCTTCCCAGCGTCGCGCTCGCCGGTAATAAGGAAATTCGCGCTCTCGGCGGTTGAATTCTTCGGTGTGAACTCGTCGGCGGTTCGCCGACAGCGTTTGATCCGGCACGACCGAATGCAGCATCTCGTGATAAAGCACGTAACGCAAAAACCAAAGCGGGACGAACGGCTGGTCCAGCGCAGGATTGATCCGAATAACCCGATCTTCCTCCTGAATTGTCCCAAAGATGAAATGTTCTCTTGGGCGGTGCTTTCGTCGGCGACCCCAGATGACCTTGTACCTGCGGAGACGCCCACGAAAATACCGTTCGTTCAAGTTATCAAAGATGGCGCGCAGATCGAAATACGTTCCCTCATGACGCAAATTTAAGTGGCGCTGCATCGGCAGCTTTGGATGAGCAAGCTTCCGTTTCGTCTTTTTCTTCTTCTTGGCCATGGGAATCCTTTCAAAAACGAGGAGGTGGGGAGACTACTTTAGTGGCCTCCAAATGTAGTGACAAGTAAAGCGGCAATTTTGTCTCAAAATTATTGTAAGCTGCTTACTTGCAGTTAATTAGCTGCCGCCGAGAAACGCTACGCGTTCAACGTGAGCACAGAACAAATCAGCTGCTGATCAATCAGAAGCTTCCTTCATTTGGCCTCTGCTCGCGGCTTTTTCGGATTTGGCCGTCGGACGTTGGATGTTTTGCCAGCGTCGCAACTTGTGTATAATCGTTCTAATTTCAGGTGAAGGCACTGGACGTTTAACGGATCACACAGCATGACGCCTTTTCTGCGAAAATTGCTCGGCCAAAACTGGCTTCTGCTGGTGACGATGCTCGCGCTCGCCATTTTTGGTGTCGTAGCCATCTACAGCGCGACTTCCACGCGCACCGACGCGTACGCAGCGGATTTCTGGCGAAAGCAGGCGAATTGGGTCGCTGTCGGCGTCTTTGCATTCATGGTGACGAGTTTGATTCACTACCGCTGGATCCGCTGGGGCGCGTTGCCGATGTATCTAGCCGGCATCGTCTTTCTGATCCTGACGAAGTTTATCGGCACCAAAGTTTATGGGGCGCGCAGCTGGCTGCATTTGGGCCCGATCAATTTTCAACCGGCACAGCTTGCGGTTGTCGCCGGGATTATGGTTTTGGCGATATTTTTAACTCAATTTCGCGAAATGCATCCGATGCTACGGTTGCTACTCTCGGGAGCGATTGCGGGAGCACCGTGCCTGCTCATCCTGATGCAGCCCGATCTGGGCGAGGTTATCATTTGGATTCCGGTGCTCTTGGCGCTGTGGTTCGTCGCGGGACTGCCGCTGCGCTATTTAATTTGCGTCATTCTCATCGGAATCGCTTTTGTCCCAATCGCGATCCATTTCGGGCTTAAGCCATATCAGCAACAGCGGATCACCGCCTTTACTCACCCTGACATCGATAAACAGGGGTCCGCGTGGGCAATTAATCAATCTCTCATTGCCATCGGCTCAGGCGGTTGGTCGGGAAAGGGATTCAAGGCGCCAAACACGCAGATCGAGCTTGGCTTCCTTCCCGCTACTGCTGTGCACAATGACTACATTTTCTCCGCCATCGGAGAGCAATGGGGATTTGTCGGTGGAATACTTCTCATTGGTGGGTTCGCCTTGCTCCTGCTGACGTGTCTCTTTGTCGCGTTTTTTGCCGGTGATCAATTGGGTCTGCTTCTGGTCGTGGGGATCAGCGCCCTCATCTTCACACACATTTTTCAAAACATGGGAATGACGATCGCGATGCTGCCAATCACCGGTGTGCCGCTACCCTTGATCAGTTACAGCGGTTCTTTCGTGTTAATGATCATGTTTGGCCTCGGACTTGTGAACAGCGTTTGGATCCACCGAAGAATCCCCGCGTGACCAAAGTGGTAGCGCGCGACCGCCGGGCACGACCGGTCTTTGGCGACTGGCTCTGGCCGCGCGATTTACTTAGACCTGCGGTTGCCTAAAATCGGCTGCGACACATGGAAGTCGATTACAAGGTCAAGCTGGACATTTTCGAAGGGCCGCTCGATCTGCTCCTTTACCTGATCAAACAGGATGAGATCGACATCTACGATATCTCGCTTGAACGCATCACCAGCCAGTACCTCGAATATCTTCAAGCTTTCAAAGAACTGAATATCGAGTTAGCCGGCGAATTTGTGGTGATGGCGGCGAATCTGATTTACCTGAAAAGCCGCAGCCTTTTGCCCGTCGACCAGCAGCCACCCGAGGAAGATGCCGAAGAAGACGATCCCCGCTGGGAATTAATCAGGCAACTGATCGAGTACAAAAAGTTCAAAGAAGCCGCTGCCGAATTGCATCTGCGCGAGCTGGAACAAGAGAGGATTTTCGCGCGAGAAGGTGGCCCCGCTTCGGACCTACAGGAACCGTTGCGCCTGGGCGAAGTCGGAATTTTTCAACTCATTAACGCTTTCCAAACGGTGATCAAAAGGATCGAAGCGCGACGGGATGTACAGGAAATTTTTGGCGAGCGCTTTAGCGTTTCGGAGAAGATTGACGCGATTTTGCAGCGTGTTGCGACTGGCGCTCCGCTACGTTTTTCTGATTTGTTTGGAGCTGTCGTGTCGCGTCTGGAAGTAGTGGTGACTTTTCTCGCACTTCTGGAGCTCATCCGTCTCAAACAAGTTCGCGCCGTCCAGAAAAACATCTTCGAAGAAATTGAAATTGCGGCCGCGGCAACGTGAGCGTCTGAAGCCATGCCGCGAATTTTGATCGCCGGGTGTGGTTACATTGGACAAGCGGCGGCCGATTTATTCCATGCTGCCGGCTGGGCGGTGGAAGGCTGGACTCGTTCCACGGAATCCGCAGCGAGGCTGTCAGCAAAGCCATATCCCGTACGCGGAGTTGATGTTTCACGCCGCGCTCAGGTCGCTGAATGCGCCAAAACGTTTGATGCAGTTATCAACTGCGCCAGTTCAAGTGGAGGCGATGCCGAAATGTATCGTCAAGTTTACCTCGATGGCGCACGCAATCTCCTTGAAATGTTTCCGGGATCAAAACTGCTCTTTACGAGCAGCACTAGCGTTTACGCGCAACGCGATGGCTCGTGGGTCACGGAAGAGAGCGAGACCGAACCGGCGCGCGAGACGAGTCGAGTCCTGCTTGAAACGGAAGGATTGGTGCTCGACCGGCGCGGTATCGTCGCCCGGCTCGCTGGAATCTATGGACCGGGACGGTCTGCTTTGTTAAATAAATTCCTGGCGGGTACTGCAACCATTGATCCGGAAAATGATCGTTTCGTTAATCAAGTGCATCGGGACGACATCGCGGCAGCTCTTTTCTTGTTATTAAGTCGAGAAGCGGAGGGCACTGAGATTTACAACGTGGTTGACGATCAGCCGATCCTGCAAAGCGAATGCTACCGCTGGCTGGCGCAGAGGTTGAATCGACCGCTGCCGCCGCTCGGGAAATCAAAGCAGCAGCGTAAACGCGGGGACAGCAACAAGCGTGTGAGCAATGCGAAGCTGCGTCGTTTGGGCTGGACGCCACGCTATCCAGCATTTGCCGACGCAATGGAAAAAAGCATTCTGCCTAACTTGTCTGGACTGGATGTGAAGTGCTAACCGGTAAGAGTTGACGGTTGGATCGCCTTCTAAGGAACCGGACATGTAACAGCTTGAATCACTCATGGGTAGCTACAGGCAATTCCTGCGCGGTAACGGCCCGCCATTTGCCATCGCGATACGCGAACACATCTGTGAATAGAGTCTTGCGCTCGCCACGGTCCGTCGTTTCGATCACGGTGCCATTTACAATGCCTGTATCACCATAAATCCTTACATGAAGATCTTCGAAACGCTTGTGCGTGTGTTGCCCGGGCGCAGGATGCTCGCGTAGAAACCGAATGTGTTCCTCCTTTGTGACGATTCCCACCGGCACCACATGCAGGAAATCAGGAGCGGGAATGTCTTCGAGAGCCACAGGGTCGTTCTCCACCTGTAGTCATCGATTTTCCAAGCTTAGCAATTCCTGTTTCGCCTGCTCGGCCGATCTCGGCCCCCGGCTGGCGTGGCATGAGAGGGCCGCCAAAGTAAGAAGCGCACACGCGATCACGCGACCCGACGATCTCATATTCATCTTCGGGCCAATGCCTACGTAACTTGCGCGGCGTCTGCGGTGGCGAGATCCGCGGTACGATAGCTCTCATGTCGTTCGCCGAAAAGCTGCCGGATTACCTCTTCTACAGGCACCTCCTGGACGTTGATGTCGCTAACATCGCAGGCTTCGAGCAGTTCGCGGCAGGTCTCGGTGACCTTTGCGCGCGGAACTTTTAGCTGCACCGAAACCGGCGTTTGTTCAGTTACTTCACCGAAGCGCGAAAGATCGCGCGTTGCCTCTTTTTCAAAGGTAAGACTCAGGATTTTGTAGCCTGAAAAGCGATCGACGATCTCTGCCAGCGGTCCATCGAAAAAGATTTTGCCATGATCGATCACCAGCACGCGATGGCACAACTCTTCGATGTCCTGCATGTAGTGGCTGGTAAGCAGCGTGACGATGTGATGTTCCTCATTGTAGATGCGCAGAAACTCGCGCACCCGTTTTTGACTCACCACATCCAGCCCAATTGTCGGTTCGTCGAGAAAGAGCACGCGCGGCTCGTGAATGAGCGCAGCGATCAATTCCATTTTCATTCGCTCGCCCAAAGAGAGTTCGCGCACCATCACGTTCATTTTGTCTCGCACCTCCAAAAGTTCCGATAATCCATCGACGACCTTTTCGAACCGGTTGCGGTCGATTCCGTAGATTGCGCGGTTGAGTTCAAGCGATTCCTGTGCGGGAAGGTCCCACCAGAGCGCATTCTTTTGTCCCATGAGCAAACTGAACTGGCGCTTCATCTCATTCCGCCTTTCCCATGGAACAAAACCCAGCACGCGTGCATCACCCGAGGTTGGGTTCAGCAGTCCGGAAAGCATTTTGAGCACAGTAGTTTTCCCGGCGCCGTTTGGACCGAGAAACCCGACAAACTCGCCTTCCTCGATTTGAAATGAGACCTGGTCTGCCGCTCGCGTCTCATCGTAGCGCCGCCTGAACAGTCCTTTGATCGAACCCCAGAGCCCGCGCTCTTTGCGGTAAGTGCGATACACCTTGGTCAATTTGGAAGCTTCAATTGCTGGCATAAAGCTTGAATCAAGCTACGTGGTGACGCTGCTTGAGCAAAATGACCGGCTGGTAACCGGCTGACGTTTCTCTGCGGTCAGAGATCGCCTCTACAGAACATCATCGAGACATGTCAGCAAATGCGAGACAGTCTCCTCGGTTTCATCGCCCATGTTGGAGAGCCGAAAGGTTTGGCCTCGAATCTTGCCGTAGCCGGGATCAATCACTAAATGATGTTTGTCCCGAAGTTTCCTTGCGAATTCCAGCACGTCGATGCCTTTATTGTTTTTCACGCAGGTAAGCGTTTTAGAGCGAAATCCTTCCTCGGCAAAGAAATCAAACCCGGCAGTGCGCACCCAATCGTGCACCAGCGAATTGGTGCGCGCGTGTCGAGCAAAACGCGCTTCCAGGCCTTCATCGAAAATTTCGGCGAGTTTGAATTGCAGCGCGTGGATGTGCGCGATGCTGGGCGTGCTTGACGTCATCCAGTTAGCCTGCTCTTTCTTGAACTCCAGGAAGTCGAAATAAAATCCGCGATTCGGAATCTTTTCAGCGCGTGCGAATGCTTTTTCTGAAACGGCGAACAACGAAAAACCCGGCGGCAGCGCCAGCGCCTTTTGCGCGCCTGTGAGCATCACATCGATGCCAAGCGCGTCCATTTCGATGTTCACAGCGGAGAATGACGAAACGGTATCGACGACGAGCGCAACGTCAGGGTACTTGGCGAGAACGCGGCAGATTTCCTCGAGCGGATTCATTACGCCTGTCGACGTTTCGTTGTGGATCAGTGTGACGGTGTCGAATTTTCCCGTGGCTAAGTGTCGCTCGACCGCTTTGTGATCGATGTGTTTCCCCCAATCGACTTGCAGTGGCTCTGCGTTCTTTCCGCAGCGTTTCGCGACATCGAACCATTTGTCCGAGAACGCGCCGCACATGCAGCAAAGCACGCCGCGATCGGCCAGGTTGCGAATTGAAGCTTCCATCACGCCCCACGCCGAGGAAGTGGAAAGAAACACCGGCTGCCGTGTTCCGAACAATGTCTGGAGTCCCGGGTGAATGGCGCGATAAAGATTCTTAAAATCTTCGCCGCGATGCCCGATCATCGGACGCGAAAACGCCGCCCAGGTGTTTTCTGAGACTTCAACCGGACCCGGAATGAAAAGCTTGTTGTGTGGAGTCACGGCAAACGGTCAACGGTGACCGCTCAATATTCAACGTTCAAAAAGCGCTGGGAAATCTTTATCGATACAAGGAATTAAATCTCGAGCGTACTGACTCACCAACTACTCCTGACTTCCGCCTTGTATCAGCGAGACTCACGGATCACCGCAACCGGCAAATTCGATTCAACTAGGATGATCGTTATCCTGAACGCTGGGGCTCGTCCGGCGTCGAACTCTGCCAACGGAATACGGTCAAAACTCGCCGACGCCTTTGATGCAGCGGGCGTGGGCGCAGAGATCGTCGAGGTTGACGACAGACGACCCGAAAGATTGACGCTACGCGCGGGAGTTTGAAGTTCGTTTGTGATGAAAAATACATTCCTGGCAATTTCTTCGGCCGGTCCGAACCGTGATCCATCGAAGGAGACACGCGAGCAGCCCTTTTGGGACGAACACGCGGCATTTATCGATCAACTCGTTGACCAAGGTTTTATTTTGATGGGAGGCCCTTTGGTCGATGAACGCGGGATGCCGTATGGCGCGCTTTTGATCGTCAACGCCGAAGATGAAAATGAAGTGCGAGAAAAACTGAAAAATGACCCCTGGTTCGAGAGAGGCATCCTAAAACTGGAGAGCATCAAGCGCTGGCAAATCTTTATCGACGAGAGGACTGGGTAGCGGTCGCCGCGGCGATCTGGTTTCGGCGGCTCGCCGAAACGAAACTTCCGCTGTTTTGTTCATCCACGAATTCCCTTGTTCCCGGTTCACACAGGCTCACTGGCGGAAATAACCTTCGAAGAGCCCGCGTAATCTTGCTCGAAAGAAGGAGTGAATCAGGAAGCCAAGTCGAGCGAGTTGGGAAACGAGCGAGTTTCAATCTGTGGACAGCGACCTGACTGCCCTAGGACAGCTACAACGCGCCGTGGCGAACTTTTTCGTCGATCGCCAGGTAGTCGTTCCGCGGCGGACTAAAGGTATCGAGCACGCGCGTCGGTAACACCGTTTCCACTCCGTGCGGGATGTTGCTCGCGAGATAGAACGAATCGCCGCTCGAAAGCTCATGCGCGACGCCGTCAACGATGAGTCGCATTTTACCTTCGAGAATGTGAACAATCTGCTCCTGAGCGTGCGAGTGCGCGGGCATGCGGCTCCCAGCCGCCAACGTGGCGAGCATCTGATACATCGCCTTGCCATGTGCAACGGTCCGGCGTGTGATGCCCGGACAAATTTCAATTGTCGGATTTTCTGGTTTCATCTTCAGAATCTTACTGTAGCGGCGGCTGTGTCAGCCGCAGAAGGAAAAAAAGTTAATTGCGCGAATGATCGCTCTGCAGTCGTAAATGCGCTACCAAGTTTCTGTGCAATTCGAGTTCGATCCGGGGAAAAGCGACAGCAACAAGACGAAACACGGAATCAATTTCGTTGAAGCCCAGGCGCTCTGGAAATCGGAGCATGTTCTTCTCGGCGCAAAAGGTGCTCTGGAGAAGCGATACCTCGTCATCGGGAGAATCGGCGGCGAGTAATGGTCCGCTATTATCACCTATCGCGGAGCGGCAATTCGGATTATTAGTGTAAGGAAATCAACCGCAATCGAGATCGAGGCATATGGGAAGATCGCAGGATAAGAGAACGACAGCGGAGAATCTCGAAGAGAAATTCGATCGGGGCGAAGACGTTCTCGACTATTTTGATGTCTCCAAGGCGCGGGTGGTTCGTCCGGAGTCCGAGAGTAAGGCAAACTCCGAGTTCGCGCACACCGTGAAGCGCAACTCCATTCGACGCGCGGTCGTTCGGGAAAAATCGGCGCGTTATCGCAAAAAGAAATAAGGTCCTTCCGCGGCCTAATTGCCAGCGCCTCGGCGCAACGAGCTCTTCACGTTTCGCACTTGTCACTTGCCAGCCGTCACCGACCGCTGGCAAGATGCGTCCATGAAAATCCTCATGCCATTGATCACAATTCTGTTCGCGACATTGATCGCGACTCCCTCATTTGCGCAAACAACCTCCACGTCGCCCGCGGGCGCATCCATCTCGAGTGCGGCTCAACCAGCGGCTTCAGGCGGCCAGCCGAATCAGCAGGAGATGATGAAGCAGATGATGGAGATGTCGAAGCTCAATGAGAACCACAAACTTCTCTCCAGCCTCGACGGCAATTGGAATTACACCATCAAGTTCTGGATGAACCCCGATCCGAACGCCAAGCCGCAGGAATCCAAAGGCACCGCTACCCGCAAGAGCGTCATGGGCGGTCGTTACGTGATGATGGATGTAAGCGGGAAAATGCAGATGCCGGGTGAAGATGGCAAAATGAAAGATGTGCAATTCAAAGGGATGGGCCTCGAAGGCTATGACAACGTAAAGAAAAAGTTCATCGGCTCATGGATCGACAACATGGGCACCGGTATCCAGTTCTCCGAAGGAACCTACGATCCGGCGACCAAGACTTTCACTTACACGTCTGAGATGGAAATGGTGCCAGGAATGAAATCACAGGTCCGGGAAGTGCTAAAGGTCGCCGATAACAACCATATGATGCTTGAATGGTACGAAAACCAGGGCGGCCAGGAAAAGAAGACGATGGAGATCAACTACACCCGCGCAGGCAAGAAATAGCGAAGCCTTCGATTTCGTTCATGCAAGATCGGCGCGCTGGAAAGTCTCGCCCCGATTGCTCGCCACTGTTCCTTCAGTCCGATGAAACGACGAATCGATTCCCTTCGCTGTCCTTGAACATCGCGTAGGTGCCCCAGGGTTGTTTTTGCGGCGGGCCTTCAAATTCCACGCCGCGTTTTTCCAGCTCCGCATACGTCTTGTGGATGTCATCGCACACGTACGACATGTTCATGAATGAGCCGATTCGCTTTTCGTCGCCTTCAGGCGTGAACAACACCATTCGTGTCTCCGCTTTCGGAATTCGCAATTCGATCCAGCGCTGCTTCTCGTCGAAGGGCTGATCGGTGATGATCGTGAACCCAAGTTTCTCGGTGTAAAAATCCAGCGCGCGATTTTGGTCGGCGACCGGAATGCTGATGAATTTGATTTGCTTGATCATGATGCGCCGAACCTAATGTGATCGACATCTTCCCGTCCAGACGCGAACGGCGGTTCTCGTGAGAAAATGCTGTCCGGTTATCGGTATAGCACGTAAAGTCTGCTCACGTCTCAACCCTCAACGTTCCTTGCCTCGCTTCAAACAAACCATTCCTATCGACGATTACGTTCTCGACGTCCTGATGCGCGATCTGATTGGGCACGACCAGCAACCGGCCGCTTATCTGGTCTATCTGTATCTTTACGGCCAGGCCACGCGGAAGAAATGGAAACCGGTGGCCGCGAGTTTACGAACGCTTGCCGACGCGACCGGCCTTTCCAAGAGCGCCATCCAAATCGCCCTCGCAACCCTGTGCCGCCGCGAATTAATCGTCACCACCCGCGACCACGCCACGGCCACTTCACGTCATCGTGTGCTTCGCCACTGGCGCAAATAATTCTTTGAAAGATTCAGACCCTAATCGACGAACCATGATCATGAGTTCTCGATCTTACCGACGCTTCCGTTTCCGACCTCCTTATTTTTGCGTCCTACTTTCCTTTTAGCCTGTGTCTGAAACCACAACGCCACTCCGGCTCGGAGTTGACCCGCGCTTTCAAGATCGCGAACGTCAGCCGGGTCTCGATCTTCTCCGTGCCCTCGCCATCATTGTTGTCGTCATTTATCACGCGGCGCTTTTCGGATTCAAATTGCCGGGCCGCGTTGATCGCTTTGGCTGGATCGGTGTCGATCTTTTCTTCGTCCTCAGCGGTTACTTGATCGGCGGGCAATTGCTCGCTCCGCTCGCACGCGAACAATCGATCAAGCTTGGGCGCTTCTTCGCTCGCCGCGTCTTCCGAATCATGCCGGCTTACTTTGTCATTCTGGCGGTTTACTTTTTGTTACCGTCGTGGCGGGAGTATCCTGACATGGCGCAGCCGCTCTGGAAATTTCTTTTGTCTGTCCAAAACATTGCGCTTCACGGCGGGACCGCGTTCTCGCACGCATGGTCGCTCGCGGTCGAAGACCAATTCTATCTTTGTCTGCCGTTCATCCTGCTCCTTGTGAATCGGTGGCCGCGCGACGCGCTGATTATTCCATGCGTTATCGTTTTCGGCGGGCTCGCATTACGTGCAGTTCTGGCTTGGAAAAATCCGTCGATCGATGGCGGCGTTTCATTCCGTGCGTTTCAAGCGTGGATCTATTATCCATCCTGGACTCGGCTCGATCCGCTCGTCTTCGGCGTTGTGCTCGCCGCAATCGAAAAATTCCGGCCGCACTGGTGGAAGCGATTGATGGGTTCTGCGATCTGGCTCTGGCTGCCTGCTCTGGCGCTGATCAGTTATGGCTTATATCTCGGCGAAGGCGACAATCTCACCGTCACCGCCTGCGTCTGGCAATTTCCGCTCATCGCACTCGGCATGGCTGGGCTCCTCATCTGCGCGCAAAGTCCGCGGTTGATTTTTCGACGGATAAAGATTCCGGGCGCAGCGTTCGTCGCCAGCATCGCTTACAGCGCGTACCTGATACAGAAACTTGTCATCCACGCGGTCGAGCAGTTTTGTTCATCTCACAACATCCAGCTCACATCTGCGATCGCTCTTGTCGGCGTGGAACTCTGTG
>WNGD01003189.1_pt1 | contig 16834 bp, 16 predicted proteins | sample 5400671 | NCBI WGS metagenome assembly WNGD01 (sample SAMN13153369, study PRJNA577476) | soil metagenome | isolation source: 40 cm soil or saprolite under grassland replicate 2 | place: USA:California | collected 2016-06-15
CAACAGGAAGCTGAACAACGCCGATTATCAGCGCTTGAGCAACAGGCAATTGTTGACCTGGTCGAAGATTTCCCACGGGTATGGAAGGATTCGCGCACCTCGGATCGAGACCGCAAGCGTATGGTCCGCTGGCTCCTGGAAGATGTGACAGTCCTCAGGCAGGAAGACGTGATCACTGCTCACATCCGCTTCAAAGGGGGAGCGACCCAAACCATCACGGTCCCTGTGGGCCGGGGGCGGTGTAGCTCGCCAGAACTGATTGCTCTCATTGATGCGTTGTTGGAGGATTTCACGGATGCCGAGGTAGCCGAGCACCTCAACGAGCAGGGGTGGCGCACCTATGAAGGGAAGCCCTTTACGGCTGCTCGCGTGCTGTCCTTGCGACGCTATCGCCGCTTGAAAGATCATGCGACCCGCCTCGCTGAGCGGGGATGGCTCAATACCTCTGACGCCGCCTCGGCGTATGGGGTCTGCCGAGAAACACTCATGCTCTGGGGACGGGCGGGCTTGCTTCCTATGTCTCGGATCAACGAGCAAGGGACGGCGATGTTTCCGCCGCCAGGTCAAGATGCTCCTCGAAAGAATGCTCACAAATTCGCCAAAACAAAAACAGGCTAATCATGCGCAAGGAGTGCAGTATGCAATCAACTCGTTAGTCTCAAAAGAAGCTTCCATCAGCACATTTGAGGGAAAGCAAAGTTGCATTAATGCGTCGTGGTTCTTGAGAGCTGTGGCTACACGCTCGTCGAGATCATCAACGCGAACTGCTGGCTGGAATGCCAAAACGTGTCTCAGATCGATCATCACAGCACGCCAGGGTATCCCCAGTGAGGTAAAGGCGTCCATGACATCGGGGCGAGCTCGAATTGTATCGAGAAGTGAATCTTCTTCAGAAACAATGGGGTTAGTTGAGATAAACACTGGTAGAGAGGCGCGTGCAGCATTGTATTTTGCAATAGTTTCTTCAAGTTGTGTTAGGTCTTCACCGGGAAGTGGATGCCTCCCAAGGAGGATGTTGCGCTTCTCTTGGTCATCTACGTAAGCAACTAACGCTCGTATCGTAAGCAACTGAGGAGATACGGGAGGCTGTTGTTCTTGAACATTCTGTACCATTGAGTCAGCAGCCATACTGGGATAAGATTCTTTCATAGGAAAAGATGTTTCTTTGACATGAACTTAGTCTTGAGTGCCAGAATCCCTCAATAGATTTTCTACATAACACCAAGCCATCTCATGTTGAGAGCAGTATAGTAGTATTCTCCTCACATGTCAAGAGAAACAGCACAACATATTGTGTTTTCACAAGTTATTCACACAACATATTGATTTATTTTCCATATCCATTCAGTCACTATTCTTTTTTATAGAAGGGAAAGCGGTAATAATATGTATCATCTAGGACTATCATCATGCTACCTTGCTAATCAACAATTAGTTCGCGCTCACAATCAACACTTGGCAGTAAGACACAAAACATTACTTCAAGAAGGAGTCGCCGAAGAATTCTTCGTCTTCTAAAGCCTCTTCTTCTAATGGCTTTCCATTACCTTCTTGTTCCGTTAGAGCGTCATTTACATCCTCATTGCTTCTTTCTACATCATAGATACCATAAGCCTATATTTATACATCAATTGATATAATCAAAACCACAATCATATCTCAACCAATTCATCACCCTTTTCAACTTTACTGCTCCTTTACATGCATCGATAATGAATAGGCACGTTTTGTAGTATTGCCAAGGAGCAAGGGAAGTAGAGATGAAACAGATACTTTGTTCTGTCCCCCAGAATGTATCTCACTGGGCTCACACAAATATATGCCAGAGTGATTGGGTTGTTCTCGATACAGAGACGACAGGGCGTCCAGGTGAAATCATTGACTTAGCAATTATCAACCATGAAGGTGAAGTTATATTTGACTCTTTATTAAAGCCAACAGTTAGCATTCCAGCCGAGGCAACCGAGATACACGGCATCACTGATCATGACGTACAATATTCACCTTCCTTCGCAAAGTTGTGGCCCTCTCTTCAAAAATGTCTCTTGGGAAAGCGAATTATCACATACAATGCGCAATTTGATCGTAACGCATTCATCTTCACATCAAAGCGCCATCATGTCGAGTTACACGATATGGAATGGCAGTGTTTGATGAAAGCTTATGCACAATACAAGAACGAGCCTAATCAGTATGGTTCACCAAAGTGGTATAAATTGAACGAAACATGTCTCCAACAAGGTTTCGAAATCATCCAATCACATAGAGCACTTGGTGATGCGTGGGCCGCATATGAGCTGATGAAAAGGGTTGCCAAAGGCTATTAAAGGAGTATTTCCATGTGGTGGCTCTACGAGTCGGAAGTTGGCTCTTCTATATTCCACGTAAGGTAACGTTTAAGCTCATTGCAATGAGTATAGGGCAGCAATTTTTCATGCTGAAGCCTTCCTACTACAATCCCTGGGGCAATCCCTGCTTCTTTAGCAAATTCCTTAATACCTGCCTTTGTACGATAAGAACCTTGCGTTATAAATCTTTGCCATAGGATATGATTAGTCAATATATTTGCAGCGAATCTATTCGCTTCATCCTCTTCTTCTTCTCTCTCTTTCTGGTCTATTTCCAGGAAAACTTGTCGCTTTCCATGCCGGAGAATATGGCCTGCCTCGTGGAAGAACGTAAACCAGAGTTGATCATCGGTTTTATAGCGCAAGCTAAGTTGCACCAATGCTTTCATCGGTGTGAGCCACTGTGTCGCGCCACAAATTCTGGTGTTGGGGAGCTCTTGCACAAAAACCACCGCTACACCAGCGTCTGCGCATAGGCGCACCAATTCTTCCTGGAAAAAGCTAACCGGTTCCATTGTTAGAGCACGGATGCGGTTTAAAGCGTCACGAAATGCATCAGCATTGTATGGCCTACATTCAATCTCCTGAGCTTTTATCTCTCCTTGACATAGCCATGCTGTTACTGCTCCAAAATTGCTTTTAAGGGCAGGAGATTTACGATATGCAATGACTTTACTTTCCCAAATAGCTTGCCACGCCTCTGGAGAAGCGACGCCGAAGAACTTTAAGGCTTCCAACACTTGCTGAGATTTGTTAGTGCAAGGGGGAATCCAGCCTCGACACATCATTTCTCGAATTGGGAGCTCTTTTAGCCATTCAATCCAGCTTGTAAGACGTTGCTCTTCAGCAAGTCGGGCAAGAGACTCGCGATAATGTTGCTCTCGTTTTAGCCAGAACGATGCCGGAATATGCAGGACCTGCTCCAGTTGCAGTGCTGTTTCAGCAGTAATGACTGCTTTCTTTTGGATGATCTCATTGATAGTTTTCACCGGACGCCCCATGCGTTTTGCAAGCTCCGCTTGAGACATACCTATTGTCTCTAGCGTCTCTAAAAGAGTTTCGCCAGGAGCAGAGACATAATCGGGGTGATATTCATTTTGTAGCATATTAGCCATGATAATCCTCCACGGTAAGAACTCTAATCGCTTATAACATAAAGTGGTTCTGTTGTAAAACTTGTAGGATGGTTCTGATCGATTGTTAGCCCTTTCCCACGCACACTTTTTCGCGGTATTCACCTGACAGCCTAGTTGTCGATTGACATCGCAAGGCTTTAAGGAGGACCCTCACCTCCTGTTGCCGAACGATGAAGTATAATAGTGCAGAGACGGTCAAAGCCACCTTAGAGACCAGTGGTCCAGGCGAGTCTGGGATACCTTTAGGAAGAAATCGGCACAAGAGAAGGAGGTCTCCAGACCATGTTAGAGGAAGGATGCGGGAATTGAGATGATTCAGCCGCTCGGAGGTGCATTATGAGACGATGGAACGCCTGGGGAGAGGAAACGATAACCTTTCCCCTGGCACCTGCCGCTGCTGCTTTTCTCAAGGATGTCATAGACCCTGGGATACCAACGCACGATGCCGCGCTGGAGGAGGTGATAGCACAGGTGCCTCCTTCTAGGCTGCCCACCTACTCGCTTATCTCTGTTGATCCTGCTGAGCGAGTGCGCCACGCGCGCGGACAGAGCTTACCCGACTGGATTGCCTTGCGCAGTGGACGTATCGATACCTTTCCCGATGGCGTGGCCTATCCTGAAGGTGAGAGCGAGGTACGCGACCTGATCAGTTATGCGCGTGAGGTCGGTGCCCAATTGATCCCGTATGGCGGGGGGACCAGCGTCGTCGGACACATCAACGCCCTTCCAGGTGATCGACCGCTCCTCACTGTTGATCTCAGACGTATGTGCCTACTACACAACATGGATGAGATCAATCAGCTGGCCACGTTCGGCGCAGGTGTGACTGGGCTCCACCTGGAGGCACAACTACGGGCACGTGGATATACCCTGGGGCATTTTCCACAGTCATTTGAGTACTCGACTCTGGGTGGTTGGATTGCGACCCGTTCTAGCGGGCAGCAATCGCTTGGCTATGGCCGTATTGAACAGCTATTTGCAGGTGGGCGCATAGAGACTCCGTCAGGCACGTTCGAGATACAGCCTTTCCCGGCCTCGGCTACGGGCCTGGACCTACGGGAACTTGTGCTTGGCTCGGAAGGACGGCTAGGTATCCTGACTGAAGCGACGGTACGCGTGACGCCTCTGCCGGAGCAAGAGGTGTTTCTGGTCGTGTTTTTTCCTGATTGGGAGCGCGGAATCGCAGCTGTGCGCCAGATGCTTCAGTCGCGGTTGCCACTGGCGATGCTGCGGTTGAGTACGCCGATGGAAACGAAAACGAATCTGCTGCTTGCTGGTCACGAGCGCCTGATGGGTGCAGTAGAGCATGCGCTCGCCCTGCGTGGTTTGGGCGACACCAGGTGCATGCTACTAATGGGAATAGCTGGCTGCAAGGCGGTCGTCACGTCTGCCCGGAAAGAGGCGCTGCACATTGTCGGCAGGCTGAACGGCGTTTCCCTGGGACGCCTCCTGGGGGCCGGGTGGCAGAAGCAGCGTTTCCGAACACCCTACCTGCGCAACACACTCTGGTCGATAGGATATGCCGTGGATACCGTGGAGACTGCCTACCCCACCTGGGATCGTGTTCCTGCCCTGGTAGACGCAATCGAGGCAGCACTACGCAGTGGTCTGGTAGAAGACGATGAGAAGGTCCATGTCTTCTCGCACCTCTCGCATCTGTATCGTGATGGCTCAGGGATCTATACGACCTATCTCTACCGCATTGCTTCTAACCCAGGTGAGACACTCCGTCGCTGGCGGGTCCTCAAAGCGGCTGCCTGCCGGGAGATCGTCGCCCTGCACGGAACCATCAGTCACCAGCACGGTGTAGGGACTGATCACCAGCGCTATCTGCTGGCTGAAAAGGGAGCGCTGGGTCTGGCAGCGATGCGCCAGTTCTACGCGCATTTTGATCCAGAGGGCATGATGAATCCAGGCAAGCTCGTGGTATAGCTCACCTAAAAAGTCGAAGGATGCCTCCCCTGGATAGCCCTCTCACCGGTAGGTTTTTTGGAAAATGGCTTGCACGGCTGGTCCGCGTAGGGGAGGGCCCTTGTGGCCGCCCGTTGCTGGGGCATGCGTGTTCGCCCAAGGAAAACACCTCCCCCTGAGAGCCTGGATAGCCTCGGGAGCCTTTTTACTAAGGAGCTAAGCAACAGTGCTTAAAATGGGCTTCCAATGTGTGCAAACGGAGGAAAAACGAACACGTTTTCCCTCCCTCTTGACAAACTGTGATAAATTTCATACAATTCATACATGGAATCTGAAAAATATCAAGTGCTTCGTATCTGGAAGCACACCCACCGAACCCTCCGCAAGATTGCGGCCTTTACTGGTGAAAGTCTGGTTGAAGCCCTGGAACGCATGGCAAACGAGGAGTGGCAGCGAGTCCAGCAGCAAGGAGAGAACCCGTCTCATGCTTCTCGCCAAGAAAATCAGGATTGAAGTCTCTGATGAAGACGCGGCCACCCTTGAGTTCATGCAGAGCAAATGCCGTGCTTTGTACAACTGGTGGGTGATGCGCTTGCGTGAGGGGGAAAAGTGGAACTTTGCCCAAGCTAAGCGTTCCTTGCAAGAAAGCAAACAGCACGATCCGGAGTTAGAGCAGGTTTACGGCAAATTGCTTGCTGATGTCTTCTATCGCCTCAAAGCGGCTATGGACGCCTTTTTCCGACGCTTAGCCGAGGGAGAAGAAAAGCCAGGCTTCCCACGAGTGCGACCCCGTCACTGCTTCTTCACTCTCTGCTATCCGGCCATGTACCTCAAAGTCCGAGGCAAGACGCTTCTCCTGCCAACTGGCGGCAAGGGCAAGAACAAAAAGTATCCCAACGTTGTTGCTACTCTCACAGAGACCCCGCCTGATGACTTTCGTGAGGTGGCGATTAGTCGAGATGCACGGGGCAACTACTTTGCCTCTTTTGTCTATCGGGAAGCAGAGGAGTCGCAAGAAGAGGGGCAAGTGGTCGCCTTTGACCTGGGGATCAAGACGCTAGCTACAGGCGTCAATGAACAAGGACGAGTCTACACTATCGGGGGCTTCAAGGGGTCAAAGTGGTACAACAAACAACTGGATAAAATCCCTTCTAAGCGTGCCAAGTGTAAGAAGAAGTCGAGACGGTATATCCGTCTGAGCAAAGTCTATAAGCGTGTTTCTGAGAAGAAGCGTAACAAACAGAAGGATAGCTTGCATAAAGCGTCACACTTAATAGGCCACAAACTGGTTGAGAGAACTGTTGTGGTCGGAGACCTTTCCCAACGCCAAATGGTGATGAAAGAGCACCAGGAACGCAACAAGAGCCTCAACCGAGCGGTCTACAACGATTGGGGCTTGTACACCTTCATGCAGATGCTCATCTACAAATGCCAGTTGTACGGGAAAGACCTCCACTTCTTAGATGAACGCGATACCTCCAAAATGTGTAGTGGCTGTGGGTCACTTCAACCCATGCCGCTCTACAAACGGACGTATTGCTGTGGGACCTGTGGAATGGTCATGGACCGAGATGAAAACTCGGCTCATAACATTCTTGACCGGTATCTTGCCCGGCTAGGGCCACACACGGAAGTTCCGTGCGGTGTGCTGCATGAGGACAGAAACAGCGTAGAAGTCACGGGGGCTTCCTGTCCTGTCCAAATGCAGCAATTAGAATTGTGGTAAATACATTTTACTACGTTTTGAAAGGCAGATGACGAAGATGTGGTCAAGTAACTGGCGCGAGACGCTCTGGTCGCAGCTATGTCAACCATGGGATGTGCTGATCATTGGTGGCGGCATTACTGGTGCTGGCATCTTACGTGAAGCTAGCCAGCTGGGGCTAAGGAGTCTCCTGGTGGAGCAATGCGATTTCGCCTGGGGAGCCTCGAGCCGCTCATCGAAGCTCGTGCATGGCGGACTGCGCTATCTGGAAGAAGGAAGACTCAAGCTCACCCGGCAGGCGGTTCGCGAGCGGGAGCGCTTACTCAAAGAGGGCCCGGACCTGGTGCAGCCGGTTGGGTATCTGTTTCCTACCTATAGAGGGAGTTTCCCCGGCGCCCTGGCCTATCGCCTGATACTCTCGCTCTACGACCTGCTCGCTGGCCACCGGGATCACCAGCACTACCGGGCCGAGGACTTTCAACTCTTAGTTCCTCACATCGCCCACACTGGTCTCACAGGGGGCTTCCGCACAAGTGAGGGGCTGATCGATGATGCACGTCTGGTGCTGCGCGTACTCCAGGAGGCCACCAGTGCAGGTGGCACTGCCCTGAACTACGTCCGCGCTGAAGAACTCCTGTGGAATGGCGGCCGGGTGGTAGGTGTGCGGCTGCAGGATCAGGAGCAGGATCGTACGGCTGAGGTGTATGCGAGGGGGGTGATCAATGCGACAGGTGCCTGGACAGATCGCTTACGTGGCCAGCTTGGCGCCCAGGCCCGTCTGCGGCCCCTGCGCGGCAGTCACCTGATCTTTCCGAACTGGCGATTACCGGTTCCCCAGGCTGTGGGGTTCCCGCATCCGCTTGATCGTCGCTTTGTGTGTGCCTGTCCCTGGGAGAACGTCACGCTGGTCGGGACCACCGACAGTGATTACACCCGCGTCCTGGATGATGAACCTGGGATAGAGCCGGAGGAAGTGGCCTATTTGATGGCTGCAGTTGAGTACCGCTTTCCCACCTTGCATCTCACACTCGATGATGTGATCGCCACCTTCAGCGGTGTCCGCCCGGTGATTGGGGCGGGTAAAACACAGTCAGCCAAAGAGAGCCGCGACCACGTCGTGTGGGAGGAGCAAGGACTGGTGACAGTGACCGGAGGAAAGTTGACGACATTTCGCCTGATGGCCCTGGATACCCTCAAAGTGGTACGGGCCACCCGGCCAGACATAGCAGAGGTCAACAGCACGAGGCCTGTCCTCAATGCGGTCGATGTCAAGGAGCCTGACCTCCAACGTCTGAGGGACACGACGCGGAGACGGCTGCAAGGTCGATATGGAGCCTACGCACCCGACCTGGTCAGGAGAGCGCAGCCCGGTGAACTGGAACTCATCCCTGGAACACAAATGCTCTGGGCAGAACTGCGCTGGGCTGCGCATGCCGAGGGCGTTGTGCACCTCGACGACCTCCTCTTGCGCCGCGTCCGCCTCGGCCTCGTGCTCCCCAATGGAGGAAAAGCCCACCTATCCAGGATCCGCGCGATATGCCAGGGAGAACTTGGCTGGGACGATGCACGCTGGGAGTGCGAGGAGGAACGCTATCTGGCGCTGGTCCGGACCCATTATAGCCTTCCTCATCCAGCAACGATCCCAGACTGGCGCAAGATGCTCACTGCAGCTAGTAAGAAGGAGAACACGTGAGACCTATGCGTTATGCTGCTGTATGAAGCGGCACTATTCATCCTACCTGCATAACCAATGGTGGAAACATCAAGCAGGTAATACAAGTCACAAGAGCGGCTTACTTCTAGACGTCTTTGCAGTTCCCGAGGGCAATCTCTCGAACTCGGCTGTGAGCAAGGTTCTTCGCCCGAGCGCATCCCTGGTTGCTAGAGTCGATGAACATTCGCCTTCTGATGTTCTCAAGAAGCCCTATACATCCCAAAACCACAAAGAACTCGGCAGCATCACACCACCGAGTTCCATGCCTCTCATGTGAACAGGTCACCAGGTTACTAGCTGGCCTGGCCTGGTACAGGGATCACGCCTAGCTGCTGAAGCAGGCCCAAATTGTCAGCGGATTGCCAATGCTCCACGAACTGGCCACCCGCAAGGCGAGAAATGTCAATCCCCGAGACACTCACCTGCTTCCCAGTTGGCGCAATGCCCAGAAACGCCCCGTGGTGGGTGCCACGCCAGGTGGTACGTGTCACGACTGTGTCCCCTTCGGCGATAACGTCCTCAACCGTTTCGTGGATGTCGGGAAAGGCGGCGCGGATCATGCCCAAGAACAGTTTGACACCCTCTCGACCAGGCGGTATGTCCGGGGGAAGACTGTGATCAACTGCATCAGCAGTAAGTAACTCATCGAGGGCTGAGAGCTTCCCCTGGTTAATGACCTCCTCGATCAGACGCAGGGCAAGGGCTTTGTTTTCTTCGGTTGACATGAGATAGTCTCCTTTCTACGGTGTAGGTCTAGGTAAGCTTGTCTTACCTATGTGAAATATACGGTGAAAGGTCTTCCGTAGATCAGTCTGCCACGCTGGCAGCTCAACAAAAAGGCTCTTGGTTTGGAAGGAGAACAATCATTTCTGGTTTATCTGCTGCTTTGAGAGAACACTTGTGCTTTCTTTTGGATGATCTCATTGATGGTTTTAACCGGATGCCCCATGCGTTTTACAAGTTCTGCTTGGGACATACCTATTGTGTCTAGAGTCTCTAAAAGAGTCTCTCCAGGAGCAGAAACATAATCAGGTTGATATTCATTTTGTAGCATATGAGTCGACTCTTCAGCCATTGTGAGGCGGTACTTTCAAGAGCAAGGGCATCAGTGGATAGAGACGCTTCATGATCCTACCCAAGGGCATAAACTCTACATTGCCCAAGCATCTGTCGGAAAGCACGTGAGCAAAACATGCCTCTTGAGGAGCGCGATACGACCATTGATGATTTTCGACGAGATGTTCAGAGCATCTCCAACGTATGGTTGGTTGATAATGCGCTGTATATCGCCGCTGGAAACTTGTGTCGCTCACACCGATTACGAGCCTACGATGCCTTCCAGTTGGCCTGTGCCGCAGCAGTTCGTAAGGATGCTTTAGTAATTCAGCCACCTGAAGCGGAATCATCTTATTCCTTTTTTACTTTAAAGTAAACTGGCTCACTATGTGAAGGTGCTTACGGTAGAATCCTTGGTTAGATACCAGTGATGAATAGTGCCTAAAGTACTAGATACGAAGCTTTTTTTATAACATGCCCCATTGCCTCGTTTACTTAGTATGACGAACAGTAGAGCTAGCCACAGGCGGCATGGTTCATGTCCTGACATTTCACCATACTAATAGGAGTATTAAAGAACTTTAGAGGCAAGCTGTTATTTTATGAAGGTGGGACCAACTTGGATACATTTGATCAACGCCCCGACGGTGGTCAAAATATGGTTGTCGCTGGTCTTAACCACTGAGCAGACTGAAAGGGCATTGTCAAGCTCGTGACGCGCTCTGTCGGGCAATCCGCAGCACGCAGCACAGTCACACTTGTTTCTTTTTCCGTTTCATATTTATAGTACACAGCTTGGCGGTTATTGCACTGTCGTCCAGTCTTCAATGAGCTTCCAGAAGAGCAACTGATGAGTAAGATTTTTATCCTATACCGGCCTGGTGAAAATGATGAAGCAAGCTATGCCATTTATAAAGCGCTCTCAGAGCGTTTTGGCAACAGGTGCTTTCTTCTTGGGTGCGATCCGGCTCAATACCAAAGCATAGGATTGCATGTACAGCACATCTTTAAGGCGTGGTCGGTATTCCTGGTGGTGATTGGACCTCGTTGGTTTACCAGCTCTGATCAGTATGGGAACCTGCAACTTCTCAAGTCAAATGACCCGCTTAGACAAATACTGTCTAGGGCCCTCGCGATGCCTCAAGCGTTGGTATTGCCTGTTTTGGTGGAAGGCGCGGCTATGCCAGCCTCTCGGGATCTGCCGCCGGATCTTGCTCAGCTTCACTATCGTAATGCAGCTACCATCAGAAGAGGCGTGGAGGTCTATCAAGATGTAGACCGGATAGTTCGATCTATCCGCGCATTCTGGCCGATACGAAAGCGATTCAGTTACCCTCGATTTGCTTATGCACAAAGCTTTCTACTCCTTGGTGCCATAGTTCTAGATCCGCTTTTCTCGGCCATCATCCCTGCTGTTCCGTTTAGTAGCGCTGCATCAGACTTTTTGATATACATCAACCTTTTGTTTAATATCAGCCTAGTGTTGTTGCTTATTGGTATCTGGATTGCTACCTTGATTCTCACTATCAGGATTCAGCGTTGGGGATGGTTCTTTCTTACACTACTGCTTAGCTGGCTGGGTATGTCTCTCTTCTTTGCTTTCTTTGGTCCAGTGAGTAGGCCGAAGAGAAAAACGAGGAAGGCGTGATACTAAATCCGCTGGGTTACTGATACCAAGGCTAAATGGAAGTAGCTCTACAGTCAAAGTATCCCAGCATCAAAACTACACTAATTACCTGGAGATGATATGAATAGTTTCTTTATTTCCTACCGACGCCAGGATAGCGCTGATGCCTGTGCGTCGATCCATAGTCGGCTCGATGCGCAGTTTCGCTGGACTCCGGTATTCAAGGATATCGATGATATCCCTGGTGGGAGCGACTTTCGGAAGGTGATACAGGATGCCTTGCAACAATGTGCGGTACTCCTGGCTGTTATCGGGCCACAGTGGTTAACCGTTACTACTCCCAATGGGATGCGTCGGCTGGATGACCCTGCTGACTTTGTGCGACTAGAGATTGAGACCGCTATCAACCAGGGTATTCCAATTGTGATACTGCTGGTACATGGAGCGCGCATGTTGGACGCAAGACAGCTTCCTCCAACTCTTGCCCCACTTGCTCAATGCCCTGCGTTTCCTGTCCGGGGTGATTCCTTTTTCCAAGAGGATATGGACCGGGTGATTCAGAAAATCTTGCACTGGTGGCCTGCGCTTGGACGCTGGCATGTCACCTATCCACGAATCGCTGCGCTGAGTAGCCTTGCCTTCATTCTCGTTGTTTCCTCGCTGCTGCTCACCAGAGCGAACATATTGTCTTTAGATAACCACTCCTTTAATCTCTCCTTTCTCATAACTGCGATGATTCTTTCCGTCATCGCTACGCTACTGGGCTTTGGCTGCCAAATATTTACACTCTTCCGGCTTTTCCAACTCAGACAGTGGGGCTGGTTCATCAGTATGCTCTTTCCGGGAGGGATCTCTCTGGGCCTCATGGCTATACTCTTCGGGCTAATCGGCCCGATAAAGCCTCATCGGAAGACAGATTCATCTATTAGCGTTGAGAAGGTAAGAGTGTGGCATATTGGGAAACAGCAGATAGTGGCTCTAGTGGTTAGCTCCTTGATCTTCTTTCTCCTTGATTACGCCTGTGGAAGACTGTTCTTCATGCGTAGTAGTTCCAGCTGGTTTTTTCAGTCCATTGGTGGAAGCGATTTCCTTCCGTCTCTCTATAATATAGTAACTGGTGCAACTTTTGCTGTCCTTTTTTTTTCTGGAGCGAGATTCGGTCCGTGGGTGGGGCTTGGAGTCGTGTTTCTGGGTGGTTTTCTCGGTGATTACTTGTCGGGTTATATGGCAACAGGAAGTAGTCCTTGGTATTCGTATGTAATTTGGCCGCTTTATGGTTTCCTTCCCGGTCTGGCTTTTGTTTTAACAAAAAGCCATTATGGTACAAGAGTATCTATTACTAGAGCTTTTGTTATAGTAGCTGATACTATTCTGTTTACTGGTTTATTACTAACAATAGGTGATATCATTTATTATTTCAGACTGTTCAGTTCTTTCTCCAATCTTTGGAACTATCCCTTCAACGATTTTTCCCTCAATACATTGAGCTATATTTTTGGCCTGCTTCTTTTTCCTATTTTCCTTCTCGTCTATGAGAAAATAAGCAGAATTACAGAAAGGTGAGGTAAACACCCACTTGTTGCCAAGGCACGCCCAGCCAGTGCTGCTTCCTTGAGATGTTCAGAGCACCTCCAAGCTATGGTTGGTTGAGAACTCACCAGAGTTCATAGAACTGATCGGTGTCCAAGGTAGGAATGAGTGCATGGGCCAACTTCGCCACCGGTCCCGTTTGCGCTAGCTCCAACCAGCCGTCGATCCTCCCTCGGTAGCACATCCGCTGTGCGCCGAATCGCCGCTGCCTGGGATCGAGGAGGATGAAGCGCAAGACCGGTGTGTAGCGAGCGTAGCGCTCCTCCTGGGCCTGCAACCGCTCGGCGAGATCCGGGCTCGACAGACCGGCCATCTGCAGCTCGCTGAACAGAGCGTCGTAATCGGGGCCGACTTGCTCGTAGATCTCGATCCGGTCGTGCTTGACGCCGACCCGATACCGGCACGCCTGGGGGTGCTGCTGCACCGCGGCCTCGATGGTCGCCACCTCCTCTGGCTGGATCAGTGAGGGGCGCTCTTTGACCAGGGAGACCACACCGTTGACGCTCTCGCTGATCGTGAAGCCGGCTGGGAGCTCCGTAACCGCTTCATCTTGATTCTGGTCTGGGCGACCAAAGTAATAGCGTGGCTTGCCAGTCTTGGTCTGTCCCCGGTAGAGCGTATACGTCACGCCTTTGCGATTGGTGTAGGTGATCGACATCCTGGTCCTCCTCGTGCTGCCCTCAACACAGTGGTGCTCAGGAGCAGCCCTCTCCTCATCATACGGCTGAGCGACAGCGAGGCCTCGGCACGACCGTGCCATTTCTCGCCAAGAAATCGCGATTTCTCAATCAAAGTGACACCGAAAGAATATCATGATTTGGGCCTCTTGTCGAATGACTGCCATAGGCTCTTCCGCTCCTCTTTGTCCGTAGCGTGCGGTTGAACCTTCTCTTTATGCGGAAGTGTACTCCATGTAAAGCCCCGAGATCACGTAACAAAAAAATGAACCTCTCATCGTCTTAACAGTAGCTGAGAGGATTTCATATAAGCACACCTACTAAGGAGAAACAAGAATGACTCGACAAGACAGGCCACAAACGAAAACCATCCCCATGGCGGTTCGCCACACCTTCCCCCTACACCCTCTCTGGGTGGCAGGAGCTTTGATCCTGGCATGGCTGGGAGGATGGGGTCATGAGTTCTACAGGGTTCCGGCGCAATTCGGTTTCACGCTTGTAAGTCTGGTTGACCTGCTGCTTGCCTTGCTCATTTTTCTGGCTTGGTGGCGTTTCCCCCGAAGCTTTCTTCCCCTCTCTGGGATGTGGGTGCTGGCAATACTTCATGGGCTGGGAGTCTTGAGCGTCCTGCCATTGCCCATCTGGCCGTTTGTCCCTGAGCAGACCGTGTCCCATTACATCGTCCATGGGGTAGCTTTTCTCGCTCAGCTTCCTCTGCTCCTGCTGGTGTTCAAGCTCATGAGTCGCCTGCGTGGTGCTCCCCACTCTCTGAAAGGCTTTTTCCAGGACACGCAGCCGCAGTAAGTCACAGTTGGCTCTGCCGAAATACCAGCCTTTGTACGATAAGAACCTTGCGTTATAAATCGTTGCCATAGGATATGATTAATCAAGAGATTTGCGGCGAATCTATTTGCTTCATCCTCTTTTTCTTCTCTCTCTTTCTGGTCTATTTCCAGGAAAACGTGTCGCTTTCCATGCCGGAGAATATGGCCTGCCTCGTGGAAGTAGGCGTTGCTCTTCAGCAAGATGAGCAAGAGACTCGCGATAGTCTTGTTCTAGTTTTAACCAGAAAGAGGCTGGAATATGCAGAACCTGCTCTAGTTGCAATGCCGTTTCAGCATTACGGGAAAACCGAAAAGCCCTGGGAGAGTCATTCGCAAAAGTCACATACATCACCTTCCTTTTGTGAGGGATGCTACAGTAATCGGACCAAAGATGTGCTACGTTATGGATAAGCGATGATAGCTAGCGATGCCTGCTCTCCCTTCTCGGGGAGGCGCATCTTTTCCATAGATGTTGCCCCAGCGTCGAGGCAACATGCACAAAAGTGAGGTCTTCTATGCAACTCTCTTCGTCTTCAGATAGGCTTGATGCTCCACCACGTTCTTGGCAGGAAATGGAAAGCATCTGGGAGCTGGTGAACCAGCTCCCTGAAGGCCAGGATAAAGTGGTGATGTCGCAGCTCTGGCAGTTTGGGAAAACACCTGCTTCTCCAACTCCCGAAGAGTTTCCTGCCTTAGTTGCGCATAGGTTCCTTGTTGAACAGCTTGTGGATGGCCGACTGGTATGCAGACCCGTTCCTGCCTCTCTGCAGGAGTTCTGGCGCGTCGGTATTACGGTCTCAAATGCCCACGGCTATGTGCTTCAACCACGCTGGGCATTTCAAGCTCACCTGCTGGCAAACATTTCCCTGCACCGTCCAGTTCAGTCACCGGCTGAGCCACTTCCCCTGCTCCGGGTCGTGGAAACAAGCCAGGACGAGCATTCCTACTCTCCACAAGCCCGTGATCTTGAGACAAGAAAAGCCACCGTGAAGCTTGCGGCATAAGGGCCATACATTTCAAAGAAGACGTTTTGCGAGTCAAACGAAGCCGATGCAGGAGTGTCATCCCTTCGTTCCTCAGGGCAAGCTCTGAGCGTAGCGAAGGATCTCTCGCCGGACAGAGATCCTTCGCTGCGCTCAGGATGACACTCGTGAAGCGAAGGGATGACAAAGCGAGATGGTCTTGTCTTTGAAATGGATTGGGCATAAGGCCAGGATTGCGGCGCTGTTCTGGATGAGGGTGAAGCGGCTGCTTTGCATCACAATGTAAACGCTAGTCGAAGAGTGAGCCACTCGCTATCCTGAAATAGCTGCTACATTGTGCATCGGCAAGCATGCCTCAACATTGAATGTTCGCAACGAGCCGAGGGAGTTACGTCATCGATGGCGCTACTCCAGGGAAAGGCGACTCGAGCGCTTCGAGTGGAAGCTCGACACGCCCACCCCGACGGCTCGACTCGTAGGTCGCGAAAATCAGTTCGGTGGCACGCAACGCACGACGTGCCGATAGCTCCGGCTCGCGGCCGGTCTTGAGGGCATCGATCAGATCCAGCACGCCCCGTCCCACGAGCTCGCTCAGGCTCTCGTCCGCCCCGTGTGCAAGCTGGACGTCGTGCCAGTCAGCATCCCCTTTGCCTCTGACGCGTATCGATGTCGCGCCCAGGGTCACTTCGATCACCCCATCGCTGCCGACGAGACGGTTGCTCAGTTTGCGCTCGGTTCCGTGCCCCGTCAGCAGCAGACCCTGCACCCCATTCTCATAGGAGAAGAGGCTGATCCCCTGGCCCTCGGTGGGGACACCGAAGATCGTCGCGCCGCCACGCCAATCGACCTGGCCAATCACCCACGTGACCGCTGCTTCGTCATTGTAGAAGCCGAAAATATTGAACCAATGCGTGCCCCAGTCGAAGAGGTTCCTGCATAGGCCCTCCAGCCGCTGCAGTTGCCCGATGGAGCCTGACCTGAGGATGTCGCGTGCCGTGCGGAAGGGTGCTGCGAAGCGTCGCTGGTGGTTGAAGGTCAGCTGCGTCCCGTGGGCCTGACAGACGTCAACCATCCGCAGCGCCTCGGCATACGAGGGTGCCATCGGCTTCTCGCAGTGGATCGCCTTGACGCCCGCCTCGGCTGTCGCGATGACCATCGGCGCATGGTGGTGCGGCCAGGTGCAGATGCTGACGATGTCGAGTTGCTCCTGCGCCAGCATCTCCTGGTAGTCGGCGTAGATGCGTTCGCCGCCGTGCTCGGCCT
>WNGD01004639.1_pt1 | contig 16829 bp, 11 predicted proteins | sample 5400671 | NCBI WGS metagenome assembly WNGD01 (sample SAMN13153369, study PRJNA577476) | soil metagenome | isolation source: 40 cm soil or saprolite under grassland replicate 2 | place: USA:California | collected 2016-06-15
CAGCGGTCTGACGGCTTTCTCGCCAGGGCTACCTCCTGCGGAGGACACTCATCAAAATTGGCGCCAAAGGGCACGACATGCACTTTCGCCGGATCTGCACCATAGTCCTCGATAGCCGACCGTGCTGCCCATGCTGAGGGGTAAATCACCGCGCTGGCTTTCTTAAGCGCCAGGGCTTGAAGGGTATTCATCTCGTAGATCGATCTTGCTAGAAGACCTGAGAATGCAGGATAATAGTCAAACAGCAATCCAAACGTTGCATCTTCTACGAGCACAATAGGAATGTTTGTCTCTAAAAAGGCTATGTCCAACGCGCCATTAGGGGCAACAATCACATCGAAAGACTGGCCTGCTAGCCACTGAGCCCCAGCTCTCGCATAGCTGTTAGCAAGGAAAATGCTGCAGGCGTACTTTTCCCCCAGCAAGATCTGTGAGCTTCTACGAATGATTGCTGCAATCAGATCCTCCTTCCTACAGGGAAGAACTGGACTGAGGTACGAAGGCTCCCCACAATGTTTTTTTAGCGCTTGAGCTGTGTGGTAAACGGTGCCTGACCAGGAGCGCCACGAGCGTCTATCGTATGGGTTATATCGCGCAGTCAAAAACGCAATTTTAATTGGCTTATTCTCGTCATTCATAGCTGAACCTTTCTTACTCAACAGGGTTTACCTTGTCCCTGAGCGCCTTTCCAGGAATCCAGTATCGCTCCATGTGCCCCGTCTTCTCAGGATGAATGCTTTGAGTATAGTCACTCATAATTTTGTACATCGCTTCCTTGCTATCGAGGCTCTTCTTTATCTGAGAACCATACATTTTTGCTACGTTTTCAAAATTCATTTTCGTCTGAGAGCTATACATTTCTGCTGCTGTTTGACGTAGATGAAGCGTCTCGAATACTTCGACCAACTCGGGCACCAATCTCCACGCTGATTCCTCTAACCTATGTTCTAATGCACCTTCTCTGACAACATAGGGGAAGTCTTCGTAGAGCTTGACATTCGCTCCCACTTGAATCAGGGCGTCAACAGCGGAAGTAACGATCTGGTGATCGAGATGACGGCCTATGCCAAGAGGCGCATACCAGACAGCACTGGGTAGACGTTTGTGCAACGTTAACAGATCCAGGGCCAGTTGCTTCTCAATCCATCTATCGGCGGGATTGACCTCCCCACCGACTAACTGACTTTGCCGATGATAGTATGCCGGAGAGCCACGGTAGATGGCCTCGAGATAGTCAAGCCAGAGATAATCAGCTTGCAGGTAAGTAAGTGCGCGAGCATCTTCTTTGCGCCGGGCACGTATCACGGCCCCTGCGTCTTGACCGGAGGCGAGCATCTCGCGCAATTGTATTGCGACTCGACCAACACCCCTGTATTTGAGAATCTTTGATGCGAATTGATCGAAGCCCATATATGTATGAAATTTTACTGCGAATACGCTAAGTTTTAGCCTTGAAGATGGTATGCCTGCAAAGACAGTGATCACCAATGGGCGTTGTCCACGATGTACCTGTGATCCTATAGTGCCAGCGCAGGAATAGACGACGTCGTCAAAATGCGGCGAAAGGTAAATATACTGGTAATCCGAGGTGATACCACTGAAACTATTTAATTGCACTAGCAAGCTCCTTCATAAATGGGTTAGATCGCCTCTGCGTCATTTAATAAAATTTGGGCCTGATTTAAAGATAAAAGTAAAGTAGAAGACGTGACCGCTGGAAGTTCAGCCAGGATGTGCTTGACGGCGACTCCCCAGGCATCCCAGTTCAAACGACTTTCAAAAGCGGCTCGACTCGTTCTCGCTAGTTGAACATACCGCTGCTCATCGCGGTAGAGCCTGGCAATCACTTCCGCATAGGCTGCCCCTCCTGCATCATAGGGCAGCAGAAACCCGTTTTCGCCATCTCTGATCACCTCTGGAACCCCGCCCGTATTGGTAGTGATGACTGGCAGGCCGAAGGCGTTGGCCTCACAGAACACCATCGGGCTACAATCAGCTCTTGTTGGTACAAGCAGGAAATCGGACACCATAAAGAGTTGTTCTAACTCTCTACGCTGCCTCTGGTCGTTCTTGTCTAAGAACGGGATGACCCTCATACGCTCGTGGACCAACGCTTTGGGAGGAGTACAGCCACACACAATCAGTTCGGCTGCAATGCCCAACTCTTCCAGCTTGAGCAGCGTCTCAAAGGCGATGTCCCCTCCTTTCCTTGCCCATCCAGCCGCTAGAAATAGCAAGCGACAGCGGTCTGACGGCTTTCTCGCCAGGGCTACCTCCTGCGGAGGACACTCATCAAAATTGGCGCCAAAGGGCACGACATGCACTTTCGCCGGATCTGCACCATAGTCCTCGATAGCCGACCGTGCTGCCCATGCTGAGGGCCAGGGCTTGAAGGGTATTCATCTCGTAGATCGATCTTGCCAGAAGATTTGAAAAATCAAAATTATAGTCAAACAGCAATCCATACGTTGCATCTTCTACGAGCACAATAGGAATGTTTGTTTCTAAAAAGGCTATCTCTGTAGCGCCCGCTGGGGCAACAATCACATCGAAAGACTGGCCTTCTAGCCTCTGAGCAGCGACTTTTGCATATCTATTAGCCAATAAAAAGCTGCAATGGTACCTAAAATTCTTTCTAAAGAAGGTCTGTGAAATTTTATTTATTACTTTTCCAACCAACATCTCCCTAAAACGAGGTATTGGACCGAGATGGAATACTTCCCCGCTGTACTTTTCAAGTGTGCGAGCTATGTAATAAACAGTGCCCGACCAGGATCGTCTATCGCGTGTGTCATATGCATGCAAAAGCGCTATTTTCATTCTACTTTACCTCCATTATTACTGGTGCATTCTTCGCTCACCGGGACTATCTGTCTTTGCGGTGTCAGTGAGGTTTGTTGCATTGATTGTGGTCGAATTGCTGGAAGCTTTGTCGTTGTTGCTAGCCCGTCTTCGAGCAATACATCAGTACAATAAGGTGACTGAGGATTCTCCGTCAGGCCATCGGTGCTGGGTTGCATAGATTGCAGCCGCATTGCCGGAAGCCTCATCGTCGTCGCTAACTCGACGTCGAGTAATGCGTCAGGATTATAGGATAGTTGCGGCGTCTCCGGCAGATCATTGGTGCCTGGACTGGAAGTTGGCTGCGCTTTCCGTCTTATTGCACGGTATACTGCCTGATAGTCTTCTCGTGGGATGACGCCAATGAGCACGGATACTCCAACATAGACAAGCATTGCAATTGGTATGGTGATAAAAATATGTAAGGTATGCAATAGTAGAATCGCCAGGGCCATCACCAGACTTGCAATGAGAGCTTTGAGCGCAACTCTCAGGCTTCCAAAGGGCAGCAGGTGCCGAGGTATTAAGACGAGGAAGATACAGCAGACCAGCACCTCGGTGAGTGTAGAAGCGATTGCTGCACCGATGTGCTGATAGAGCAGTATCAAAATGAGGTTGAGTCCCAGATTGAAGACCAGAGCGATTGCCGATGTCATCGGAAGCTTTCTATCTTGTTTCTTGCTCAGGATTGTGTAGGTAAGCGCATAATTGATGTAGACAAAGACCACACTAGGAGCAGCTATTTGGAGCACAAGAATGCTAGGAGCAAATTCGTTCCTCTCATAGAGAAATCGAATGATGTTGGGCGCGGCAACTATCATTCCTGTGGCAATAGGAATCCCACAAAAGAGCAGAAAATTCACCGATTTCTCAACCGCCAGTTTCAGATCTGCATCCGAGGCAAGAGATAGCTTCGAGAAGATGGGAAACATGATGTATGTTATCACGATACTCGGTATAAAGCTCATCATACCTGTTATGCGCATTGCTGCACCATACCAACCTACCACAGCATCGTTGGTTACCAGGGCGAGGAGAACAGTATCGATAGTCGTGTAGCCCACCAAAAGCACTCCATTGATGAGGAATGGTATATTCGTACGCACTATTGTACGGATAAGTGCCAGGTCAATAGCGAACTTGGCTACTATCTGACGGAAGAGCCAGGCTGCTTGCCATACTCCATTGACGAGAGATCCACCCACTAGCACCAGAGCCATCAGCTGTACCCCTGCCCCAGATCTGAGTAAGAGGATGCCAAGGAGGGCAGAGAGTCCCTTTTCAAGAATATTGCCTACAACTGGGAAAAGCGTTCGTTCAAAGGCATAGTGCAGCGATGCACATGTGCTCGCTAGCGCATTACATAGTAAATCAAAACCACATATCGCCACGAGAACGCGTACTTCCGGACTGTAGCCGAGCAGCCAGGAAGCGAGGAGAACCACGGCATACAGGATAAACCAGGTGCTCAGCCTGATGAGGAGCAGGTTTGAAAAGTAGCCTGGAGCCTTATCAGGTTTCTGTGCCACATCACGTATAGCCTGGGTATCATAGCCATAGCTAACAGGAACTCCTATCAGACTGACAAAGGCGATGGCAAAATAGAGTTCGCCGAACTTAAAAGCGCCCAGAAAGTGCCCATAAGCAAAGGTCAGTAGTAATGTCGATATCCAATTTACTCCCTGCCCAAGGAATGAGATAATGGTATTACTTATGACTCGACGGAATCCGTTCATACTTCAGGGTCTTTCTAGTATCTGCTCAACAGATGTCATAGAACTCAATGCCTGGAATTGCCTGCTAGCTACGACAATTGCCAGGAGCACCCAAAGGACCTGTGTGCCCCCAACATAAGTAAAATACTCACCCGACACGTTCATAACATTCAGGGTTATCAAGATCACCAGTAAAGCGATGGCTACAGAGTGCTTAGCATCTCTGCTCTTACTTTTCATTTGCCGCCAGCAAGTGGTCATTGCTACACCGATCAACAAGAGATAACTGAAGAAATAGGGCAAACCACCCCTGAGCAAGAGAAGGAGATACTGTGACTCCTCAGCTGGCCAGCTTTTTAATACTGCCGGTGCAGGACCAGCACCGAACAGGAGATTTTGGCCAATGGCAGGCAGGAATAAATTCTCCCAAAGCTGAATTCTGAAAGCAAGCGACTCAGGCACCAATCCCTTGATGGCTCCTGCCCCGAGCTGCTCATCAAGCCGTGCCGAGAGGAAAGGTTGAAAGATTAACGCCGCCAGGGCAATGCCGCACAGGCTTAAAATAAACAGTTTCGGTACGCGCCCAATCAATATAAAGATAGCAACAGCCCCAACAGCCATCCCGATCCAGCCAGCGAATGTGCCTGTCAGGATCAAAGCAATACTGTCGATCACCGTTGTGATCGCCAAGAGCTGCGTAGAAATTTTCACCCGCTCCCCCATAGTATAGCAAGCCAAAACTAAGATGATAGTGAAAACCAGGTAAGCCGCAAGGCCACTAAAGTGACCCAGGGTAGAAGTGATCCGCCAATCGTTAAGGGAAACAGCAGCGCCTTGGACTTGAGGTGGGTAGTAAGTCTGAATAAATGTCTTGACAGGAGCTACGATCTTCTCTAAAATCCCGATAACTGAGACAATAATGCTGGCTATGAAGCTCAGTTCCAATACCACCTTGATCTGTCTATCTGAAGAGATAGTCGCTACTACAATACGGTACAGTAAATAATACTGAAGCGGGCCTAGTAAGGTTTGAATCAGCGATACTCCAGAGCCATCAACGGCGTTTAGATTTAAATGCTCACCTTCATAATAAAGAAATAGTATTGGGAAGACGGCCTCTGTCAGGAAGAAGAGCACAAAAGCCAGATCGATGGCTGTCAGGCGACTTTTGCCCTGAGGGCTGGGCCTGGCCAGCAGAAAAAGGATAAATGCGAATACGACCAGTGCCTGCCCTAACCGCAGAATTGGCAACACGGCTCCCCGAGTCAATCCACCCGTGAGAGGCATTATTATGGACAGCCCATACACAATCAGTACTGGTCGGGGTATAACCAGTAACAGTAGGAAGAGCACCAGGGCGCTCGTTATGCCCAGAAAGGGGTTGAAGCCAGTTAATCCAGCAAGAATTACTACCAGCACTATCCCAACTATCCAGGTGGGCCGAACGTTACCTACGCGGCTGGCTATCGAATTATTCCAATGTTGGACCTTATTGGCGTTTTCCATTTTTAATTCCACTCATTATTAAGGATCTGCTTATGCTTTGCCTATCTTCCACTTTCAAGCTATCCATTTTTCCTCCCGTCAAGTAGCTCTGGCCGAGTTTGTGTTTCTGGCTGTACTTGATAGACAGATGTTGTCTGTACCGTCTCCCTGTCAGGTAGGTCTGGCTGAGATTGCTTATCTATCTCCATCTTCTGTACCGTGTCCTTGTCAGGAAATTCTGGCTGAGATTGCTTATCTATCTCCATCTGATGAACGCGATCTATCTTTACCGTGTTGTCAAGTAAGTCTTCTTGGGGCTGTGTTTTTGACTGCTTCGAGATACCTGGCGTAACAGGTGAAACGGCGGCAGGATTCGCATCTTTCTTGCTATGACTTCTCCTACCGTTCTGCTTATGAGCAGTAGAGTAGTAGGAATAGATTGCGTGATCGCGGCTATGACGTTGCTTATTGACAACAACGCCAAGGATATGCGCTCCAGCCTGCGCGAGCATTGCTTTTACCTGCTCGAGATTTCCTCTATTGGCGCGAGTGATATCAACTACCACAAGCGTGCCATCGACCTTGGATGCCAGGATGCTGGCATCAGATAAACTGAGCAAAGGAGGAGTATCGAAGATGACCACCTCAACTCCGCAATTGCCAAGAGCAGTCAAGATATGCTGCATCGCCTCTGAGTCAAGTAGCTCCTCAGGATTGGGTGGCAGTGGCCCAGCAGGCATTACACACAGGTTTGGAATGTCTACAGCGTGGACAAAAGAATCGAGAGATACTCTGGTGGCAGTGGGTGTGCTTGATGGCACCGCTGGTGCGGTAGGAGTGAGAGGCTGCCCGTAAGCAGGTGGTTTAGCGGCGGTCAGCATACTAAATGCCAGGATGGCATTGCTGAAGCCCACTGCGTCAGCTGGGAGGCCAAATTGTTCGTGCTGTGTTGGGTGACGGAGATCCGCCTCGATGAGCATAGTATTTTTACCCGCCCTGGCCATAAAAATGGCCAGGTTGGCCGCGACAACACTCCTGCCATCACGAGGTCCGGCACTTGTGACTAAGATGGTACGCAGCGGTTTATCTATCGCTGAGAAGCCAATTTTCGTACGCAAAATGCGATAGGGCTCGACGTTGGCATTGTGTCCCGTTGGATGAATAACGGCTTCGCCCTTAGAAGAGTTTACTTGCCAGATTGTCGCCAGAACGGGCCAGCCCAGCAATTGGGTGAGAGCCTCAGGAGTGCGAATATGTGTGTCTAATCGCTCAAACAGCAGTACTAGCGACATTCCCAACAACAAGCCGACCAATAGACCCGCACCGGTATTGAGGAGTTTATTAGGTCGAACAGGGGTCGAGACAGGTTGCGCAGGCTGAACTACGCGTAAGAAATCGCCATTCTGTACTGCAGTCAACTCAAGCTGGACTAACGCTGCCTGCACCTGGTTGTAGTGCTGTTGCAAAGTCATCAGCTGCACTTGCAAAGCAGCTATCTTAGCTGAATTTCCTTGTGCTTTCTGCAATGCATCTATCTGGCGCGCGATGGGGGCGATTTGCTGCTGTGTTTGCTTGAGGTCGTCCTGTATATGTTGCTGTGCCTGAATGCTGACTTGCTGATCGAACTGGGCTTCTTGTTTGGTCAACGCCGCAGTGATATCGTTAGCGAGGTTTGCTGCCCGTGTCGGACTCTTGTCCTGTACATCGATCTCAAAAATTTGTGTGTTGAGCGTGGGCGTCGACGTCACTTCTTTCGAGAGTTCCTGGACTGTCAGACCGGGGTAATGTGAGGCAACTTCACGCAACACAGGATCGCTGACCGCTAACTTCGCCTCCGTTTGAACGAGCTGGTCACTTGCAAGCAAACTATTGATATCAGCTTGATTGTTGTTCGCACGAATGGCAATCTCTACGAGTGCTGTTGATTGATAGATTGGGACCATCATTCTGCTGCCAATATATGCCACTACCCCTACTACCGCAATGCAGATTACCATGAGTTTCCATCGCTTTATTAGCTTCATCAGGAATTGCTCAAGCGTCATGCCCTGTTTCTCCTCGCTTACCTTGCGTCATCTTTATACCTTTTGAATAAAAAACATCTGACTCGCACCCCTACAAATACACCGATATTGCTCAATAGATACTTCCTTTGCCATAGACCCCAAATCTTTACTACAGAAGCATAGGATATAGGATATCTTTGAATACCAACCCCACCGCACTAAAAATGCTTTTGCATATATCATCACTATGAGTACCACACCCACGATTTATCCCAAGTATATCGAAACCTCCACGGTTCGCATCAAGGTTAGTCTATTTAGGAGGTGTTATTGGTTACAATCTGGTTGAGAGATAGTATCGAATTGTTAAATTACGGTTAAGTTCTCCAAACCATGAGGTTTTTTGCACCAACCAACCTGCTATATGGCATGCGGAATATGTCTTCTTTCCAATGTTTATGAAGAGGACATGCAATAGAAATCATGAAAGCCTCATCTCTACATTGACACCCAAGAGAAGTTGGGAAGGACTCTCCTTGAGGTTGTGTTGCAAAAAATGCTGGTCTTATGGTAAGCTCTGCTTCTATTCGAGAAAGGAGTGGGAAAAGGGAACGTCACAGGGCAGATCTCGTTCATCGCCTGCCTGTTTGGAGTCGCAGCCTAAGCTCAACAAGAGCGAGGCTTCACGCCCATGACCATCCTCCGAGATTTTTGCAACACAACCGCCTTGCGCAGTGAGCAATTCTTCGCGCTTGCGGAAATTTTTTGGGCGATCAGCATATTCTTTAATGCCTCGAAGGTCGCCTTCTTTGGCGGCCGACCTTCTGTTTCGGGCGGCGCTGCAACAGCAAGATAAGCACTAGAATGAGAAACACGATCGCGAGCACACACGCCACGACGACCGGTATGTTGCTTGTGATCATCCCTTGCGTTGATGCTTGTTTTGCGGGTGCCTTTGGCGGAGTGATATAAGTAGATGGTGGATAGAGGCCCGTGATGATAAAATGGGGCGTACCACCAACATCGACCGAATAGGCAATCTGCCGACTCAGAAGATCAAGCATCAAGACCTTGCCTCCACGGAGGGCAATAAAGCCGAGCAGTCCATCGTTAGTAATCGCAACTGATTTGGGTGGGGTATCGGTATGAATGACACGATTCGGCTCTCTGGGCAGCGTTGAACCAGCGAAAACAGGAGTCAGGACAACAAGCTGGTTGTGCTTCTCATCTGGCACGTAGACCTCATCTGTGAGCGCGTTGTAATCCATCGGGCCAAACGCGCCGCCAGTGAGTAGTTGATTGACTGCTCGTGTCCTGATGTCTACCGCATCAACAGTCCCTTGTCGTGTTGTGACATAGACTATCTCTCCAGGTGGAAGAGAAAGATACTGGGGGCCATTTGGAATAGGTATTTTGCCAAGTTGCTGTTCTGTCAGGTCATCGAAGATTGTCAATGCGTCCGTCCCCGCTACCAATAGCTGGTGAGTCACAGAGGAGCCTGTAGCAACGACAGCTACTGCCAGTCCATAAACAGAGCTTTCCATCTTGAAGACATGTCGTACTTCACAGGTGGTAGGATCGAGAGCAGTGACGAGAGCGGCTCCACTCCCTGCTGCATACAGGATATTGCTGTACTGGTCAAGTGCCAGGAATGCAGGTTTTCCAGGGAGACGAGCTGTACAAACAGGCCGCCCTGTTTCAGCGAGGATTACGCTCACCTGTCCTAGCCCTGGTTGGGTGACGTACAGAAAACGCCCGTCGAGGCTGAGCAGGATGGTAGAGGGGTCACCAGCTACGGAGATTAGCTTCGTTACCTTTCCCTGTAGCACGTCAATCACAGTGACGCCAGAGGGTGTTCCTGAGACATAGGCCAGGTTGGGTGCTCCGCCATCAGCATGAACTCCTAGAGGGGAACACATAGAGAGCAGTGTGAACACGAGCAGAAACGAGAGAAACCAACGACATCTTCTTGAGACCGTTCTCATCACTCTATTGGCTTTCGTGGGATGCAAGTTGTAAGTGCCACTTCTTTACCCTAAAAGTTAAGCGTTGGCCAGTCCGTCATTCAACCATCACGGAGCACGCCACACCTGCACTGTCTTATCCGCGCTCCCTGAGGCGATGTGGGTGCCGTCCGGCGACCATGCCACTGTCCATACGAGGCCGGATTGCCCACGATAGATTAAGACATGCCCGCCATTTGCTGCATCCCATACTTGCGCGGTTGTATCACCTTTTCCATTATCAATATTTCCGCTTCCCGAAACGATACGCTTGCCATCCGGTGACCAGGCCACCCCCCACACACCATCAGCATGGCCGCGATAGGTGTAGACATGCCCGCCATTTGCTGCATCCCACACCTGCACCGTATTATCTTCACTCCCTGAGGCGATACGCTTGCCATCCGATGACCAGGTCACCTCATTGACGTGATCAGCATGGCCGCGATAGGTGTAGACATGCCCGCCATTTGCTGCATCCCACACCTGCGCCGTGAAATCGGCACTCCCTGAGGCGATGCGTTTGTCATCCGGTGACCAGGCCACCGCATTGACACGACCAGCATGCCCGCGATAGGTGTAGACATGCCCGCCATTGGCCGCATTCCACACCTGCGCTGTGCCATCATTGCTTCCCGAGGCGATGCGCTTGCCATCCGGTGACCAGGCCACCGTTACCACGTGATCAGCATGGCCGCGATAGGCGTAGACATGCCCGCCATTTGCCGCATCCCACACCTGCACCGTGCTATCAGCACCCCCTGAGGCGATGCGCTTGCCATCCGGTGACCAGGCCACCGCATTGACACGACCAGCATGCCCGCGATAGGTGTAGACATGCCCGCCATTGGCCGCATCCCACACCTGCACTGTGCCATCAGAACCCCCTGAGGCGATGCGTTTGCCATCCGGTGACCAGGCCACCGCATTGACACTAGCGGAATGGCCGCGATAGGTATAGAGAGCCGTTCTGAGAGAGGAAGAAGTGGAGGTCTGGGATGCGGAGAAAGTGTCGTTCTGGCGTGCGGGGGGAGGGGTGATCTGAGATGCAGAAGAGATGTTGGTAGGAGAGCCAGTGGAGGTCTGGGACGCACACGAAGTGACGAACGATGTGATACTCCCTCCCGCGAGTGCAAGTCCTGCTAGCCTTCGTAAAATGGTGCGGCGAGACATCCTCTGCTCGCCAATCAGCAGGTCAAGGGGATTGGCGTCCTGTGAAAATGAATGTTGATGAGTCATAAGAAAGGCTCCTTTTTGTAATAGGCGTTGGCAACTACCCGTACAGGTTTGAGAGTAATCACGCAGGTTCAAGCGCAATCAGTATCGTTATATTGTCATTTGCGCCGCCATTTAGCGTGCCATGAATCGCACCTGTTGCACCAGTTGAAGCGAAGATCTCCTGCGACATCTCCGAGGTAGTCAACGAACTACTGCTGGTGCTCCACTGCTCAGTAAATCCTGCTGGGACATTGACCGTCGTTGCGGGATCAATGCCAACCACGTAGACCAACATGTCATTGGCAGTCGTGGTTGTCACCCCTGAATTATCCACATTACTGGTTGATGAGTTATATTGGGCATTGCTGGTATCCACCGGAGTGGTGTTATTCACCCCAATGTAGCTGGCAATCCCGCCTGATGCCTCCCCGGCCGTTCCGAAGCTCCAGATGTAACTTGCTGGCTCTGATGAGCCTGCGACGTGCACATAAGTTGCGGTCGTGATGGATGAACTAGTGTCTTGCCGAAGCACGAGATTCCACCCTGCTGGAGGCGTAATCCCATTACTCGCTGTTTGCACAACAACATAGGCAATCATGACATCACCACTAGTTGTTCCGTCTGGTAGCCCGATGGTGAGTGTTGAATCTCCTGCGCCATTGTTGCCTGTGGCTACTGCTCGAAGCGAAATACCTGGCGTTGGCGTCGGCATTGGTGTTGGCGTCGGCATTGGTGTCGGTGTTGGCGTTGGCGTCGGTGTCGGTGTTGGCGTTGGTGTCGCTGTCGGTGTTGGCGTTGGTGTCGCTGCCGGTGCGGGTTTGAGCGCAATCAGCAGAGTGATATTAGAATTGGCTCCGCCATTATGCGTGCCATGAATGGTGCCTGTTGCACCAATTGAAGCGAAGATCTCCTGTGACATCTCCGAGGTGGTCAACGTATTACTGGTGACGCTCCACGCTTCAGTAAACCCTGCTGGGACATTCACTGACGTTGGGACACCGATGCCAACCGCGTAGACTAACATATCATAGGCAGTTGTGGTTGTCACCCCTGAATTATCCACATTACTGGTTGATGAGTTGTATTGAGCGTGACTCGCATCCACAGGAGTGGTGGTATTCACCCCAATGTAGCTGGCAATGCCGCCTGATGCCTGACCAGCTGTCCCGAAACTCCACGTATAGCTTGCTGGTTCTGTTGAGCCTGCGACGTGCACATAACTGGCCGTCGAGATAGATGAAGAACTATCTTGACGAAGCACAAGATTCCAACCTGTTGGAGCAGTGATGGTATTGCCGGCTTTTTGCACAATCAGATGGGCAACCATGACATCACCACTCTGTGTTCCTGCTGGTAGACCGATGGTGAGTGTTGAGCCTCCTGCGCCATTAGTGCCTGTGGCTGCCGCTCGAAGCGAAATACTTCCTCCTGTTGGTGGTGGAGGGGTTGTTCCTGCGGGTTTGAGCGCAATCAGCATGGTGATATTAGAATTTACTCCGCCAATAAACGTGCCATGAATGGTGCCTGTTGCACCAGTTGAAGCGAAGAACTCCTGTGACATCTCCGAGGTGGTCGACGAACTACTGGTGATGCTCCACTGCTCAGTAAATCCTGATGGGACTTCCACTGACGTTGCGACAGCGATGCCAACCGCGTGGACTAACATGTCATTGGCAGTCGTGGTCGTCACCCCGGTATTATCAACACTACAGGTTGATGCGTTGGATTGGGCATGACCTGCATCCACAGGATTGGTGGTATCCACCCCAATGTAGCTGGCAATGCCGCCCGATGCCTCCCCTGCCGTCCCGAAACTCCACGTGTAGCTTGCTGGTTCTGTTGAGCCTGCGACGTGCACATAACTGGCTGTCGAGATAGATGAAGAATTATCTTGACGAAGCACAAGCTTCCAACCTGCTGGAGCAGTGATCGTATTGCCTGCGGTGCGGACGATCAGATGAGCAACCATGACATCACCACTTTGTGTTCCGGCCGGTTGACCGACGGTGAGTGTTGAGCCTCCTGCGCCATTAGTGCCTGTGGCTGCTGCTCGAAGCGAAATACTTCCTGGTGGCGGCGTTGCTGTAGGAGTAGGCGTAGCCGTTTGACTGGTAATGGTAAAAGAATCAGTAAAATTATTAGGAGCAGTGGAGCCTATAAAATTCGCAGAAGCAGTCAGTTGATCGGCAGATATGGTAAACTTAGTAAGCCCATTTGTTGGGTTTACGTTGTTCCCCATCCACTTAGCAAAGTAGCCGGTATCTCCATCGCAGAGGCTAATAGTATGGAGTCCTTCTCCAGCAGTGCCTACAATAACAACTACGGGTCCCGAACCTTGTGTGTAACTTCCTGTTGAACCATCATTGACGACACAATTGCTATTGTATGTTCCTACTTGAATAGCAGTACAAGTTGGGCCATTTAAAGCGAGTTGTTTACTTCTCTGGTAATCATGGTCATGTGCTTGCAAGATAAGATCAACTTTTTTACTGACCAGCAGGTTTAAGAGATCATTTCCTATATCACAAGGCGCGATACCCATGCTAATACAGACTTTATGCATGCCAACAATCACCCACTTGATGCCTGCCGCACGTGCACTATCAATAGTATTTGCCACCCAGTTGTAGTGTGTTGTTCCAGCTGCGTATGAATACGATCCTCCATTTGTAAAAGTGAGATTTGGGGAGATCATAACAAAGCGTGCGATCGGGGAAGAGGCAGGATAATCAAAGTAGTATTCTTTCCCGTACGTTCCTACTCCTCCTAACCTGTTAGGAAGACACTGAGTAAAATTATCTATCAGTCCGTCTTGAGCCTCTCCTCCATCTTCATGGTTACCGGAAAGAAGTTCAAATGGAAAGGTGCTGCCCACATGGCTTTGCACATAGGAACACCAGGATGATTCAGGAGTGATTTCTGAGTAACTGAGGTCCCCTATCGCCAGGTGGAAGTTACTACCAGACTGTGCAATAAGATCAAGTGTTTTTGAAGAGCTACTATTTCCTCCAATATCTCCCCCTGCTGTAAAGGAAAAACTTGTAGACGTAGTAGCTGCTTTAAGATTTGGTAAAAACTGATTTGGAATAAATAATGGTATAGATAGTATTATAATAAAAATGAAAGAGAAGAAATATTTATTTGTATATTTCGCTCGCAATGAGAAAAATTTCATATTGCTGTGGAACGATTTCTTATTATTTGTATCTGTAACATGTAGGTTATTCATATTTTTTTCTCTTCTGCCAGGTTATCTAACCAATGTGCTAGTTCACAATGGGAACTCAGCGATACTCACGTGAAACGGATCGGCGTCAGGATGCAATTGATGAGAGAGCGTGAGCGACACGTTGAACATCGCAACAAGCGAAAGGCTCTGATAGACTACTTTCTAATTTATTATGGAAGAAATATATAGAACCTGGAAGAGCAAATCGGTAAAGATATGGTTATAACTTTAAGCCAGAGGTTAAGCTTTTCACATAACCACTTAGCTAGTCTTCTCCTGAAAACTTCTGTCTGCCAAGAATAGGTGAGCTGTTCTGTGGTCACGCCGAACTTTCTGGTGAGGAATGTTCTCAGGAGGATGAGGTCAGTTGCGGCTCTCGGTACAGCTACATGGTAGTGGTCAAAAAGGGAATGCTGTGATAAAGGAAGAGGAAAAATCATGTGAGAGGTGGAATAGCTCATGGTAACAGTCACAGTTCATTGCCCGCATTGCGGAAGCGAAGACTTGAGGCGTAACGGGCAAGCCCCCAATGGAAAGCAGAAATGTCGTTGCAGAGCATGTAAGAGGCAAAGCCGTGAAAATCCGACGCCACATGCCTACTCAGAAGAACGCCGAGAAGAGATACTGAGAGCCTATGAAGAGCGAAGTAGCCTACGAGGGTGAGAACGGACCTTTGGGGTATCACGTACCTCAGTGATGGCGTGGATAAAAAAAAGCCACAAAGCTGCCAGCGCTTCCGCGAAACGCTGATCCCTGCTGATGCGAACGATGCAGAGGCGAGGGTACTGGAATGGGATGAACGGTGGTCGTTTGTGCTGAGGAAGACGAATCAAGCCTGGATATGGATAGCTTTATGCAGAAAGACGCGTCAAGTGGTGGCGTACGCGAGTCGGGAGATCGAAGTGAAAAAACCTGCCGCCGTTTGCGGGAAGCCATTCCTCAAGCATACCGTACCGGACAGTGCTACCCCGATTTTTGGACTGCTTGTCAGGCGGTGCTTCCAGAAAAGCAGCATACGGCGGTCGGGAAGGAACCAGGAGAAACGGCTCATGTAGAGTGCTGGAATAACACGCTGCGACAACGTTTAGCTCGTTTTGTTCGAAAAACGCTCTCTTTCTCTCAATCCCTGTTCATGCATGATGCTTGTCTGAACCTCTTTCTCCATCGCTACAACCTTGAACGGGCAGCCATTCTCATACACGTCGGATTCGGGCAAAATTGTTCCGACGGTTCCATCGGCTCTGATGTGTTGTTTTGCATAGACACAGCATGCTCTGGACCGTCGCATTTTTCAAGCCTTTCCCCCTCTTTCACCAGTTAGTGTGGCTGTACCTGCAAAGGATAAGCTACCGTTTATTCAGCCTTTTTGAAGTACTCGACTGTTGCGCGAATTCCCTCTTCCAGGCTTACTGCCGCTTTCCATCCAAGGATGCGGGCCGCCTTACTGCAATCGAAGTAGGCCATATAGAGATCACCGGGTCGTTTGGGCGCTCGCACAATCTCTGGTTTGTGCCCTGTGATTTTTGCTAATGCTCGGTACAGTTCATTAACAGAAGTACCTTTCCCAGTACCCATGCACAATATCTCGTTATCAGCCTTATCAAGCGCGAGCACATGAGCTCGCGCTATATCTCCTACGTAAACGTAATCTCTCTGTTGTTCACCGTCCCAGTCAATACGGATGGGCTTGTGAGCAAGAAAACGCTTTGCGAAAATGGCTATGACACCTGCCTCGCCGTTGGGGTCCTGGCGGGGGCCATACACATTCGCATAACGAAATGCTGTGTATGCCAGGCCATGAGCCTGCTGCCAGTAGCGTAGGTAGTGTTCACCAGCCATCTTAGTGATGCCATAGGGTGACTCAGGGCACTGTGCCACCTCTTCGTCAAGGGGTAAACGTGCAGCAGTGCCGTAGGTTGCACCGGATGATGCGAAGATAATCTTGCGTGTACCAGTGCGAGTACAATTGGATAAGACATTTATTAGACCCAATATATTCACATGAGCATCAAGTATAGGATTTTTTGTTGAAACAGCTACACTGTGTTGTGCGGCTTGGTGATTAACAACATCTGGTCGTACTTCGTCGAATACATGTTCCAAACTCGCTGCATCTGTGATATCTATGCGATAGAAATGTGCTTTGGGGTTGATATTTTCTTCCTTACCTCCACCTTCTTCCCATAAATTATCTACTACAGCAACCTCGTGACCTTCCGCTATATAATAATCAACAACATGCGATCCAATTAAACCAGCTCCACCAGTAACTAATATTCTCATGAAGAGCAAAACCCTTTCTTTGGACCTAATTAAAGTGTGAATTCAAACG